>Ga0335072_10003006_pt1 | contig 25655 bp, 23 predicted proteins | sample Lox_Sample_21_FD_206725 | JGI IMG/M metagenome (GOLD analysis project Ga0335072, IMG submission 206725) | Soil microbial communities from Loxahatchee National Wildlife Refuge, Florida, United States - Lox_Sample_2.1 | ecosystem: Environmental > Terrestrial > Soil > Wetlands | place: USA...
ACTCTGTCTGTTCGCATGTAGACTAGGTCCTCTGCAGCGGAAGCCCATCACCCTTTAGCGCACCCTTTCACGACAACCAGCTTTGCTCTCCATCCCTGCTTCCTCCTAAAAGCCTGAGCCCCTTTCAACGTGGGACAAGAAACATCTCGTGCCGCTCTTCCATCTACAGAATGTCCATTTGAGATGATTTGATTTGCGAACTTCCGAATATCACGCTATTTTGATCAGCGCTGAATGTTTAGTACGAATACGAGCCTGCTACACGTTGTTTGGACACGTGTAGATTCCCAGCTGGCTTAAACGCACCAAAAGTTGGGCAAGGTCGCAGGGGCCCAGCCTCGGGCTCTACAACAGAATTGAGAGAACAGTACAGCAGACCAGCATACTTGCCATTGCCCAGAGTCGCCCTCTTCTGAGAGACAAACAGTTTCGTTGGATCGATCCGAATTCGGTGACTCAAACGAGGGTACGGTTTATGGTATGGTGTCGCATCAAATGGCATGATCTCAATGGTTCGTAGTTTACGAGACAAGCATTACTTCCAGTAACAACTTGATTCACAACTCCACTTGGACAGAAGACTGCGCAACCACGAAAAACCCTGCCTGCAAGCAACACTGAACAACGCCCTCATACCCAGAGCTTGAGCTCGCAAGTCAGCATTCACAGAGAAGTTACCCTCCATATCCGTCGAATCTTATAACACTTCCAAGACAAGATTGAGAGAGGATTCTCTCAGTCCTCAAAGGGTTCCACACAACTATATCGCATCTACGATCTTGCCATCTCCAATCTCCCTCACAGATTCACCAGCCTTCCTAGCAATCCCATTCGAACATTCCGCTGCCCGATTATCCTGTAAGCATTTCCACATCTCCCTCACCACCTCTGCATCAACGGAGCAAAAGTCTCCAGAAAGATATTGACCACAAACGGGAAAACATACTTGCTGCAAACCGTTCCGTGACACTGGCCTCTGGATCACCATGATAAAGATGAACCAGTTATCATGTAGAAGGTTAAGCAGTCGTTCAGTATTTTATCCACATCTGAATAGCCTTTGTCCTTACATTCCGGCTCCATTCCGGGGATCGACGATGATGTGGTAAGTCCAGGTCAGTGTACCCAACTCCCACGAACAAACAATGGAAAAGCCACTCTTTGTCGCTTGAGCGGCATTGTCGGACAGTTATTTGTTCAGCGATTTCTTTCGCACTTTCTGCAGTTACTTGATCTTATGGCCCACTAGAATGCTGGGGTAAACTGCCTTCACTGGTAGTATTCCTCCTCTTCCTGTCCTCCTCCCCTCCTTTGCTATCCCCTTGCTGGCAGCTTCCTCACTTTGAACCACCGCTGGCAGTCTGGCCTGCCGCCAAAGGGGGTCTAGCTGACATGGAAAGCGATGGAGCGTCGTGGTTCAGGGTATGAAGTAAGCCATCTTCCATGATTTCCGTCTTGCTCTGTATGGCATTATAATTGCCCACGATAACTACCCGGGCTTGTTGAGAATGCATGGATCTCCATTTGTCGAGATACGGGCGCCTGCAAGTCAAGTTGAAGTCTCGACGCTGAGCTTGAACCTGCCGTCGAAAGAGTCAAGAGAGAGGCTCCTGTCCCTGCACCCTGAAATGTGGCTGTGGCTTGCCATTTAGATTTGTCGATAAAAGACCACAGTAAGCGCTACAGTCTCACCGCCTCGTATCCTGGCAGACGCCTAAAGAGATGCGGTGAAGCCTTTCTTCATTTCGCGCTTGGCCCAGGGCTTGCTTTGAACAACATCGATGGCCCGCATGGCTTTCACATTGGCCGTATAGTAGCCAGCACTGAAACCTGGTTGTGCCTGTGTGACGGATGACACCCTGATGGGCGACATCTGAGGCGTCGCGCTGCTCTCGCTGATCCTTGTCGAGATGTGAAGTCAAGTCTATCATGCCATCCCGGTGGAATGAACACTCGTGCCATTCTTGACACAATAGCTTTTACTGCCATGCCATTGATTTGGCTGGGTCAACTAGATCTTTCGTGGATACTGATTATGGTAGTGTAAGTTAAGGTAGGCAATTCCTCGAGATCCGCAAGATTCTAAGTAGGACCCTGGGCGCAACCCGTTTCGCTTTCGAGGTCGCCGTGATCTCCCTATATCCACTAATCTGTTCAACTTCAGAGATGAAACACCGCCAAACAACAACGGAAGACTCGGCGTCACTTCGTTACGACATCCGTCAAGCTGGCTCAGAGGCAGTCCAAGGACCTGGAGCAGAGTCGTTGCGACTTGTCGGCTACGAACAACTCCTTTGATGTCAGAGGAATGAAATGACGCATGATCGAGACCTTGGGGCGCGAATTGACTGAACAAGAGAAATGCTAGATAAACCTCTGTTCATATACTGCGTTGAGGGACAACCTCCACCAGAAATTCCCTTCCAGAACACCAACTCTAAAGGTCCTGGAAAGGCCCACAGGTCGTCATGTAGTGGAACGAATAACAGCTCCTGGGGTAATGGAAAGCCTATGAACGGTGAGCATGGGCTGTTCTGGCAGATCTCATTGGACGGACCCGAAGAAGTGCTTATCACAACGCCGTCCTTTGGTCAAAAGCAGGTCTGAAGCAGAAGTGTCGGCAGGGACAGGGCCATCAATCTCGGGTACCGGCAAGATCGCGGTAGGAGACTCTCATACTTCTAATGCTATCACGCCGTCGTGCACCGGTGAGCTTGAAGGGTTGTATAGACGCGTACGTGGCTACATTGACATGGCGAATCGTCGGCCTGCTGGAGTCAGAAACAGTCGGAGCGGGCAGGGCGACATTGCCGCTACCAACCAGAGTCTCGCTCTATGAAGCTGAAGCTTGAAGTTGCGCTGCAGAAGGAGTTGCCAACAATAAGAAGCTTCTCAAGCCTTGCAAGCTTGTTTGCCGAGCTCAAGCATAATCAGTCAGCATAGGAGCATCAAAATCGGATGAATGAAGAGGTGCGCAGATTGTGCTGGCCCGTTGTAGATGGCGGTGGTGGCATTACAATCGCGATTGCCTAGGGCCAATGCGTTCTACCTGGACTTCTGTCCACAATTTCGGGCTGTGAAGGGTGCCTCATTCCTGATGCTGTCCACCCAGCTCTGCCGCTAGCACATGAGAGCCGCATTCCCCTTTTCCCTCTGATACATTTGGATGCCTTCCGTCTGCCATTTCATATCGCTGTCCGGCCCCATAGCGCGAAGGACGTGAGTTCCACCTTGGCTCGCAATGGCATCTTGTGATTCGCGCTTCGATGTCTCATTTCTGTCACAATTTCGCACAACTCGTCTCTGCCCCATATAGCCCTTGACCGACTGCCACACCAAGAATACGGCATGTAGCAGCGCAAATGCCACAAGCGAGAAAAATACAGCATGAAAGGCCATCAACTCCTTCACGAACCTCGCCCGGATCTGGTCATTCGCCGCTGACTCGCCATATTGAAAAGTTGAAAGTGCTGCTATGTTCGGCACCAGACTAGCTGCTGGACCTAAAACCGTTTCACAGGCGTCAATGAGTAAGGTCTGCAAGTCCCCGGTTAGCGCCTAGACTCCGGGTACCAAGCGATATGGTATAAACACCATAGCTTCTCTAAAGCTATGTACGTACATTGTTCAGAAGACACAACTGCAGCAGCTGGATCTGATTAGCAGCTTGTGCCTGGTCAATTCCCGCTGCCGCAATCTTGTTGGCGAGGATCGCTGCATCAGCACCCGTGTTTGCGCCCGTATAGGCCACATAGAGTGCTACCAAGGCTATGGAGCCGGCGTAGCAAGCAATCGAGAACTGGCTGAGTCTGGGAAGTTTGATTCCTTCCCTTTTTGGCGCGTTTGGTGTGAGGGTTTTCGGCCGAGAGAGTGACTCATTTGAGGATGTGATTTGGGAGCCATACAGCTCCTCTGTTTGTGGTTGGGTCATTGTTACCACCAGCTTCGAAAGAAATCCTCCCGTGTAGTTCTGTTCCTTTAAATCGCATGATGTTCCAATTGACAGAGCCGTTGAGCGAAACTATATGAGAAGACTCCAGAAACCCCCTAGGTAGGCGCCCTGCGCCAAGCCAACCCCTATGGCTTGCCGCCTTCTTCCCTAGGCACGGCGCGTAGCACATGAGGCGATGTGATAGATTAACCGCGATTGCGCTGAGACGTAAGAAAGGGAAAGAGGATAGACAGCACATGTGCTTCTTCTGAACAGGCAAGCGAGCCGCCGAAGGGGGGTAAGTTTGAAGATCTGTGTCCTCCGGAGCGCTATCATGTGTTAAAAAGACCTCAAAGTTCACTTTGCAGGGTACTCGTAGATATAGTCGTTCAAGCGAAAGTAGTATTAGGGATACGGGCCTTTGCCATCGTAGTAAATCATGTCATAGAAGCCGTGCTGACAAGGTGCTCGAGGATGGAATACCTCTGCATCTGATTCCAACTCTGCTCTAACGAGCGCTAATTGCAATAAAGTAGCTGTCTATGGCAGCACCATGGCCCTTTCAGGTATGTTACAACTCATTGCGCATCATACAAGAATATTTTGGTCGTGTACATCTAATCTATTTTATGACTGCAGGTGCAACTGTTAGCGAAGTCAAGACAGAGTTGTCGAGTAGCACTTACCTCCACTCGTGATCTTCGTCCCCGTACTGTATTCCCTCCATCCACTCTTTAATCTGTATCGCCACCTCTCCTGCCTCCTCGCCAGGTTTCAATCCACAATCAATCAACCGATCCTTCCAGCAGATCTTCCTTACAGGGCTCACAATCGCAGCCGTCCCAGCCCCGAAGACCTCTAGCAACCTTCCATCCTCCTCTGCATTTGCCAACTCTTTCATGCCAATATAACGCTCGCTGATCTTCCAGCCCTTCGGCGCCATCCGTTCCCTCGCAAGCGCAAGCACGCTGTCCCTCGTCACGCCCTCCAATATCGTTCCATCTAATGGCGCCGTGACAAGCTCATTCTGGTTCGTCTCTTTATCTTTCATCGCCACAAACAAATTCATTGTCCCCACCTCAGTCAATAACTCCTCCTCTCCAAACAGCCAAAGGTTCTGGTGGAAGCCCCTGGAAGCGGCACGCATTTGCGGCACAATACAGGGAGCGTAGTTGGCACCGAGTTTCTTGTCTCCAACGCCACCAGGCCAGGCCCGCACAGCGTAGTCAGTCGCTTCGAGCGAGATAGCTTTCATGCCGGTGGGGAAATATGGCCCAACAGGGCTAGCAATTACGTAGAGGAGGGCAGAGCCTGGGGGGCCGACGCCGAGGGTGCGCTGCGTGCCAATCAGGGTTGGGCGTAGGTAGAGAGAGTAGCCGCGAGTGTTGGGAATGAATCGGGAATCTAGAGAGCAGAGGCGGCCGATGAGAGCAGTGAGGGTTGGGCCGTCGAATGTGGGGAGCGCAATGCGCGCGGCAGATTTGTTAAAACGAACCATGTTCTTGTCAGGGCGGAAGAGACGAAGCGACGAGTCTTTCGGACATCGGTAGGCTTTCATACCCTCGAAGCATTCGAAAGCGTAGTGGAAGACGCATGTTGCCGGGTCGAGCGAGAGATTTTGATAGGGTGTGATACGTGGCGCCTGCCAGCCAGAGGAGACCGTCCATTCTATAGACAACATGTGATCTATGAGAGGGAACTGTATTAGTAGCATTCTCAATGGGGATGCAGCCTCTAACGAACAGACCTGTAAAGGTTCGACCGAAAACAAGCTCCTCAGGCGGCACGATCTTCTTTGGAGTGATGGTCTTGGTGATGGAGAGCTTCGAGGCGTCGAGACCTGGTAACTTCGACAGTGTTTCTTCATCCGCTTGTAAGGTGCTTCGACTTCGCCATGATGTACTGGCAAATGATCTGCAGAGTAATGAATGTGATCGCGTGAGGGACGTGAGGGACGTGAGTGGTGCCTGTGAGTGGCGGAGAAGCCGTGGAATGAGCATCGTCAGCTGCAAAGCATCAGTGAGTACCAAAAAAGGGAACGACAAGTAAAACAACGTGCAAGTTCCTAGGTAAGACAAAGGCGTATTCGGTTTGGACGCCCTGTGATTCTCGATGCCGAATTGGAGCTAACAAAATATCCGCGATATCGGCGTCGGACTTGGCGCGAATCATTGGCACAAGCGAGCAAGTCCACGTCACGGGCGTCTCCAGACCGACGCATTTCAACCAAAAGCAAGCGATTTCAAGATGTTGTATAACAAGCCTGTCAGTCTTTGTTTGCAATCAGACCTGGCTGCTTTGCCGATGAATGACGTATGAGTAAACTTTCTACGCTCAAGTGAGGTCAATTCTCGTACCGAGTTTTCAATCGGCATGTTTTCTTCAGCGCTCAAGTCTTTCAGCTCAAATATCACATCCAATTATGAAATAGGCAAACAACCTGTGGCCACGTCAGGACCGTGGAAGATCTTCGACGGCAAGAAGAAGAGCACAAATGCTCAAGCATCGATCTTTGTCTTCGAAAGGAAATCTCTTGATGTGCACTCAAGTGGACTAGGCGGTCGCACGAGCGCTACTTCTATCAGAAAGGTCCACGATGAGGTCGTCGAGCGCTTGAAGAAGGAGGCCAGCAGCTTGGCTCGACTGCGGCATCCCAGCATTCTGCAGCTCGTCGAGCCCGTAGAGGACACCCGAAATGGGGGCTTGATTTTCGCTACCGAGCCCGTCACTGCATCCCTTGCTGAATTGCTCTCCGAAAAAGATGATCAAGAACGATCTGGCGGTGTTGGGGGGAGGCCCAGTCGCTATGTTGTAGAGGACCCTGATGGCACTCGAAGGAGACGCGACGTCGAAGTGGACGAGTTGGAGATTCAGAAAGGTCTACTACAGATTGCAAAGGGCCTCGAATTCTTGCATGAGTCGGCTGGCTTGGTACATGGGAACTTGACCCCTGAAGCAATATACGTGAACGCAAAATCCGATTGGAAGATTGCTGGACTGTCTTTTGCAGGTCCGCCAGACGGTGCAGAAGGCCACCAGACAATGCCGCCAGTCTCGCTCTCGGAAGTGCTACACTATGACCACAGACTACCTCGGTTCGTGCAGCTCAACCTGGATTACGCTTCACCGGACTTTGTGATCGATACGAATCTGAATGTCTCCGCAGACATCTTCTCGCTGGGCTTGTTGACGATTGCGCTCTATAACTTCCCACACACCTCTCCCATTCAGACTAATGGCAACCAGTCGGCTTACAGAAAGGTCTTTAGCAGTGTGTCGACCGCGCCGTCGTCCGGGAATGACTTCCTCTCAAGCCGGCCCCTACCTCGAGAACTGTCACAGACACTCTCAAGGTTACTGGCGCGACGTCCGGCCGAGAGAATGACGGCTCGAGAGTTCCAGCAGTCTGCCTTCTTTGATAATATCCTCGTCAACACAATCCGCTTTCTCGATGCATTACCTACGAAGACTGCAAACGAGAAGGCACAATTTATGCGTGGCCTTGGTCGGGTAATGCCGCAATTTCCAGCCTCTGTACTTGGCAAGAAAGTCCTTACTGCCCTACTGGATGAGCTGAAAGATAAGGAACTGCTTCCGCTCGTCCTGCAAAACGTATTTCAGATCATAAAAGCCCTCCCCTCTGGGCGGCGAATATTCCCAGAAAAGGTTCTGCCACGCCTGAGGGAAGTGTTCCTAACCAAGTCGAAGAGTGATGACAGAGACCCTGGCAAAGAGGCGGGTCTGATGATTGTCTTGGAAAACGTCGGTGTAATTGGTGAGAATTGCTCGGGCAAGGAATTCAAGGACGACGTACTCCCACTGGTCCTTCTCGGCTGTGAATCGCCAGCCCATCCCCTAGTCGATGCTTCTTTGCAGTGTTTGCCGACCATCCTACCTGTACTGGACTTCACAACAGTGAAACATGACCTATTCCCTGTTGTTGCTAGCGTCTTCAGCAAAACGAGTAGCTTGAGCATCAAGGTCAGAGCGTTGGAAGGGATTTTGGTGCTTTGTGGAGGCAATGCAAAGACAACACAGCTTTCCTCTCAAGTAGATGATCTCTCTGGGGCTATTGTCGAGACCAAGGTTGCCAAATCGTCCGGGGTTGCTTTGGACAAGTTCACTGTGCAGGAGAAGATCGTGCCTTTGCTTAAAGGTATCAAGACCAAAGAGCCTGCTGTAATGATGGCTGCGCTAAACGTCTTTCAACAAGTCGGTAACATTGCCGATGCGGATTTTATGGCTATGGAGGTGCTCCCGACCCTATGGAGCTTCAGTCTTGGGCCATTGCTCAACTTGACACAATTTAAGGCGTTCATGGACCTTATCAAAAGGCTGTCCTCCAAGATTGAACAGGAACAGACTAGAAAGCTTCAGGAGCTGTCATCTGTTAATAGATCATCCGAAGCGGCGGATAGAGATTTCTCCAGAGCGACTTCAAACGGCGTTGGAGAGACATCCATGGGCGCAGAGGACGATTTCAAGCGCTTGGTCCTAGGAAACCGAGTGAAGGATAGCACCCCTACCGATGTAATGTCTTTCGGTCAGGCTGCGGTGCAGAAACCAGCCCAGCAGGCACCAACTTTCTCGTGGTCTACCACGAATACTACAAGCAAGCCAACGAGCACAGCGACGAGTATATCAACGAACACTTTGAATGAGGGACCACACACATCTTCTATACTGCAGCCAATGCGACCCATGCAACCGATTTCGAGGTCAATCACTCCGGACGTAAGCATGGCATCCTTTCCAACGCTCCAGCCCACGAACAGTGCCAGTGTCCTGGCTTCAAATATATGGAGTCCTCCTGCATCAATTCCCTCAAATCAACCGTTGCAGCAGCAAGCACCAGCGCAAACAAACACCTCCAATTCCTTCTTCCTCCCTCCTCCGCCTTCTATTCCCTGGCGCAATCCCACTCTAATGACAAGTCCTTCAATTGCGCCGCCCCCTTCGGCGAATGTTCAAAACGCTTGGCAACAGCCTCAGTACGGCGGTCTTGCAAACAGAACTGGAAACGCGTTTGGTGCGACGGTGCCGCCGCTGACGCCGTCGAGCAATCAGCCGCAGCAGCCGGCGAAGCAAGGTCTGGACAAATATCAGAGTTTGCTGTAGTGAAACTTTTCGTGACAAAGGGGTTTGAGTTGATGAAATGGTGGGGGACTTGAGAACCATGAATGTAATTATGATTATGATGCAATTGAGGTTTCAACGGAGAAGCTGCCAATCGCGGCGATCTCCAAATTCAATGAAATTTTGCAACTCTGCCCAAGGGCTTCAACACCACTGAGCTAGCCCCTAACAATATAGCTATGCGACAACAATTGTGGCGGCTTAGAGCTGCTCGCTCCAAGGTAGAGAATTTTTGATGTTCTGTGCCCTCATGTTGCTTACGCAAAATCCAGGTGCCGCTCCACCACTCGTATGCAACGCACGCGCGACAACCTGCGACATCACATCGAAAAGCAGCCATTCCTCCCTATCGGAAAATCCTGAGGCAATTTGAAAAGGTCCGCTCAATCCTTGGATCAAGATCACTGTCGCTCGCAGAGAAAATCCTCTACTCGCATCTCGACAATCCCGAAGAATCGTTGCTCACCAATACTCAAAATGGGAAGAACATCCGGGGAGCTGCAAACCTCAAGCTCAAGCCAGACCGAGTGGCAATGCAAGATGCTTCGGCACAGATGGCGATACTGCAGTTCATGACATGCGGATTGCCCTCTACAGCGGTGCCAGCAAGCATTCATTGCGACCACATGATCGTGGGTGAAAAGGGGGCCGACACTGACCTCCCAGCCTCGATTACGGGCAACAAGGAAGTGTTTGACTTCCTCGAGTCGGCTTCTAAGAAATACGGAATTGAGTTCTGGCCACCGGGAGCCGGCATCATACATCAGACAGTGTTAGAAAACTACGCGGCGCCAGGGCTGATGATGTTGGGTACAGACAGCCATACGCCCAATGCTGGCGGACTCGGTGCTATTGCAATCGGCGTTGGTGGTGCAGATGCTGTCGACGCTCTCGTTGACGCCCCTTGGGAGCTGAAGGCGCCCAAAATATTGGGTGTTCGTCTAGAAGGCGAGTTGAGTGCGTGGTCTTCTCCCAAGGACGTCATACTCCGTCTCGCAGGCCTCTTAACCGTCAGAGGAGGGACCGGCTTCATCATAGAATATTTTGGTCCCGGGGTCGAGACTCTCAGCTGTACTGGGATGGCTACGATCTGCAACATGGGTGCGGAGGTTGGCGCGACCACCTCGATATTTCCGCTCACTGCTAGCATGGTCCCATACCTGCAAGCCACGGGGAGAGGGGCGATGATAGACGCAGCTAAAGGAATCGCTTCCGGTCCCAGTCCATTCAATTTCCTCAAGGGAGACGAAGATGTGCAGTATGACCAGGAAGTCACCATTAACCTGTCTACCTTAGAACCCTACATCAACGGACCTTTTACTCCCGACCTTTCAACTCCGATATCGAAGTTCAAGGACGCCGTGAAAGCCAACAAATGGCCCGAAACATTTGGCGCTAGTTTGATCGGGAGTTGCACAAATAGCTCTTATGAAGACATGACTAGAGCCGAAAGTCTGGTGCAACAAGCCGCGGCTGCTGGTTTGCAACCAAAGGCAGACTTCTACATCACACCGGGGAGTGAACAGATTAGAGCAACCCTCCAAGACAGCAGCACTCTCAATACATTCACTTCCGCCGGAGGAACAGTTCTTGCCAATGCTTGCGGACCGTGTATTGGACAGTGGAAGCGGACTGATGGTGTCAAGAAAGGTGAGGAGAACGCCATTTTATCCTCGTACAACCGGAATTTTCCCGGCCGGAATGATGGCAATGCAAAAACGATGAATTTCCTGGCGTCGCCAGAAATTGTCACAGCTATGGCATATTCCGGCTCGACGTCCTTCAATCCGATGACGGATACGATTGAGACACCATCCGGCCCGTTCAAGTTTCAACCACCTAAAGGCGAGCGGCTTCCTGCATCTGGGTTTTCAGTCGGAAATCTAGCATTTCAGCCTTCTGCGGCGAAGCCAGATCCGTCTGTGGAAGTGGTTGTTTCACCTGAATCGGATCGTCTGGCGTTACTTGAACCCTTCGATCCATTCCCCAAAGGCGAGCTGACTGGCCTCAAAGTGCTCTACAAAATTAAAGGCCAATGCACAACAGACACCATTAGCGCGGCAGGCCCGTGGCTGAAATACAAAGGCCACCTTCCAAATATCAGTGAAAATACTTTGATTGGAGCTGTCAATGCTGCCACGGGCGAGACGAACGTTGCGTACGACGACAACGGCGAGAAGTCATCAATTCCAGCGTTGGCGTCGAAGTGGAAGGCGCGTGGTATTCCTTGGCTTGTCGTTGCTGAATCCAACTATGGCGAAGGCAGTGCTAGAGAGCATGCTGCCTTGCAACCACGGTATCTCGGAGGGCGAATCATCCTTGCGAAGAGCTTTGCTAGGATCCACGAAACAAATCTGAAGAAACAAGGAATGGTGCCGCTGACCTTTGCGAACGAAGCAGACTACGACAAGATTGACGCTTGCGATGTAATCTCGACAATTGGTCTCTACAGTGTGCTAACAAGCGGTGGTACCGGCGAGATAGCATTGAAAGTGACGAAGAAGAATAGCGGAGAAAGCTTCGAAATTCCTGTCAAACATACCTTGAGCAAAGATCAATGTGGCTTCATCCTTGCTGGTAGTGCTCTAAACCTCTTGGCAAAGAAGCACCGGTGATTTACGGTCAACCTCTGGCAATGAGGTTTTTAACAATGCCACTTACGCAAAATCAATCTCAGGATACATTCTGCGGCGGAGATGTTCCGGCTGGGATAAGTTCAATCGCCAAACAGTCCACCTGAAATGATTGGTTTGCAAGGAAGCGACCCGTCGGTTCTATTGTTCGCTATTGCCCAGCGGCATCGCGCCGAGGTTGCCTGTCTACTTGTACATGATGGGAAGTCCGATTCTTTTCAGGACTCTTGTATAGCTCAGCCTGCGACGAAGGATTCCGGTCGCCCTGGAGAAGATGGTTAAGCAGCCTCATTGGAAACAGAGAATATTGCTATCCAATTATGGCATGCTCTGCTAGCTGGAAAGGCTTAAGCAACGAGCTCCAATACACTTCACTACCGACCATTCAATCTCCACCCAACTTCGCTTAGCCAGGGCTTCGAAAGCATTCTCATCGCACTTGACAGAGCTTCTTTATCTCAGCAAAGCGCAAAGCTGTGGTTTACCATGGACTGGAATGATAACGTGATACCCTCATTCACTCTTAGCTTAGCAACAGAACTGTACTGGGGCGTACTGCCTTCTTGGAGGCGAGTGTGAATCTGTCTATTTCGGCGACGATTCAGAAGAGGGAAGGTCTTGTCCTGACAGCACAGGTGCGACTTTCATAGCTTGCTCTGAATGAGCAATGACTGCCGAAATGCTAGAGGCCATAGCAGGGAGTTCGTGTGGAATTGGCTTATGAACCTGTCATTGTACGACTCTAACTCGCTCGGAGCGGAGGCCACCAAGAATTTACCCGGGGTTATGCAGACTAGACAGACGACTATGATGGGAACATGATACTGCCAGGAAGCATGGAATGGGGTAGAATTGAATCACGATGTGACTTGCCCGAGTTCTAGTTGCTTTTGCTGATATTCATGCAAGGCCGAGCTACCTTCTCCCCCACGATCCCAAATTTACCCATCCCCCATCCCCCCTCTCAACTCCATCAACTCGTCGACCCCGTAACCACCAAATTCAACCACGCCCCCAATCTATACCCGGCTCTCGCAATCTGTGTCCTCGCTACATCGACATGCGCCGTGTAGTAACTCCCATCCAAATCACCGCTTTTAACCGCACTCACGCCATCGACCAACACGTCACTGCACACAAACGCATTTGCCTGGCTCGCCCATGTCAGCGCGCTGCTCTGCGCGTCATTGACGTCCATGCCGTCGAGCCAGCTGCTGGAGTTCCAGCCGAAACTGCCATCTTTGATCGCAGACGTCAGGCTCGTCGCAAACGTGCGCGCCACGCCCTGCGTGCTGCCGCCCGCCAGCTGTTCGGGGATTTGTGTGTCCCAGATATGGTGCTGTGGGAATCGTTAAAAAAATTCGATGATAGGGATCTAGATTGTGAATTTTGGGCGTGAAAGTTTTCTCACCAGATTTGTAGTGCTCCCGTCATAGGTGACGGAAATGCTGTTCCCACCAACATCGAGCGCCTCGTCGTGCAGCGGCTGGTGGATGTCGCCGACGAAGTGGATGACGAAGCGCATCGCGTTCAGCAACTCCGCGGCGCTGGTGGTCGAGTCCTGCAGCTGGGCGGTGAAGTTTGCGATGGCACTGACGACGCAGCCACCATTGCCACTGCAGTCGCGGGTGAAGTCGACGCTGCAGCTCTTGGGCGGCGAGTCGTTGGCGTCGATGAAGTGCAGCGGCTGGGACCAGGCGCCCGCGCTGGTGTAGCGGTACGAGTCGGCCCAGGTCGCCGCGTTGGCCATGTAGTCCGTCGAGGTGTCGCTGAGCGCGGTCTGCACGAAAGCCGCTGTCTGGGAATTGGCGAAGTCCTGCGCGATGTACGCGATGGCCTCGTGGCTCATGGCGCCCCAGGCGTGGGCAACGCGGATGGAGAGCGAGAGCGCCGCGGCGACAAGAGAGATAGGCATCTTCATAGTTAGATTTAGGGTGGATGGTGGGGGTGTAAGAGAGAGGGAAATGGGAGGGGCGAGAAGGAAGAAGGGAGAAGAGAGTTATAGGGACATGACAGCAACTGAAAGGAACACGGGCAGGATCGTTCTGCGCGTCTTCTAGAAGGTCAGGTCCAGTGTGACGTCGAACATTACCATGACAGGATCATCCCAGGTTCGAGTTGCAGCGCTCCAGGGCTCGCGTGACTCGCCATCGTCCAACGCAAACGAATTAACCATAGCACGTGAAAAAGTAGAAGGAAATTGTCAGGTATGAAGTGTGGGACCAGGCTGCGGCTCGTAAAGAGATCAAGGAAGGCCTTCTTTTCCAAGGAAAAACGCGCTGTCGTGCAGCTGTGTGGTGGCATGTCGACTGGCATCCGCATGCAAGATTAAACAAGCGATCGTCATCTACCATGTCGAGCCTCTTGGATGCACGAAATTGAAATGATTGTCCTAGCGCGCCAGTTATATGCGCGATCGTTGCCAAGACGGGAAATCGCCCGAACGGGGAAGGACGGGGGCGGACTTGCTGCTCGACTTAGCATAATCAATGCTTTGCCTCTTCTCGAGGTTTCAGATGTAGGTCCCACGTTGGACCTTGTAGGACCTCGAATGACCCCCGAGGGCTGTGCAGTGGCAACATAGTCAGGGCTTTACGAATGCGAAATACGAAGTACAGTAGAGCCAAAACTGAGAGAAAACTCTTAATTAGGTAGTTTATTACGCTCGGAGCGTGGCTACTGAAAGCTCAAACAGCAATAACACCACGATACCTCATACTTCCCTCCTCTAACCTCTTGAATGCTTGTTCCACGCCTTGGACATTCATCGGGAATCTCTCAATAATGGGCTGGATATGGTGTACCGCCGCAAACGCTAGCATCTCCCGCTGGATCTGTCTCGCTGCCACCACGCTGCCCTGTATCTTAAGACCGGCCAGTAGGACGGGCATATAGGGAAGCTTAAGATCTCCGGAGCTAACACTTAGGGGATAGACAGTGCCGGAGGGCGCCATTATGGGAAGGTACATTGACCAATCGGGCTGTACAGAGGTACAGACAAGCAGATGATCCAGCGGCTCTATTTTGAGCTCCTTGAGGCCCTTGGTAGCATAGAATTCTTTTGCTCCGAGGTTTATCGACTCCTCTTTCTTGCTGTCAGTTCCGGAGAAGGCGACTACCTCACACCCCATTGCGGCCGCGAATTGGATTGCAAGGTGTCCAAGGCCTCCAACACCGACTATGCCGACTCGATCCGTGCTCCTGACACCGTAGAGCTGTAGCACGTTGAAGACGGTAGCGCCGCCGCACATCAGCGGAGCAGCGTCTTCGGACTTGATGGAATCAGGGATCGCGAAGAGGAAGTCTGCTTTCCAGACTGCGTATGTGGCGAGGGAGCCCTGATCAACCTCAGTGAAGCCATACATGTGTCGTTCTGCGCAGAAAGTTTCGAAGCCTCGGAGGCATTGTTTGCAGTGACCACACGAATCGTGTTGATAACCCCATCCTACCCGTTGGCCACTCGTCTCTAGTCAGCATAGTCGCTATGGCAGGGCAAATGTGACACTCACGTTTTGAGGGCTTTGACATTCTTTCCCAACTCTTCAACGACACCGACGCCCTCATGGCCAAGAACAATGTCGGCGGTCTTGTAGTGGATGTCTGTCCCGCATAACCCACTGTGTGTCACTCGAACAAGGACTTCGTCAGGTCCAACTTCCTTCGACGTTGTGCCTTGGACGATCCTGCCGTCCTTCGAACCTTTGTACACGGTAAACTCGACCATGGTGGATTGATGTGCTGGGCGTTAGACAACCAATATTCACGCGTAGTGTCGATGGAACGAGAGGTTAGAACAAGAATTAAGCAATTAGATGCGCGAGTACAATGTTTTACTGTTTGCTGGGGCGAGTATAGAACGTGATGAGAGGATATTTATACCTACATGCAACTGTGAACATAGTGACGACACCACCCACCGGCTGATTAATTGTACAGATGAATCTCTCACTTTGTCAAAGCTAGAGATATTGTCGACGTTACGAAAGCTATGGAGCCTTTGCAAATCGTGCTGTCTAATCAGACCCTGAAGTTCCGAGTAGCTTGGATTGTGCCAAGCTTCTCCATTACATAACCTGGGTTCCTAAAGAAGAGTAATCATCCCAGAAACCCAAGAATGTAAAGCACAGCGTCAAACACACCACAGTCAGATGTTCAGCCTCTGATTTTGATGAAGCCGTTGGCTTCGCTGTGCTCGATGCCCCGCTTTCATTCGAGGTGGCTGTCTTCGGGCTCATCGAAGATGTTTGTCGACGAGTTGCCATCACTGAGAGTACTGTTGCTCAGTCAGGCCCGTTGTGTTTGTACACGTGGAATTCGTGGAGGAATTGCGGCCAGAAACAAAATTGACGACCGTGCGCTCGAAGTTTCAGCCAGCATTGCGCTCAAAGGGATTACAAGGGATTACAAATCACTGACCTAGTACAACAAGTTCGAATCATTCTCCTACACAGCCTGCACCACACTTGAATGTCCTGTAAACTCGACCGGAGTGCCCCGGTCTGGCACGCAGAACTGTTCAGTTCCCGTGTCGCTCACCACTGGGAGCAGGTTTGTCCAATTGAATGACGCTTCAGGGCTAAGTGTTGCTCTGAACGGTCAAGCTGCTTTGCGGATGTGTACTTTGTAATTCAATTGGAAAGCCGCCGGCGGTTACGCTGGTTGAAGGAACGGTCATGTTGTTAAGACAGTGGGGAAGCCACTACAAGGCCCTTCGCCTTCCTTGTCATCATCGAACCCCAATCGTGGGTAGGTAGTTCAGGAGGAAATGACCACACGCAATACTAAGCAAGCCGAGAATAAGCAGTATAGCAGAGCGTATCGCGATGGTTGAACGCAGCGCTCTATCAGACCCTCGTTGAGACAATGAGTGCCCTTTTTCGGTATTCTGAATCTGTATCCTTGGTTTCTACAGCACCTCCGCAACATCTCAGAGCCGCCAAGCGAGCTCATGCCTCTCCCTTTGGCCGCAAGCTGAATTCTTACCTCCTTGTAAAAATCGAACTTACATGGAATCCTGTGTCCGTTTTGGCACCGCCAACATAACCTCGTGAGGGATAGATGTTCTCCTGTGGCGATGACCTCCACACGAGCAGGAACAGCAGACCCGGGACTATAGAAGCCAATGTCATGCTGACCGAGGGTGATTCTAAGAGAGACGCTGAATGTGCGCCATCCAATTGTCCTCGCACTTCTGGATGTCTAGTTCCTGAAGACATGGCACCAGGCCCAAACCAAACTGGAAGTGCAAACGATGAAAGGCTCAGTTCCAACTTCAGTGGAAATCGAACGAGGTCTTTATTGACGCAAAGGTATCTACTGGCAATTGCTACCTTGCAGCTCAGTGGAGCCGGTATATGGCAAGCTCGCGAAGCAGCTCAAATACATCCCCGTGAAGCGGGAGCCGTTCCTGATGGATTGCTTGCGGGTGACTGTCCTCGAAGTGAGAGCACAGAAAATGATCTATAACTGCACAAGTTTGACATGAGAACCCTTAGTGGCGGTGGTACAGCCACTTCTGAAGTCCATGGCTGCCAGGAACCTGACACCTTGACGCCTTGCGGCCAGAAACCTCCGTTCTAATCCTATTCATCGCCATCATCGTCCTCAGCTGCGGTCCTTAGCTCATAGGCCAAATCGTAGCACTCGGATAACAGATCGACGACACTCCCTTGCCCTTCCGGAATGTCCTTGCCAACCATGAATTTCCCGTCCACTCGCATGTTGTCGATCGAGTTCAGCTTCATGCTGTACGGATAGAGCTCGCGCGGATTTGACACGCCGCCAGACTTCTTGACTTCAACGAGGCATTTTCGAAGGGTGAGCAGTTGATTGTACACTGGAAGCAGAGCTTCGGACACAGGCTCGGAAGATATGAGCAGTTGATAGATATATGCATAGCTTCTTCGAAGAAGATAAAGCAGTGTCTGTTGCCGTTAGTCGTGAACTGTTTCCGGGAGTTCTAGACTCACCCTCTGAGCATGCAGGTCTGCTGGTTTCCCATCTGCATCAAAGAAGTTCCCATCTCGTCTGGAGTCGTCAATCCGATCCAGTTTTCTCTGCCACGTGTACAGGTCGGTCTCTCTCAACGACCAAGCCTTGGTCATGAACAGCTTTTCGAGATGGTTTCGGATTGCATTCAGCTTGTCGTATGTCTCTTGGAATCGTTCGTCGATCTTTCCTTGTCTATTTAGGTTAGCATAATCTCTCGCAGCCTTGAGGTTGGGTAGCACCCTACTTTTCTTCCACAATATCGCACCACTTCAGACACCTCTCCAGCAGCGGTACAACCAGTTCTTGTCCTGAATAAATTTCTCCATCTGCTGAAGGTAACTTCCCATCTTTCATTGTGCCTTTTATTTCCAGCAAATGTCCTCGAAGCTCATCAAGATCTTTCTGAACGAACTGCGACAGTTAACAAGGCAAACAGGGCATCCTTGAAGTGGCCCTCACCTTGCTTCTTGTGTTAAGTGCTGCGGTTGATCTAAGCAGCGAGACCAGCTTCTCCCATGTTGGAACCATTTCAGGCGACAGACCCGCAAGGAAATCTTGCAGATCCTGTAGAATCTTGTGACAGATTTCCATTCGATAGTGTAAGCGGGTAAGGAGGTGTGGCGAGTAGTCGTCCTTTCCCCTTTCAAGCGTCTCTTCCATTTGAGCCAAAGTATTTCCCAAGCCTTCCAGGTCCTTTGTACTGTAGAACGCGGCTTCTTTGAGATGTTCGAGTAGCCGCTATAGATGAGTTAGAGAAATCAAAACTGGAACAGGTAGGAATGCGCTCACTATAATGGTGGCGGTCATGGAGTATCTACGAAGTATTAGCGAGGCTCCCAAATGGGCAGGAGTTGAGACTTACAAGGCAGGCGCTTCATTATTCCTCCCAATTGTCATGAAGAAGAGCGAGATGAGCTGGAAAGAGTCATCGAGCACAGTATCCACTGATATATCTCAGCATTGTCTTTCCAGACGCCATCTGAATCAGATCGTGTGACCTGCGTTGAGACTCACCTCGGTTGAGTTCCAAATGCTTGTCTGCGCGAACATCATTCAGCTTATGAACCTGCTCTATGACCTCCTCATAGAGTGGCAGTACATCGGCAGACTTGACGTGCGTCGATTTGTCCTCTTTGAGAAGGAGTAGCTTGTCTCTTATCACCAGTAGAGATTCAAGAATAGGCTTCTCGCGGGGGTCGAGCGGGGCGATACTGAACGGAGAATCAGACATTGTCGAAGCGATTCATCGAAGTCGGCAAAAGGTCGGAGGTAGTAGGTCGAGAGGGGCGTTGGTATTACGCAGAATTGGGAGGTTATTTCGCTGAGTATTCTTGTTCTCGGGAGTTCTAGGCTTTGTAATGATGGGGTGCAGGAAGAGAAATACCGGCGGGGCGAGTCTGGAGGCGCCGATCATTAACCATTAACTCCGGGTCGTGGGGGGGGCGAGGGGTATTGCCCTTGGCGTTCAGCTTGAGGCTGAACTTCCCGTCACAATGACGCTAAAGAAAAGTTCGGCTTGGCATCATTAGCCCTAATTACCGTATCAATTTTGGCCTCCAATTCTCAAAAACCACTAATCTCGACCGCAGCCAGCGCAGTACTTCGAATTCGACATCACCTTAAAACTGCAGTCAGGATGTCTAACGCTGAGCTCGCTACGTCCTATGCTGCCCTCATCCTCGCTGATGACGGTGTAGACATTACTGTAAGTCCTACACGGGCTGCGCCCAGGTCGAGACTAATTATTGCAGGCCGACAAACTAAACACACTTATCAAAGCCGCCGGTGTGCCAGACGTCGAACCGATATGGGCAACACTATTCGCGAAGGTAAAAAATTAGCAAAAAGGAATAGGAATGACAAGCTCACAATCTCTAGGCGCTTGAGGGCAAGGATGTAAAAGATCTTCTATTGAATGTCGGGTCAGGTGGTGGAGCTGCCGCTGCGCCAGCTGCCGGAGGTGCGCCAACTGGAGGTGCCGCAGCTGCTGAAGAGCCAGCTGCCAAGGAAGAAGAGAAGAAGGAAGAAGGTAGAGTAATTCTCCCGATTGCGTGGACTATGCTTACACCAGGTCAGAGAAGGAAGAATCAGACGAGGACATGGGCTTCGGTCTTTTCGACTAGACAATTTCACTCTTCTTTTGCCTTCTGTACCGATACCAGCGATCAAGTTGCACATTCATGGCGCATTGAGACCAACAGTCAGCTCTCCGAAGGCGACAGGCTACTACTGAACGGAGGGAATAGCTATGCAGCCGGCCAAACATCACGCTCTAGAGCTACTCGGCCAGGGCAAGCGGTGCTGACCTACCAGAAGTGGGTGGATCACGAAAAATCAAGACATCACACATCCACCTTTCCCAAATAGCAGCTTCGGGAGTTTCGCAAAGATTCCAATCACCGTTCCCCTGAGGCAATGATGGTGGTGCAACCACCCGAAAATGACTGTCCTATTTCTTTGTTGTATAGTTTGTCCCTGGTCATCCCACCACCATCTCCAAAATCTCCATAACTTGTGACTTTTCCGTGATTGGCTTTGGATTTGTTTTTATCCAGTGGTCTTTCAAACTGTTCTCCGCAAGCAAGTCAAGCTTGTCTCTGCCGATCCCTTTTTCTTTCAGTGTACGGGGCATCCCAAGTTCTCGAATGACGGCATCAAGGATATCCCCCAAATCGGCATTTTTGCGACTACTCATCAGGCGGCGCACCTCGGCGTCCCTCATCAAGATGTCTATGCAAGCCTCCTGTCGCGCGTTGTTTGCTCCTTGAGCGGCATTCCACTTGCATACGGCAGGCAGCATTATACACGAGGTCTCCCCGTGGCCGACTCCTAAAGGGCCTAGCTGATGTCCGATGGCGTGGCTCGCTGCAGTATCCACATTAACGAAGAGCGTTTGCCGATTAAGGTCGCTACTTACCGCCTAGGGGTACACCGCTACCCACAGCACTCATTGCGTCAATCACACCGAACTGACACTGCAGCCGAGCCTCCAAGTCATTCGGGTCGTGCTTGCACTTCAGTAAAGCCGGTATTAACGTAACTAATCCCTTCTCTGCTTCTGCGTCCCCTTTCGGGTTGCTCAGTAAAGAACACAAGGTCTCCACGCAGTGGTCCACTGACCGGATGCCAGTACTTAGCCACACCCATTCAGGCGTAGTCGTCGTAAGTTCCGGATCAAGCACAACCAGGGCCGGGTTCTTGGGAGGGGGGTCAAAAAGACGCTTTACATTCGTCTTATCATCTGTACCGCCAGCGATACTCTGATATTCTCCGCCGGACAATGATGTCGGAATCGAGATGACTGGAATGAGAGGAGGTTTAGGTTTCACACCTTTGGCAGCATTGGTTGCCCAAGTTGGACCATTTGCGCATAAAGACGACAAGTCTTCCTCGTTTCGAACATCGTTAGCCAAAGCCCATGCAATGATCTTTGAACCATCTGTCAGACTGCCTGCTCCCAAAGTGATAAGACAATCTGGATCCAGAGGCCTGGCTTCGTTGACGATGGAAAGGATATCGGACCACGGAGTGTGTGGCCTCATGCCAACTCGAGTGCCTACGACTTTCGCGCCAAGGATCTCTTCCAGTCGCTTCAATGCATCGGTGTTGGTCGAAAGAGATTTCGAGGCAATGATATACACTCGAGACGCATCAAACGTTTCCTCCACATGCTTTGCGCAGGCCTCTGGAAAAGGGAGACCAAAGCTGATCTCCGGTACATCTCGATCAGGGAAAGCCGGACGGACAATCTCTCCAATAGCATGAGACATTGTCTACCGAATTGTGCGTTGCGGATAGTCAACTTCGGACACGTTTGTTGTTTGTATATTGCCCTGAGAATGATTCGTAGTACAATAGCCACTCTCCCCACAGTCGAATACTGTATAGCCTAATGCACATGAATGTTGCTTCTACGAGGCTTAGAAATCGAAAGGGTCCCTTGCATAATCGAAGAGTTATCCTCGGCCTCCATTTTGTCGTCTATCCTGCCGACATATCCGCAGCCTCGAACCCAGCCTTGTGTCACTTCGGCCATTATTCCTGGTAGAGCCTCTGTTCCATACAAAGGTTGCTGGCTGAAATCAAACGCAACTCCGTTGAAGAACTAATTGTTCTTCCAATGCACATGAGGACGCATTCAGTCTCAGCGAGACTTTTTCTTTCCATTTTCGTTTTCCAGAATGGAGTTGCTTACGTTACGTTTCTCATACCTCACTCCATTGACCTCCAGACCCCTTTTGAAAGCATGTAAAGGCCTACCCTGCTAGACATAGTCTCTTGAACCTGTTGCCCTCTGCTCTGTCTCTCCATCTTGACAGTCTGTATATCACCCCCTGATGCCTCAAACAATTGTTATCCTCGGCGCGACTGGCACCAAGGTGCCTCAGTCGTAGATACGTTCTTGCCGCTGGCGCCAAATGGCAAGTTCGTGCCGTCCCCCGAAACCCAGAATTGGCAGCTGCCGAGTCATTATCCTCGAGAGGCGTCGAGGTAGTGATGGCAGACACCAGCGATGTCTCAACCCTCCATAAGGCCTTTGCGGGAGCTGCAGCGATCTTTGCGGTAACAGATTACTGATCACCGTTCTTCTCATTCCCCCGTCCAAAGATACCAGAAGGACAGTCGCTCCGAGAGTACGGCTCCGACAACGAATTAAATCATGGCTAGAACATCGCTGATGCAGCTGCCGCCGTTGACACACTGAGACACTTCATTTGGTCCGCCTTGCCGTCACCGAACAAGCCGAGCAATGGGAAAGTACAGTGGCATTTATCACTTCGACTCGAAAGGAGCCATCACCAATTATATTCGAGAGAAGCAGACAGAGGTAGCAAAGAAGATGAGCGTGATTTACATCTCATTCTACATTTTTAACATCCTTCTATTTGACATGATGAAACCAAACAAGGTATATCATATGTCTTGTCTCAACAAATCAACGCAACTAACAACATAGCACCCTGATGGCTTTACATTCGACCGTCTATGCGACGGGAACGTCAAACTGCCATTCATCGATACCCGCAGGGACACAGGACCATTCGTCAAGGCGCTTGTTGAATTATTGCATATACAGCAATACTGTCCTTCAATGAACTCGCCGAGTTATGGTCGCAAGCCACCGGACAGCCAGCCAAGCATAGGCAGGTGACGATGGAAGAAGTTAAGAAGAGGTTCCCTATCGAAGGTGAAGAGATGAACAGCACCATGTACGCCACGGAGTTTGGGTATACTGGAGGCGACCCTGGCGTGATTGAGCCGAAGGACCTCGGCTTCGAATCTCGGCCCAGCGATATTGAAGCTTGGATGAGTCAGCAGGACTGGCCGAATATAGTCAATCCCAAGGACAGCCGTAAACTGTAACAGGTTGCGCAAGTCTCAAGGGTCGAATGGTGGACTAGGCCGGGATACAAGCCTTTAGCATCTCCAGCGGAATGCGAATCCATCCGCAGTTGCCGGAGCATCACCTCAAAATTCTACCTTCGTGGACGTGAACATTGACAGGCTTTCCTACCACCCACCCGTCGATCCCCTCCTTGAGCAGCCGCTGCAATGTCGTGATTGTCTCTTGCGCAAACCATGCAATATGTGGACTTATCGTCAGGTTTGGAATCGGCTCTCCATCTTGAGGCAGCAACGGCGAACCCTTAATCCCCGGCTCGACTTCCAAAACGTCGGTAGCTGCAGAGCTGATCCACCTCTCTTTCAGTGCCTTGGCGAGTGCTGCCTCGTTGACAATACCACCCCTCGCGACGTTGATGAGCAGGGCCTCCTTCCTCATCGACTTCAATTCCGCTTCACCGATCATATTTACAGTGCTCGTATCTCTTGGGCAAGTCAGAACCAACACCGTAACTCTCTTCAACACCTCTTCAAACGCAACTCTCGTGTCTCTCAGCTGAGAAGCTCCCTTCCGCTCAGAGACAATCACATCGCCAAACCCAATAGCCCTTGCCAGCATCTCGATTCTCTTTCCCAAAGCCCCATAACCCACAACACCGAGTACCTCCTGACTCGCGGTCAACGGCGGCCCGTCAAGAAACTTCTTAGTCAGGCTGCCCTCCCGAGCCCACTCATCCGTAGTCGTAGTCCGGATATGCATTTCCACAATCTTCTTCCGCGCCGCAAAGTACAGCCCCATCGCGTGTTCCGAGACACTGGAGATATTGCTTTGTGGCGAATTGATCACGGAAATACCTCTTGTGGCGCAATACTCCTTGTCCACCCAATCCATGCCGGTGGCCATGATGGCGAGGAGTTTCAGATGTGGCGCTTTCTCCATGTGTGCGGGCATGACTTGGACGATGGTTGAGATGACGATCGTGGCATCTTTGATGCGTGCGACGATTTCATCGCTGGTGGTGTTGTAGTAACCTTGGTATGTGTAGGGGAATGAGAATTTGGGGATCGCGCAGTGGCACTCCTCCAAGCAAACGACGTGGTGCTTGGGTAGTGGAGCCATTTTTGGAGTTCAGAGACAAAAGTAAACCCAGCTGTGTAGGAGATAAGGGTTCCTTTCTCTCTTGTGTTTGATAGATGTGAGGGAGCTCTGCACGAGTAGGGATGTACGTAGCTTAGATGGTTCCGATGCATTAAAGCTGAACTTAAAGCCAGTTGAGGGCGCCGCGCATTCCGTTTCCGTAAATCAACAATTCGAGCATCAAATACTTCCTGAGAAATGCTTGAATCTATGGAGAACTCACATACGGAGCGCCGTTCCTTATCTGCCAAAAACCTCGAACGTCAGCGGTAGACTTATTTTGCTACGCCCTTGCCGCAAGTTTGGCGTCATCTCGTTTGACAACGCAGTATTAGTGATCCACTGCTCTCACGACGAATGAAGTGCCTTGGCGAGTTGGGCTTGGGGCCATTTCTTTCTCTAACAATGAGAAGCTGCGTTTGGCACAAGGCTTTCCGCGCTAGACTCTGGAACGGCGGGTAGGTCAACGGTGAACGTCAGGGTACAGGGCAGCTCTGAAATTCTGTATCTTCTTCATGTCGCATGCTTTGTGGCCTACATACACACCTATCCTACTCAACCTTTGGGCACCGGGGGAAAACCTGTGCAACACTCGTATCGCTCGTCCTCGTGCCTGTTTCCGGGGCAGAGTGAATGCCGCAATGCACTTTACCTCTGTCATGCTTCAAATTTCATACCGGGCGGGATTATATCCTATAAGCTAAGCGCTATACAGCGTAATGGGCATCTCAATACTCCATGATAAGAAGCTCAAGCTCTCCCAGATCAGCATATCTAGGCTTCAGCGACCTCCATCTCGTCGTCGCTGCTGATATCCCCCCACTCATCGTTCCAGATTGTCTCCCCAGTCTCTTCGTCAAATACAGCAGCATCCAACGGATTGAAGTCTGTCTTCTTCATCATCACATAATCCTCAACCATTTGCGCAGGATCCCGACCATCTTTCAGACTCGAGTTTACAGACAGCGTGACATTTGCAACACCGTCTTGATGCAAATTACCCACAGCCTGGAAGCGCTTCCAAGGCGCAATGTATACTGGATCTCTGAATCCTCGCCGCCCGGAAATAGCTCGAGAACTCGGAAGGACGTTTGAGATGGCAAAGATTCGTAGCAGTATGTTGAACCTCCGCTTTGCGGAAGATCCATTTTTTGTGGTTCAGGTTGCAGAGTTGTAGCGCGTCGAGCTGGACAAAAAAATTCTTATAACCGCCAAGACCTGGCCACTGTGACATCAGGGCCACGCCAAGTCTCGTCACCACTCTAGATCGGGGTTTACATCGCATTTTCCACTCTTTTTACCTGTTTTGCTAGCAAAAGATGGGGCGTGCATCTCATACAGGTGTATAACCCCCACCCATGCGTAACACCTTATATATGGGCGCGTACTTTTAAAGGCATGCACCTCAAATATAGGCGTGCAGCTTAAATAGGCGTGTATCTCAGATACAGGCGCCTAAACAGGCCTAAGATCACCCCCGCAG
>Ga0335072_10003007_pt1 | contig 25650 bp, 22 predicted proteins | sample Lox_Sample_21_FD_206725 | JGI IMG/M metagenome (GOLD analysis project Ga0335072, IMG submission 206725) | Soil microbial communities from Loxahatchee National Wildlife Refuge, Florida, United States - Lox_Sample_2.1 | ecosystem: Environmental > Terrestrial > Soil > Wetlands | place: USA...
CGCGCTCGATCCGGCGACGGGGCGGTGCGATCTCTACGACGCGCGCCCCATCACGTGCCGCACCTTCGGACCGGCGACCCACATGGGCGAAGCCACAGTGGGAGCTTGCGAGCTGTGCTACCAAGGCACCACTGAACAGCAAATGCGGGAATGCGCCGTGGAGACCGATCCGGAGGGACAAGAGAATGCGCTCCTCGATGCGCTGAAAGCGGAGGGCATCGGCGGGATGACGATTGTGGCCTACGCGCTGCGGGACGCGGCGGGTTAGCCGCAAAAGGTGCGGGCGGCTATCCCGGAGCTCCCGGGCAATTATTTTCGATCTCCGGGTGCTAAAATCCTCTCCAGAAGGGAGCAACGATGGAAAAGGGTTTCAGCCGCCGGGGATTTTTTAATTCGCTGGCGGCCGGCGCCACGGAAGCCGCGCTGATCGGCGCGGCGATCGACCAGGAAGCCCAGGCGGGTGGACTGGAGGCCCCGGAAGGCGAAACGGTAAAGGTCGTTCTCGAGGTGAATGGCCAGACCCACACCATCCTGGCCGAACCGCGTTGGACTCTGCTGCACGTGCTGCGCGACCGCTTGGGGTTCACGGGCACCAAGCAGGGCTGCGAGCGCGGCGAGTGCGGCGCTTGCACGGTGCTCATCGATGGCATGGCGCGCAATGCCTGCCTCACGCTGGCGGTGGAAGCTTCCGGCCGGAAAATCACCACCATCGAGGGCCTGATGGACGGAGCGGAATTGGGGCCGGTACAGCAGGCGTTCCTCGAAGAAGACGGCTATCAGTGCGGGTACTGCACGTCGGGACAGATGATCAGCGCCGAGGCGCTCCTGCGCCACACGCCATCGCCGACTCCCGGGCAGATCCGCGAAGGGCTGAGCGGCAATTTGTGCCGCTGCGGGGCTTACGGACACATCTTCCGCGCCGTCCACCGGGCCGCGGAATTGAAGCAAGGGAGGTGAGCCATGCCGGACGCAAATCCCAAACCCTGGACGGAAACTACCGTGGTCGGCAAGCCGGTTCCCAGAATCGACGGCCGGGAAAAGCTTTCGGGCGAGGCGAAATACGCGCTCGACCAGAACCTGCCCGATATGCTCTACGCCGCCAGCGTCCGCTGCCCGCACGCGCATGCTCGCGTGACGAAAGTGGATGTGAGCCGCGCCGCGGCTATGCCGGGCGTGCGCGCCATCCTGACCGACGCCGATTCGGAATGCCGGATTCCGTGGTATCGCGGGAGCCGGATCTTCGACCCGCATTGCCGGTATGAAGGCGAAGAAGTCGCGGTGGTGGCCGCCGAGACTCAGCAACAGGCACGGGACGCAGTGCGCGCCGTCGAGGTGCAGTATGAGAAACTGCCCTTCGTCAGCCACATGGAGGACGCGCTCAAACCGGGCGCGCCCATGGTGCAGGATAGCGGGAACATCGTCCAGCCCAACAATTTCAGCCGCGGCGACGTGGCGAAAGGGTTCGCCGAGGCCGACGTGGTGGTGGAAGAGACCTACCGGACGTCGTGCCTGCTGCACACACCGCTCGAAGTACACGGATCGGTGGCGCATTGGGAGGGCGACCATCTCACCATCTGGGATTCCACGCAGTTTCCGTTCACCTCGCAAGCCGGGGTGGCGCGGGCGTTGAAGATTCCGCTCGCCAAGGTGCGGGTGATCGCGCGCCACATGGGCGGCGGGTTCGGCAGCAAGATCGATCTGAGCAAACACACCGTCCTCGCCGGTCTGCTGGCGCGCAAAACCGAACGGCCGGTGAAGTATTGTCTGAGCCGCGAAGAGGAACTGCTGTGCGTCGGAAACCGGCCCGCTCATACCCTGCGGCTGAAGGCGGGGGTGAAGAAGGACGGGACGCTGACCGCGTTCGAACTGCACGGCAACTCCGAGATCGGCGCCTACCCGGCCGGCGATTCGGCGGCGTACCTGGTGCGCGAGTTATATGTTTGCCCGAACGTGAAGACGGAAGAAGCGCCGGTCTTCATCAATGCCGGGCAGAGCCGCGCCTTCCGCGCGCCGGGATTCCCGCAGAGCGCGTGGGCGCTCGAGCAGACTATGGACGCGCTGGCGGAAAAAATCGGTATGGACCCGGTGGAGTTTCGCCTGAAAAACATCTCGATGGTATGCGGCGTGGATGGCAATAAGCCGTATACCTCGATCGGGCTGCCGGATTGCCTGCGCGAAGGCGCCAAAAGGTTCGGCTGGACGGAGGCGAGGGCCAAAGCCAGGCGGGATGGCCCGATCGTGCGCGGCGTGGGGGTGGCGGCCGGCATGTGGGGATATCTGGCGCCGCCCAACTCTACCGCGATCGTGCGCTTCTTCGCCGATGGCAGCGTGAACCTGAATACCGGAGCGGCCGATCTCGGAACGGGCACGCGGACCATCATGGCGCAAGTGGTGGCCGAAGAACTCGGCGTGCCGATGGCGCAGATCGAAGTGGAGAATGCCGATACCGGTACGACGCAATTCAGCGACGGCGCCGGCGGCAGCAAAACTTGCATGATCGATTCGCCCGCGGTGCGAGCGGCGGCGCTGGACGTGAAGGCACAGCTGCTCGAAATGGCGTCGGCGCAACTGAAGGTGCCGGCGGCCGATCTCAAGCTGAATGGCGGCGAGATTTCCGACGCCGGCGGCGCCCATCAGATCGCCGTGGGGCGTCTGAATGGACTCCGCGCGCAGCAGGTGGTGGTCGGCGTGGGCACGCGCGCGCCGCATCCGGCGAACAAAGCGATCCGGCCGTTCGCCACGCATTTCGCCGAGGTCGAAGTCAATAAGCGGACCGGTGAAGTTCGCGTGGTACGCATGCTGGCGGCGCAGGATAGCGGCCGGGTGATGAACCTGCTGACGTATCGCAACCAGGTGCTGGGCGGCATGACGCAAGGAATCGGGTTCGCGCTCACCGAGCGCCGCGTGCTGGACGGCGGAACGGGCAAAATGGTGAATCGCAACTTTCACGATTACAAAATTCCCACCGCCATGGATGTCCCGGCCGAGCTCACCGTGCTCCCCATCGATCCGCACGACACCGAAGTGAACTCCACGGGCACCAAGGGGCTGGGCGAACCGGCGCTGGTTCCGGCGGCGGCGGCCATTGCCAACGCCTTTTACCATGCCACGGGAGTGCGGCTGGCGCGGGCGCCTATTACACCGGCGGCCGTGCTGGAAGCGTTGAACGCAAAGCGGGGGTGAGCCATGATGCAGAAATTCTCCTATAAGAAAGCAGCTTCCGTGCAGGACGCGGTGGCACTGGCCAGCGCGCCGGGGGCTCACATTCTGGCGGGCGGCAGCGATCTTCTCGGCTGCCTGCACGACGGTGTCACCGAAGCGCAGAGGGTGGTCAGCATCTCTGGAATCGGGGAGTTGAAAGGCATCGGCGCGCGCGCGGGCGGCGGATTGCGGATCGGCGCCCTGACTACCTTGGCCGAGATTGCCGCGAACCAGGAAGCGGCGGAGAAATACCAGGCGCTGGCGGAAGCGGCGCGTTCGGTGGCAAGCCCGCAAATTCGCAATCAGGGGACCATCGGCGGGAATATCTGCCAGCGGCCGCGATGCTGGTATTTCCGCGGCGAGTTCCATTGCCGCCGCAAGGGCGGCGACACGTGCTTCGCGGAGACGGGCGAGAACCAGTTCCACGCGATTCTGGGCTGGGACCGCTGTTACATGGTCCATCCTTCGGATACCGCGGCGGCGCTGGTGGCGCTTGGTGCGCGGTTCGCCATTGCCGGTCCGCGCGGGCGCCGGGTCGTTCCAGCGGAAGCCTTCTTCGTGCTGCCGACGGTGAGTATCGTGAAGGAGAATGTGCTGGCGGCGGGCGAGATCGTCACCGATATCTTGCTGGACGCGCCTCCGAAGGGACACGTCAGCGCCTACCGCAAGGTGCGCGAGCGCGGCGCGTTCGATTTCGCCACCGCGGGGGCGGCCATCGCGATGACGCTGGCGGAGGGTAAAGTGACGGTGGCCCGCGTGGTGCTGAGCGGCGTGGCGCCCGCGCCGTGGCGGTCGGCGGAAGCGGAAAAGGCGCTGGCCGGCAAATCGCTCGACCTTCCCACCGTGGAAGCGGCGGCGGCAGCGGCGGTGAAAGACGCGGTTCCGCTCGAAAAGAACGGCTACAAAATCGCCATGGTGCGCGGGATTCTGGAAGAAACGCTGCTGCGGCTGGCAGCGTAAGGCTGCTGAGATGCCCGGCGGCGGCGCGCCACTACACAGTGAATGCGCTGCGCCGCCGGTTACCGTCCCGATATCGATGGTTTGCGCGGGATTGCCGTGCTGGCAGTCTTCGTATTTCACCTCAATCGCCGCTGGCTGCCGGGCGGATTTTTCGGCGTTGATGTCTTTTTCGTTATCTCCGGCTACCTGATTACATCCATCATTCTGCGCGATTGCGGCGCGGGGAGGTTTCGCTTCGGGCAATTCTACCAGCGGCGCATCGCGCGTTTGCTGCCGGCGTTTGCGTCGGTCGCAACGGCAACGATCGCGGGCGCCGCGGCGATTTATTCTCCGCAGGACCTGGCGTCGGCGGGGGCGACGCTTTCGGCGGCGGCGGCATCGGGGGCTAATCTGAAATTCCTGCTGCAGGGGAATTATTTTCATCTGTCACCCGATGCCCAGCCTTTCTTGCATTGCTGGTCGCTCTCGGTGGAGGAGCAGTTCTACCTGTTGTTCCCGGCGTTGCTGTTGTGGTGCCGGCGAACATGGGTTCTGGCGGCCATCGGCGCGGTAAGTCTGGGGTGCTATCTGGTATTGCGGCCGGAATGGGCGTTCTATCTGCTGCCGGCCCGGGCGTGGGAACTGCTGGCGGGCGCAATCGTGGCCAAACGGGACAGCCAATCATGGCTGCGGCCGCCTTTCAGCCGGCTCTTGCCCTTGGTGGTCATCGCCGTCTCCTTCGCCACAGGCCGCTTTGCCATTCTTACAGTAATTGGCACGGCCGGTCTCCTGACGACCGAATTGCCGGTCCTCTCCTGGAAACCGCTGGTGTTCGTCGGGCGCATGTCGTATTCGCTCTATCTCTGGCATTGGCCGGTGTTTTCGCTGGTGGACTATGCCTGCTATTGGCAATCGCCGGCGCTTCGGCTGGCGTTGAAAGTAACGCTGAGTTTCTCCGCGGCGGCCGCCTGTTTTGTTCTGATCGAACGGCCGGGTCGCAGGATTCTGAACGCTCCGTCGCGCGGACGCGTGGCTTTTGCGGCTCTTGCCTGCTCGCTGGCGGCCCTGATACCGCTTGGCCTGGTCATCCGCAGCGCGAACTACGTCAACGCCGGCGCCCGCGCGGTCCGCGGCGGCGGACTGCGCTTCAATCCCGGCGGGCGAAACGGGTCGATGGTGCTGATGGGCGACAGCAACGGCTCGATGTATGGCAAAATGGCGCGCGAAATCGCCCGCGAGCGGGATTTGCGGCTGGCCGTGATCAGCGTGGAAGCGGGCGATCCCCTGCCCCGATCGAACGGGCAAAATCCGCAGCTGTGGGACGACTCTCTCGCCGTGGTGCGGCGCGAAAGGCCCGACTTTTTGCTGCTGGCCTGCAATTGGAACAAACTCGCGGACGATCGCGGACGGCTCACCGTGGCGCTGCGCGAACTGAAGCCCTTCGCCCGTAACATCCTTCTCATCACCCAGCCGCCGGTACTTCCCGAAAACGCCACGCGCGAGGCCATTCGCGAGGGAAACCGGCCGCCTTTTCGCGAAGATGCTGCAGAGCGCGCGGCGCGGCTGGCGCGCAACGCGTTGGTGAAGAGCGCCGCCGGCGGGAACGTGCGGGTGATCGATATCGAGCCGTTATTCACGGGCGGCGCGGGCGAAATTCGCTTCGCCGGCGAGCGCCGCAGGCTGCTCTACCAGGATCGCGACCACTTATCGGCGGCCGGCGCGGAAATCGTCAAGCCGGAACTTCTGCGCGCTATGAACGGGCTCACTGCTTCACGCTGATATTGACCGGTGGCGAGAGAGTTCCGGCGGTGTCCAGGATCACCGGAACCACGCTCAGGGTGGTCCCCGAAGGCAGCGATGGCGGTAACTGCACGTTGATCTGCGTCACGCCTTCGATCAGTCCCGGCGCCGCGCCGCTCCACAACGTGTTGCCGGCAATTCCTGCAAATTGCAGCTCCGGATCCGTGAGCTCGGTGACATCGAATGGCGGCGGAATGGGCGCCAGGCTGCCATCCACGGGGAGGTTTTCCAGGTAGCCCGTGCCGGTGCAGTAAACCGACACGATCGACCCCAGCGGCGCGGGATTGGCGGGTGTATTGACGGTGCCATCCTGATTAATCAGGGCGCCCTGGCCATTCACCTCGAAAATACCCGGATTGAGATTGGCCGCGGGCAGGTCCAGAGGCGGCGGATTGCTGTTGCCATATTGCACCTGGACGGTGGTGCCGGAAGGGATGCCGCCGAAAGGCGCTACCGAGTGGATCTCCGTGGCGCTCACGTAGAGCAGGGGCAGCGGCTTCGATCCCAACAGCACCTGCACGCCGCCAAGCGACGTGGGATAGTCGCCGGAGGCATCCGGCGCCGCGCCAATTCCCTGCGCGGGGCCGAGCCCGGTCCCGGTAAGCATGAAGATCTCGCCTGGCGCCAGGCCATTACCCAGTTGCCCGGTAGCCAGATTTAACGCGCACCCGAAGAGCGCAGCGGGCTGGATGGTCAGGTCCACCGGCACTGTCGTGGATGAGGAGTCGCGATACACCGTGAGATGTCCGGGATCGCCGGCGGCGATGGCACTATCGCCTCCCTGGCGGAGATAAGTGGATGCCGCGATGGCGCCAGCCGGGCTTTCTTCGATCACGAAAGTTCCACCGTTGGGGGTACACGCCGTGGAAAGCAACTGCACGGGTGCGCTGGGAATTGCGCCGGTGCCGTGGCCGAAAGCGTAGACATTCCCGGCAGAGTCGAGCAGGATGGAGTCGAACTGGCTTTGAGCGACGTGGATTTCGGACACGACGGCGCCGCCGGAGGTCAGTCCGAGCAGGTAACTGTCTCCCGGCACGCGCACCGGGGGAGTGGGATAGAAGTCCGCATCGTATGGGAGTGGGGCGGGACTGACTGCCAGTGCAATTCCGCTGGGACTGAAAGCAATGGCTACGCCTGCCGCGGAGATCTCCGGCAGAACCGGCGACTGCGTCACCGTGCCGGCAACCGTATCGAGAATAACGACGTAAGGTTGGCCACTCGCCAGATTACCGGTAAGATAGGCGCGGCCCTCATGATCCAAGTCGAAGGCCAGGATCCGGGAAAGAAAGTAGGTGGAGTAAGTAAGCGTAGTGCCGTTGGAATTCAGGCGTGCGAAAAAGTTACTGGTGCCCTGGCTGGTCAGCGCGTTGGGCGTGACAGGGAAATCCTGCGACATTGTAACCCCGGAGACATAGATGGAGCCGGACGCGTCCACAGCAATCAGGGTGGGCAGGTCCTCGCCGGACCCGCCCAGCAGAGTTGAAAACAACAAGGCGCCGTCGGAAGCAAACTTGGCGACAAAGCCATCGCCGCCGGGCACGACATATGCGGGTCCGTAGGGCGCGCCCAAGGCGGTATACACCGTTGGAGTGGTCGGTCCCGCATTCCTGGATTGCAGGACGCCGGCAGTTACCGGGAAATCGGGCGAGTAGGTGTAGCCGGCCACATACACGTTGCCCTGCGCATCGGTAGTAAGTGCCGTCCCGCCGTCTTCGCTGGAGCCGGCGAGATAAGTCGCGTACAGCAGATTTCCGGCGGAGTCTGTTTGGTCAGATAAGCGTGAGAGCAGTTCAGCGGCACCGGCGACTGGAATGGCGTGAGATTCTCGGTGCCGCAAACTTCGGACACAGCCGTTTCTTGGAATGCCGTCGCGGTGGTCACAAGAGTATTGCTTTGGCCGGTCCGCCACACGTTGCCGGTCTTGTCGATGAGGACGGTGCTTCCTCCGGCCGCGGCAAAGAGCTGTACGGCAAGAAATAACGGGGCGAATCTCATGCAAGCATGGGGCCACCAGGGAGACCACAGCTCCTTCGCGGCCGCGGCTCCGTAAGGAGCATAACGCCACAAGGGTGTGTCCGCACTACACTGATGTTACATGCGTACTTTCTGCATTCTCCTTCTGATAGCCGCGCTCGCGCCGGCGCAGGATAACGCCGCGGCCCGCGCCGCCCGCGCCTGGCGCCAACAGCACGAGCGGGCGATTGTCGACGAGTTCTTCTCGTTGCTCGCGATCCCCAACATCGCGCGCGATCGCGTCAACATCCAGCGCAATGCGGAGACCATCGCGGGGATGCTGGAAAAGCGCGGCGTGGCGGCTAAGCTGGTGAGCGTGCCGGGCGCAAACCCGGTGGTGTTCGGCGACCTCCGCACGCCTGGCGCGACGCGCACCATCGTTTTTTACGCCCACTACGACGGCCAGCCGCTCGACCCTAAAGAATGGGCGAGCCCTCCGTTCGAACCCGTCCTGCGCGATAAGCCGGTGCAGGATGGCGGCAAAACAATTCCGCTGCCCGCCGCCGGGCAGCCTTTCAACCCCGAATGGCGCCTGTACGGGCGCGGCTCCGGCGACGACAAGGCGCCCATCATCGCCATGCTCACCGCGCTTGACGCCATGCGGGCGGCGGGAATCCGCACGCGATCCAACATCAAGTTCGCGTTCGAAGGCGAAGAGGAGGCCGGATCGCCGAACCTGGAGAAGATCCTGTCGGCAAATAAAGATCTCTTCTCCGGCGACCTGTGGCTGATGTGCGACGGGCCGGTGTACCAGACGCGGCAGCAACAGATCGTCTTCGGCGCGCGCGGCGATACCGGGCTCGATATCACGCTCTACGGTCCACGCTTCGAGTTGCACAGCGGCCATTACGGAAACTGGGCGCCCAACCCGGCGATGATGCTGGCGCAATTGCTGGCGTCGATGAAGAACGCCGAAGGGCGCGTCACCATCGACCACTTCTACGACGGCATCACTCCGCTTTCGCCGCTCGAAAAGCGAGCCATCGCCGAAGCGCCGCCGATCGACGATATGCTGATGCGCGAATTCTGGCTGGGATCGACGGAAGGCGGCGGGGCGAAGCTCAACCAACTGGTGACGCTGCCGGCGTTGAACGTCCGCGGGATGGCCAGTTCGCGGACGGGCAATCAGGCGTCGAACGTGATTCCGGCAACCGCGACCGCGTCGATCGATATCCGGCTGGTGGCTGGAATGGACGCGCAGGAGACGAACAACCGCGTGGTGGAGCACATCCGCAAGCAAGGGTACTTCGTGGTCGATAAGGAGCCGGACGCGGAGACGCGCCGCTCGCACGCCAGGGTCGCCCTGGTGACGGTGCGCCCCGGCGATAACGCCGTGCGCACGCCGATGGATCTGCCGGTCGCGCAGGAGGTGATCCGGGTGGTGGAGAGCGTGCGCGGTTTCACCGTGAAGCTGCCCAATATGGGCGGAAGCCTGCCGCTCACCAGCATCGTTCGGCCGTTGGGAACGCGCGTGATCGTAGTGCCGATCGCCAATCACGACGATAATCAGCACTCGTTCAACGAAAATCTGCGCGTGCAGAATTTGTGGGATGGGATCGAGCTGATGGCCGGATTGCTGGCGATGTAGGCGCCCCGAAAACGGCACGCGGCGTGCTACATATCGGGTAATGAGCACGATTGGAGTCTTCGATTCCGGGGTGGGAGGGTTGACCGTACTGCAAGCGCTTCGGCGCCGCCTGCCGCATCACGATTTCCTATACCTGGGCGACACCGCGCGCGTTCCTTATGGGCGCAAACCGCCGGAAATGGTGGTGCAATTCGCCGAGGAAATCGCTGCTTTTCTCTGCGGGTTGGGAGTGGAGCGCCTGGTAGTGGCTTGCAACACCGCTTCGGCGGTGGCTCTGCGGCGGCTGGAGGAAATCTGTCCCGTGCCCGTGTGCGGCGTGATCGACCCGGGCGTGTCAGCCGCTACACACACCACGCGCACCGGCCAGGTGGGCGTGATCGGCACCAAGGCGACCATCGCCAGCGGCGCTTATCAGCGGCGCCTCGAGACCGCCGGGTTGCGGGTCTGGGCGCGAGCGTGCCCCATGCTGGTGCACACGGTCGAAGAAGGCCTGGCGGATTCCGAAGAGGCGGAACTGCTGGTGCGACACTACCTGGAAGGGCGGCCGGATATCGATACGCTGATTCTGGGCTGCACGCACTATCCACTCCTGCGCGACACCATCGCCCGGGTGGCGGGCGGCGGCGTGACCCTGGTGGACAGCGCGGAGGCAACCGCAGATGCGGTCAGCCGCGCCATCGACGGAGTGCCGGGGCACGGCGCCGGCACGGTAATTCACTACGTGACAGGCGATAGCGCGGCGTTCGCGCACACCGCGCGCGTGATCGGCGGCGTGGCCGGCGAAATCCGCTTGTTGCCGGTGACGGAGTTGCGGGAGCAACTGCCCCTTACTGAATCTGAATCGTCACGGTGTTCGACTGCTGCCCCACGACCGTCACGGTCACTGCCGTCATCCCCGAACCTTTGAGCGAGTAAGGTATCTGGACATTGACCTGGTCCTCTCCTGGATACCCCGGTGCGGCTCCGGCATAAGCCGGCGTGAGCGATTGATCCGCAATCTGAACAGTCACCTGTGGCAGTGGCGCGGCGCGGATTCCGGTGCCATAGAGTACCAGGTAGACACTGTTCGTGGACGGATCGAGACTGATCGGCGTGGTGACCAGAGTGCCGACTGCATTGGCGGTCACCAGCACGGTAGTAGTCTGCGAGCCGGCGGCACTGGCCGTCATGGAGAGAGCGGCCGCTTTCCTGTAGCGGTGATGTTAAAGCGATGCGAAAGCGCCATCACTTGTCGAAGAATGGGTGCGTTGCTACGGGTGGATTGGGCGCCGCGGTGCGGATCCGCCGCAGCGTGACATCCTCGAACAGCAGCGACGGCGCAACGATCGTCACCGGCCAGTAATTCGCCTCGGGAAGCATCTGGAACGCCAGGAAGTTATTCTGCTGCGGCCGGTATTCCACCGTGAGCGCGTTCAGATCCTTTGAGGTCGCGACGATATCCTTGAAAGCCGCGGCGTTCATACCGCTGAACTGCATGTTGCGGACCAGTTCCTCATGGCCATCGGGAAACGCCTTATATAGCAGCACGGGCGTGTTTCCATTTCGCAAACGGCGCACGATCATGCCGAACTCCAGGTGCCTTTGAGTGACGAGTGCGACCAGTTTGGCGCGCAGATCCTCGTTGCTCAGGCCGTTCGTCGAGGTGACGATGAGGTTGGTGGGAGAAGCCTGGCCCACATGCCGGCTGCCGGTGGATTGTTCGAAGCCGCGAACCGGATCGCGGGTAACCAGCAAGGACTTCAGGTATCCGTTCTCGACCAGCTTGACTTCGCGCGAAGGCACGCCGTCCTCGTCGATCTTCGACATCCCCGCCAGCTTGAACCCCTGATACTCGGCGATCAGCGGATTATCGGTGAGACTCAGGAACTCCGGAAATACGCGCGCGCCCACCTTGTCGAGGAAAGCATTCTCCGTCGCCTGACCGCGTCCGCCGGGAACCATCCCGTTGGGCAAATCGCTGGCCAAGGTCTTCATCCCTACCAGGTTCGGCAGGAAATCCAGCCGGATCAATTGCGCCGCCGCGTTCCCCTCGGCGAGCATCGGCCCATTGTAGTTGGCCAGGATGGAGGCATCGCGCAGCGAAGTCAGGTAACCGCCAAGTTCCCTGGCGCGCGCCGCCAGTTTGTCTTCCGCGGGCAGATCCGCCGGCGAGCGGCCGTGATACCAGACGAAATCGTTGAGCGCATGGCCATCCGGCGCCTGGGTGGCGGCATTGATATTGACGGAGAGATTCGGCAGGCGGCGCGTGTACGAAGTTCCCTCGCTGTTCAGGTAGCGCGTGTAGATGATGTCCGCGTTGAAGGCGACGTGCGAGGTTTCGATGGCCGGCATCTGCCGGAAGAGCGCCGATAACGCGCGCGCCTCGCTTTCGAACTGGCTGCGATCGATTTTCACCTCCGGCCGGATATCGGCGGTAACGGTGGGAGTCTCCTTGCTGAAATCGGGCGTGTCGTCGGAGCGCGTCTTGTTTTCCAACGACGCTTTTTTCTTGGAGTAATTCTCCACGGCCCGTTTATAGGCGCCGTCCGTCGCCAGCCAGATTTGCCGGCGGATCTCCTTGTAGTCGTCGTCCAAGGTGAGTTCCGTGCCGCCCAGCCCCATGAACATCGAGGTGCCGCCGTCGAAACTGAACGAGAGGAAGCCGGAATTATCGAACTTGTAGTCGCCCACTCGCACTTCCACGCTCAGCCGGCGTGAGCGGCTGCTGCCGGTGTTGTTGAGCGCCCCGAAGCTGGCATTCACGTTGCAGGTTTCGGAATCCACCACGCGATAAGCGATGTAATAGGGTTTCTGTAAGTTCTCGATGGACAGTTGACTCATGCTGCGCGCCATTTCGTCGCGCATGGCCTTCATGACGGCGTCGTCCTGGGCGTTTAATACCGCAGCGGCGAACATTGCTGCGGCCGCCGGAACTATTTTCGCAATGCGCGCGCTCATTTCTTTCCTCCTTCAAAAGGCGCCGGCAAAATCGGAATCCGTTCCTGCGATTTCGCCTTTTTCTGCACCTCGATTTGCGAAATATAGATGCCGGGAGAAGCCGCGGAAACCGGCACGCTGCCCGATTCGGCGCCGCAGATGCCATTGAACACCGCGACGTTCTTGTCGGCGGCAACAATTTTGCTGAAGGTAGTGAGCGGCGTGCCGATCAGGTCGGCCCCGCGAACCAGTTCTTCGCGGCCATCGGGATAGATGCGGTAGACCATCAGCGGAAGCACGTTAAAGGCGTTCGGAACGGTGCGGCCGGTGAAGGTGAATCCGCCTTCGATGTCGTCGAACAGCAATCCAAACGGCAGCCCCTGCTTTTTCACTTCGGCGATGAGAAGCTTTTTGAGGTCGGGCTGGACCGCGGCGGGAGCGACTTCCACGATCAGATTCGACTGGCGCGCCACGGGAGACAATCCCACTTGCCCGCGTCCATGACCGTTGGATTGCACAATGCCCTCCACCGGCTTGCGGGACATCAGGAACGTTTTGAGAATGCCGTTCTCCACCACGGCCACGCGCCGGGCTTTCACGCCTTCGTTGTCATACGTGTAATAGCCTGCCAGTTCGGTATTGCCGAGGCGGCGCATGGTGGGATCGAAATAAACCGAAAAGTCCTTGGATAGCACCTGCTGCCCGAGCTTCTTCTTGAAGGTCTGCGCGTCGTTGGAATTCCGCTGGCGCGCGCCTTCCACGCGGTGGCCGAAGATCTCATGGAAGAAGACGCCGCTGGCGCGTCCGGAAAGAATGGCCGGGCCGGTATATGGGTCCACCACCGGGGCCACCCGCAACGCCTCCATCTCGTGAATCATTTTGTCCACGTCTTTGAGGACCGTGGCATCGTCAGGCAGGTCTTTTTCGGAAAAGGCGAAATAAGATTCGTAGCGCGGCAGTTCCATGCCGTCGGAAGCCTTGCTGTTGGCCTCGATAAACAGGTGAATATCGGGCTCGGACGTCTGGATTACCGAGCCTTCGCTGTTGACATACCAGCGCGTCTCGTTGCCGGCCTGGAGAAAGGCCTGAGCTTGATAAATGTTGGTGTAGGAGGAAAAGGGAGCGGTGTACTTGCGAAGCTTGTCTTCCCACACCTTGCGGTCGAGCTTGATATCGCCGATTGGTTCGGAGTAATGCTGCGGCTCCTCGCGGCTAAAATCGGGCGAATCGTCTTCCTGCGCGACCTTCACTTTGACATTGGTCTTGACCTTGGTGAGCTGCTCGAGGGCGTGTTTGTATTGCTGATCGGTCTGATACCAGATCACGGCGCGGATAGCATCGGGATCGTCGTCGAGCGGCACGGCGGCGGGAGCGCTGCCGCCCGATGCCATGATGCCGTTGATGTCGCCGCGAATTTCGTGAGTATTATCCAGCGTGTAATCGCCGACGCGAACCTGGGTAGCCAGCACGCGCCGGCGCCCTTCGCTGCTGCCGGTGATTTTTCCGAATTCGCTGGCGATGAAGACGTTGTGCGCTTCGATGATCTCATAGCTGATGAAGTACGGAGGCACGGGCTGGGATTTCAGCTTGTCTTGCGAGCGGGCCAGTTCCTTTTTCATGGCATCGAGAACGGGCGAGGCGGGAGGTTGAGCGTTGATTACCATCACGGCCACCGCCGCGAGGGTAGTTAGTAGCCAAAATGTAAACTTGGGAATTACAGTGGGAGTTCGCATGGCTGGTTGCGGCCAGTATATACCAAACCAGGTTCACACGGAGAAATTACAACTTATTTATAATCTCTGCCAGGAAGTCTTCTTCGCGCGCGATGCGGATCTCGATGTCGAGCCAGTAAAGGGGAACGGGCGCGACGAGCTCGGTGGCTGTGTCGGATAAGTTGATCGCGTCTTTTTGCGTCGTTACCAGCGCGGTAGCCCGCGAGGCCTTCAATTGCTCCGCCAAATGGCGGAGTTCGCTGGGAAGGTAACGGTGGTGATCGGAGAACTCCACCCAATCGGCGATTTCCACTCCGAGCTTTTCCAAAGTGCGCCGGAAGGTGGCGGGATTTCCCAATCCACAGAAGGCAACCACGCGCTGAAACGGGCGGTCGGCCAGGGTGATGCGGTTCCCGCCGGCATATTCCACCCAGGCGCGCGGCTCGACCGACGAATGGAAGATCGGCGCCCGCGGATTCCAGCGGCGCACTTCGCGGGCGATGGGCGCGGCGAGATCGGACGAGGCGCAGCGGGTGAGCAGTACGATATCGGCGCGAGACAACCCCGCCTTCGGTTCGCGCAAGCGGCCCAACGGGAAGACATCGCCGCCGCTGAACGGGTGGAGCGCATCGATCAACACGATATCGACGTTGCGCGCGAGCCGGCGGTGCTGAAATCCGTCGTCAAGGACGAAAACGCCGAGATCGAATTTCCGGAGCAGGCGCTTGCCGGAAGCGAAGCGGTCGGCGCCGATGCCGACGGGGGCGAGTTTGGAGCGAATGAAGATCTGCGCTTCATCGCCGGTGTGGTGAGGCAGCAGTGTTTCGCCGGGAGCAGCTTCGATGGAAGGCTCGGGCGAGTGGCGGCCATATCCGCGGGTGAGAATTCCGGCTTTCAGGCCGCGCGCGGCGAGCAACTCTACCAGCCGCAGCACGCAAGGCGTCTTTCCGGTACCGCCCATGCTCAGATTGCCCACGCTGATCACCGGCACCGGCAAACGGGACATGCGGCGGACTGCCGAGCGCTGACGGCGAGCAGAGCCCCACTGCCAGAGTCGCGCTAACGGCCATGCCAGCAGGTTCCACGGCTGCGCCGGCCGGTAGCGCGGCACGGCGCGCCAATCGCGCACCAGGGCGACGGCGCGCGCGGAGGCGCCGCGCTGCGCCTGCGCGCGGGCGAGAGCGCGCGATCCGATCTCGCGCGCTTCGGCGGGAGCGGAGAGCAGGCGCTCGACGGCGCCGGCGAGTTCCGCGCCGGACGCGATCGCGACGGAGGCGCGGGCGGCGCGGAAATCATCCGCAATCGCCTGAAAGTTTTCCATGTGCGGCCCGGTGATGACGGGTTTGCCAAACAGCGCGGGCTCCAGGATATTGTGACCGCCGCGGCGGGCCAGCGTGCCGCCCATGAAGACCACGTCGGCTACGGCGAACAGTCCGCTCAATTCGCCGATGGAATCGAGCAGCAGCACGCGCGGGCGGTTGCCGTTCGCGCCCGCTAACGCGGAGCGTCTGACGTACGGAATGCCGGCGGAATCGAGCTTGGCGGCAGTAACGGAGAATCGCTCGGGCTTGCGCGGAGCGAGAATCAGCATCAGGCCGGAATGGCGCGGCGCCAGTTGCTGGAAGGCGGAGATGACGACATCGTCTTCGTCCGGGTCGTCCGCCGCAGCGGGCGGCATGGTGCTGGCGGCCACCCAGATCTGCTCCGGCCGCAGGGTGGCGAGGAGTTCCTTTACGGGCGAACCTTCGGGAATGGCCCGCGGCTCGAAATCGTACTTGAAATTTCCGGACACGCCGACTTTTTCCGCCGTCGCGCCGATGGCGATGAAGCGCTGGCGGATTTCCTCGGACTGCACCAGGATGGCGTCGGCGGCCGGCAGAATGGCGCGGAAGAAACGAACCCAATTCCGGTAGCGGGCGAATGCCTTGTCGGAAATCCGCCCGTTCACAAGTGTAAGAGCCGCACCGGTTCGCTTGGTTTCGCGAAACAGGTTGGGCCAGATTTCGGTCTCCGCGATCACCACGATGGAAGGCCGAAGCGCGCGCAGAACGCGACGGACCGCGAAGACATAGTCCACAGGCGCGTAGAAAACGCCATCGGCGAGCGAGCCGAGCTTGTCCCCGGCGGCGGACCGGCCGGCAATGGTAGTGGTGGACACGAAAAGGCGCGTGTGCGGAAACAGGGCCCGTAACTGACGCAGAAATTCCACGCAGGAAAGCACTTCGCCTACCGAAACTGCATGCAACCAGATGGCTCCGGGACCGGTCTGAGTAAATGAATGGGGCAGGAATCCAAAACGTTGGGCGAGCGATTTCCAATAGCCGCGGTTTCCGAGGCCGCGAAATACGAAATACAATAGCAGGACAGGTAGAGCAAACGCCTGCAAGAAGCGATAGAGGAAATAGATGCCTTTTGTTTTCAAACGTTTGGCTCTAGTATTGAGTATAGCGGCGGCGTTTGCGGCAGACAAGCAGACGCCGTTTAAAGCCGCGCCGGCGGCAAGTTACCCGAGCCACCAGACCAACGAGAAGATCACGATCGGCGTCGATCCGTACGTGATGGGCGAAAAGGTGAAAACCGCCTTCGGAAAAGCCGATCCCTATCAGTACGGCGTGTTGCCCGTGTTGGTGGTGATCGAGAACGCTGGCGGCGTCTCCATCAGCCTGGATAACTTCCAGGCCGAGTACGTGGGTCCTAATGGCGACCGCGTGGAGATGACCGCGGCGAAGGATGTGCGCTATGCCGTAGGACCCAGCCGGCCAAGCGTGATTGGCGGACCGGCGGGCCAGATGCCGAAAATTCTCGGCAAGAAGAATCCGCTTGACGAGTGGGAGATTGAGGGACGCTCGCTGGCGGCGCAAATGCTGCCCCCGGGTCAATCGGCGAGCGGTTTCGTTTACTTTGAAACCGGATTGCAGCGCGGCGCCACCATCCTGATTCAGGGGCTGACGCAAGCGAAAAGCGGACGCGAGCTGGCGTTTTTCGAACTGCCGCTGAGCTCCGATTCTGCCGAGCCGGCGAAGAAGAAGTAATCGGCCCCGAAAACCGTTCACAAGAATTTTGCGGAAATCCGCGATTTTTTGCGGCTTTTCGCTCAACAACTTAGCAAATCAGGCCGGTTGGCGCGGACCCGCGCGCGCGAGACCTCGGGGTAATCTGTTCGCCGGAGAGATCCCCATGATTCGCCGCTTCTTCTTCGCTGCCGTGTGTCTGGCCGCCGCGCGCGCCGCTACCCCGCAGCTCACCACCATTCAGGACGTGCTCTACAAAGCCGACGGCACGCGCTTCAATGGCCTTCTGACCATCAGTTGGAACAGTTTTCAATCGGCCGATAGCGCCGATATCGTCACCCAGAGTCTTACCGTGAAGGTTCTGGCGGGCAATCTGCGCGTGCAACTGGTGCCGTCCCCCACCGCACCGCCGAGCTATTACACGGTGGTATACAACAGCGATGGCAAAGTGCAATTCCAGGAATTATGGTCGGTGCCGGCGAGCAGCCAACCGGTGCGCGTGAGTGCGGTCAGGGTCACTACCGCCGCCGCGGGAGCGGTCACCAGCGGAGGCCAGATCACAACCGGGCCCATCTCGGAATCGCAAGTGACCGGACTATTGGCCGACCTCGCCGCACGGCCGCTCGAAGGGGCGGCATTCACTCCCGGCCGGGCGGCGATCATCAACTCGCTTGGCTCCATTGACGGCGCCAGCGGCAATCCTTCGGATTGCCTGCACGTGGATGGTTCGTCGGGTGCATGTGGAAGTGCGGGAGGAAGTTCGACGGCGTTCCTGGATGGCGATTCGCCCGCCGGCATCGTGGACGGCTCGAACGCCACGTTCGCGCTTTCCCAAACCCCCAGCCCAGGCACGAGCCTGGCGCTTTACCGCAACGGCATCCTGCAAAAGGCGATCCAGGATTATACACTCAGCGGGAGCAGCGTAACCTTCGCGGCGGCCAATGTGCCGCAGGCCGGCGACACGCTGCTGGCTTCGTATCGCCTGGCGGGCACGGGGGACACGGGGCAAACCAACCCCGCGGCGGAGGTGCTCTGCAGCGGCACCGGGGCGTCCACTGCGTCGACGGCGTTGTCGACGATCGGAGCGTGCGCCATCCCCGCGGGAGTATTGCTCGCCGGCGACCGCGTGGAGGTCCACTTCGACCTGGCGCACACCGGGACGGTCTCCGGGTTCACCTTCGAGGCGAACTGGGGCGCCACACCGATCGTGAATCGCTCGGGTGCGGCGGCGGACGCGCTGGTCTCGGTGCGCGCGGAGGCCGCGGTGCTGGCATCCGGATCGCAGCTCAGTGCGCAATCGTGGGGGACGGTGCTGCCGTTCAGCGCTTCCGTGGCACCATCGGCGGACACCTATACCGGCGGCATTACCATCAACTTTCAGGGCCGGCTCGCGGCGGCGGGAGATTCGCTGGCGCTGGCGAATTACAGCGTGGTTCGCGTGCCGTAGGGCGGACTACTTCGTCAGACCCTGGACGTAAATGGCGTGATACGGGCCGGCCGACGCTTCCGTGCCGTTCACTTCCACGATGTGGCCCATATTGGCGGAGGCCGACGCCCTGGCATCCACACCGCCATCGCGCCGCGGGTCGTGCTCTTCGGGCATGAGCATGTAGAGTTCGCCCGACTTGGTGAGCAGTCCGATCGGCTGTCCGTTCTGCACACATTTTTGGCCGCAGGAACGGTGCTTTTCCCCATGCTTGCCGAGTTGCAGATAGCACGAAAAGTCGACAATCTCGCCGACCACGGTGACGGGCTTCCCGGGTTCCGGCTTCTTATCCACACCCGCCGCGATGGTAGTGGCTGTCCATGGCTCCGCCGGCTTCGTGCCGATGGTGGCCGCCGGGTGATCCCACGTGCCTTCGGTGACCGTCATTTCCGGGTGCAGAATCTTGGTCTGTGCATATAGGGCGAGCGCCAAAACAGCTGCAATCGCGCCTGCCAGAATCTTAGCTTTCACGAATACCCTCCGTTCAGCAAGGGTATCACACCCGGTTCGGCGGAAAATCAGGGATTGGTTCCAGCTTTGGCCGATTCGCGCCGCGCACGGTCGAGTTCCGCACGCGCGGCCGGCATGCTGCGGGCCGCGATTTCGAGGTGCGCGATAGCCTCGCCCAGAGTGCGCCGGTCGCGCTCCAGGAACGAACCCAAAAGATAATGCGCGGGCGCGGAAGCCGGATCCAGACGGACGGCCTCGCGGACCGAGAGCGTGGCTTCCGCGATGCGCTGCAGAGCGAATTGCGCGAACGCGATATCGCACAGAATCATCGGCCTCGGACCGGCGAGTTCGCCGGCGCGGGCGAATTCGCGAAGCGCCTGCTCATACTGCTTCAGGTAAACGTGCTCGGCGCCGAGATTGATCCAGGCATCGGCATACTCGGGCGAAATCCGGATCGCTTTCTGAAGTTGCCCGGCGGCGCTGTCATGATCGCCGGCCGCCGACAGCCTTTGAGCGGATTCCACCAACTTAACTGCCTTCCTGCCCGGCGGGTGAAGCAGTTCCTGCATCGAGACGCGGCCCGAAGCGGGCTTCGGCTTCTCCGGCAAGGTCAAGTGGATCTCGATGGGCGGTTGCTGCTCGCGGACGCTAATGAATTCTTCATGAACCGGCCGGTTCTCCTCGTCCGAAACCGTCAGGCGATATTGCCCATACGGAACGTGCCGGAATTCGAAATGGCCATCGGCTCCGGCCGGCGCGGATGCCACCTTTTGGCCATGCAAGTCGCTCAACGTAAGCTCGGTTCGTACCACGGTGGGCGGGCTGATGTTGAGTTCGCCCACCACGCGATCGGCCTCCGAGATCTGTCCCCAGGCGCCACGGCCGGCCGACAACGCGAACAGCGCTGCCGCCAAGCGGGCATGCTTGATTGACACAAGCCACCTCCGTCAGTTGTATTGGTTTTTTAGTTGAAAACCGGCGAAGATCGTTCGCCGGCAATTAGAACGGGTACGTGGTCGGTGGGACGGGGCGACTAAGAGGAGTTTGCTACTCGATCCCTTTGTTCTGGCGATGGAGTTCTTCCGCCAGGATGATAGCCTCAGCCAGTTCGCGAATGGGACGCCGCAGGCGCCGGCTCTGGTTGCGGAGGCGCAAATACGCTTCTTCTTCGGTAATATTGTGATTCTGCTGCAGGATTCCCTTGGCGCGCTCCATCAACTTGCGGGTTTCCAGTTCGCGCTTCATTTCCTGCGTTTCTTCCAGCAGCCGCGCATTCTCCTCTTCCAACAGACTTTTGGAAATGGTGACGCCGAGCTGTTCGCCGATAAAAATAAGAGTGCTGATTTCTTCGCTCGAATGGTCGTGCTGGCTGCGATGATGCACGTTGATGACGCCGATCAGTTCACCACCGCTGACAATGGGCACCGAGAGGAAGGCCTGGTAAGTATCTTCCACCAGCGTCTGGAAGCGTTTGAACCGGCCATCGCTGGCGGCATTGGTGGGCAGGGCGACCACCGATTTGTGCTCCGCCACCCATCCGGTAATTCCCTCGCCGATTTTGATGCGCAGATTGCCCAGATCGTTGGCGTGCGGTACCTGCGAGGCGCGAAGGACAATTTCGTCGGAGCTGTGGTCGATGAGGTAAACCAGGCAGGCGTCACAATCCGTGGCCTGAACGGTTAAACCGATTACCTCGCCCAACATTTCATCCATGGAAAGCTTGGAGCTTACGATGCTGCTCACGCGGTGGAATAACGAAACTTGGGATTCCGACATTGCGCTGAGTGTCCTCGCCGCCATACATTTACGCTACAGGCGGGGAGGCTTCGGCGTCCAATTGAATTTTTCTATTCGGGCCATTACGGGAGCGCTGTAATTGTCTGTTTACTGTGGCTTATCGGGGGCGTCCGGCCGCGTACCGGTACGACCTTTGCGCTTTTCGACGGCCTGGCGCAGGAGGTATTCGATTTGCCCGTTGACGCTGCGCAGTTCGTCCTGCGCCCAGGCTTCCAATTCGGCCCAGAGCGCAGGATCGATGCGTATGAGAAAGGATTTGCGTTCCGCCATGAAATTACTTGGGTGGGGCGGACCCCCTGGTCCGCGCGGGTCCCCCTGGCCCTGCACGTCCGCCCCACGGTCTTACGTGTACAGTGTCCCGGTGTTTACCACCGGGTGGACTTCCGATTCGCCGCAGAGCACCACCATCAGGTTGCTCACCATGGCAGCCCGGCGTTCGTCATCGAGCGCGACGACGTGCTTTTCCGCCAGATCCCGCAGCGCCATGTCCACCATGCTGACCGCGCCGTGTACGATCTTCTGCCGCGCGGCGATGACGGCTTCCGCCTGCTGCCGCCGCAGCATCGCCTGCGCGATTTCCGGAGCGTAGGCCAGATGAGTGAGCCGCGCCTCGTCCACCGTCACGCCGGCCTTCGCCAGGCGTTCGAGCAATTCGGCGCGCAGCGCCTTGGAGACTTCATCGACATTGCTGCGCAGCGTGCTCTCGTTCTCTTCGCCATCGTCGTAGGCATACAGGCTCGCTAGATGACGCAGGGCCGATTCGCTCTGGGTCTGAATGTAGGTCTCGAAGTTATCCACATCGAACACGGCCTGCGCGGTGTCCTGGACGCGCCACACTACTACCGCTGCAATTTCGATCGGGTTGCCGCGCTTGTCGTTGACCTTCAGGGTCGGACAGTTGTATGTGCGCGCCCGAAGCGAGATACGGTAGCGGCCGGGGCGAACGTCCTTTGCCGCTGCCTTGGCGCCAGCGAGGGGGCCACCACGCGCGCAGAAGGGATTGGCCCAATGGAAGCCGGCTGTCCGAACGGTGCCCTTGTACGCACCGAAGAGCACCAGCACGCGCGCCTCGTTCGGCTGCAAGGTGAAAAGCCCGCTCATCAGGATGATGAGGATCGGCAGCGCGATCATGCTCACTACCAATGGCAGCACGAGCGGCTGGTCGTTCGATCCCTTCGCGATCGAATAGATAAACAGCCCGATGTCGGCAAAGATCAGGATCAGCAGAAGCGGCAGCATGACCCAGCCGCTGGCCACGGTCACGACGCGCTCGCGATTGCTCGAAGCAGCATTCGGTGTCATAACTCTCGTTTCTCCTTTATGATAGCTAAATGATATCATTGTGATATTGGCGCTTCAATCGGGAACTTCACCGACCCTCCGGTGTCCAAAAAGGGCATGCTGAAAACCTGCCATCTCACCCAGCGATATCCAGGCGTCCTGGCGGTAGACGTCTGCTCTATCGGACCGAACGGCTCCGGCAAGCGCACGACGGTGAAGATGATCGTGGGGCTCATCGAGCCGCGCGACGGACAGATTCTTTTCGACGGCCGGGTTAGCATGTGGACGGCGCTTGTGGGCTTACTGGCGAAAATGATCTCGGCATTCGCGCTCGCAGGGCTGATGCGGTCGGTGGTGTTCGGTGTGAGCGCGGTGACTCCGGCCGCGTTCGTCGGCATTCCGCTCGTGCTGGCGGTTGCCGCGGCGATCGCTATCCTGATTCCCGCGCGGCGGGCGCTGCGGATAGAGTGAACTGGCCGCCGATGAACGCAGATAAACGCCGATGAAATCTTGGCGTAAACTTGACTCGTGGCCGATTCTCCCCTGCCGATGACTCTGCCCGCGCGGTATTACACCGACCCGGCAATTTTTCACGACGAGATCGAACGCCTGTTTTTCGGCCGCTGGATTTGCGTCGGGCGAACCGAGCGGATTCCCAACGCCGGCGATTACTTCCTGGTGGAACTGGCTAACGAGAGCGTGATCGTGACGCGCCCGGCCGATGGCGCGTTGCGCGCTTTCTATAACGTCTGCCGCCATCGTGGCACGCGCATGTGTACCACTTCCGAGGGCTCGTTGGGCGCCAGCATTCAGTGCCCGTATCACGGCTGGACGTACGGGCTCGACGGCTGCCTGATCGGCGCGCCGCACATGGAGCAGCCGGGATTTACCCGCGCCGACTATCCGCTGAACACCGTCGCCATCGACACCTGGGACGGCCACATCTTTCTCAACTTCGCCTCCAATCCTCGCTCTCTGAGGGCGCAACTCGGCGAATTGCCGGAACGATTCGCGGCGTGGCGAATGGGCGAACTGCGGCTGCACCGGCGCATCGTATATGACTTGAAGGCCAACTGGAAGCTGATCGTCGCCAATTACAACGAGTGTCTGCATTGCCCGCTGGTACACCCGACGCTGAACCGGCTCACCGACTATCTGGGCGCCGACAACCAGCCAACCACGCCCGATTATATCGGCGGCTCCATGGGTTTTCGCGCCGGCGCCGAGACGATGAGTTTCGGCGGCGTTCGCAAGCGCGAGTACCTGCCGGGCTTGAACGCGGAACAGCGGAAGATTGTCCAGTATTATGCCATCTATCCCAACCTGCTGCTGGCGCTGCATCCGGATTACATGATGGTGCACACGCTGTGGCCGAAATCCGCGGACCGCACCGAAGTCGTCTGCGAATGGCATTTCCATCCCGCCGAAATGGCCAAGCCCGATTTCGAAGGCAACGACGCGGTGGAATTCTGGGACCAAACCAATCGCGAAGACTGGGGAATTTCCGAGCTCTCTCAATTAGGCATCGGTTCACGCGCCTACACGCCCGGTCCCTACTCGCGGCGTGAAGAACTGCTCCACTCTTTCGATCGCGCCTGCGCGGAGCCCACCACTTCAGGCGCGAATTCGGTTACGATCAAACATTGGACCCCTGCTCCCAGCGGTCCGTCGGAAGGAAATTCGTTCAATGAGCCTTAAGATTACTGTTCGTGAGACAGCTGACGCCACCATTCTAGATCTCAGCGGCCGCGTCACCCTGGGCGAAGGCCTCGGTGACCTGCGGGATTCCATCCGCGAAGCCCTCTCGGGCAACCGTAAGCATATCGTGCTGAATCTCGCCGATGTCAGCTATATCGACAGCTCGGGCCTGGGGCAGCTGATCGGGAGCTACGCCAGCGTGACGGAACGCGGGGGACAAATGAAGCTCGTGAATCTGCAGAAAAAGGTCAGCGACCTGATGCAGATCACCAAGCTGCTCACGGTCTTCGAGACGTACAACAGCGAGTCGGCAGCGCTCGCCAGCTTCGCCGGCAAATAGCGCGCTACCACGAAGCACAAGCTTCTATCGTCGCCGCATCGATGGCGCCGCGGCCTGCCGTCCGCAGGTATTGCGCGACTTCCGCCGGGCCGAACTCGGTGTGGTCCTGATTCCATTCGCAGTTGGCGCAATACACCGATGGGCCGCTGGACTCCCGTTGGGCCTGGTACGCCGCGGGGTCGCCGAAGAAGCGGCGGGCCTGCAAATACCGTGGCGAATTGAATTCGTCGCCCTCGCCCAATTCGCCGAACACCACATCGACGCCGGGCTTGGGAGCTCCGCAGCAGGGCAGAATCCGGCCGTTGGCGTCGAGCGTCATGCTCTTGTAGAGCCAGCGGCAGGTGTGGGGCGAAGCGGAGGAACCCTCGCACGAGCCAGCCAGCCGGCCCCACCCGCGCGCGTATTCCCGCTCCAGAATCTCCAGCGCCGCCCGCGGCACAGGCCGATTCCAATTCTCCGCCAGGATTTCTTCCGTGCCGGAGATGAATTGCGTCTGCGACGGCTCGACGTCGTGAGCCACGCGCACTTCGGGGTCATCCCAGCTGACGTCGAAGGGGATCTCCACGGCGAATTGATCCACTCCAAGCGACCGCGCGATTTCGAGTGCGCGCGGGATTTCGTGAGCGTTATGCTCGAAAGCCAGATACTGCCAGCGCAACACCGGAGTGCGGCTGGAGATCCGCCGCTTGGCGTCCACCAGTTTCTCGATATTCCGGTAAATCAGGCCGATATCGCCATTCTTGCGGTAGCGGCCATACACTTCCTGACTGGCGCCGTCGATGGCGAGGTACATGAAATCCAGCCCGGATCGGACGTAGGCGTCGGGATCGCACCGCCCCACCGAGAGATTGGTGGAAAGCGCGGTTTGCGTGTAGTAGGCTTTCGCCAGCGCGATCAACTCGGGCGTCCGGGGATTGGTGAGCGGCTCGCCGTAATTGCAGAACATCACCTGCATGGCGTACGGTCCGTAGCGTTCGAGCATCGCGGCGAAGCGCTCCAGCGGCAACAGGCCGTTTTTCCAATCAAAAATGCGCAGCGACTTTGCGCGCGCCGATTGCACGCATCCGGGGCACGCCAGGTTGCAGCCGTTCGAGGGATCGACCAGCAATCCCAGCGGGCGCGAAATCAGCCGGGTGTCGCGGGAGATGAAACCATGCTTCGCCAGGAGAAGATTGCAAAGCTTGAGGGTGAGCGCCGTGGCCGCCGGATCGCCGATCTGGCGCCGGAGTTCGCGGCGCACCGGATCGCGGGCGGCATCGAGCATCGCCAGGATTTCCGGCTGGCCGTCGATTTTGCGCACCAGGTCGCGCAACGTCTGCCCGCGCTTGAGAATCGCTCCCAGCATGCTCTTCGAGTATAGTCGACATGCGTTCCCCCAAAATGAAAGCGGCCCCAGGGAGCGAATCCGGGGCCGCACG
>Ga0335072_10003008_pt1 | contig 25648 bp, 21 predicted proteins | sample Lox_Sample_21_FD_206725 | JGI IMG/M metagenome (GOLD analysis project Ga0335072, IMG submission 206725) | Soil microbial communities from Loxahatchee National Wildlife Refuge, Florida, United States - Lox_Sample_2.1 | ecosystem: Environmental > Terrestrial > Soil > Wetlands | place: USA...
GCCGCCCGTCCTCCCGCGTGACCTTCTTGACCTGGAGTCCGCCCGAGTGCTCGACGCCATGCCGCGCCGCGGCGGCATGGGAACGCTCCGGGTGGCGCAGCGCGCGGGTCTCGCCCCGGCGACGACGGCGACGCGTCTCGGCGAGCTTGCTACCGGCGGGTTCGTCGAGCGATGCGACGACGGCTGGCGGCTGCGCCGCACGTGACCGGAACCGGTCGCAGCCGCCGCCGATCGGTGTTCCCCGAGTCGGAGGGCCTCGACGGCACTGCCGCGGTGCGGCCCGCCGCAGCACGGGGGCACCCGGCTTTAACCTTGCGGGCATATCGGACCGGGCGCCGCCGCGGCATCGCCAAGCGCTCGCCAGGCCGCCAAGCCGATAGCCGCCAACGGGGCCGACGGAGAGGACGCGTTCGATCGCGTCGACGCAGACCTGCCGTGGTACAGGTCAGCAGGTTCGGCTTCGATACCACTCACGAGAACAGCCACAACGGCCTGTCGGCCATTCGTCCCAGTGATGACGCCGACGTCATGGCGGACCCCTGGCAGTTCGCCCGTCTTATGGGCGACGATGACCTCGTCTGGCAGCAGCGAGGGCAGCCCGTCGCGAAACTGCTGCCGCTCTAGTGCCTGAAGCGCGAAGGCGCGCAACGGGGCAGGAAGCAGGTTGCGCCAGGCGATGGCGTCGAGCAGGGTGGCCTGGTCGTGCGCCGACGTGGTGTTCTCAAGCCCGAGCCGTACGGCGTCCGCGTCCATCATCTTCCGGCGCAGGACGGTTTCCTTCAGGCCTGCGCTGGCGCAGAACTGGTTGACGCGCTCCATGCCGATCAGGTCGATGACCACGTTGGTTGCCGTGTTGTCACTGACAATGATCATGAGCGTCAAGAGGTCGGCCAGCGTCAGCGTGTGCAGGGAGGGCAACGCATTCAGGACGCCAGAGCCTCCCGTCCGCTGCGACGGGATGGCCCTCGGCTGGGCGAGATCGAATCGGCCGGCGTCCACCTCGTCAAGCGCGGCGGCGAGGATGGGCACTTTGATGGTGCTCGCTGCGGTGACCACCTCATCGGCGGAAATCAGCAGCGGCCGGTCGGCCGTGTCCCGCTCCCAGGCCGCCACATGCAGCCGGCCGTGGACGGCGAGACCGTCCACGGCGTGTTGCAGCCGCATGCCGAGCGCATGCGGTTCCCGGCCGGCCGGGAGCGACTCGGGCTGCCTGCACGCGCGCTCGATCACGGCGGTGTCCGGCGTATCGCGGCTAGGCGGCTGGGCCTGAGTCAATTCGGCTCCTTCGCTGGCCATGCCAGCGAGGCGGGCGGCGGCGGGATCGAGGCCTTGCCGGCTCATTGCGCGTGCAGCTCATCGATGGTGTCGAAGCCCAGGCCCGGACGATCGGGCAGGGTGACTTCCCGACGCTCGTACGTGACGCCGTTGGCGCTGCGCCGCTCGAGCCACCATGCGGCGTCAAGATCGCTGGTGGCCGACGTCCCGTATGCCGCGGCCAGGCTCGCCGCCGCGCCCACCCCGACCGGTGACTCCATCATCGAACCGACGATCGTTCCCAGACCTGCCGACGCGGCGAGTTCGAGCAGCGTCCGGCCCACGGACAGACCGCCGCATTTGGCGAGCTTCACGTTCACCATGTCGGCCGCATGGCGCCGGATGACCGCCATCAAATCGGCGATGCCGTACACAGCCTCGTCAGCCATGATCGGGGTATCGACGTGCGCGGTGACGCGGGCCAGACCGTCGATGTCGTGAGCGGCGACCGGCTGCTCGACCAGTTCGACGTCGGCCTGGGCGTTCTCGAGCATCCGCACCGCGCGGATCGCCTGGCGCTCGGTCCATCCCTGGTTAGCGTCCAGCCGGATCTTGGTCAGTGGACCGACCGCGTCGCGAATCGCGGTCACCGCCTGCACATCAGCACGTGGGTCAGTGCCCACTTTAACTTTGAGGACGGCGAAGCCGTCGGCCACGCGCGCCACTGCCGCGTTAACGAGTGCCTCGGTCGGGCCGACGGGCAGCGTGACATCGGTCTCAACCGTCATCGATGTACCGCCCAGCCACCGGACCAGCGGCATTTCGTGCAGGCGTGCGAGCAGGTCATGAACGGCGACATCGATAGCCGCTTTGGCGCTGGTGTTCCCGGCGACCGCGGCCCGCACGTCGCGCAGAAGACGTACCGTGTCGTGCACGTCCCGGCCGAGGAGCTGCGCCGCCATCGGGCCTTCGATGCAGGCTCGCGCCCCGGCCACCGAGTCTCCGGTCACTTGCCAAACCTGCGGTGCTTCGCCGAATCCGCTGGTCCCGTCCTCCGCGACGATCTGCACCACCAGGGTTTCGATCGCTGAGGTCCGGCGCAGTGCGGTGACGAACGTCGTGTGCAACGGCAACGTCAGGGCATGTGTCCGGACGTCCACAATCTTCATCGACACCTATTTCCTTTGTCCGCAGGGACGAGACCGTTCGATCCGCTCTTCGGCGGTCGTGGCCCGATGGATGGCCGGGTCCACGCTGAACGCCAGGCTGCCGACCGCCTGGCCGGCGAGCACCGGGTAGTGGCATTCACAGGTCCGCGGTGCGGGGACACCGGACGTGGGCCGGGCAAACGCGATGCGGTGAGGTCGGCGAGGGTTACCTCATGCCGAGTATCACTCGCGTGCCTCCTCTCTCAGGGATCGCAGGTCAGGGTAGCCGACAGGACACCCGGCGCCGGCTGCTCTGGTAAGAAAACAACCTGAGCGAGATATCAGAAGTAACAAATTATCAATAAAATGGCCCTAGCGGGGACTTGGGCTGCCAGCGAGTACCGGGGCGCCACCCGACACTTGGAGGATTCTTGATCAAGCCGAACCCCCGCGGGGCGGGCGCGCCCGCCACCTTCACGGCGTCCCGCGGCACGGCGGAAACGCCCGGCATGATGCGCTCTCCGGCTATCGATCGCCTCGCCGCCCGGCTTGAGGGGCTCGCGCCCGGGAGTCTCCGGGCACGAGCCGCCGACAGGCTCGCGTTCGCCCACGACGCCTCCCACTACCGGATGATCCCGGCCGGCGTGGTCACCGTCACCGGCACCGATCATCTGGCTGCCCTCATCCGGCTGTCCCGGGAGGAAGGCCTGCCGGTGAGCTTCCGCTCCGGTGGCACGAGCCTGTCTGGGCAGGCGTCGACGCAAGCGCTGCTGCTCGACACCCGTCGGAACTTCCGCGGCGTCGAGGTCCTCGACGAGGGCCAGCGGGTACGCGTCCAGCCTGGCGCGACCGTCCGGCAGGTCAACGCGCGGCTGGCCCGGTACGGCCGCCGACTGGGGCCCGACCCGGCCAGCGAGGCGGCCTGCACGATGGGCGGGGTGATCGCCGATAACTCCAGCGGCATGTCCTGCGGCACGGAATTCAACGTCTACAACACCATCGAGTCCGCGGTGCTCGTCCTACCGAGCGGCACGGTTCTGGATACGGGCGCGCCAGATGCCGACTGGCAGTTGCGGGAGCGCGAGCCCGGGCTGTGGGCGGGCCTGGCCGCCTTGCGGGACCGAGTGCGCGGCGACATGGAGGCGGTCGAGGCGATCCGTCGCCAGTACACCATAAAAAACACCATGGGCTACGGGCTGAACGCCTTCACGGACCATGACCGCCCTGTGGACATCCTGCTGCACCTTGTCGTTGGGAGCGAGGGCACGCTCGCCTTCGTCGCGGAGGCGGTGCTGCGCACGGTGCCTGTCAAGCCGTACGTGGCGACCGGCATGCTCTACTTTCCGTCGTTGCGGGACGCCGCCGGTGCGCTGCCAGGCCTGGTCGCCTCCGGGCCAGCGACCGTTGAGTTGCTCGACGCAGCCTCCCTGCGTGTCGCTCAACGGGATCCGGGCGCCGACGAGGCACTGCTATCCCTGGCGGTCCGCGACCATGCCGCCCTTCTCGTCGAATACCGGGAGGAAACAGCCGATGCGCTCACGGCAAGGCGCACCGCGTGGGAGGAAGTCACCGTCCGGCTGCCGCTCGCAAGGCCAGCCGTGCTCAGCGGAGACCAGGATCGCCGCGACGCCCTGTGGCACATCCGCAAGGGCCTGTACGCCGCGGTCGCGGAAGGCCGGGCTTCCGGTACCACCGCCCTGCTCGAGGACATCGCCGTCCCCGTCGACCGGCTGCGGGCCGCCTGTGAAGGGCTGATCGCGCTGTTCGCGGCGCACGGTTACGAAGACAGCGTGATCTTCGGCCACGCCAGGGACGGCAACATTCACTTCATGCTGACCGAGCGGTTCGACGATCCGCGCTCGCAGGAGCGGTACACCGCCTTCACCGAAGACATGGTCGGCTTGGTGCTCGGGCACGGCGGCACGCTGAAGGCAGAGCACGGCACCGGGCGGATCATGGCCCCCTACGTCAGGCGCCAGTTCGGCGACACGCTGTACGAGGTCATGGTGCAGGTCAAGCAGTTGCTTGACCCAGGGATGCTGCTGAACCCTGGGGTGCTGCTCAACGAGGACCCGGGCGCCCCCCTCGCGCACCTGAAGGTCACCGCCACCGTGGAAGAAGAAGTTGACCGGTGCGTGGAGTGTGGCTACTGCGAGCCAGCCTGCCCGAGCAAGGACCTTACGCTCACGCCCCGTCAGCGCATCGTGCTGCGCCGCGAACGTGAGCGCGCTCGTCTGGCCGGGGACCTGGAACTAGTCCGTGAACTGGACCGCGACTACGGCTACGACGGCCTCGACAGCTGTGCCGCCGACGGGATGTGCCAGACCGCCTGCCCCGTCAGCATCAACACGGGCGACCTCGTCAAACGGCTGCGCGCCGAGCGCGGCGGCCCGCTGGCATCCGCCGCTTGGACCGGGGCCGCGCGGCACTGGGGCACGGCCACCCGAGTCGGCGCGATCGTGATGAGCGCCGCGAAGGCGATGCCGGCTCCGGTGGCGGGCACGGCGACCCGCGTCGCCCGCGTCGCCTTCGGCGCCGACCGTGTACCCCGTTACGAAACGGACCTGCCCGGGGGTGGCACTCCGCGGCGCCCCCGTCCGGCCGCGGACCCGGTTGCCGTGTACGTGCCCTCCTGCATCGGCGCCCTGTTCGGTCCCGCCGACGGCTCCCGGGGGGTGCGCGAGGCGTTCCTCGCTCTGTGTGACCGTGCGGAGGTGCCGGTGACCGTCCCCGACGGGATCGGCGCGATGTGCTGCGGTACCCCGTGGACGTCCAAGGGCCTCCCGCGCGGCCACCGAGCCATGACGGCAAACGTCCTGCCTGCGTTGCTACAGGCGAGCGGAGGCGGCCGGCTCCCGGTGATTTCCGACGGCGTCTCCTGCACGGAGGGCTTCCTGACGATGGCCCGAGGCGTCGCGCTTGACGTGGTCGATGCCGTCGACTTCGCCGAGCGCCTCCTTTTGCCGCACCTGGTGGTCACCAGGAAACTGGAGTCGGTAGCGTTGCACCCGACCTGCTCCGCCGAGCACCTTGGCGTCAGCGGGCCGATGCGGCGCATCGCCGAGGCCATCAGCGGCCACGTGGTCATCCCCGACGACTGGGGCTGCTGCGGGTTCGCCGGAGACCGTGGCATGCTGCACCCCGAGTTGACGGCGTCCGCCACCCGGGCCGAGGCTGCGGCCCTCGCAGGGGGATCCTTCACCGCCTACGCCTCCGTTAACCGCACCTGCGAGATCGGTATGACCCGCGCCACGGGCAAGCCGTACCGTCATATCCTCGAGCTTCTTGAGGAAGCGACCAGGCCGTGATCCCGGCCGGGCGCCGGGCGGTTCGCTCAGCCGGGAACCAGGCTCGCCGCGTCGGGGTCGGCGAGCACGATGACATCGGGGTGGCGCTGCACGGCCGAGGCCGGCAGCTCGGAGGTCACGGGGCCGGTCAGCGCGGCGGCTAGAGCCTTCGCCTTCTGCTTGCCGAAGGCGAGGAGCACGAGTCGGCGCGCCCGCAGGATCGTGCCGATGCCCTGGGTGACAGCCCGGGTAGGCACCTGCGCCAGGCCGGCGAAGAAGCGTGCGTTGTCCTGACGAGTGGCCTCGTCCAGGGTGACAAGCCGGGTTCCGGCGTCCAGCGGTGAACCAGGCTCATTGAAGGCGATGTGGCCGTTGCCGCCGATGCCTAGGAGCTGCACGGCCACTCCGCCGGCCGCCCTGATCTGCTCGTCATAACGGCCGGGGTCCTCCGCGATAGAGACAGCCGGGACGTGCAGGCGGTCGCGAGGCAGTCCAGCGGGGATGGCCATTTGGCGTTCCAGGGTCGCCAGGTAGCTGCTCGGGTCCCCAGCGGGAAGGCCCACGTATTCGTCGAGCGCGAACCCCTGCGCCCGCCGGATGCCGTCGCGCAGCGCGGGGTCGGCGGCGAGCAGCGCAGCCAGTTCCTCGTAGACAAGCTCGACGCTTGAACCTGTGGCCAGTCCGAGGACCGGCGAGGGACTTGCCAGTTCATCGGCCAGCAGCCGCGCGGCCTGCCGTGAGGCTGCCAGTCGGTCGGCGACGACGAGGCGAAGAGGGGCTACGGACGCCATGTCCTAAATTTACTTCATAAATAATATCTGCGTAAATTACTTACAAATGTCGTCCGGGCTGTCCGCCCTCGGCGCCGACTCGACGCCGTTCTGCTACATCCCGGGCCAGTCGAACCTCAGCCGGGCGCGGACGCCTACGTGAACGCGGCGGGCCCGACCACCGCCAACACGCAGGCGCCGGCACAGGATCTGGCCTATATACGCGCGAAACGGCAAGCCGCGGTCGGGGTCGCCACCCTTCCTCCCGCGGTCGGCCCGCCGGGCACGTGCGAGGGAACGCCCAAGCTAACCCGACGCACGGCCACCGGGCCCGGGAGCGATTGCGACCACCCTCCCCGCGGTCGCGCCTTCGTTTCCGGCTACCAGCTAGCGGCTACGAGCAGCCGGGTCGAGGACCGCCGCCGCGACCGCCGCGTGCACGCCCTCACGGAGCGGCCTGATGACCCCCCGGCCGCGGCCGTAGTGCACCTCGTTGGTCAGCAACACCACCCAGACGCCGCTCGGGGCATCGAGGGCGAGGCTCGTCCCGGTGAAGCCGGTGTGCGATACCGCCGAATCCGGCCACGCAACGCCGAGGATGTCGTAGCGGTCCCCGATCCGGACCCAGCCCAGGCCGCGGCGGCCGTCCAAGCCGGGCGTCTGGCACCTTTCCGAGTCCCGGCGCAGCGCGGCGGGCACCGGCCCGGCGCCGTCGTCGTGGCCCACCCACCACGCGGCGAATTTAGCCAGGTCCGCCGCGGTCGAGAACAATCCCGCGTGCCCGGCGACCCCACCCATGACCCGCGCGTTCTCGTCGTGCACGACGCCGGTCCACGGCGTCCCGTCCGCGCGCAGTTCCGTCGACGCGAACCCGCCTGCCGGAAGTCCGCCGGCGGCCGGATCGGATAGGTAGCCGGTGTCGGCCATGCCGAGCGGCTCGGACACCAAGCGGCGGAAAAGTGTGTCGAGCGGTTCGCTCGTGACGGCTGCCGCCATCTCGCCAAGCATCATGAAGCCCAGGTCGGAGTAGACGACCCGGGCGCCAGGCGGGATCTCAAGCGGCGTCGCGTACAGCTCGTGCAGCAGTTGGTCCCTGTCGGTGCACCACTCGTAGAACTTCACGCTGCCAGGCAACCCGGCGGTATGGGTGAGCAGCTGCCGAACCGTGACTTCCGGAGCCGCCAGCTGCGTGGCGGCGGGCAGGTGCTTGATCACCTGGTCGTCTAGCCCGATCAGGCCCTGCCCGGCCAGTGCCAGCGTGACCGTGGTCGTCGCCACAACCTTCGTGAGCGATGCGAGGTCGAAGACGGTATCCGGCTGCACGGGGCGGGGGGTGACAGTGTCCGCCTGCCCCAACGCCCAGGAGGCCAGCGTCCGCGGGCCGCGCCCGACCGCGGCCGTCAGGCCAGGAACGCCGGCCACGACAGGAACGCCGGCCACGACAGGAACGCCGTCCGTCACGGCCGCGGCGAGGATCCGCCCGACGGCGCCCGGCGGGGATTCGCCCGCCTCAGTCACTGTTACCTCCGGTGTTCATCAGAGTGAGGGTGTTGTTTCCCGCGCGGATGAATTCCGCCCGCGGCGATCCCGCCATCAGCGCCGCCCCCGTGTCGGGTGGGGCAAGCGGGCGCACAGCGCCTGTCAGTTCCGCGAACCTGTCCCAGATCACGGACGAGGTGAGCACGCCGCCCATGCCACAGACCGGCAGCGGTCCGAGCCTGCGGCGCAGCGCCTGGGCCAGGTCAGCCAGATGCTGCGCCGCCTGATGAGCGATCGAGAGCGCCACGGGGTCGTCCGCCGCCAGTGCCGTAAGGACCGGCGCGAACCGAGTCAGCGAGGACCGTTCGGCGGGATGGGCATGAATTCTTGACACCAGCTCAGCCAGTTGGCAACCTGCGGCCTCGATAACGGCTTGGCGGATCGCCGCCGAGCCGCCCATGCCGTCTTCCCAGCGCAGCGCCGCGCTGACGGCGCTCCGGCCGATCCAGTAGGCGCCGCCCTCATCGCCGAGGAGAAAGCCGTGGCCGCCCGACCGTCCCCAGCGCTGGCCGTCGCAGCCGGTGGCTCCGGAACCGGTCCCGGCGAACACCACGATGCCAGGCTCTCCGCCGAAGGCCCCGAGCCACGCCGTCTCGCCGTCGCCCGTGACGTACACGGGGCAGCCAGCGCGGTCGCTCACCGCCTTGGCGAGCCCGGCGGCGCTTTCGGCGCTCCTGATGCCGGGCATGCCGATGCCAGCCGCCGTTACCCCGGGACCGATCAGGCCGGCAAGCCGTTCGTCCAGATCCGCGCTGAGCAGCGCGTTCATCGGCGGCGCGGTGATCCGGTCCGCCAATCGTCCATCAGCCAGTAGCACTACCCTCGTCGAACTGCCGCCGGCGTCGATGCCCAGGAAGTGGCCGGGCGAGGGAGCGGGTATGCCGGGGGGGAGACCTTCCCGCCGGTCTCGAGGCATGTAACTCATGTACGAAGTCTCTCTCGGTCCATGTAATATTCTAACAGTGACTATCCCTCCTGACGAGCCGAGCGCAGCCACTGTGGATCCTGTTCCTGAGTCCTCAGCCAAGTCCGCCCGCCAAATCGGTAACGGACCGTCCAGTGATTTTGCCGTATCTCCGACGGAACAACGGAATCGCCGGACTCTCGACATCGATGTCCTCCCTACGCTGGGCATGCTGCAGGTCCTTAACGCTGAGGACGCGACCGTACCCGCGGCTGTGGCGCGGGTCCTCGGCCCGCTGGCGCTGGTCGTCGACGAGGCAGCCGACCGGCTGCGTCGGGGTGGGCGGGTGCACTATTTCGGCGCCGGATCCTCCGGCCGGATCGCGATGCTGGACGCGACCGAACTCGTGCCCACCTTCGGCTTGGAGCACGGCATCGTAATCGCGCACCTGGCCGGCGGCGACGACGCGATGGTCCGCGCGGTGGAGGGCGCCGAGGATAGCGAGGCCTTGGGCGCCGCCGAGGCGTCAGCCGTCGTGGGCCCCCTAGACGTAGCAATAGGGCTGAGCGCGAGCGGCCGGACTCACTATGTCGCAGGCGCGCTGTCTGCGGCTTCCGCTCGCGGTGCGTTCACCGCCGTCATCACCTGCAACCCCGATTCGCCCCTTGAGACGCGGGCTGACGTCGCCATCGTCCCGGAGACGGGTCCTGAGGTCATCGCGGGTTCCACCCGCATGAAGGCGACCACGGCGATGAAGCTCATCCTGAACAGCTTCTCGACGGCGCTGATGATCCGGCTCGGCAAGACTTACTCGAATCTGATGGTGGAAGTCAGCGCCACGAACATCAAGCTGCGCGATCGGAAGGTGCGGATCCTCCGGGAGGCCACTGGCGCGGACGAGCAGATCTCCGATGCCACGCTCGCGGTGGCCGGGGGCGATCTGCGGCTAGCGGTGATTATGCTGCTAGGCGACGTGGAAGCGCAGGTAGCACGGGATGCGCTCGCCAACGGGGGCGGTAGCGTGCGCGGGGCGCTCGGTGTCCTCGGGGCCACCCAGGCAGCTGAAGTTCATCCGATAGTCACCGCTAGGTCGCCAGGTGGATTTGCGTAAATGAATTCCCACCCACTGCTCTTCATAGTAACATCTTTACATGGAACGTTCGCAGCACGACACTCTCTGCCGTTGAGCGCGCGCCAAGCCTGGCGATCAGGCGTCTTCGCGCTACTCGACACCGCACTCGACCGCAACGACGCCGTGCTCGCGGACGTGGCCGCGGTGCTCGCGGACGCTATCGGCGACGGGAAGACCGTCTACGCCTTCGGTGCCGGACACTCGATCTCGCTCGTAAACGAGATGTACCACCGGGCCGGCAGCTTCAAGGCGATGCAGCCGATCTGGAATACCGAGCTCACCGCGCGTGGGCCAGGTATAGACGAGGACGCCCTCGGCACGCTGGAGAACGCGGCGGGCTATTACCGCGAGTTCACCGACGGCCTGACGTGGGGGCCGGGCGACGTGTGCTGGGTGGTCTCCAACTCCGGCCGCAACGCTCTCGTCGTCGAGCTCGCGCAAGAGGCGAAGCGCAACGGCGTGACCGTGATCGCGCTCACCTCCGTCCCGCACTCCACTGCGGTGCCCCCGACGCCGGGTCTGCCCCGGCTGCTCGACATCGCCGACTACCTGCTGGACAACTGCGGGCGCGTTGGCGACGCCTCGCTCGAGGTCGAGGGCGTTGCCGAGCCTATGGCTCCCACCTCAACCATCGTTGGCGCGACCCTCATCCATGCCGCCTGGGCCGGGGCCGCAGAACTACTGGCAGGGGCCGGGAAGCCACCCGAGGTGTGGGCCAGTGCAAACAGGGGACCGGCGGCGTCCTGACCAGCCTTATATCCCGTTGTAGCCGACTCATAATCCCCTCGAAGGAGAAGCAGCAATGCTCGCTAAAAAGCTCAGGCATCGCACGCTGAGAACCGCTGCCGGCGCCACGCTTGCGGTAGGTCTAGCAGCCGCTGTGGCGGCCTGCTCAAGCGGTAGCAGCTCGAGCGCAAGCGGATCGTCCAACGGGAAGATCTCGGGTTCCCTCAAGATCATCACGTGGGTCAACCCGCCGGCGGTGAACGTGCTCACCCAGATTGACAAAGAGTTCGAGCAGAAGTACCCGGGCGTCAAGGTCACCCTCCAGACCGCCGCCAACGTGAATGGCCCGTACGAGACCCTCCTGCAGCAGACGGTCACCTCCGGCAGTGCCGACATCGTGACGTCCAACTCGCCCTTCCAGCCGTACCCGCTGAACGCGTCTCGCTCGAACGAGACACCGATCCAGTACTGGGCGTCGGCCGGGGCGTTCGCTCCGCTGAACGGGCAGTCCTTCCTGAACGACTACAGCTCGTCCGCGGTGGCGGCGGAGACCTACCAGGGCAAGACCTACGGCATCGTCTCCGGTCAGTACCAGGAAGGCGTCTTCTATAACAAGGCGATCTTCGAGAAGTACCACCTGAGCCCGCCGACCACCTACAGCCAGTTCCTCACGCTGTGCAAGACCTTGCAGTCCAAGGGCGTGCAGCCGCTCTACACTGCTCTGGGTAACGTGGGCCCCGTTTATTTGCAGTTCATGTACTACCCGGCCATGACCGACCTCTGGTACCCGACCGCTCCTGGCGGCAACCTGTCCGAGGACCTGATGAAGGGAACGGTCAAGTGGACCGACCCAGCCTTCATCCAGGGCATGACCGAGGAAAAGACGGTCGCTCAGTACCTCGAGCCGAACTACACCGGTGTTCCCTGGGAGTCCATGCCAGGCAACTTCGCCAAGGGCGACGCCGCGATGCTGCTCGATGGGTCCTGGGACCTGGCGTCTGTCCAGGCGGCGAACCCGAACCTGCAGGTCGGGTACTTCCCGCTGCCGTTCAGCAACAACGCGGCCGACAACCAGTCGTACGGGCAGAACGACCTAACGTTCTACGAGCTGAATGCCTCGCAGAACAAGCCAGCGGCCAACGCGTGGCTCGCGTTCTTCTCCTCGCCGACGATCTACGCGCAGTACGTGAACGCCACGGGGATCTCGCCCAGCGAGAGCAGCGGGACCTACTCCGGCTACGCGTCCAAGGTGATGGGGTCGTACTTCGGTAAGGCCGTCACCTTGAACGAGCTGTACCCGGTCCTGTCGCCGAGCGACGGCTACTATGACCAGACCGCGAACTGGCCTGACCTGCAGCTGTCAGTGATCCAGGGCAAGATGTCGGCTCAGCAGGCGGCCGAAACCTACGAGAAGGACTGGACGACGCCGTGACGACGGTCCGACTGGGGGCGCGGCGTGCGTCCGCCGCGTCCCCAGCCGGGGCCTCAGCCGGTTCCCCGGCCGCCGGCAAGATCCGGCGCCCGAAGCCGGCCCGGCTGCTCAGCCGCGGTTCCCGGATAACGATGTGGGCGTGCCTGCTCCTCGGGCTCGCGGTGTACGCGCTCTTCGGCATTGTGCCGATGATCGCGAACGTAATCATGTCGTTCACCGACTACACCGCCCTGCCCGGCGCTTCTGTGGACAACGTCGGGTTCTCCAACTACACATCGATGTTCACCACCCAGGCGCCGGGGTTCGACCAAGCGTTCATCGCGACTGTGGTCTTCGTGGTCGCTGTCACCGTCGGGCAGAACGTGATCGGGCTTGTGTTCGCTCACCGCCTGCAGGGCCAAAGCCGGGCCGCGGCAGCCGGGCGTGTCCTGGTGTTCATGCCGATCGCGTTCGGCGTCACGATCGTCGGCCTGATCTGGATCTTGTTCTTCAATCCGCAGCAGGGCCCGGCCGCGTCGCTGTTCGGGGCGTTCGGAGTGCACTCGGCGTTCTTCGGTGCGGACAACTGGGCTATGCCGCTGGTCATTTTCGTGCAGATCTGGCAGAACGCGGGCTTTTCCACACTTGTGTTCATCGGCGGCCTGCGGGCCATCAATCCGTCGATCTACGAGGCGGCGGAGATGGACGGCATCACCGGATGGCAGCGACTGCGCCGCATCACGTTCCCTCTCCTCGCTCCGTCGGTCACCGTGAACGTGTTGCTCGCCGTGGTCGGGTCGTTCACCACCTACAACCTGATTTACGTGCTCACCGGCGGCATGTACGGCACCCAGACGCTTGGCATGCTCGCGTTCAACGCCGCGTTCGGCAGCTTCGAAGCGAACCTCGGCTATGGCGCGGCGGTCCTCGTGATCCTCTTCCTCATGACGCTGGTCGTGGCCATTCCGCTGATGATGCTGCTCCGCTACCGGGAACGCAGGCTATTCGGATGATCAAAATCAACTGTCCCGAACGAACCGGGGTGACTCAATGATCCACCGCCGCCCCCGCCTGGTGTCTGGGATCACCGTCGGCGTCCTGATCGTGCTTCTGTTCCTGCTGCCAGCGCTGTACGTGCTGATGATGGCGTTCGAGTCACCGTCGCACTTCCTGACCTCGCCGCTGACGCCGGGTTCGCCGGACGTGAGCAACTTCAGCGGCGCCTGGAACGGTGCCGACCTCGGCGTGGAATTGCTGAATACGATCTTGTACTCGGTGGTGGCGTCTGCGCTGTCCACTCTCCTAGGGCTGGTAATCGCGTTCCCCATCGCGCGGCGGCTGCTGCGCGGTCATTCGCTGTTGTACACGTTCTGCTTCCTCGGGCTGTTCCTGCCGTTCTCGGTGATCCCGCTGTTCGCCGAGTCGCGGGTGCTGGACCTGTACAACAACCGGATCGGTTACATCATCTTGCACGTCGAGCCCGGGCTGCCGCTCGCGGTGGTGCTGCTCACCGCCGCGATCGCGTCCGTGCCGTACGAACTCGACGAAGCGGCGTACATGGAAGGCGCCGGGTACCTCACCCACCTCTGGCGCGTGATAGTGCCGCTTATCAGGCCAGCGCTGCTGATCGCGTTCCTGTACGGGATGCTCGGCGTGTGGAACGACATCATCGGTCCCGTGGTGCTGCTTGCCGATCCGAGCCTGTTCCCGGTGACGCGGGGTATCTACAACTTCTTCGGCTCGAACGAGTCGCAGTGGACGCTCCTGGCGGCCGGCATCGTGATAGCGAGCCTGCCGGTCGTAATCCTGTTCGCCGCATCTCAGCGCCAGATCAACCGTGCCAGCATTGTCGGCGGTGTGAAGGGCTGACCGCTGGGCCGGCCGGCCCAGCTGACGGTGGCCCGGAGCCGTTCTCGCGCTAGCGGGAGTTCCGGGGCCGCCGTATGCGCTTGGCTTGGGCTGCGGCGAACGTCCGCTCCAAAGCCTGCATGGTACCCGGGAAGTCGCGCTGCGCGAGCGTGACGAACAGGCAATCGACCACGGTGAGCTGCGCGATCCGGCTTGTCATAGCGCCGGAGCGGAAGACCGTCTCCCGTGCCGCCGTTAGCAGCACATGGTCGGCGACCTCGGTGATGGGGGACCAGGGGAAGTTCGTGATCGCGACAGTCGTGGCGCCATGCGACCGCGCCTCGGCGAGCGCGTCGATCGTGTCCACCGTGGTGCCCGTGTGGGACAAGCCGATCGCCACATCGCCCTTGCCGCGGAGGGCTGCTGACGTGGTGGCCATGTGCGGGTCTGGCCAGGCGAAGGCCGGCCGGTTTATGCGCTGGAGCTTGACCTGCAAGTCGACGGCTACGAAACCGCTCGCGCCCACGCCGTAGATGTCGATCCGGCTGGCCGTGACGAGGGCGTCGACGATGTTAGTCAGCGCGGTGGTGTCGAGGCGACTGGCCGTGTCGGTGACCGCCGCCGCGTCCGCGTAGGCGATCTTCTTCGTGATCGTCACCGGATCGTCGCCTGGCTCAATGTCGCTCGACGGCGCCACGACGGCGGCCGCGTCGTCGTGCGCGATCGCTCCGGCAAGCGCGAGACGCAGCTCGGGATAGCCCTTGAGGCCGATCGCGCGGCAGAACCGGACGACGCTGGTGGCGCTGGTTCCGCACGACTGCGCCAGTTCGGAGATGCTCCGCCACGCGACGCCGCCCGGGTCATCGAGCACCGCCTGCGCCACGCGCTGCTCGACCGGCGCCAGGTTGGGCAGCAGTGACCTGATGGTAATGAGAATCCCGACGTCTGGTCCGGTCACGCCGTACTCCCGCCGTTCATGCCTCGGCTGCTCTGTCATCGTCCCGCACCCTCGGGGTCCACATGCGCCCTATCGATCGTTTAAGATTACCAATCTTAACGTCTCGGACATGCAAGAGTTACTACTGGCACCCTCCGTGCCTGCGCGGTCCTGCTCGTGCGGCTCCGCCCGCGCTGGCTGGCGGTGACATCAGAACTGGTTAAAGCGAACCGAGCTGCACACGCTACTTGGTAATTCGTTGTCTCCGGGAACGCCTTCGGCGTGGACGCCGCGGCGCACCGTGGTGCGCTCGGTGCCGACCGCGTGACGATCACGCCGCTCCTGGGGCCTTGCGGGCACGGGGCGTGCCGCCCCTGAGGACCGGTGGCACCGACTCCGCCCTCACGGCGAGATAGGCGCCGTCCACCCGGCTTGATAACCCCGCGCGGACTGCAACAGCGGGGTTAAAACCTTGCCGAGGACGTTCCAAAGCGGCGTGCCCTGGTGGACACTGTGCGCATGGTTGCAGCCCCCCGGGGGGACGACCGGGACGATTTCCCGCGTCTCAACGGCGCGTCCGACGCGGACGCCGCCGACGGTGCCGAAGGTGCCGACGCCGCCGACGGTGCCGAAAGTGCCGACGCCGCCGACGCCGCCGAAGGCCCCGACGGTGCGGACCGCCGGGCGGAGCGCCTGCCCGAGGCGCTGAGTTCGGCGCTGGCCGAGTTCAGCCGCCACCTCGCCGCCGAGCGTGCCCTGTCGCGGCACACTGTCCGCGCCTACCAGGGCGACATCCAGTCCATGCTCGAGTACGCCTGGCGGTACGGCGTGGCTGCCCCCGGCTCGCTCGACCTGGCCACGCTCCGGGGCTGGCTGGCGTACCAGCACCAGGCCGGCGCCGCTCGCGCCACGCTCGCCCGCCGCGGCGCCGCGGCCCGCGCCTTCACCGCCTACGCCCACCGCCAGGGGTGGCTCGCCGCCGACCCTGGGCCGCAGCTCGGCACCCCCAAGGCGCGGCGGGTGCTGCCGCAGGTGCTGCGCAGGGACGAGATGAACGTGGTGCTCGCGGACTGCGAGGACCGGGCGCTGCGCGAGTTCGCCGCCGGCCAGCGCACCGCCGCGGCCCTCGCCATGCGCGACGCCGCGGTGCTTGAACTGCTGTACGCGACGGCGATCCGGGTCGGCGAACTGTGCGACCTTGACGCAGGCGGGCTTGACACCGGCCGGCGCACGGTCCGGGTCCTCGGCAAGGGTCGTAAGGAGCGCGTCGTGCCGGTCGGCGTGCCCGCGATGCGGGCGCTGGCGCGCTGGGAAGAAGTCGGGCGCCCCGTCCTCGCCAACGCGCGCAGCGGGGCCGCTCTATTCCTCGGTGCCCGGGGCGGCCGGCTCGACCAGAGGACCGCGCGCCGCATCGTGCACGCCCGGCTGCGCGCCGCCGACCTGGCCACCGCCGCGGCCAGACGCCGGGTTAGCGAGGGCGAGCCGGGCGAGCCGGGCGACGAGGACGGGCAGCCGGGCGTCAGGGACGCAGGCCCGCACGCCATCAGGCACACCGCCGCCACGCACCTGCTCGAGGGCGGCGCGGACCTGCGCAGCGTGCAGGAGATTCTCGGTCACGCCTCGCCGGCCACGACGCAGATCTACACGCACGTCTCCGCCGAGCGCCTGAAGGCGACCTACCGCCAGGCCCACCCCCGCGCCTAACCCGCCCCTGCGCCTAACCCGCCCGCGCGCCTGACCCGCCCCTGCGCCCAACTCACCCCGGGCGGTACCGCGGCAGGCTCGGCGCCGCAGGCCAAATCAAGACACAGGAGCGCGCCGCCGCTCAGGCCGCGGGAACCGGGATCTTGTCCTCCGCCCCGACGACCAGCGTGGCGGTGCGCTCAGCGCTGGCCCTTCCCCTTCGGCTTGTCGTAATCAGCGCAAGGACGATGACCACGACCCCAGCCGCGGCGATTATCCACCAGCCCGGCCGCGTCGCGGCCGCGAACCCGGCCTCGATCGAGCCGTGCAGGTTCGCCGCCAGCACCGAGCCCATGACGGCAACGCCCAGCGACGAGCCCACCTGGCGGCTCGTTGAGGCGATGCCCGACGCGACGCCAGCCTGCGACCGGGGCATCCCGGACACGGCGGAGTTGGTGATCGGGGCGTTCACGAAACCCATCCCGATGCCGAACACGAGGAAGGCAAGGACCAGGTAGCCAGGCGCGGAAGTGCTGGTGAGCCGCGTCAGCAGGAGCCCTCCGGCGGTGATCCCCGCGCCGGCGATCAGCAGCGGCGCCCTGGCGCCGCTGCGGGCGAGCATGCGGCCAGCCAGCGGCGCGCCCACCGCCATGGCAGCGGCCATCGGCAGCAGGAACAGCCCCGCGAACAGCGGCCTGTAATCGCGGACATCCTGAAGGTACAGCGTGATGAGGAACAGGAACCCGCCCAGCGCCGACATGGCGCTCACCGCGGTCAGGGTCGCGCCGGAGAAGGGCAGGCTGCGGAAGAACCGGATATCGACGAGCGGCTCTTTCCGCCGCGGCTCGTAGAGGAGGAAGCCGATGACCGCGGCCACCGTGACGCCGAAGAACCCAAGGATGCGAGCGGAGCCCCAGCCGTAGGACGGCCCCTCGATGATGCCGTAAGTCAGCGAGCCGAGCATGGCGACGATCAGGAACTGCCCGATCGGGTCGGGCCGCCTGGCTCGCGCCGCCTTGGACTCGGGCACGAACAGGGCCGTGAGCAGGATCGCCGCGATGCCCACGGGGATGTTCACCCAGAACACGCCGCGCCAGCCCACTGAGTCGACCAGGGCGCCGCCGATCACGGGGCCCATCGCCATGCTGAGCCCGAAGACACCGCCCCAGACGCCGATCGCCCGGGCGCGCTCCGCGGGCTGGGTGAACGTGTTCGTGATGATCGACATGGCGACCGGGTTGAGCATCGAGCCCCCGACCGCCTGCAGCATCCGGAAGGCGACCAGCCAGCCGAGCCCGGGCGCGAGACTGCACAGCAGCGAGCCGATCGTAAACAGCGCCAGGCCAACCTGGAAAACGCGGCGCCGCCCCAGCCGGTCAGCGGTGGAACCGGACAGCATCAGCAGGACGGCGAGCACCAGCGTGTAAGCGTCGATCGTCCACTGGAGCCCGGAAACTGGCGCGTGGAAGTCCCGGCCGATATCGGGCAGTGCCACGTTCACGATCGTCGAGTCCAGTCCGACGATGAACAGGCTCAGGCAGCATATTCCCAGCACCAGGTGGCGGCGCTGGCGGCTCAGCTCAGGCAACGCGAATCCCTCCGGTGCCAGAAGATTAAATAGTTGCCACATGACAACTAACCGTGCCGGCTGCCTATGCCCGCCGTCGGGGGCACTGAATGTGACGTTCATCCCGGTCGCGAAACCGGGCGCCAGCAGGAGCGCGTGCGGAGCGCCGGGCTGCTGCCCCGGCGGCGGCTGAATTCAAGTAACCTTGATAGCGGTCCCTCTCGGACGTGCCGCACGCACCGCGCGGTGCCCCGGAGAGGCCGCAATACGCGTGCCCGTATGCCGCGTCAACCAAGCAGCCGTCACCGGTCAGGTGCCGACGTCCGCAGCCAGCGAGCGTCCCGCCGGGGTGACGGCGATAGCTGGGGGGACGCGGGACGCGCCACTCGGTCCGTCGACCGTGGCCGCGGGCTCCATCGCATGACGAGGGAGCCGCTGCCAATACGGTCGACCGCATGGCGCGGACTCAGTCAGCGGGCACCAGGAAGAAACCGAGTTGTGTCGTGGCCCAGCCGAACAAGCGCGAGCTGATCGCGGGCCGCGGCGCGCACCAGGGAGGAACCCCAGACCATGGCGCCTGTCGTCACCATGAAGCAGCTCCTTGAGAGCGGCGTCCACTTCGGCCACCAGACCCGGCGCTGGAACCCGAAGATGAAGCGTTACATCTTTACCGAGCGCAACGGCATCTACATCATCGACTTGCAGCAGTCGCTCGACTACATCGACCGCGCGTACGAGTTCATCAAGGAGACGGTCGCGCACGGCGGCACGATCCTCTACGTCGGCACCAAGAAGCAGGCCCAGGAGGCGATCGCCGAGCAGGCGCGCCGGGTCGGCATGCCGTTCGTGAACCAGCGCTGGCTCGGCGGCATGCTCACCAACTTCTCGACCGTGTACAAGCGGCTGCAGCGCCTCAAGGAGCTCGAGGAGATCGACTTCGGCGACGTGGCCGGCTCCGGCATGACCAAGAAGGAACTGCTCGGCCTCAAGCGCGAGCGCGACAAGCTGGACAAGACCCTGGGCGGCATCAGGGACATGGCCCGCGTGCCGAGCGCCATCTGGGTGGTGGACACCAAGAAGGAGCACATCGCGGTCAACGAGGCGCGCAAGCTGGGCATCCCCGTGGTCGCGATCCTTGACACCAACTGCGACCCGGACGAGGTCAACTACCCGATCCCGGGGAACGACGACGCGATCCGCAGCGTTTCGCTGCTGACCCGCGTGGTCGCGGACGCGGTTGCCGACGGCCTGATGTCCCGGGCGGGCGCGGCCGACACCGACCAGAAGCCGGCCGACGACCAGTTCACTACCAGCGACGAGCCGCTGCCCGAGTGGGAGCGCGACCTGCTTGAGGGCAGTCCCGCTGCTCCGGCCGCGGAGACCCAGGAGTCCGCGGTCAGCAGCGAGGCCGACGCGGACGCCGAGATCGCCGAGGCCCAGCCTGCCGAGGCCCGGATCGCGGAAGCGGCTGCCGAGGCCCCGGCCGACGAGGCCACTGAGGCCGCCAACGACGCTGAGTGACCGCCACAACCACTTTCGAACGAGGGAAAGACAATGGCGAATTTCTCCGCCGCTGAGGTGAAGCGGCTCCGGGACCTGTCCGGCGCCGGCTTCGTGGACTGCAAGAACGCCCTGACCGAGGCCGACGGCAACATCGACGAGGCCATCGAGATCCTGCGCAAGAAGGGCGTCAAGGACGCCGGCAAGCGGGCCGACAGGACCGCAGCCAACGGCTTGGTGACCGCCGAGCTTGACGGCACCAGCGCGGGCATCTTGGTCGAGCTGAACTGCGAGACCGACTTCGTGGCCAAGAACGAGGGCTTCCAGGAGCTGGCGGCCAAGATCGCGAAGGCAGCCATCACCAAGCGGCCGGCCGACCGGCTTGCCCTGTTCACCACAGAGACGGCAGACGGCAAGACCGTCGAGAGCCTCATCGAGGACGCGAGCGCCTCCATCAAAGAGAAGATCGAACTCGGCCGCTACGCTCTGCTCGAGGGTGGCTACGTGGCCACCTACCTGCACAAGTCCGACCGGGACCTGCCGCCGACGATTGGCGTGCTTGTCCAGCTGGACGGGGACAACGAAGAGGTCGCCAAGGATATCGCGCAGCAGGTCGCCGCGGCCGGCGCGCAGTACGTCACCCGTGACGAGGTGCCCGCCGACGTGGTCGAGAAGGAGCGCAGGATCGCCGAGGAGATCACCCGCGAAGAGGGCAAGCCCGAGCAGGCGATTCCGAAGATCGTGGAGGGCCGCGTCGGTGCCTTCTTCAAGGACGTCGTGCTCACCGAGCAGGCGTCGGTGAAGGACCCGAAGCAGACGATCAAGTCGGTCCTCGCGGCCGGCAAGGTGAACGTCAAGGCCTTCGCCCGCTTCCGCGTCGGCCAGGCCTGAGCGCCGCATAGCAGCCGCGTAGCACCAGCAAATAGCAGTAACAGCCCGCGCCGCGCGGGCCGACGCCAGCCCCGTCGGCCCGCGCGGCGCGGCGTATCCGGGTAGTGTGGTCAACGCCGCCGTCAGTGCACAGGAGCTGAACCATGATCGATGACACCCTCTTCGAAGCCGAAGAGAAGATGGACAAGGCCGTCACGGTCGCCCAGGAAGACTTCAGCAACATCCGCACCGGCCGTGTTACCCCTGCCGTCTTCTCGAAGGTCACCGCCGAGTACTACGGCACGCAGACACCGCTGAACCAGCTCGCCTCGTTCCACGTGCCTGAGCCGCGGATGATCACCCTGCAGCCCTTCGACAAGGGCTCCGCGGCCGCCATCGAGAAGGCCATCAGGAACAGCGACCTCGGGGTCAACCCGACCAGCGACGGGGTGCTGATCCGGGTGGTCTTCCCCGAGCTGACCGAGGAACGCCGCCGGGAGTACGTCAAGACTGCCAGGTCCAAGGCGGAGGACAGCCGCGTCAGCATCCGCAACATCCGGCGGCACGCCAAGGACGCGCTCGACAAGCTGGTCAAGAACAGCGAGGCGGGCGAGGACGAGGTGCGCCGCGCCGAGCGCGAGCTGCAGGACCTGACGGACACCTACATCGCGAAGATCGACGAACTGCTCAAGCACAAGGAAGCCGAGCTGCTCGAGATCTGACCGTCACGTCCAGCACCCGCGATCGCCCCGTGAGCACCACAGACACCACCCCGGAAGGTCCCATCCCGGAACACACCGCTCCGGACGGCCCGGCTCCGGCGGCCGAGCCGGGCAAGACGGCGCCCAGAGGCATCAAGACCGGCCGGAACCTGCCCGCCGCGATAGGCGTCGGCGTGCTCCTCGGCGGCCTGGCGCTGCTCACCCTGCTCACGGTGAAGGCGACGTTCCTCATCTACATGGGCGCCGCGCTCGCGGTGGGCCTGCACGAACTGTCGACCGCATTCAAGACCAGGGGCATCAAGGTCCCGCTCATCCCGGTCGCACTCGGCGGCGCGGCGATGCTGACGGGCGCCTACTGGGCGGCGGGCGGCGCGGTCGCCGCCGCGTTCGCGCTGACCGTCCTCGGGATCTTGATCTACCGCATGTTCGGCGGCACCGACGGCTACGTCAGGGACGTCAGCGCGGGCGTGTTCGCCACCGCGTACCTGCCGCTGCTCGGCGCCACCGTGGCGGCGATGCTGGCGCCGCACGACGGCGGCAAGCGCGTGCTCGTCTTCATCGTCCTCGCTATCTGCAGCGACATCGGCGGCTATTTCGCGGGCATCACCCTCACCCCGTTCACCGGCGGGCACAAGATGGCCCCGGTCGTCAGCCCGAAGAAAACGTGGGAGGGCCTCGCAGGCTCCGTGCTACTCGGCGTCGTGGCCGGCGGGCTGCTGGTGCCGGCGCTGCTGCACGGCCACTGGTGGCAGGGCGTCATCACCGGGGTCGCGGCCGTGGCCGCCGCCGTGTTCGGCGACCTCGCCGAGTCCATGATCAAGCGCGACCTGGCCATCAAGGACATGGGCACCCTGCTCCCCGGCCACGGCGGCATCCTGGACCGCATCGACTCCCTGCTCGCCTCCGCCCCCGTCGTCTGGCTCCTGCTAGCCCTCTTCGTCAAGTAGCGTCCGGACCCGGCGGTTCACCGGCCGCCCGCGATCGGCCAGCGAGGACCCGGCCAAGGTCCGCGCCGGCTGAGGTATCCCCGCCGCCGCGCGCCGGCTCCCGCCTCACGGGAGTCCCAGGAACGAATCCGGCTTCCCCTCCAAGCGCACGCCATGGCCGCAGCCCGCCCAGACGGTAATCGCATCAGGAAGCCCGATAAGCCCACAATTATCAATAACCATCTATTGTTTAGTGGCGGCGTGATCGGCGGAGTCACGAAACGTTCGGAGTCGGCTTTATTACCCGGCAGCGACCCGCAGTATGCGCGCGAACCGCAGGCGGCCCCGATCTCTATTATCCGGCAGCGACGCGCGAACCGCGGTCAGGCCCCGGCCGCTTAACTTGAGGGAAACCTGGTGCCCGTGAGAGGGCTGCGCTGGCAAGGATCTCGTTGCCCGTGTCCAGCCGAGAGCATGATCGTGGAAACTCTTTTCAACGCGGAAACTCTGCGCAAGTTGGAAATTAAGCGTCTCTCAGGCACGCGGAAGTGACATTTAGCGCAAAGTTTCCAAGATCTTCTTTGGCCAGCACGTTAGGCCCCGAGGATTCGGAATATGCAGTACGGCTTGCGCAGCCGCAGCCAGCGTCAACTGAACGGCGTCGGCGCCGGGACCGGGCTTTTTGTTTAGGGACCGATTTTCAAGGGAGTTGACGTGGCGGCAAAACGGTATGGCCAAGCAGGCGCGGCCTCCCCGAACGGAGTCACGGTCATGTCCGGCAGATGGATCAGGAACCTCGTCATTCTGGCGTATCTCGTCATTGGCGGCGTTATCGCCTGGGATCACGGTTACCTAGGACTCAGCTGGCTGCGCTCTTTCGCGAGCGCCATCCTGGCGATCCTCCTGTGGTGGCTCATCCCCCTGGGCGTCAACCTCCACATCCACGGCTAGCTCCGCGAGCGCGGTTACCGCCCGGGGGAGCCCCCCCGTACCCCCCGGGCGTCCGCACTCGCGGAGCTAAGCCGCGAGAGACCAGCCGACCGGTCGCGGCGCCGCTAGCGCAGCGCTGCCCGGGGAGGCTGGATGATCCAGCTACGCCCCTGGGCGCCAAGGCGGGCGACCAGGCTGGCCGAGCCGTAGTCCTTGGCGAGTTGCCTGGACCGCTCGGTGACGGGGATGATCCACAGCCACCGGACCGGGTCGCCGTCGACCGAGAACCCGGACAGGTCCGGCACCGGCGGCCCGGTCAGCCCGGTGGGGTCCTCAAGCAGCAGCACGCCCTCGTACCCGCCGCCCAGCGGGAAGGTCGACGGCTTGTCGTACCAGCGGATGCTGTGCCCGGGGCCGAACCAGGTCACCGAGCGCCACGGGTACCCCGCGAGCCACAGGAACACCAGCGCCGCGACTCCGGGCGGCAGCGTGGTGGCGACCGCGAGCTCGATCCGCGAGTAGCCGGCGGGGTCGTCCACCACCTGCTCGACCACCGGCATCCGCTGCGCGCTCATCCCGATGGTGGACAGTATCGTGAACGGCCGGCCGGGCCCGGGCGGCCGCTCCGAGATCCCGATCGCGGGCCGCTTGCCCGGCGCGCCGTCCCAGTAGTGGGCGCCCGGCCCGAGCCGCGACGTCAGGTGCCCGAGCGCGGCGGACTGGAACCGGGCCCAGCCGGCGGCCGAGTCCCGCCACCGCCAGAAATCGGCGGCGCGCTCCACCCGGGGGCCGAGTGCGTCGATCACGTCGCCGAGCGCCCAGGCGAACGGGGTCTGCCCGATCGCGTACCTGCTGTATCCGGGTATGCCCGAGTTGGAGTCGGCCCAGCCGGGTATCACCGCGAGCAGGGTGCCGCGTTCGAGCAACGCCACGCCGTCGCCCTCTTCGAACCAGAGCGCCTGCAGGGTGTACGGGTCGAGCGGCGGCGTGCCGCCGGGGTGACTGGTCCGGCCGGCGGGCATAACGGGTGCCTGACCGGCGTTGACCCTTTCCGGGTCAGTGGTCTGCGGCGCATGCACGTGGTTGGCTATCCAGGTGGCGGCGATCACCGTCGTCTCGTCACGCAGGTAGGCCGCGGTGGTGCTGCCGTCGAACTCGACCGTCAGCCGCCTGGACCCGTACGGGTTGACGCTGTCGAGCAGCGTGACCACCGACGCGAACGGATGTGGATCTGACAGCATAATCGCCATATTCCCACTATCATCCCATTTGCCCTCCGTGATCAAGTCCTCACGGAGAGATATAATTTCGGACGTTCAAGATCTTTATCCCGAACGGAGCACCCGTGGCACACCCTCCCCGCCATCTTGCCGATCTCGATCTGGCCGGCCGGCGCGCGGCTGTCACGGCGCTCGGGGAGAAGCCATTCCGCGCCGACCAGCTGTCCAGGCACTATTTTGCCAGGTACACCGACACTGCCTCGGACATGACCGACCTTCCCGCCGGGGTCCGGGAGAGCCTGGCGGACGAGCTGCTGCCCCGGCTGCTGACCCCCGAACAAGAGCTGACCTGCGACAACGGCGCGACACGGAAGATGCTGTGGCGCCTGCATGACGGCGCGCTCGTCGAGTCGGTCCTGATGAAGTACCCGGACCGGGTCACCATGTGCGTGTCATCACAGGCCGGGTGCGGCATGGGCTGCCCGTTCTGCGCGACCGGGCAGGCCGGCCTGACCAGGAACCTGTCCACCGCCGAGATCGTCGCCCAGGTCGTAGCGGGGGAGCGGGCCCTGGCGCCCGATGGCACCAAGGGGAAGGCAGCGCCCACGGCTACCTCGCGGGTCTCCAACATCGTGTTCATGGGCATGGGCGAGCCTCTCGCCAACTACAAGAACGTTATCGGCGCGGTCCGGCGGCTGTCAGACCCGGTACCGTCGGGCCTTGGCATCTCGCAGCGCTCGCTCACCGTGTCAACGGTCGGCCTGGTCCCGGCGATCAGGCGGCTGACCGCCGAGGCACTGACCGTCCGGCTCGCCGTCTCGCTGCACGCCCCCGACGACGAAGCCCGCGACGAACTCGTCCCGGTGAACCGGCGGTGGAAGGTGGCCGAGGTCCTCGACGCGGCCTGGGACTACGCCGCGGCCACGGGCCGCCGCGTGTCGATCGAGTACGCGCTGATCAGGGACATCAACGACCAGCCGTGGCGGGCGGACCTGCTCGGCTCGCTGCTGGCCGGCCGCCTGGCCCACGTGAACCTGATCCCGCTCAACCCCACCCCCGGCTCGAAATGGACCGCGTCCCGCCCCGGCGTCCAGGAGGAGTTCGCCCGCCGCATCGCCGACCACGGCGTGGCGGTCACCGTCCGTGACACCCGCGGCCGCGAGATCGACGGCGCCTGCGGCCAGCTGGCCGCCACGGTCACCGGCCGCTCGGTAGGCCCCGCCCGCCGCCCCGGCACCCACCTCCTCCCGCTCGCCTAGCTGCCCTCAGCCGCG
>Ga0335072_10003009_pt1 | contig 25644 bp, 21 predicted proteins | sample Lox_Sample_21_FD_206725 | JGI IMG/M metagenome (GOLD analysis project Ga0335072, IMG submission 206725) | Soil microbial communities from Loxahatchee National Wildlife Refuge, Florida, United States - Lox_Sample_2.1 | ecosystem: Environmental > Terrestrial > Soil > Wetlands | place: USA...
CAGATCCCGGCTCCGCTGAACGGTGAAAAGGCCCGAGGCGAGTGGATCGGGCAGCGTTTTGCCGAGGCCGGGCTGAGACGGATCGAGACGGATGCCGCAGGAAACGTATATGGGGTGCTCGAGGCGCAAGACCTGCCACCGGAGAGCACCGGGCCGGTGGTGGTGATTTCGGCGCACCTGGATACGGTCTTTCCACCGGGAACGCGGCTTGAGCCGGTAGTGCAGGGCGAGCGGCTGATTGCTCCCGGAGCGTGCGACAACGGGGCCGGGGTGGCGGGAATGCTGGCCCTCGCTTTTGCATTGGCCGAGACGAAGACGCCGGTGCAAGTCCCGCTGATCTTTATAGGCAACGTGGGCGAGGAGGGCGAGGGCGACCTGAGAGGCATGCGGCATCTTTACCGGGAGAGCCCACTTGCCAGCCGGATTGCCGCCCACATTGTGATGGACGGAGCGGGGGTGGACACGGCCGTAACCCAGGGCCTGGGCAGCCGGCGGTTTCAAGTGACGGTTCGAGGGCCCGGAGGCCATAGCTTTACCGACGCCGGAACTCCCAACCCGATCGCCGCGCTGGCCATGTCACTGGCTGCGCTGGCCGAGACGCTGCTTCCAGAAGAACCAAGGACTACTCTCAACCTGGGAACCATTCAAGGGGGGACGAGCGTGAACTCGATTCCCGAGAGCGCCGAGGCGACGGTGGACTTCCGCTCGACGAGCGTGGACGAACTGGTGCGGCTGGAGGTAGCCCTTCACCGCGCCATTGAAGACGCTGTCGACCATTGGAACGGCAAGGCAAAGGCTGCCGGGGCAGACGGGCGCGGAAAGCTGGAGTTTGCGATTCGCAAGATCGGGGATCGGCCGGCGGCGAAACTGGCCGAAGACGCGACGCTGCTGGAGACGCTGCGGGCGGTTGACCGGCACCTGGGGCTGCAGACGGAGCTACGGTTGGGTTCTACGGATGCGAACCTGCCGCTTTCACTCGGGGTGCAATCACTTTCGATCGGGGCCGGCGGCGATGGAGGGGGCGCGCATACGGTGGCGGAATGGTATTCGGCCCGGGATCGAGAGCTTGGGTTGCGGCGTGTCTTACTGCTGGTACTGGCGATGGTTGAATGGGCATATGATCAATAGATTCAATGAGATAATCTGATTCTTGATTCAAATCTTAAAGTTCCGCTTTCAATCTTGAAATTGAGATTCATTTTCAAGAATGATGTCTCACTGGAGTCCCTTTGTGCCGCGCCTTTCACTTGTCCCTCGTCTCTTTTCGTTGGCCGGACTCGTCTATAGGAAAAGCAGGCCAGGATTGCGAATGAAAAGCTGTTGGGGACGGCGCACAGCGATCAGTGACTAGCTATACTTGAAGTTGGTGCATCGAACCAGGAATTGAAGGTCGGGCCGCGGCCGCGAGGCAGGCTAGAGTAACGAGGTCAGAGAGTAAATATGAGATCGATTCTTGAACGGCTGAGGGCGCGCCGTCTTACATCGGCGTTTGTGGTGCTGGCCACGCTGACGGCTGCCGTGGTAGCCGGTTCCTTTGCCGCACACGGAGTTCGCGGGCAGGAACAGCAGAACGCGAGCAGCGACGCCAGCCCCTTGAAGATCGTTGATTCTTCGCTGCCGCCAAACCCGTTTGTGAAGATTGCCAAGCAGGTTGCGCCAGCAGTGGTGAATATAAACACCGAGACGCTGCCCAAACAGAGCGAGAACCAGGGACGCCATTTTCACGGAAGAAATATACCGATACCCGGCAATGGCGATAACGGTGACAGTGATCAGGATCAGGGCCAGGGCGACGACAACTTCCAGGACTTCTTCAACCGGTTCTTTGGCGGGCAGATTCCCGGTCAGGGCGATCAGGGCGACCAGGCCCAGGTGCAGGAGTCGCTGGGTTCCGGGTTCATCGTCGATCCCAGAGGGTACATCATCACCAACTACCACGTGGTGGAAAAGGCCGACAAGATTTACGTGAAGCTGGCAACGGATCCCGATACAGACGATCCGGGGCGGGCGGCGAGGGTGATAGGCGTGGACAAGGCGACGGACCTGGCGGTGATCAAGATCGACACCGGCGCGCCCCTGCCGACGGTGAAGATGGGCAACAGCGACGAGTCAGAGGTGGGTGATTGGGTCGAAGCCATCGGCAGTCCGTTTGCACTGTCGCAGACGGTGACCGCGGGAATCATTTCGGCTAAGAACCGCACCATTGAGCCGGGAGCGAGCGGTCAGTTTCAGCACTTCATCCAGACCGACGCAGCCATCAACCCCGGCAACTCGGGTGGGCCGCTGCTGGACATGAACGGCAATGTGATTGGCGTGAACACAGCGATCTATACGCAGTCGGCCGGATACCAGGGCATCGGTTTCGCCATGCCTTCAAACACCGTGGTTGCCGTTTACAACGACCTTATCAGCTCCAGCCACAAAGTGGTTCGCGGTTCGATCGGCGTCTCGTTCCACAACGAGCTTTCGAGTGCGGTGAATCGCGTTTACGGCTTCAAGAATGGCGTTCTGGTGTCGCAGGTTCAGCCCGATGGCCCCGCCGACAAGGCCGGCTTGAAGCCGGGTGACATTATTACCACCATTGACGGGCGGTCGGTGAAGGACGGCGACGACCTGGTGAACGACATCGCCGGGCGCAGACCGGGAACGACGGCGCTGCTGGGATACATGAGAAACGGCAAGCAGTCCCAGGCGACTGTGACCATTGGCGACCGAGATAAGGTGTTTGCCTACCTGACCAATCCGCAGGCGCCGCCCAACCAGGAAAACGAGGGTGGTGCGGGCGAAACCAAGCTGGGGCTGGTGGTCAAGAGCATTACGTCTGACGTGGCAGCCAAGATTCACTCGGGTGGTGTGGAGATTGAATCAGTGAGGCCAGGCTCTTTTGCCGATATGCAACAGCTTGAGCCGGGCGAGGTTATTACCCACGTGAACAAGGAGCCTACGCCTACCCGCGAACAGTTTGAGGCGATTGTGAGCAAGCTGAAGATGGGTGATGACGTGGTGTTCGAAGTGGTCGATCCGAAGCATCCCGACGCAGGGATTCTATATCCAGGCGGCGTACTGCAATAGCGTTCGACAAGGCGCCGGAGAGGAGTTTTCCGGCGCCGTCCGATCAATTGAGCAGGGTTTTTGTGAGCAGGGTTTGGGGTACAAAAGAAACTCCCGTACCCATAAATGATTACTTTCTTCTTGTCGGCTGGGCTGGGTTTGGGTACACTGCACGCAACGTCCAGACAGAAGTTTCATAAAAGGGGTGACACAGGACGTGTACAGAATTCATTTCGTTTTGGCTTTATTGATTGGCGCGGGAATCTTCGCTTGTTCCGCGAACGCGTCCAGCGTGCACCACACCAGCAGCCAATCGGCTCATCACTCCCGCAGGATCCTGTCCAAGCGTTATCATCGGGTGCGCGGCCAGCAGTCCATTGAGCCCGACCGGGTGATGCAGATACAGCAGGCGCTGATCCGCGAGCACTACTTGAGCGGCGAGGCCACCGGCAAGTGGGATTCGACCACGATTGCCGCGATGCAGAAATACCAGGCCGACCAGGGATGGCAGACGAAGCTGATGCCCGACTCAAGGGCGCTCAAGAAGCTCGGCCTCGGCCCCGACTATTCAAGTGCGTTAAACGCGAAGGATTCCAGCTTCAGCGAACCGCCGCCGGCCAGCACGATTCCCGCCCAGCAGGAATCAGGTTTTGCCGCGGCATCGGGTGTGAACCAGTAACAAGAAGTTGCAGACAGAAGCCGAGGGCTGCGCGCGATGCGCAGCCCGTTTCGCATGGCTGCGGAGCAGTTGTTTACGGCCGGCCCAGCGGGTTCCTTAGCGGTTTGACCTTCATCATGAACTGGTAGCGCGCCGTGGTGGTTGGCTCGCCTGAGGTGATGTCCTTGTCGAGGAAGATGATTTTGCCGGTTTTATCGTAGCGCGGCCATTGGGGCAGATTGCCACCGTTGGGGTCGCCGGTCTTGGCGAAGTTGGTCCAGTAGTCCATGATCTCGTCGCTCAGCTTGCGGTCGTCAGGGCTCACATTGAAGCCGGGGCGGGTATCGAGCGTGCCAAAAACGTACTCGATATCGTCGGAGTGGAAGGCAAACGTGCCGGGGTGGAATTTGCTGGGAGTGGCGGCGAGGTCGAAACGGTAGCGATAGACGGGCGCATTGCCAGTCTTCACGTGCGCCTCAATCCACTGCCATGTGGAATAGGCAATGAAGCTGTCGCTGCCGTAGTCGATGGCCGAGCGCTGGGCTTCCTCGTCGGTGTTGCCGGGATAGAGAGCCAGGAACTGATCGGCATTGTCGCCATAGGTGGTTTGAGCGAACTCCTTCCACTTGGCGACGGTCATGCCGTTGGCGAGACCGCTGATCTCGTCATGGTTCCAGCCGGCCAGCAGCGGAACGTGAGCCTGGCTGCCGTCTGCGTAAACATCGGCGACCGGCTCGGTAAGGAAGTCGCCGTCGACGACAATGCCGAACCTTGGTGCGCCATGCTGGTGCGAATCTTCGAGCAGGGTTTCGGCGGGCATCTTACGGAAATCCGGAAGTGAGGAGATTCCGAGGGTGGTCATCCAGGTGAGGTTTCGTGTCTCGATGGCTTTCAGGTCGTTATCCACGAGCGCGCCTGTGTTCAGCGCTCCGCCACTTTCACCGATGGCTTTGGCGAAAAGTCCTCGCGTAGTTGGAGAGGCCATCAATGCGCTGACCGCGAATGAGCCGGCGCTCTCGCCGAAGATGGTCACGTTGTCAGGATCGCCGCCGAAACCGGCAATATTGTCATGGACCCATTGAAGGGCGGCGACCTGGTCCAGCATTCCGTAGTTTCCTGTCGATCCTTCTGCCTCGGTAGCAAGGTCGGCTAAGGTCAGGAAGCCGAAGACTCCCAGGCGGTAGTTGATGGTGACCAGCACCACGCCTTTGAGGGGCAAAAAATCGCCGTTGTGGCGCGGTTCATCGGCCGACCCGCCGCTGAAACCTCCGCCGTGAATCCAGAACATGACGGGAAGCTTTTTGTGACCGCGGATCTTGGCGGGCGCGTACACATTCAGGTAGAGACAATCTTCGCTTTCGCCGGCGTCCTGAAAGACCATGTCGTCAAAGACGCGGCCCTGCACACAGTGATGACCGAAGTTGGTCGCATTACGAGTTTTCTTCCAACTGGCAGGCGGTTGGGGAGCCTTCCAGCGCAGGTCACCGACCGGCGGGGCGGCATAAGGCAGGCCCAGGAAGGCGCGCACCTTGCCATCATTGATGGTTTTGCCGTGGACTTTTCCCTGGGCGGTTTTGACGGTGAGCGGATCGGCAGAGGCGGCTGCCGAGAACGCGAGCAAGAAGCAAGGCAGAGCAGCGAAACAAACAACCAAGAGTCTGAGGCGCATCGAAATAGTCTCCCGCGCAACACGATAACAGGGCGGGGCGTGGGTGTGGAGAGATTCAGTTATTTCGAAGCGAATTCAGACACCGCACGAAAATCGGCCGGCTCAAGCTCTGGATAATCGCGAAGGATCTGCTCTTCGCTTTCTCCAGCCGCCATCCATCCCAATACGTCCCACACCGTTATCCGCAGTCCGCGAATGCACGGCTGGCCTGAACGTTTTCCGGGCTCAATGGTGATGCGGTCGTCCATGGCAACCTCAGTTACGATGATAGCTCCATTTCCTCTATTGTTGACCAAGTCGGCTCGTTACACCATCTCCGGCGCCAGCATTTCGTTCAGGGTCTCGCGGCGGCGGATAAGGCGGGCATTGCCGCCGTGGATCAGTACCTCGGCAGCCCGGGGACGCGTGTTGTAGTTGGAGCTTTGCGACATGCCGTAAGCTCCGGCGTCGAGCAGGGCCACCAGATCGCCGGGCTCGACCGGCGCAAGCTTGCGGTCGCGGGCGAAAAAGTCGCCGGACTCACAGACCGGACCCACGACATCCACGACGCGGGACCTGCCCGGCCTGCGCCGTACGGGCACGATCTCGTGATATGCCTGATAGAGGGCCGGGCGGATGAGATCGTTCATGGCGGCGTCGGTGATGACGAAGGTTTTTTCCCCGTTGCGCTTGACGTAGAGCACGCGAGCCAGCAGCGCTCCGGCCTGGGCCACGAGGAAGCGGCCGGGCTCAATGAGCAGATAGCCGGTGAAACCATTCAGCGCATCGTCGAGGGCCGCGGCATACTCGGCCACTTTTGCCGCAGCGTCAAACGGAGCGTGATAGTCGATGCCCAGGCCGCCGCCGGCGTCGACGGCGCTGAGCACGATGCCTTCACGCTCGAGCCGGCGCACCAGCTTGCTCACGCGTTGCAGGGCCGCGCCGAAGGGCACGGCAGAGCGGATCTGCGAGCCGATGTGAACGCTGACGCCGAAAGGCACCAGCCAACGCTGATTCGCGGCCTGCTGGTAGATGGCCAGAGCGCGGCGAATATCGATGCCGAATTTGTGCTCGCGCAGGCCAGTGGAGATGTAGGGGTGGGTGTCGGCGAAGACGTCAGGGTTGACGCGCAGCGCATAGCGGGCTTTGATGCGCAGCCTGCGGGCGCGGGCGGCGAGCAGAGCCAACTCGGCCTCGCTTTCAACATTGAACTGCAGGATGCCGGCCTTCAGGGCGAGATCGATTTCGGCCTGGGTTTTGCCGACGCCGGAAAAGACCACGCGGGCGGCCACATGGGGCGCGGCGGCCAGAACGCGCTCCAGCTCGCCGCCGGAGACGATGTCGAACCCGGCGCCGCGCTCGGCCAGCAGCTTGAGAATCGCCAGCGTGGAGTTGGCCTTGACCGCGTAGCAGACCAGATGGTCGCGGCCGGCGAGAGCGTTGTGAAACATCTCGAGCCGTTCGATGATCTGGTCAGCCGAGTAAACGTAGAGGGGTGTGCCGTAATGGTCGGCGAGGGTTTCAAGCGAGACGTTGCCGCTCGAAAGCGGTCCACCGGTTTTGGCGTACTGAAACGGGCGAGATGGTGCCGGCTTTTGTACCACGAGATTTTTCCAATGCTAGAAAAATACTCTCTTGAGCGTACAGCATTGGAGTGGATTGCCAAGCGGATGGCACATCGGGAACGTCTCTTCGGGCCGCTACAATGTCGAAATGGCCGAGTGCGCAAAGGTTGACCTGGTGGGAGTGGGGTTGAACGCCACTGACACGCTGATTCCGCTTGAAAGCTTTCCGCAACGCGGTTCGAAGACCGAGTTCACCGGCGCCAGCATCATGCCTGGCGGGCAGGTGGCTACAACCGTGGTTGCCTGCCAGACGTGGGGATTGCGCACCCGCTACGTGGGCAAGCTGGGCGACGACGACGCATCGCGGCTGCACCAGGCAGCTTTTGAGAAAGCGGGAGTAGAAGCGCGGCTGATCCAGGTGAGCGGAGGGGTGAGCCCGCAGTCGCTCATCATCGTGGACGCGGGCGGCGAGCGCACGGTGCTTTGCCGGCGCGACGAGATGATGGACCTCAAGCCGGAGGAAGTGGATCGCGAGTGGATTGTGAAGGCGCGCGCGTTGCACGTAGACGGGCGCGACACGGCGGCGGCGACGCAGGCGGCGAGCTGGGCGCGGCAAGCGGGCGTTCCGGTGATAGCCGATCTTGATGAGACGTACGCCGGTGTTGAGGAGCTGGTCGATAACATCGATTACCTGATTGCGAGCCGCGACTTTCCCTGCCGGCTGATGAAAGAGCCGAACCTTGAACGGGCCCTGAAGCGCATGAAGGAACGGTACGGCTGCCGGCTGACGGCTGCGACGCTGGGGCAGGACGGTGTGCTGGCGTGGGACGGGAAACGGCACCTGCACTGCGCGGCATACTGCGTTCCAGTTGTGGATACGACGGGCGCGGGCGACATCTTCCACGCGGGATTTATTTACGGGTTGTTGAGCGACTGGCCACTGGAGCGGCAACTGGACTTTGGGTGCGCCGCGGCGGCGATGAACTGCATGGCCGCGGGCGCACGGGGCGGCATCAAGTCAGTGGCGGAGATCGAGAAGTTGATTGCGACGGCGAGCCGATACCAGACGGCGCTCGACGAGCTGTGAGAGGCCGCAGAATTGGGCCAGCCGCCGCAGGATTTAAGATGGAAGAGACGGATTTGCCTGCGGAGCATCCATTGTGCAGACGCCGCGGGAATCCAGGGAGGATGTCAAAAAATGCCACTGATTAAGACTTCGAATCCGGCTCTCGGCGAGGACACATTCAAACGATACGCGAGCGGCCAGTACGGGGGCTTGATCGACGCTGCCGGGCGCATGACGCTGAGCGGCACGGTGAACAAAACCGGGATACTGCTGCTATGCGCGCTGGTCACGGCGGCGTGGACGTGGAACCGCTTCATGCAGACGCACGATCCGAGCACGGTTGGGGCGCAGCTGATGATCGGACTCTTCGGAGGCATGATCTTCGCCTTCGTGACCATCTTCAAGAAAGAGTGGTCGCCGGTAACCGCGCCCATCTACGCGCTGCTTGAGGGCATGGCGCTGGGCGGCCTCTCCGCGATGCTCGATGTGCGCTACCCGGGGATTGCCTTTCAGGCGGTGAGCCTTACATTCGGCACGCTGTTTGTGATGCTCTTCCTCTACCGGTCGGGGATCATCAAGGTCACCAACAAATTCCGCATCGGCATCATCGCGGCGACGGGCGGAATCTGCCTCTTTTATTTCGCGTCGATGCTGCTGGGCTTCTTCCACATCTCGTTCCTGGGCTCGGTTTGGGGATCGGGACCGGTGGGCATTGGCTTCAGCCTGGTTGTGGTGGCGATTGCGGCGCTGAACCTGGTGCTGGACTTCGACTTTATCGAGCAGGGCGTGAACTACGGCGCGCCCAAGTTCATGGAGTGGTACGGCGCATTCGGCATCATGGTAACGCTGGTGTGGCTGTACATTGAGATTCTGCGGCTGCTGGCGAAGACGCGGCGGCGGTGAACGGAGCGCTACCCTTGGATACCTTTCCGTTGGGAGGGCCCAATGTCCTCTTACGAACGATGCATATGGACTTGGATGGTCTCTGCTGCGCTCCTCGCTCCGCCCGCATTGGAGAGATGCCGTGCGCAAGCCGCATCCTTGAACTCCACGCACTTCACTACCATCGTGATTCCCGTGGGCAGCGATCCCGACGCTGTCGTAGTCGCAGACGTCAATCATGACGGCAAACCGGATATTATCGCGGCCAATCCCAATTCTGGAACGGTGACTGTTCTGCTTGGGGACGGCAAAGGACATTTTCATCCCGCCGCCGGCTCTCCTTTTCCCGCCGGACACCAGCCCACCGACATCGGCATCGGCGATTTTACCGGCGACGGCAATCTGGACCTTGTTCTTCCCAACCACCAGACACCTTACGTTACTTTGCTGCTCGGGGATGGTAGGGGCGGTTTTCGCCCTGCGCCGCATTCTCCTTTTGCCACTCACTCTTCTCCGCATCCCCACGGCGTCGCTGTAGGCCATTTCTGCGGAGATGACAGGCCGCTGGACGCAGTGATCGACAGCTGGGGCAGCGGTCAAATTGAGCTGCTGATCGGTGACGGCAAGGGGAACTTCGTCAATGGTCCGATGTTCTCCGCGGGGCAGGGCTCCGATACGCCTCTGCATACGGCAGACTTCAACCATGATGGAGCGCCCGACATCGTTATGCCCGATACCGCGATCGGACACTGGAATGCGAACACGGTTTCGATCCTGCTCGGAGACGGGAGATGCGGATTCCACGGCGCGCCTGGTTCGCCCTTTCCAGGCGGTGCGGTTCCCTGGAGTGTGGCCGTCGGCGACCTGAACCATGACGGCAATCCCGATCTGGTCGTCGTTCCCTACGGCCCGCAGGTGCAGAATCCGGAACAAATTGCCGCTACCGTGCTGCTTGGCGACGGAAAAGGCGGCTTCCATCCCATGCCCGGCTCACCGCTTGCGTTGCCGGGGTGCAAGAGCCCACGCCGCGTCGCGATCGGCGATGTAACGGCAAATGGCATCCAGGATTTCGTGGTCACTTGTATGAACAGCGAAACGGTGCTTCTCTTTCTCGGCAGCAAGGCTGAAGGGTATCAGGTGTCTCCGCTCAACATTCCCGATGGCAAAACGGATGGAGCGGTCGCTGAACGCGGCGTGACGATTGCTGATCTCACCGGCGACGGCAGGAATGACATTATCCTCACGAACGGCTCTGCCGGTACCATCACCCTTCTTGTCCCCAAATAAACTAAAGGCCGAACACGCAAGTGTGCGTGCCCCGTCGGTTCCAACGATCCGCTGTTGACATCAGGTCGCAGGCCGATCTGCTGACTTGCTGACTCGCTGCTACGTCGTTCCCTGCGGGGAGATGAGCATAAGGGTTACGGCGCCGGTGGTGGTGCGGCGATGGGGCGTGCCGCGCGGGATAATGAGCATGTCGCCTTTGTTCAGCGCGAGCTTGACGGCATTTTCCGATTCGGGTGCAAGCCATTCGCCGGGCTTGGTGCTGTGGGCGTTCCTGGGCGTTCCGCCGACCTCAATCACGGTTGAGCCATCGAGAATCTGAAAGACGTGATCGCGGGCCTCGTGCCACTCGAATTCCTTTGCAGCCTTGTTTTTTTCAACGGTCAGGGCGACGGTGAAGGTAGTGTCGTTGACGAGAGTGTCGTTGCCGGAGTTGGCCTCGAGATTTGCGAGGGCATGGTGCAAATCGGCAGCGGTGAAGGACTGGAACCTGCTGGATGGCGAGTTCGAGGTCGTTTGCGCCGTTGCGGGAGATGGGTTGAACGTCTCGCCAGAGATTGAAAGGCCAGCGGCTGCGGCAGCTGAAGCTTTCACCAGGAACCAGCGGCGGCCGGTGATGAATTGAGCAGAGCTCATCAATTTCCTCCATGGCAAGTTAATACCACAGTTGCATGCGCCCGGTGCCGCTCAGATCCGGGGCTAAAGGCCCCGCCTTTGGGGCCATTCTTCAAGAGGCTGAAGCCCCCTGTTCCCTCCGGAAACATCGATCTGTCGCGGGTGGGCGCCGCTGGAGTGCGCGGGTGGCAGCCTGGCCAGGAGGTGATAAGCGACCTGGCCCAGCCGTCGCAGACCGCTGCCCAAATGCGGTTCGAGCATGGCAGGCGGGTGATTCAGGTCACATTCAAGCCGGTTTATTAACTGATAAATATGGACCATCGCGCCGATGAATATGGAACGGCCCGCAAGCAAGTTGGGAGCGCTTGAGAGGCCGGTAAGGCGAAGACTCCCGGAGGTTAAGGCGATGGGTTTCTGGCGAGCAATCTTATTTCAATCCGCTGTTTGCAATGCGGACGGAATTGGTCGTATACTTAACTACGACCAAACAGGTCGGGTATTTGGGCGTAATTCTGCCCGGCGACTTATGGGAGCCAGGAAGGTGAACGTGCTAAGCGATTTGAGCGTCGGTGAAAGCGGTGTCCTGGTAGCCCTCGATCTGCCTGAAAAGGTTCAGAACCACCTGATGCACATGGGGTTTGTGCCGGATGCCGAAGTGACGGCGGTGCGCCGCGCCCCGGCCGGCGACCCCACGGTTTATTCCATCGACGGTCTGGAGATTGCGCTGCGCCACGAGACGGCCGAAGCAATCAGGGTTCGCCCGGTGTCGAATGGTGCAACGGAACCCGAAACCACAGAAAAAATGGAGCTCGCTGAGGTTGCGAGATGAGCAGTTGCTGCGCGCCTCCGGCCTTTGAGCCGCCTGCCGGGCCAGTTGCGCCGGGCAAATTGCGCACGGTAGTTCTTATAGGTCCGCCGAATTCGGGCAAATCAACTCTTTTCAACCGGCTGACGGGTTTGCGCCAGAAAGTGGCCAACTACCCCGGGGTAACCGTGGAACAGCGCATGGGCCTGATGGCCGGCGTGGGCCGAGACGACCTGACCCTGATCGATCTGCCTGGTATTTATTCGCTCACTCCCTACTCAGAAGACGCGCGCGTGGCGGTGGAAGTGCTGGCCGGCACGATGCACGGCACTCCCAAGCCAGACGCGGTTCTGCTGGTGCTGGACTCACAGCACCTGACGCGCCAGTTGATGCTGGCGGCACCGGTGCTGGCCACTGGTTTGCCGACGCTGGTGCTGCTGAACATGAGCGACCTGATGGAACAGCGGGGCGGCAAGGTGGACACACTGCAGCTGGCCCGGGAACTGAACGCGCCAGTGGCACAGATCAGCGCAGTGCACGGCAAGGGGCTGGAGGCGGTCCCGCTCTTCCTGAATCAGCCGGGGAATGGAACGGGCGCGCACTCGCCGCTAACTCTCCCGGTGCTGGGCAACCCAGCCAGCGCGCATACGTGGGCTGCGCAGGTGAGCCGCAGGACCGGCTATCGGGCGCCGCTCTCGGTGGAGGGCACGCGCAAGATCGATGCCGTGCTGCTGCACCAGATCTGGGGACCGCTGCTTTTTCTGGCGGTGGTGATCGGCGTCTTCGAAGTGGTGTTCTCCATCGGCCAACCGCTCTCTGACGGTTTCGGCGACATACTTGGCCGAATGGGCGACCTGGCGCGGCCGCTGCTTCCCGCCGGCTGGCTGCAATCGCTGGTGCTCGACGGCGTTTGGAAGGGTATTTCGTCGGTGCTGGTGTTTCTGCCGCAGATTCTGCTGTTGTTCCTGTTCATTGGCGTGCTTGAGGATTCAGGCTACCTGGCTCGCGCGGCACTGATTGCCGACCGCGTGATGCGGACCATCGGGCTGAATGGCAAGGCATTCATTCCGCTGCTCTCGGCCTATGCCTGCGCGGTTCCGGCGATCATGGCTACGCGCACGATTGAGAACAAACGCGACCGGCTGGCGACAATCCTGGTAACGCCGTTCATGACCTGCTCGGCACGGCTGCCGGTGTACCTGTTGCTGATTGCCGCGTTTATACCGAACATCTTTTATCTGCACGGATTCCTGGGGCTGCGCACGATTGTGATGCTGGGTCTCTACGTGGCCGGATTTGTGGCGGCGTTTACCACGGCGCGCCTGTTGAAGAGCTCGATTTTGAAGTCGAGTGAGACGCCTTTCATTCTGGAGCTGCCGCAGTATCGCATGCCCACGGTGCAATCGCTGGTGCTGCGCGTGATCGATCGCGGACGCATCTTTATGAAGAACGCGGGCACGGTGATTGTGGGGGTGACCATGGCGCTGTGGGTGTTGGCGCACCTGCCGGTCATCCACACAGCAACGGGCACGCTGGGGGCGCCGGAGCTGGCCTCGAGCGTGATCGGGCGGCTGGGCCACTTTATCGAGCCAGTGATTGCGCCGCTGGGCTTCAACTGGAAGATCGGCATCGGGCTGGTTTCGAGCGTGCTGGCGCGCGAGGTAATGGTGAGCACGCTGGGCACGCTGTACGGAGCCGACCCCAGTACGCAGACACTGAACCTGCAGACAGCTCTGCACCACGATATGACGCTGGGCGGCGCGCTGGCGCTGATGATCTTCTTCGCCTTCGCGATGCAGTGCACGTCAACCATTGCCGTCGTCAAGCGCGAAACCAACAGCTGGAAGTGGCCTGCGATTCAATTCGTGTACATGCTGGCATTGGCCTATGGCGCAGCCTTCGTGGTGAATCACGTGGCTACGGCACTGCTGGGGTAGAAGCGCAACTCCCACAGCCGCTGAAAATTGCAGCGTAGTGACATTTCCAGAGCATTTTTATGACGCGTCCCGGCCCGCTGCGTCTATCCTCTCTAAACGGCCCCCAGTTCCCCGAGGAGCGCCATGACAACGGCATACATCAATCGCATTGCGACGGCCACGCCTCCGCATGATGTGCACCAGGCGTTTATTTCGTTTGCAGAAACGCTGGTGCCCGAAGGCACGGAACGAAGCCTGTTCAGGCGCATGGTGCGCATGTCGCAGATCGAACATCGCTATTCGTTCATTGAGCCCGTGGCATCGGACGACGGCAAGTGGAACGATGCCGAAGGAATCTATGTGCCCGGCAGTTTTCCAGGAACCGCGCGGCGCATGGAGGCCTTTGAACGATTTGCGCCACGACTCGCGCAATGCGCGCTGAAGAAGCTGGCGATCAGTGAGGAGGAACGGCAGAGCATTACGCACGTGATCGTAACCAGTTGCACGGGCCTTTATGCACCGGGACTCGATTTTGATGTAGTTGACGCGCTGGAGCTGAAGCAGCCGGTGGAGCGAACCATGATTGGCTTCATGGGCTGTTACGCGGCCATCAATGCGCTAAAGTTCGCGCGCCACATTGTGCGCTCAGAATCTGACGCATGCGTGCTGATTCTAAATCTTGAGCTGTGCACACTGCATATGCAGGAGACACCCGACCTCGAGCAGGTGCTTTCGTTTTTGCTCTTCGCCGATGGATGCGCGGCGTGCCTGGTGAGCGGGCGACCGGCAGGCTTGGCGATGGACACGTTTCTGGCGCTGAGGCTGCCTGAGACTGCGCACCTGATTACCTGGAAGATTCGCGAGATGGGATTCGATATGCAGCTCTCGGGACAGGTGCCGGCAGCGATTCGGCGCACACTGAGCGAACTGGGCGGCAAGATCATGCACGGACGCGATGCCGGTTCGATCGAATTGTGGGCAGTGCATCCGGGAGGGCGCACGATCCTGGATGCGGTTGAGAAGGGGCTGGACCTTGCGCCGGAGGCGCTGACGGAATCGCGGCACGTGCTGGCGAACTACGGGAACATGTCGTCGGCGTCGGTGATGTTTGTGCTGCGCGAGTTGATGCGGCGGGCACGGGCTGGGCAACAGGGCTGCGCCATGAGTTTCGGGCCGGGAGTGACGGCGGAGACGATGCTCTTCCACGCGGTGTAACGTGCTTGATTTTTGCAGCCATTGCAGGTGACGGAGCTGACTGACGCGCCTTGCGGCTGCGAGCAGGTACGCGTTTTTCATAACCGCCGGAGTCACGCCTGGTTCTATGCAGATCAATGGGAGTAATGAATGATCTTCAATGCAGCGCGTTCCCGGTCAGAGGAATTGCGGCCCAACGACAAGCGAACAATCGCCGCGCACTACGACGTCATCACGGCATATTACCGGTCGTTTTGGGGCGAACACCTCCACCACGGATACTGGATTCGCGGGAACGAATCGAAGGAAGAGGCTCAGGAACAACTTATCGATCATCTGGCCGGCATGGCGAACCTCGAGGAGGGTTCGCGCCTTCTCGATCTCGGTTGCGGTGTGGGCGCCAGCAGTATTTACCTGGCACGGAAATACTGCGCCAGGCCGACCGGCATCACGATTTCGCCCGCGCAGGTAGAAATGGCGCGCAAGGCCGCGGCCGACGCGAACGTGGATGCCGAGTTTCTATTGATGGATGCCGAGGCGATGCAATTCGCGCAGCCATTCGATGTCCTGTGGTCGATTGAATCGATCTCACATTATTACAACCGGAAAGAGTTTTTCAGCCATGCGGCGCTGTTCCTCAAACCCGGCGGAGTCTTCGCGTTTACCGATTGGTTCAAGCGGCCCGGGCTTTCCGCTGCTCAGACGCGCAAACTCATTGCACCGATCGAGCGCGGAATGCTTTGCGAGCTTGAAACCATGGACGACTACGAATCCTATATTGCCGCAAGCGGCCTCGCTATCGAGCACCGCGAGGAGTTGAACCAACAATGCGCGAAGACATGGGATCTCGGCTTGAGCATTATTGCCGACAAGGCCATTTGGGTCCTTGCCGCCAAACATGGCAAGGAGTTTTTGACCTATCTGAACGCATTTCGCTTTTTGCGCGCAGGGTTTCGTTCCGGGAACTTTGTCTACGGGCTATTCGTGGCGCGCAAAGCCGGACAATTGTGAACCAGCGAACTGCCGGCAGCACGGCCAGCGGCAATACGATGAATTGCCGAGCGTACGTGGATGCCGAGACGCGCAGCGATTGAAGGCGTTTCCCAATCTCATTAGCGAAGTGTTGGCACGGCCTGAGCGCGCATGGCGATAACTTCTGCACGAGTCTCTTCGGCCGCAGTGCGGCGATCCTGGTACAAATGCGCTTCACCAAAGCGAACCAACGCCGAAAAATCGGGCAAGCCGAGGAGCTTAAAAAGATGCCGGAGAAACATTGCATCGCCGTACCAGCAGAGTTCGCGCTCCGGGATGTTGCCGGCGGGGATGTAGCGGATGGCCGCGGCAGTGACAGGTGCGCGCAGTTGGGTTGCCGGTTGAATGAGACGGGTGTGGAAGCGCAGCACGTTGCTGCCGTCAGTGCTGGTTCCCTCGGGAAAGAGGAGGACCGGGATGGGATGGGTGAGACGCTCGCCGATGAGAGCGGCCACGGTGTTGGCGCTGGCCAGGCTGGAGCGATCGAGGAAGATGGTACCGCCGACGCGCGCGGCCTTGCCGAAGAAGGGCCAGCGAATGACTTCCATTTTGGAGACAAAGCAGCACGGCATCGCTGCAGAAATGATGGCGATATCGATATAGCCGAGATGGTTGGCCACGACCAGGCCGCTAGCGGGAGGCCGGCCCTGGACGATAACGCGGATGCCGAGGCTGGCAAGAACCCGACGGCACGCCGATTGCAGCCAAATAGCGCGGCGCTCAAGCGAGAGCGGGCCGCGCACGCGCACAAGCCAATAGCGCACAACGCAGAGGAAGAGCGCGATTGCCAGCGCCACAGCGCGCCGGCAGCGGCGCAGCATCACGAAGTGAGTGGCGCCAGAAAGCGATTGCGCGCAGCCGGCGAGAGCATCTCAAGATCGAGCAGAGTAAGAAAATCGATGGTGCGGAACTCACGGTCGAAGGCCGGCGGAGCGGCGATGCGGGCGCCGATGGCAAGGTAGGACTTGAGCAGCTTGGGGACCTTCACCTGGGCGGCGACCGGTGCTGCGTGCTGTTGCGCTGTCGATTCGGGAGTTCCATTGCAGGCGAAGGACTGTGTGCTTGCTGCCTGCGGCTCGATGGGGCAGGCGTAGGCCGCGGTTGGTATGGTCTCAAATTCGGGACTGACCCTGAAGTAATGGAGCTGGCGGTACATCTGCCAGCCTTCAGCGGGATCGACGGAGTTGAGTGAAGAGCAGCCGAGCAGATAACGAAGCCCCATGCCGTGAGCATACTGCGCAATGCCGCGCCATAACAACGTGAGCACCTCGGGCGTGCGGTGGGAGCGATCGATGGCGGCGCGGCCCAGCTCGAGAATGCCGTCGCGCAGAGGCTCGTAGGGAGCGAGTTCGAACTCCTGCGCGGAGTAGTAACCAAGATTGCGGGCAGCCGTTGGGCCTGACTGCATACGGTAGGTGCCGACGATGCGGCCCGATTCCTTCTCTTGAACCACCAGGTGCTCGCAGACGGAATCGAACAGATCGGTGTCGAGACCGGTTTCGTATGAGATATCCAGCCCCTCGCCGAGTTCGAGGTTGAAGACGCGGAAACGCAGACGGCAGGCGGCCTCGCGATCTTCGCGGGTGCGCGCGGTGCGCAGGCAATATGGGCCCACCTGGGCATGAATATCAAGTTCGGCGGGGATGTGAAACGGAGACGAAGAAGATGCAGCCGGTGGAATTTGAGTGAACGAGGCTTCGTGCAGATCCAGATTCAACCTGCTTTCAAGATGAGCGCTGGAGATCATCCTAGCAGTATTGGCGGAGAGCGATGAAAGGACGGTCAATCTGCCGCGAATACGGTGCAAATATTTCAGCGGGAATTTAACTGGGTAATTACAAGAGTGGTCGGAGGGGGTTGATGACTGGGGAATTGTGAGGGTGCTCACAAATCAAAAAAACGAACGGCCGGGAGCGCAGCGCTATCGCTTTCGCTCGCGCCCCAGCCGTTCGAGGAGGTCCACCATGCTGTTTGTATTCGCCTTAAGAACACTGTGACACAAACGGGAATAATTCCATGCAAAAGCGAAGAAGAATATTTTGAGGCCGTCCCATTTCTGAATTGGGGTGGGTGAATTCTTGGGTCGGGTTGGGACAAATTCCCTGAGAGCGGGAACTTATGTCACGCTTTCGACGGCTCGTAGTTCAGGTTCGGGCCTAGCCAGCGCTCAACTTCGGCGATGCTCATCTGTTTGCGCGCGGCGTAGTCGGCCACCTGGTCGCGATCGATTTTGCCGATGGAGAAGTAGCGCGACTGGGGATGAGCGAAGTAGAGTCCGCTGACACTGGAGCCGGGCCACATGGCGAAAGACTCAGTGAGAGTGATGCCTGTTCTTGCTTCAACATCGAGCAGACGCCATAGCGTGCCTTTCTCAGTGTGATCGGGACAGGCGGGATAGCCGGCGGCAGGGCGAATGCCGCGATATTTCTCGTGGATGAGCTCGTCGGTGGTGAGCTTCTCGCAGCAGCCGTAGCCCCACTCCTGGCGCACGCGCTGGTGCAGGCACTCGGCAAAAGCTTCGGCGAGGCGATCGGCGAGAGCTTCAGCCATGATGGCGTTGTAATCATCGTGCTTTGCGCGGAAGCTGTCGCACAACTCTTTGAGGCCGATGCCGCTGGTGACGGCGAATGCGCCGATGTGGTCGCGGCCCTCCGGGCCTTGACCCTCTGGAGAGATGAAATCGGACAACGAGCGGCACGGCTCGTTTGCGCCCTTATCGAGCTGCTGGCGCAGGAAATGGAAGCGCGTGAGAACGGCTGAACGTGATGCGTCAGTGTAGAGATCAACGTCGTCGCCGACCGCATTGGCGGGGAAAAATCCGTAGACGCCGCGCGCGGTAATCAGATTCTTCTCAATGATTGTGTCGAGCAGCGTGTTGGCTTCAGTAAAGAGTTGCCTGGCCTGCTCGCCCTGTCGAGGGTCGTCGAGAATGCGCGGGTAGACCCCCTTCAGTTCCCAGGTGTGGAAGAATGGCGACCAGTCAATGAACTCGCGCAGAGTGGCGAGGGGAAAGTTGTGGAGCGCGCGGACGCCGGTGAAGGCAGGCGTGGGAATGTCTTCAGCGCGCCACTCGATGGGCGTGCGGCGGGAACGGGCGACTTCGAGGGACACAAGCGGCTGGCGCGGAGTGGCGATGGTCTTGCGTAACGCTTCGTACTCGGCGCGATGTTTCGCAACGAAGGCCGGCTTCGATTCCTCGCTGAGCAGGCTGGTGGTAACGGGCACGGCGCGGCTGGCGTCGAGCACGTGCACCACAGGCTCGGAATAATGAGGAGCGATTTTGACGGCGGTATGCGCGCGACTCGTGGTTGCGCCGCCGATGAGCAACGGAAGTTTAAACTCTAGCCGCTCCATCTCGCGGGCAACGTGAACCATCTCGTCGAGCGAGGGAGTGATGAGGCCGCTCAGTCCGATCACGTCGGCATTCTCAGTGCGGGCGCGGTCGAGAATTCTGTCCGCTGGCACCATGACGCCGAGATCGATGACCTCGTAGTTGTTGCAGGCCAGCACGACACCCACGATGTTCTTGCCGATATCGTGCACGTCGCCTTTGACCGTGGCGAGAATGATCTTGCCCTGGGTTCTGACGGCCTGGCCGGCCGCGGCCATCTCGGCCTTCTCTGCTTCCATGAACGGCGTAAGGTAGGCCACGGCTTTCTTCATCACGCGAGCCGATTTGACCACCTGCGGCAGAAACATTTTGCCTGCGCCGAAGAGATCGCCGACGACGCCCATGCCGTCCATCAACGGCCCTTCGATAACGGAAAGCGGGCGGCCAAGCTTGGCGCGGGCTTCTTCAGTGTCGGCTTCGATGTATTGATCGATTCCCTTCACCAGCGCGTGCGAGAGGCGCTCTTCGACCGGGGCATTGCGCCACTCTTCGGTCTTCTGCTCCGCCTCAGAACTAGCTCCGCCCGCGGCCTTGATCTTTTCGCCGTACTCCACCAAGCGCTCAGTAGCGTCGGGGCGGCGATTGAGTAAAACATCTTCAACCAGGTCGCGGAGTTCGGGCTCGATCTCCTCATACACCTCGAGCATACCGGGATTCACAATGCCCATGTCCATGCCTGCGGCGATGGCGTGATAGAGAAAGGCGGAGTGCATGGCTTCGCGGACCTTGTTGTTGCCGCGGAAGCTGAACGAGATGTTGGAGACGCCGCCGGAGATCTTTGCGTAAGGCAGGTTCTGCTTGATCCAGCGAGTGGCGCGGATGAAGTCGACCGCGTAGTTGTTGTGCTCCTCCATCCCCGTGGCTATGGTAAGAATGTTGGGATCGAAGATGATGTCTTCAGGCGGAAAGCCGACCTGGTCGACGAGGATGCGATAGGCGCGCTCGCAGACGCGAATCCGGTCTGCATAGGTGGCGGCCTGGCCCTGCTCGTCGAAGGCCATCACCACAACCGCGGCCCCGTAGCGGAGAACTGTTTCGGCGTGATTGCGGAAAACCTCTTCGCCCTCCTTGAGCGAGATGGAGTTGACAATGCCTTTACCCTGGAGGCATTTGAGCCCATTCTCGATCACTTCCCATTTTGAGGAGTCGACCATGAAAGGGACCTTGGCCACCTCCGGCTCGCTGGCCAGCAGGTGCAGGAAGCGCGACATGGCGGCGACGCCGTCGATCATGCCCTCGTCCATGCAGATATCGATGACATTGGCGCCGTTTTCAACCTGTTGCCGCGCGATCGAAACGGCCTCTTCAAATTTGCCGTCCTTGATGAGCTTGGCGAACTTCGGCGAGCCGGCCACGTTGGTGCGCTCGCCGATCATGATGAAGACGCCCTGCTGCTGCGCGAAAGGCTGCGAGCCGGACAGATGGAGCGGCCTGAACGATGAATTGCTCACGCAGCTTCTCCGATTTCTTCTACCGCAGGAATGGCGCGCGGAGGCAGCCCTTCAAGCGCTTTGGCGATGGCCGCGATGTGCTCAGGCGTGTTGCCGCAGCAGCCACCGGCGATATTGATGAGCCCGGCGCGCGCAAATTCGCTTAAGTAGCGGGCCATGTCGGCGGGACCGAGGTCGAAGCCGGTCTCAGAGAGCGGATTGGGCAGTCCGGCATTCGGATATGCAGAGACAGCAACGTCAGCTTTGGTCGAGAGTTCTTCGAGGAACGGATACATGAGGTCGGGACCCAGCGAGCAATTGAGCCCCACCGAAAATGGCTTGACGTGGCGCACCGCGTACCAGAAGGCGGCAATGGTTTGCGCCGAGATCATGGTCTCTCCGCCGCGGCCTACTGCGGCCGAGATCATGATGGGCAACTTTTTGCCGGTCTGGGCGAAGACCTCTTGAATGGCAACCAGCGCGGCCTTGGCGTTGAGCGAGTCGAAGATGGTTTCAACCAGCAGGAGGTCGACGCCGCCGGCGATGAGCGCGCGCACCTGATCGGCGTAGGCAGCCTTAACCTGGTCGAAGGTGACCACACGAAAGCCGGGATCGTCGGCATCGGGTGAGTTTGAAAGCGAGACGGTAAGCGGCCCGATGGAACCGGCGACAAAGCGCTGGCGGCCGGTTTCGCTGGCAACGCGGTCGGCCCATTCACGACATTGCCGCGCCGATTCAAGATTGATCTCGGCGGCAAGATTCTTCAGTTCCGGGGTCTCGATGATCTTCTGGTAGAACTCGGGATCTTTGCGGCCGCCGTGCTCGCGGGGGTCGTCGACAAAGAACTCACTTTGCGAAATGCTGGTAGCGCCGAAGGTGTTGGTCTCGATGATGTCGGCGCCGGCCTCAAGAAAGCGGTGGTGAATGTCGCCGACCATGGCCGGTTGCGTGAGCGAGAAGAGATCGCCGTTGTTCAACAGGTCTTTCTTCGCGTCCTTGAAGCGTTCGCCGCGAATGTCGTTCTCCTTCATTCCGTAGGTGCGCAGGGTTGTGCCCATAGCGCCGTCGATGATGGCAATGCGCGATTCAAGAATCCGGGAAAGCGGATGAGGATCAGGGGGAATCATAGGGGTGTCCTGGGCCAAAAACTTCTTTGATTCAAGAATATCGAACTCGTCAACCTGCCGGGATGGATTCTCAGCAGACGTGGGCTGACCTGCGCTGGACTGCTGTATCGACCAGTTGAATGGGGCTGAATCGTCCGTCAGCCGCGCTTTCCGGAGTTTTGATCGCGACTGGATGGCATAGGGCAAGCTGCCCGATCCACTATCCTTGAAAGTGAATATGTCGTTTACTACTTTATTTGGCAGCCTTCAGGAACCGGATAAACCGGAACCGGACGAGCAGGGCGAGAAAAAGGGCGGCTTTTTCAGCCGCATGCGCCAGGCTGTAACGCGGACGCGCGAGTCATTCTCAGCGAAGATTGCCGATCTGGCGGCGATGACGCGCGTCGTTGACGAAGCTGCGCTCGACGAGCTTGAGACGGCGCTGCTGACCAGCGACATCGGCGTGCCAACGACGACGGCGATTCTGGATGCGTTGCGGGATCGCGCGCGACACGAAGCGATTGAGGGCGGGGCCGAGCTCCGCGAACTGCTCAAGGAGCAGCTTGTGGCAATTCTGGAGGCCCCCATACATGCCATCTCCGCACCTGAAACACCTCCCAAAGTGACATTTCTGGTGGGCGTGAACGGGACGGGCAAGACCACGTCGAGCGGGAAACTTGCCGCCTGGAGCAAGTCGCAGGGGCGCAGCGCATTGTTGTGCGCGGCAGATACTTTTCGAGCCGCGGCCATCGAACAGCTTGAGGTGTGGGCCTCGCGCTCGGGGGTCGAGATCATCAAGACGCGGCAGGGCGGCGATCCGTCGGCGGTACTCTATGACTCGGTCACGGCGGCCAAGGCGCGACAGATAGACGATCTTTATGTCGACACGGCCGGCCGGCTGCATACCAAGAGCGGGCTGATGGACGAGCTCGACAAGATGCGCCGTACCGCTGCGCGGCTGGTTCCCGGCGCTCCGCATGAGGTATTGCTGGTGATGGATGCAACCACTGGCCAGAACGGCCTGGAACAGGCGCGGCAGTTCACGGGAGCCGCGGGTGTAACGGGTATCGTGCTCACCAAGCTCGATGGCACGGCCAAGGGCGGCATTGCCGTGGCCATTGCCCGCGAGCTGAGCCTGCCGGTGCGGTTCGTGGGCGTGGGCGAAAAAATGGGTGACCTATTGGAGTTTTCCGCAGTCGAATTTGTAGATTCGCTGCTGGAGTAGGCCATTATGCGCAGCCCGTTGCGCGTTCGCGTCGCATCTTGCATGACACTTGCGGCAGGGTCGTGCGGTCCGGGCACGATTTCGGGGCCCGGGGTAGCGCCCCGTCGGCGCATTCAAGTTCGCGAGTAGTCCATGCCGTCCAGGTCGGCGATCAGGCCCGGGCCGGTTGGTTTCCAGTTCAGCTTCTGCTGAGTGATCGCGCTGGAGGAAGGCATATCGTGCCCAGCGAAGCGGGCAAGCCATCCGAAGTGTGCCTCGGCCTCTTCCGGCTTGATGCTGATTACCGGAACCTTCAGCCCTCGGCCCAGTGCCTCGGCGATGGACTTCATCGTTACGCCCTCTTCGTCAACCGCGTGGTAGATCGCACCGGGCTCCGCCTTCTCAAACGCCAGGCGGTACAGCCGCGCCGTATCGGAGACATGCGTCGCCGGCCAGCGATTGCCGCCATCGCCGATGTACGCTGAGACACGTTTCTCTCGTGCCACAGCGTGAACGTAGGGGACGAGGCCCTGTTTGCGGGTGTCATGTATCTGCGCCAGCCGTACCACGGAGGTGTTCACTCCGCGCGCAGTCAACGCATTCACCGCCGCTTCAGAAGCTGCACGCGGATTCCACGCAGCGGTCGGGCCGTCCTCCGTCGATGGCTTGCCGTCCACATTGGCTGCGATCGCCGTACCCGAGGTCACGACGAACGGCCGGTTCGAGCCCAGCAGCACCTCGCACATCGCGTCAATCGCGATTCGATCGTCCTCGCAGTTCTTCTGGAACCGCGAGAAGTCATGGTTGAAGGCGAGATGGATGACGCCGTCTGTCCTGCTCGCTCCGTCGCGCAGGCTGTCGAGGTCTTCAATGTTGCCATGCTTCACCTCGGCGCCTGCTTTACGCAGTGCTTCGGCGCCGGCTTCCGATCGTGTCAGCCCCAGCACCTGATGTCCTGCCTGAATCAATTCCCGAACCAGCGCGGAACCGATAAAGCCCGTAGCTCCAGTAACAAAAATACGCATATTAGAATCTCCTTTTTACGTCAATGAATTTAATGAAGAATTGAATCGAGAGTGGCAAGCATTTGGGCGGGAATCTCGAGTTTTGCAGCTTGAAGATTCTCGCGTAAATGAGTAAGTGAAGATGTACCTGGGATGACCAGGATGTTAGGCGAGCGATGCAAAAGCCATGCCAGGGCAACCTGCATCGGCGTGGCATCGAGTTGCGCAGCCACATCCGATAGAGTGGCCGAATGGAGCGGCGTGAACCCTCCCAGAGGAAAGAACGGCACGTAAGCGACGCCGTCTCGGGCAAGATCGGCGACGAGCGCATCATCGCTCCGATGCACCAGGTTGTATTGATTCTGCACGCAGACGATTGGCGCGATCCGCCGGGCTTCGGCAACCTGCGCCGGTGTTACGTTGCTGAGCCCGATGTGACGCACCAGGCCTTTCTGCTGCAGCTCGGCCAGGACGGTGACCTGCTCTTCAATCGAGCCCTCCGCGGGCCCATGCACGCCAAACATGCTGCGCAGGTTGACCACGTCGAGAACGTCCAGACCCAGATTGCGGAGATTGTCATGAACCGCGGCAATCAGATCTTCGCGCGAGAAGGCCGGAATCCACGAACCGTCTGCGCCGCGCCGTGCGCCGATCTTGGTGACGATCACTAAGTCGACGGGATAAGGGGAGAGCGCTTTGCGAATGATCTGGTTGGTGATGTGGGGGCCATAATAATCGGATGTGTCGATATGGTTCACACCGCTCGCCACCACCTCTCGGAGCAGACCGATTGCACCGTCGACATCCCGGGGAGGCCCCCAGACCAGCTTGTCGCCTTCGCGCCCAGCAAGCTGCATCGCGCCATAGCCCATCCGGTTCACGGTCATCGAAGTGCCCGGAAACGTGAAGCTGCCGGCGAGGTTCATTTCTTGAAGCATTCCCTTCCTCCTCTTTGGTTCGGTTGTCAGTCTGTGTTCCATTCTTGCTACACTCATTCGATGAAGGATTCTTCAGTTTCGCAGTTCGCATTATGCCCGCACCCACTCTAACAGCGTTTGAGCCAAGAAAGACGCCCGTTCAGGCGCGGGCGGCCACCACCGTCGAGGCCATTTTCGAGGCGACTATTCAGGTTTTGCTCAGCCTGGGGGCCGACCGGCTGACCACGACGCGCGTGGCCGACCGTGCCGGCGTGTCGGTGGGAACGCTTTACCAGTATTTCCCCAATAAGCAGGCACTGCTTTATGCGGTCTTCGAAGCACACATGGAAAAAGTGACAGGGAGAGTCGAAGCAGCCTGCGCAGACGCCCGCCGCAAACCGCTTGCAGAGATGATCAGGGAGGTGGTGGAGGCCTTTGTCGACGCCAAAATGGAGCGGGCCGACATCTCCACGGCGCTTTACCACGTAGCCGCGGACGTGGGCGGGGCCGCAGTTGTAAAGAGGTCGATGCAGCGCTCAAGCAAGGCGATTGAGGCAGCGCTTGAGACAGCGCCGGAAGTGAACTCATTGCCAGATAAGTACGCTATCGATTTGATGCAGGCCGCAATCTCAGGCGTGATGCGCTCGGCTCTCGAGTCAGGAGGCTCGTCAGCGATGGTGCGCAAAATTAGAGAGCACCTGGTGCTGCTTTGCCAGTCGTACATGGCGGCCGCATTGACCCGGTCACATTAGGGCCTGTTAACACTACTGAGATGGCGGCGACGGGAGCCAGTTTTTTCGAGTTCTAGGAGAGAGGAGCGACGCATACCGGGTGTCTGCTAGCGACGAACGACAACGAAATCGGAAAAACTGGCCC
>Ga0335072_10003010_pt1 | contig 25642 bp, 32 predicted proteins | sample Lox_Sample_21_FD_206725 | JGI IMG/M metagenome (GOLD analysis project Ga0335072, IMG submission 206725) | Soil microbial communities from Loxahatchee National Wildlife Refuge, Florida, United States - Lox_Sample_2.1 | ecosystem: Environmental > Terrestrial > Soil > Wetlands | place: USA...
AATCGAGGGAATCGAATTGCGAGTTTATAGGAGAAGTCTGGTTGAATGGGTCGGATGAATCAGTTCGTTGTACTGGATGTACGAGATTTGGACTTCCAAAAACTGGAAAAGATTTGGCGTCTAAAGGCTCTGGAGATTTGGCATTCGGTGAGGAATTCGCCGGGGGAATAGAAATAGTGGAAGCAGTCGTTGTGGGTGACCCGGCTAGTGGAGGTTCGTGATGGACCGGCGGAGGTGGCCGAGAACTTACAGTACATACGTGAGAACCCTGTTGACATCTTTCGCAAGGGATTCCGCCAGAGCAACGCGACTTGAATCTTTTACACCGATCACACGCTCTCCGCGTCTCGATCTTTGGCAGCGATGCTTGCGCTCGCGCAATTTCACAACAATGATAATGTCTATACAGAACATCCCTACGTCATCAGCTTTGAGGTTTTTCGACCATGTGTACTTTCTTGCAAATCGCTTCTCGCAGAATTTGCATTGGAAGGGTTTGACATTGGCATGAGCACTGGAGTGGCGTCGAAGATGTTCTCCTCTTCCAAACTTTCTCCCGCAAACAGAACAGCTGTATGGCTTTGTGGATTCAGTGTCTGCCATGTTAGCCAGATTGTCTTCCTCTAGACTGTCTGTTGTTTCCTGTTCGCTTTGTTTTAGGGTCTTGATCGTCAGCCCCTTCTTGGGTACTTCAAAGCGGGGTCAACGAGATGATGGCTGTAATCGGAATTTCGCATCTCACAGAGTTCGGCACCTTGAAGAAGCCAGATGGCCAGGTTTTGGTCTAATGAGGTGACTATTCTACAAAAACTTATAAATCTCTATAAAAGAGTCAAATCTTTGACATCTGAGTTTCTTTTCGATTGTTCCGCCATTACTGCTCATTCTGTCAAGTTGAATTGAATTGTTCGGTGATTCCCGCCTGGCAAATCCCCACAGCTGCCCCGCATTGCCAACGCTGAAATATAAGCGGCGGGACTCCCCGCGCCCTTCTCGTCCGGAATTCAGGGATTGATCAACGAAATGTCTGCTTCAAAGAAACCGCTGGACATTCTCGTTATCGGACCTACTGGACACGGAGGGTCGTATTTGTGCTTAGAATTATGTGGAAGGGGGCATAAGGTTACTGGACTTTCTCGAAATCCAACCACGATTGGGGAACACAAGAATTACATTCCCAAAGTTTTTGATGTGGTCGAATGTTCGTTCACAGAATTGCGTTTGGCGTTGGCGGGATACGATGTCGTCGTCAAGTACAATCTGCCTATTCATTGTTAACAATTAGTGAATTCAGTCCGCATTCCACAGGCCATCAGGCTTTAGTCTACCGTATATCCTTGTGTCATTATTTCTAACAAAAGAACCATTCATTGAAGTTACCCGGAAAATTGTCCTTGCTGCGCGTGCGGCAAAAGTGCCTTATTTCATCATGGTTGGCGGTACAGGCAGCTTGTATGTTCCTGGACAAGATCATCTCTGTGCAGGTGAATGGGGTTACTTCTGGCGCGCTTATCGACAATCCATGGCGGACAGCGAATCCGCAACTCAATACATGGAAGAACGTCTCGGTCCATTAGGTGTAGGCGTCCGCAAACTTCGTATCGCACGCCAAAAAGTTCGTGAAGGAACAGCAACCGCCGAAGACATTGCATTCATGAAAGAATATTACGAAAAGACTTTCAACGATTATTCGACAACTTTCGTCAAAGCTGCTCGAGTAACGTACCTATTCTTCGATGGGAATTACACGTTCGATTGGTCTTATGCAAGTCCTCCTCCTAGATACCGTCCATCTGCAAAGGGTGAACCAATCACTTACAAATACGATTGGCTTCCACTCACGGATAAACCGGTCCCGGAATTTTATTTGGGATGGGATAAAGATGATCCTAATGATATGGAAGGTCGATTGGAGGGGGTTTCTGTAGCGGATTTTGCGAGGGCAATTGCAGATGATGCAGAAACCAAGGCTCAGAAATGGAAACATTGGACGGCTGTCACGCCTTTGAAGGATGATACGCCTCATCCCAGTTACGTCAAGTTTCCCAAGATGTGAGATGTAAGTAGCGGAATATAGAATCAATGAATGTTAAGTCATAAAAATCTTGTTTCACCACATGAATGGGCATACATTTGATTTCGATTCTCAATCTTTTACCCGAAGAACTTTAAGTGGAGCTACCACCCATCTGTTCTGCCTCTTCAGATCCTGCCGATTTCGTATGCCTAAACCTATCACAGTTCAAAATCTCCCTCTCCTCAATTACATCTTTCTCATTGCGGCTCTTCGTCAAATCGATTCATCAGAAGGCCGTCACTTAATTTGCTCCTCAGCCTGCCATTTCTGGCAGCGGAAATTCAATGAAAAAAACCTTATTTTCCACCCAATTGCATTTACGCAGCCACACGGTCCACCAGGCACGGCAGCCAAGCCACGATTTCTGTCCAGTATTTATATAAGGACGGCACCTCATGTTCTTCGCCCATTTAGATCCCTCTGCGCATTGCGAACTTCAATCTGAACTCCGCGGCCGCAATTCAAAAATACAACCATCCTCATTGCTTTTGTCATGTCAGGACCAACAGGACCATCGTCACCCCCATATGTGCCTGATCCCTCGGGGAGAGGGACCGTCGGCCTAATCATCTCGTGTGTCGTCACACTCTCTCTCTGCGTATGGACCGCTATCCACCTGAACATTGATCCATCGAGGAGCAAATGGAGACGCTTCGTAAAGAAGCTTGGTTGGGTTGGTCTTGGGATTTTCGCTCCGGAAGTGGTGCTTTGGAGGGCCTTTTCGCAGTGGTTGACCGCACGAGAATTATGCAAGCGACGAAATTCCTTGTTGGAAATAGAACCCAAGGTACCACTCTGCCTCTTCAACAACTGAAGTGTAGCTGCCCAGCGACGAAACCAATATGACGGAGATGATGCAAACTCCCAATGAGAAGGTGACGAGCAAATGGTCTCTTACAACCGGATTTTTTGCAGTTATGGGAGGATTCAAAATACGAGTAGCGAATGTACCTGAAAGCGCTTTGAAGGGAACCTTGACTCTTACGCCGCGTGGGGTTCTGCTGTTGGGACATTTGAATTTACTTCCGGATGTGAACGAGCTCAATGAAGTAATCCAGGACAAAACGAAAGCCGATTCATTTGCGAAGGGACTGGTTTGCATACAAGCTGGATGGATGTTGCTACAAACGATTGCCAGAAAAGCGTATGGCCTTCCTGTCACTCTGTTGGAGCTGAACACGCTCGCTCATGTGATGTGTGCTTTGTTTATGTATGTCATCTGGTGGTCCAAGCCGCAAAATGTTACCGCGCCTGAAACGGTCAATGTGGACAGGGACCTCGGTCTCCTCATGGCCTCTGAAGATTGGGAAGAGCTGCACTGGTGGTTCAAGCCAGTGGATAGAGTAGTACGCCGAAGTACAGATCGACGAGACAGTGCGGACCAAGGTATGAGCTTCGAAGTTGACTCTAACCACGGAAGTCTACGAAACAATCCCGAGATCGTGGCGGATGGTCAGGGTGGTCCGTTGCTCCCCAATATCAGTGGCAGAAAAGTTATGGGTTCTGTTACTGAAGTTCATGGAGGGATAGATGCGTTGTATTGCAGGCCGCATGCAGCTGTTGTGTTACAGCATGGGCAATGGTTGGAAGGTATACCATTCACGCCGCGAAGTGAGGTTGAATATCTGACCATGGAATCCATCGAGAAGATGGCTCGTATCTCGGCAATATGGACCGACCCAAAAAATGCTCGCTGCGTCAATTACATGCGGAACGATTGGGAAGACCAAAACCCTAAAGCAAAACGCTATCAACCAATGTATTTGACAAAGATTGCGTCAAATACTGCAATCGCTGGCGACCTTCAGCAGAAAATACTGAGCAGCGCCAGTGTGTTCTGCTGTTTAAGCCTTCTATACGGTGGGGTACATGCAACGGAGTGGGATGGACATTTTCCCACTTCTATCGAGCAGACCCTGTGGCGCATTTCATCATGTTTGGTCGCCGGAGCTTGGATTCCGTTGCTATTCGTTCTTCTCTTCCGCTATCTCTCAAACAAGATTTATGGAGTCGCCGACGATGGCCTGAGTTGGTTTGTGATAGTTCGAATTGTTTTGCTGGGCCTTATGTATGGTTTTGCAAGAATATATTTGGTTACGGAGGCATTTATCAGTATCAGGAGCCTCCCAGTTGGAGCATATAGCACTGTGAGTTGGATAAACTTTTTACCTCATGTTGGCTAAATGTTTCAAGTTTGTGTTGTATTATTTGAAAGATTATGATGTCAATTGTACAGATGCGAAATTGCTATGGAGTTCGTAATCTCAATATTGCCTTTTGGTTTTCTTGCTGAGACCTTGCTACGCAAGGCCCCTTTGAGTTCTATTTGTAACCGCAAGTTGGAAAGTCGAAACAATTATTCAGCGAAAACTTGTCAGGGAGATGACAATAGATGCATGGAGATATTTTCGTGTCAGATGGTGAATCCTCGACCAACTTTTTGCCTTAATCATTTAAGTTGATTGTAAAATGCATTCATCTCACTAACTAGTATTGCCATGGTCTGCTCTATTAATGCTTTGACGATTATCATTCCTCCTTTCCCGGGAATTCTCATTCCTCACGTCATCAATTTTGATGTTATCATCCTCTTCCTCTTCTCCCACCACAAAACCGTGCGACTCATTTTCATTCTCAACTCTCTCATACTCCTTCCTCTTCTCAACTGTCTGCTTTGAATCAACCAAAAACAAGCCACCGATAAAAACACAAGTACTAAACCCCGCAAGACCAACCCAACAAATCCACGGTTTCCCAATTGCAAATCCCTTTGCAAGCACTAATCCGCCAATACTGGGTCCTAATGCTCTGCAGAGCGCCGCGAGAGCTTGATTGGCGCCATTGATTGTGCCGAGTGTGGCTTTTGAAGGTGCTGATTGAGTTAGGAGGATTGCGAGAATGGGACGTGTGAAGATGTTGATTAGAGTTCGAATGCAAAGCAGGAAAAGAATTCCTGCCCAAATGCGCGGGGAATTATCAAAATGGTCATTTGCCAGTATTTTATTCAACAACGGCACCGACTAAACAAGTTAGCTATCTCGCGCAAATCTAAGGAATGAAAGGAAAAGATACCGAGTATAGGAAGGGATACATTCCCAAACTGACTCTCAAACACCTCGGTCCACCAAATCGATTATAAGCCCATGGGAAAACAGTCATTTGGAAGAGCACGGCCATGATCCCAGCAATACTCAATGCAGTTCCAATTTGTCCAGGTCTCATACCCAATCCTCCCGATCTCGCGTCAGAAGAACAAAAGACCGGAAATAATTGTCCAAATGTATTATTTTGCACTGCGAGACAAGCCCAGACAAACATGTTCATTAAGACTTGTCGACGAAAGATCTGACGTAAAGGAGGACGTGGTTGAGCAGTTTTAGCGGATTTCGGAGGCTTAAGTGAGCCGGCAGGGGAGATGGGAGCCAGTTCATTATCTAGTTCGGAGAAGGATGATGCTCGTTCGTTGAGCGGGGAGGAAGGAGGGAGATAGTTGTATCCTGCGGATCGTTTTCGGAAGAAAAGTGTTCTGAAACAAGTTCTAATTCTAATTCCCATGTCGCGTTTACCCTTTTTGAATTCGTGAGTTTCTTCCAGGAATAGGAATCCAAATATGAAAGATATGAAAAGACATGTTCCCGTAACCAAATTAGGCAAAGCATAAGGGTATTCTTGAAAAAACCTCGAATTCCCAAAGACAGAAGGATACTGATCAACTGGATCCGCTAACCTGCAAAGAATAATTAGTATCGCCATTCAAATCGAGAAAGAGGATGGAGGGAAGGTACAATCCGCCGACAACTGGACCCAAGATGGATCCAATATTTGAGACAAATGGCATTACACTGAATGCCTTCGCTTGATCTCCTGGTGCAATTTCCATTTCTCCGACCATGGTTCGGATCACACCAACGTTTCCGTTGAGTAATCCGGCTACTGAACGTGCTAAAAGTGCCTGCCAATATGCTCTCGAGAAGCCGAAAAGTTGGGTTGCAATTACTGTTCCTAATAAACCGAGAAGGACACATGGTTTCCGTCCATAGGAATCAGAAACTCGCCCCCATATAATGCCTTCACAAAGTCAGTATTGTCCGAACATTCAACAAGAAACAAGGAGGTCAGTACCAGTAATACTCTGCGAGAGCGAGTAACAGGCGGAGAGAAACCCAGCATATCGAGGAATTTGAGTCTCATCCTCGACGATGTGAAAGTCCCGAATCATAAAGTAGATGTAAGGTTGACTACTTGTCATACTGATGGGTTCGGACAACCGACATGACCCGAGAACGAATAATTGTCCCGCTGGATAAGGAATCTTTTCTTCCTCCTCTTTAGGTGCATCGCGGCTCTCATTAATGAGCCCTTCTTCTTCGCTTGCATCCTCCGTCGTCGTCGCTTCAGACTGGCGCTTCGAACGGAAGAGTCTAGGGAATGGCATTATGCTGAATGGTATCGAGCAACGGGGAAGAAAATGGGGAGGGGAAGAGGGAGACTAAAAATTGAGCTGTCGGGAAAGCCTATCCATTTACTCGGCCAACCTTAGTTCGGGTGCAGGAAAATGATGATCCACACCCCAAGAATTACGTGCTACTGCAATTTCGGGGAAATTTTGCCGAGCCAAACGCCCCAGGAGATCCGATAAGCCGAATTTCAAATTTTAGCTTATCCCCGCGGCGCCATCAAAATGAATGAACTTGATCAATTGGTCAGATGGATGGAACAATCACTATTCACAACTTCGTGATGAAAACTTCATGTTCGTTATTTCTTATCCGATGTACGATTTATCTAACTATCTCGCTAAAGTGCAAAAGAATGGACGCCCAACTCCGGCAGTATCTAATTCCATCTCACTAAACCCATTATTATCCGAACAAAATCACAAAACTCCAACCCAAATGACCATTTTTAAAGAAACCAATATCAAATTCGTTATTTCCGTAAGCTATTATGTCCCCTGGACAATAGCCTGACAAAGGGAATTCCCATCCTCGCCGAACTCTCCGAGTGTAAGCACACTATTCGAAATCTTATCGCATGCGAAAATATTCCCCAATGCAAGACCGAACTTGGTTACAGGATCGGTAACCCCGGCGTTGACTTCCGCTTCATCAATTAATCGAAGACAATCGACAAGAAGGTCAACGACTCCAACTGCTCGCGTTTCACTTCCATTTAGGACGGCAGCACCAGCTGCTGTGACGTAGTTTGAGCAGAGCGTTTGTTGCACCGATTGTAGAAGTTGGACGTATCCCGGAGGGAACAAGTTTCTATCGATTGAATCCCAGATTTCAAGGTTCGAATTGGCCGAAGGTGAGGAGGATGTTGAAGTAGCAGTTGTGGAAGAAAAAGTAGATGAACTAGTTGGCGGCGCTGGCGTCGGAGTACTAGATGGAGGAGGAAGTGTAGAAGAGGAAGTTGAAGAGGTGGATGTTGAGGAACTGGAAGAAGGCGGCGAGGCGGAAGAAGGCGGACTTGGTGTGCTAGACGGCGGTTGAGGCGTACTTGAAGGCGGAACCGGAGTACTTGAGGGCGTGGAGATGATACTTGAGGAAGATGATGATGAGGAGGAGGACGAGGAGGAGGAGGACGATGATGATGATGATGATGAAGAAGAAGAAGAAGAAGAAGACGGAGTTGGTGTTGAAGAAGGTGGTATAAGAGTACTGGAAGGCGGAGTTGCCGTACTTGAAGGCGTGGATGTGATACTTGAGGAAGATGAGGACGACGAGGATGACGATGACGATGACAATGACGATGAAGATGACGATGATGATGAAGAAGAAGACGACGGAGTTGGTGTTGAAGAAGGTGGAGTTGCCGTACTTGATGGCGGAGTTGGTGTACTCGACGGAGGAGTCGGGGTACTGGAAGGCGGTGGAGAGCTGGAAGAGCTACTTGAAGATGATGAACTTGAAGACGAACTTGAAGGTGAACTTGAAGGTGAACTTGAAGGAGTGCTCAACGGTGTGCTAGATGGTGTCGAAGATGGTGTGCTTGTGGGAGTACTTGAGGGTGTGCTCAACGGAGTACTCGATGGCATGCTAGATGGGGTAGAAGACGGAGAGGAAGACGGGGTGCTGGATGGAACACTGGACGGAGTGCTTGAGGGTGTACTCGAGGGTGCACTTGATGGTGTACTTGAAGGAATACTTGAGGGATCCATTGAAGGAACACTTGACGGTGTGCTAGACGGTGGATCGCTGGAAGGTGTACTCGAGGGAGTACTTGAGGGCATACTGGATGGTGTGCTAGAAGGTGTACTTGAAGGTGTACTTGAAGGAGTACTCGAAGGAGTACTCGAAGGAGTACTCGAAGGAGTGCTCGAAGGGGTGCTCGAAGGGGTGCTCGAAGGGGTGCTCGAAGGAGTGCTCGACGGCGTGGAAGACGGCGTGGAAGACGGCGTGCTAGATGGAGTGCTAGATGGAGTACTAGATGGGATACTTGAAGGCACACTAGATGGCGCACTAGAGGGCATACTCTGCAAATCAGTAAAGACAAAACAAACCAAATACCGAAGGTATCGAAGAAGGCGGTTGCGACGACCGACTCAAACTAACACTACAAATTAATCAAAACTCCAACAAAGACCATACGAAGAATCATTCACCTGCACCACCCTATCCGTATCAAACTGATAAAACGTCTCAATCTACACCGTTAACTCAGACACACAAGGGCTCTAACCACTTCAGCAACAGTAGCAGAAACAGTACTCAAAGTAACGGACGGATAATTGAAAGTAATCAGAAAGGGAGCAGCTTGAACAGTAACTCTATCAATTGAAGCAACATAATATTCCTCATAATTTCCGTCTGTAGCAATGGTTTGTCGAACAGACAGATATCCAGGACAAGAGGTCACTGATTGATTTGCGTAGGAGGGAGTAGGCTGGACTGCTGTGATGGTTTGAATAATTTGGAGAGTGGAGTAGGCGGGGGACTCAAATGAAAGTGGTAAATCCTGGAATTAGCATGAGATGGAAAATGAATTGATACCCCATAGTTTCCTTCGAGGACACAAGTGGTGGCCGCTGTGACTGGTTGGAGGAGAGATAACAATAAAAGTGATCCAGGAATAAGTAAGTTCCTTGCTGCGAGAGGAAATGCGTGAATTTGATTCGTGAAGAAGCTTAGAATCATGAGGAAGACTAGGAACACAGATGTTCGAGAAGGACGGAATTCTCGAGTGCTTCCGGATGAGAAAACTGTTGGCAGTGTAGGGGAAGATGTCGTTCTTGTAATCGAGAACGTCGAAAGGGTTGAACTTGAAACGACTAATGACGAGAGAGATGATGCGGAACTGAGCGCTGGAGGTGAACTCACCGAACTTAGTGGGGGCACCACAAGCTCAACGGTGCTGCTCGAAGTTGTGGTGCCTGGAGGAACAACAACAGAAGTGCTGGTCGTCGTAGGTGTGGGAGTTGGAGTTGGAGATTGCGACGTAGTAGAAGTGGTTGTTGGAACAGGAGTAGCACCAGGAGTAGATGCGGGGGCAGTAGTCGTACTCGTCGAACTATACGTAATAGTCCCCTCTCCATCATCCGTTCCCGAGAAAGTTTGGCCATCGACATTGAGCTCCTGCGTCGTCACAACAGTACTGCCTTGCTCCGTGAGCGAGAACTGAGAAATAAAATTTGATGCTTGAGAACATGTAACCCCATTACCACAACTCATTCCAGAATCTGAATCGCCAGTACAAATCAAGTTGGGGAAACTGTTGAGTGCTGCACATGATGGTCCCGTACAACTGAGAAGTATCGATACTTGGTTTGCGAGACCGCAATCCATATAGGTGCCGTCCGCGCCGGTGACAATACTCATCGTTGCGATCACTAGCTTGTATGTTGTGTTGTTGTTGTTTGGGGGATAAGTATGGTGAGGGTGGTATTATAGGAACCAACCTCCCCCGCCGGGGGGGCCCTGGCACCATTTGACTCATGACTATAATCGTCGAGCAATTGAAATAGAGCCTTGGAAACAGCGGGTATTTTTATCGCATAATAGGAGGGATTGGCTGTGAAGCGATCTTTTATAAATAGATGGGCGCCTCAAGAACCTTATTTCCAACTGGTGAACCCGTGAAGCTTTCGTGGCGGTGCAGCGATAGCCTGCAACATTGGACCGTGGATCCTGATTGAACAAACCATCGGCGGCATCCCGGTGGCCAAACCTTTATCTCCTTATCGCTAGACCTTTGAACGCACGAAATGGATGATCGTGATGACAGAAGCAAAGAAGAATTGAAGGGCTCGTTTAGCAATGGAGGATCACCAGCTTGCCGAGCCGAAACTCAAATTCCAAGTTTGGCTCCGGAGGGCCAAGCGCAGGCTGTGGTGGCGCAGTCAGCTGAATATGACTGAATCTAATATTGCCCATGAATAATACGAGAGCCGCGATTTGTTCTATCCGATTCATCAAGGAAGTGTCTAATTCAGTAGCAAAGTTCCACAGCCCTCCGATTCAAGATTCTAATCTGACCGTCTTGGCTCAAAGCTGCCAGGAACAATTAAAGTAGGCAGTAATGGATCGACCACGAAGAGTTCATCTGTATCCGACGGTCTTACTGGCTTTGGGGTTGAAAATGCAGAAAATGGTTCTGGTAAAGGTTATATTTCAAGATCCGAATTTTTGCCCCTACATGAACCCCCAAACCCACCCTAAACATCTGAGAATCTGACCTCTCTAATAATACACCTCTGGAGAGCATAAATCTGGCTTAATACCCAACCGTTCCGTATCCTGGCTGTGCCATTGCTGCTGAAATCAGTACTCCATCGTGAATTCATAAATTACCTGAACGCGCACCTCTCGCACGCTCCTTAGCCTTGTAATAACGGTATTCAAGCCAGAATGCATGAATATGTCCAGGCAAGTAACCCAACAAGGTAAGACAAATATTGATGAGTAAATCTGCTCCACAACCATGGATCAAAAACACCCCCAAGGGAGGAATGAAAATCTACAGATCAGTCAAGGGATACGAACGATATAAGAGAAGGAAGATACCGTAATGAGAACTACGCAAAGTGCACCGACGACCATTGTGAGAATTTGTTGGAATTGGAATTGAAATTTGTGGGAGAGTGTGGCTGATTAGCGGGGTATTTATACCAGCTTGCGAATTGGCGATGACGATTTGTGCCACACTGCCAAGGTTGACTCAGATATGACGTAGTAGTGAATCTCCACAATCAGGGCAAATTGCGAGTGGCGCTTTTTAACTTGGAGTCGGCGAGACACGAGACACAAATGCGCTATTTTCATTAGCGTGACAGGGGTTACCGTAGTACATCTGCAACCAAGACAAAACAAAGGAAACGGCGATGCTGAAAAGCTCAGCCAAATATCTCCCCTACTACCAACTGGGATCCTGGCAGGCGCTTGAGAAGGATGGGCTGCTGTCCTAATTACATCTGACACTCAACACAACGAAAAGAGGATATCTGCTAAAAACGACTTCTAAATCTCAAACTACCTTTTCTTTCCCCCCGGTATTGGTTGTGTCCTCAGCGCCAATCGCAGCAACAGGGTCGTCCTTATCATGCTCCCCATCCTGACGCATCCTAGGACTATTGGTGTTTTCAGCAACGTTCCGCTGCTTACTCAAACTCGGAAAAGCCATTTTGAATTCCATCATGTCCAACGCTGGCAACCTATTCATGTATCTCCACCTTCACTGGGAGGATGAAGAAATACATCAATCCAGTGTCCCTCCGGCCGGGAGGTACGTTTAGCAAACACCCCCACGGCATAAAGGTGTAGTGTATTGTTCCTCTCACCTGACAGATTAGCCTTCATTCAATATAAATGACTTACCGCAATATTCAGGGCTATTGTCACAGTAAAGTCTATCGCGCTCGATTGCGTTTGGAAAGTCGTCTGACCACCAGATTTCAGAGACATGGAGCTCCGTTGTCCTTCCAGGCACAAAATTTATCGCTGTGCTAATGAAATTGTGGCCATTCATGGCATCCCAAAAGGCCCAAATTAAAGCAAAAAACAGAACATCGACCACCGCACAAAAACCTGCCAGAACGTATTTCCAGATCTTTGAGCATCTTGGTGATTGATCGCGCTTTTGGCTCTCCTCTTCTTCGTTCCCCTCCACAGAGGTAGATGGACTGCCCTGAAATTCGGGGTTGTTTTGAAATAACAGATAAAGGAGGAGGACGCCAAACATGTCTCACAAATAAAAGAAGTCCAGAAGAAGAAATTGGGGCGATGTTATAGACGGCGCCGAGTTAGATTGATCGCCGTCATGTGTGTCTCATCTGTCGAGCGAGTGTAATCACGTGTTATCTAGCCCCTGTTTGACAATTTCGAGCCACGACATCACGGCTCACTTTTCTTCCTTCAGTCAGCAATTCGGCCATCAATTGTCCTCCTAGTTGATCTTCTTCAACAGGAGCAGGTACTATCCAAAACCGCCACACCTTAATGCTATAGATAAAACCCAACCGAACCCTCCCCAACATCATTGCGTAGCCGTAGCAAAAATGGCACTCGGACTCCCAGTCGAAGAGCAAATTAAATTCTTTTCAGATATCTTTTCAGGATATCAAACAACAGTAGCCCATTTACAAAAATTATCTGAAGACGAACGGGATGCGTTGATGGATCGTGATAATGACGACGACAATGCTCTCGCAAACATGTTATCCGACCTCGAAACCAATTATAACGAAACTACTCCCGTCCCTGTTCTCGAGTATCTCTTCAAAGGCCTGTTGGGTGTTGAGGAATTCCATCAATCGGAGATAGAAAGACTTAAGAAGAATAAGGAAAAAGATGTTTTGGGTCTGGATTGTGATTATAATGTGAATTCGATTTTTGAGGATGGAAAGGAGGTTATTAGGATTTGGAAGGACAAGGCGGATTATGATGTGAAGCAAAGGATTGTGGATATTGGAGCTCAACGGAATCCTGAGTTTCTCGTTTGGTTTTATTTCCAGAGTTATATTGAGGAAGCTTTTGAGGATGAGGATGCGTTCGACATTCCGGATCCGCAAGGAGTTGATGAGGGCGACGATGAGGACGAGGAGGATGAGGATGAAGAGGATGAAGAGGATGAGGGGGATGAGGAGGATGAGGAGGATAAGGAGGATGAAGAAGACGAATATGAGGAAGACGAGGAAGACGAGGAGAATGACGAACATGAGCATAAAAGTGGGCCACCATCTAAAAGGCCTCGTCTGCAATAGCGGAGAGAGCAATGCATTCTTGTGTCTCTTTTCCAGAGTAAAAGGGTTTACTTTAGCATATGTCTTTTCAAATTTATCCTAATTAATACTAAAATTTCTCAATTATGAGCATATAGATGCTACATCGACCCAGTTTTGCCTCCATCACCTTCATTTTTGTGACAATCAATCCCAAGATGCGTGAATCAAGGAGCTTTTTTAGAAATAACTCTGTAAGAAGACAGTCGGGAAACCTTCCGGACTACTATACCCGAGAGACGAGATTGACTCCTTAGCAACAAACGAACGCAATGAAGTATAATGGAAATTGTAAAACGAGTACAATAGCGTTTCATTGAGAAAAATGTTATTTGTCGATGGAAGGAATTGTCCGACAGTGTTATTGCTAGGAGGCAGATATAAAGGTCGATTTCGTCCAACATCAATCAAACTAGTCCAATATAAAGTGACGAATAACCAATTGACAGTCTGCCAGAACCTGGTCTTTGTGGTATCGGAAGGAACAATTGAATTAGCATCCTTGAGATCTGATAGATTGGTTCTAGTCAAGTCGATATCTCCATCTGGTAGAAATACAATTTGACGAGGAGTCTTGTCGGTGGCAAGAGTTACATTGAGAATCCAAAAGTCATTTGCTGGCGAGTTCTTCGCATTTGTGCCGTTTGGAATGGTATTGATTGGAGACATCTCGCTGAGAACAGGGCTTGGTGTGTAAACTTGCAGTTAGAATCTCGTTATCAAAATGATCAACTTACTATTGAAACACTTCCTCAAGAAATTGTTGGCATACGCGATTCCACCGTTCGAACCTCAACCTCCCGGTCGGTTCCCGCAGAGATGGATTCAAGGAACCGGAGAAATAATTGCATAGTGAGAATGAATTCGAAAAGAAAAGCAAAGGAGAAAGGAACATAATGACGCCGCAGACGAAACTTTATTTAAGGTGTGACCAATGATGGGTGGCCTATCGCCGCCAAAAATCATCCCCTGCTAACGAGTTTTGTGCTGATTCTGAATCTTGCATCGCCGATGGAGGAGCAACGTAATGCTTTGATTGTCGAACAAAGCTAACAGGTTTAGGTTTCCCTGTCTTATCTCGCGTTTCGTCAGATTGTAATCTGAATTTAAGGCTGAGCCTCGACGATATAGCGGTCAGGTGTTATGCTGAAGCGCATCCCGACACCTGACCGCTACAACCCCTACTACAATCAGTGCCATCCCGTCGTCTCTAATGTCAACGCCATTGCGATTATAGCTGTCATGGTCTTCATATAACAGGGGAGGTCACGTACCGCTGTCCCTTTATCGAAACCTTTCAACTGCCCAGTCCTCCTTTCTTGCCTTCTTCCTGTCAATGAATTCGTCAGACTTTCGCCTCGATTCTGTCAATCCACAAGACTCCATCGTCTTCTCCGTTGATGAACCTGAGCCTGAGGTCGATAATCTAGCCATGTACCTTCCCATCTTGCTCAAAGCAAGTCTGACTTAATTAGCGTCAACGCGATGACCGCCGTTGCTTTTCCAGAGTTGGCCGTCAATGCAGAAACGGATCCCAGATTCGACTTTCCCACAATTTTAGTCGAATTTGGCCACGACGGTAACATCGACAAGGTCGATAACAACACAGAGCTTCCATCTATTTCCGATAATCGGGTTTCTGCAGCATTCATAACATCCATTTCAACGACACCAACAACCGTTACAACTCTTGACGTCATTGCAATCGGAAGGACACAGGCATCCCAAAGTCAATCTCGGATCAAGAAAAGGTACGTTCCTGAACATTCACCTTGGCTCATGCCAGCAGGACCCGAAGACCAAATATAGGACCATATAAAGGCAACAATAAGCATGGGCGGTGGGGAAAACCGCGCTGTGCTCGGTGCCGAAAACAAAAGCAACCGGTACTATTCGTGCTTCCTACGATGCTAAATGGCGTTCAGTGTGTTTTTGAAAGTGAGGACCTGCCTTGTATTCTTTGTCATGCGAGAGGGGTCTTATGCGGTCCCAAGGTCCATGGGGAAAAGACGGAGGCTTTGAAATTGAAAGTCCCCCACCGTGGTCCTAAAATTATGTCGCTGGAAGACCAATACATCGATTTCTTTGCGTTGAATGGAGATGACAAATTCCTAACTACTTTTGTTTTTGGAACCGAAACGATTGCCTGGAGGATCATACACCCTATCCGCTTACCCCTTGTGCATTCGTCAAAGGCGTTGCATTTGGCCGTCGCAGCCTTCGCCGCCGTTACGCGAGGTGGCGATCAGTCTCGCGAACATAGCAACCGATATATAGACGACTGTCTGGCGCAGACCCAGATTGAGATCGATACGGCTCCCACAGTCGCTCTCGCTTACGTCTCTTTTCTTCTTTTCCGCATCTGTTTGTTAGTCGGTACAACGTTGGGCAACTGTTTCATTCACATGAAAGGTCTCCAGATGGTCATGGTGTATCTCGTAGAGTCGAACTCAATACCTCCTGACAGTTGGGAATGGTATTGGCTGAAGGCGCTGTGGTTGGAAGCACTGGCACGGATCTACGACTGGATGATATTCAAGTCGCCTACGGACATCGTTTTTGCTTCTCGAATCCAGGCGGTATGTACTATGCTACATTCTTCACTTCTTTTCGACCGTCTCAAGTATGGCTCAATTATCAATCAAGTTCTCGACAGTTTCTCTAGAGGTATTCCCATGGGACTGAAAGAGACAAGAGAGTATTTTTCTATTTTAGCTCCCCATGTTATGGAGTACATCCGCTCTTGGCAGTCCCCGTGGGTGGAAGAATTTGGGTCCCAACCCGAAGAGCAACCCTTTGGATACCGCTATCCGACTGGGGATTTGCCGGACACTTTTTCCGGTTCACCAGAAGTGAATTGGCTCTTTGTCAAGACCTGCTTCATTCAAGAACTGCTCACTACCGACGAGGTTTCAACATCTCCAAACTTACATTAACTTTCTCGTGGCGAGAAGAGAGCTCCGTCTGTGTTTGTCAATGAAATTCAACGAGCCGGAGGCATGAGACAAGAACAGATAAGATTAGTGTTGAGGTCGGAAGGAGGGATATAATAATACTCCTCATGTTCATGTATGGATTAGGACTATAGCCACGGTACAATTTATATTTAACTCACATGTGACTCAAATGCATGAATAACTGCCCAACTTTTGGCACGTTTGACGAATGCACAGCTAGTGAGATCTGAATAGTCCGACTTTCTCTAATTAAGCGTTGAAGTCCTGAAAAACATCTGATAACAATGTAGCGAGATATGTTACCAATGATACAACTTGTTTTGAATCATTTGATCATGTCGGAAACAATTGTCGACCGTGAAAGATTCCAGTCACTTTCTCGGATTTGCCTCGTAACAGCACATCTGCGTTGCCGAAATCATGATCTGGATTTTTGGAAGTGAAAGGCGGAGTCACCCATGGCACAAGTATCAAATCTCACGGACTTGAACAAAACTCATGGCACGAGAATTCAGAGAACTGTGAAAGAGTTGTTTTGTCTTGTACCTCGGAGCTTCTAGATAACATATATTCCAAGGGAAAGATACATCCTACTATCACAATTAAAGGTGAAAGAAATATTTTCAAACCTCCTACAAAAGAGCTAACTCCGACAAGATTGAAGCCAAATCAAAAGAAACTCTCCTTCGCCTTATTCAGAGGCTCGTAATTGTCCTTTCTTTCGCTCCCTTTCATACCATGAGAACTGTCTCCCAAGCTTTCGCTCCGCAGCTTCAACTTCCTCTTCAGCCTCTCGAAGGTATTGTTCTACGTTCTCTCCCGCCTTATGAAGTCTGAGCAGCGGACGATACTGCATTTCCGCCTCAATCTCAGGTTCCTTCTCCTCAATACGGCGACAGCGCTCGATCCTGGGTCCTAGTTCTGCTAACCGGTCTGCAGGAAGTTCCTTACGGTACTTGATGCTGTAATACGCCGACCAAAGTTCATGGTGAAATTCGGGATCCATGGCCATCTCGTCGACATCTTCTATAAAGTCGGGATCGCAAGAAAGGAAGTGAGCGCAAGGAGAGCATCCACAAGGGTCTGAGGAAGTACAGTCATGACGACTGCTAATGTATGCAGAGGATTCTGCTGGCTCCCCGTTCTGTTGATATGTTGTTTCTAAGCTTCTTCGCATTGAAGTTGTTGAAGGGTAAGAATTTAGTGGTGGTCGGAGTTTATTTATCGACTGGTAAATAAATATTGTATCACTTTCCGATAATTTACGGTAAAAGAGGACCAAAAAAAAGCGTCAGAAGTTATATAAATATTTAAATAGAGCAGTACAACTCTTTTCATGTGCCCGTCGAGTTTGAAACTCGAATGTTTGATGCTGGCTAGAATAGAGCTCGAAGCCGTCAACAAAACGTAAAGCCAGAAGGGCTGGTTGGATGAAAGTTCCAGAACTGCTGAAACCGGGAATCCTTGAGCAAATGAAAATGGCGAGACAGTATTTGAGTCTCGACTGACTCTTAAGCGGTTCTTTTCCTACTAAAATTCTGATTTTCTTTTTCCCCGTAAACTGCGTAATTTACCGACAGTATTTATATAAATAATTCTCCCTTGACACTCAAAAATTGCGCGGACGGGTGTCCTTCCGGACGCGTGAGATGAGTCCGTACGATCAACTCATCTAGCTCGCAACACCACCACTTGCTCAATTGCTACAAGAAGAAACCTAGCTTCCAAAAACTAAAACCATGAATGCTCGCGGTTGTTTCCCTGATATGCTAGTTTGTTAACGTCTAGAGTACGAAGCCAAAGTCTTTGGTATTGGTCAACGACTCACCAGCGCACAAAACTTAGCTAGCCAACACTTAGAAGAGTGTACTTCCGCAAAACCTTCTAAAGGACACATTAACCACTTCATCTCACCACTCAGAACGTTTTATCACAGGCTCAATAGCAGGCACAGACGACGATACACGAAAGCCCAGTTGATGAATACTGTAGTCAGGCATGCGGGACACGTAGGAGGACAAGTCAAAGTCACGACAAGTGAAGGCCTATACTTCGTCGTCTTTACAGAGCTTACCACATCGAACGGTCCGTTTCTCTCTTAGCCCTCACTAATTACAGATCCTACGGAGGACGCTACGACTGGAGTTGCATGCGTACTCTTCCGCTCCATCTACACTAACGACACCGTGGAGATTTCCCTTTTGCGTATTTCCCTTGGGTGACGTCGCTGAATTTTAGCTATCATCTATGCTTCTTCACTAGAAGAATTATATCGAAAATTACCTGAGTCAACAAGACAGAAGTTTGATGACGCTGTGTATCTTGAATGAGAAGCTAGAGCACTTAAAGGGACGTTCGATCAAGAAGATTGCTTCTGGAGAAGTTTGGATTGTAGAAGATGGACACACCTGAATCGTAATAGTGGATCAGTAGTCGCTAAAAAAACAGTTTGCTTCCCATGCCTTTCCTTCTTCGTCTTCTCTAAACTTTCAAGTTTCCCTGATTGTCATTTTCATTATGTCCGGGGAGGAATCTCTTTTTCATACCCCTTGGCCATGGCATCTGGGTCAACTCTTGCCAAGACCTTCTTTTGGGCCGAAACCTGTCTCGCTATCCCCTCCCTTTCTCTAGAACAAGGTTCTCCTGTCTTTACACGTCAAGTACCCAAGTGACTTACAAGCAAACACGAAATGGTCTTGCTCCGACCAGCGTTTGGACTTCAGAACAACTTTCTGCCGAACATTTTCGGTGTCCGGTTACTTCCAAACCCGGCTCCATCTTACGCCTAATAACGGGTTTCCTGTAACTGCAACTCTAATAATAGCCACCCTGGTTCTCACTGAAACCTTCGTTTGTTCAGAGACACGCGGGCAATCGGGATTCGGGAAGTTAAGTCACACCGCTACGTGCAATAGTGACGAGATAGATATCTGTATAATGGCATGAACTCAGTCAAGAGCCGACAGACGAAAATGCGGTATTTAATGAGTTGGATTGTGAGGAGCGCAAGCCGATTTACTTACACGGCCGTTGCAACAGAATAAGCCGTTGTCATGCAAAGGAATGAGAGCGAGTACTACCACTTCCAGTAAAAGAAACAAAGAACGGAACCCTTGGACAGAAGTCGTATACGCAAGTAATTAACAGGGGCTTATTCAGATAGCCATCCGTCAGATTGCGTCAGATGAGCTATGAGATACGTATAACCTGCCAATTCATCCAGTGAACCCAGCACAATGCATCATCGAGATTGGGCAGCCCGAAACATCAAAACAACATGGTTCGAACAACAGGCGTTTACAATTGCTGCCCTACACAAAATCTACCATAAGGAGTTATATAAATTGTGAGATACTCTAAACGGCTCAGAAAAGTGAGTATCACAATATGCTGGGTTACAAGCTCTTATATTTTGGTTACAGGTCAATGGGTTGGTCGTAAGACTAGCATCCAGCCACCTCAAAGAGTCCAAATACCTTGCCGCTCTTATCATAGCACTACCTCCCCCGTCCATTTTTGTCAGTCTCTGCAACAGCTATGGCATTAGCGACACAAATAGGCCACATCGGAGAGGACCCGCAAGGGTTCCACTCAGGGCACTCATGACGGATGCTGACCTAGGTGGAGAGTTTCGCTGCTGGTTCGTCACTCCGTTGGTATGCTCCGAGACTTCTGTGCATTGAAATGAACTGTGGTCGGAGTTGACGGTCCTTTGGGTCAGATCCTCGGCTAGACTGGTATGCGTCCGGAGACGTCAGATGAGATGTGCTCAACTGATCTGGTTTCCACCAAGAAATCGAATCTACAACCTCGATCGGGAAAACAGCAAGACTCAAATTGCTTAAACACGGTACAACAAGTAGCATCATGACAGTCCAGTTTGTTAACTCCCAAACCAAGGAAAGGTCACAGCTGCAGCGGCACGGCATCTCACGATATGCGCTTACTAACGCTAGTCTTTCGATTAAAGGTCAACGACTTGGCGACTAGGGTCGCAGAACTTGACACGAAGCAGACCAACCATCTTGCCACTCACCGCCCGACTTCACTTCTCCCCTTCCTTTTCCTGCCTCTCGAAACATTTACGCGCAGCTCCACACGGTGAATGATGCAACTCTCAATCGAACATAAATCATGACTGGGCTTTTAGAATTGAGACAAAGAATCAAGGGAGCGTTGGGTATGAGCTTGTGGACAGCTTTGATTTCATCGCCATTGCCAGAAGACCGGCTGCTCTTTATTAGCAGGAACACATGCTGGTGAGGAAGAGTCTGACAATCTCTTTACTCCGTACGTCCACTTCCTTACATCGTTAACTTGTAGCGTGCCTAATTGGAACCAACTTCGACGATGTGATCTGGCAACCGCCTAGATTAACCAGGGAACGGTTGGCTGTATCGATTGAACTGGTTTAATATCAATTCGCTGAGGTATTGCTTCATATGCATGTTTGGGGGAGTAGTTAGTACTGCTTCAATTGAATGAATTGTTCATTTCCGTCAGAGGTTTCAAGGTAATGGCCTAACCTCCCTATCCAACGTCGTATTCAAAAAATGCGCAATCTGCAATCCATCGTCATCGAAAATATACTCCACAGTGATATCCTTGCCATCACTCGGAATCCTCAACACAACACGCAATCCATGTTGAATACCTTTAATATCCAACGCATCTACCGTTCTCGTTCCCATTTCCCGCCAAACATCCGCATAATTAACCATCATGCTATTCCGATCGTGAGCAATGATTTCTCCATCAATGATAACTTTACAATTCGGATGATAAAATTGTTTCAATTCCAGGAGAGAATGGGCATTGAACGCCTTCAGATATCCATGGAAACGTTCCAGACGCAACTCGTGATCCATGAGAGTCTAGATACTTAATTCAATTGAAAGAAGAGTTACCTGGTCAAGATATGGGAAGTGTTTGTGGAGGGAGGATGTATCCGGATCTCAATTAATTTTTGCCGACGATCTTCGCGGGGTGCGGCAGTTTGAACGTTAGTGGGGACTTTGCCCCACAATTCGTATCCAAGGGGCCACGACACCACTCTACAAACCAAATCTGATGGAACCTGAATACCAAAGAATTGCCATTATCGGTGCATCCGGTCTTCTCGGGAAACCAATCGTAAACCAACTTTCCAAAGCAGGTTTCGCGTTAACCCTCCTCTCTCGCGACTCTTCAAAACTCAAAAAGACGTTTTCCGACCTTAAAGGAATTACTTTCGTCGAAGCCGAGGTGGACGACACTGAAGACTTGAAGAAAGCTTTCAAAGGTTTGTCCTCTTGGAATTCTAGTGACAATAGGAATTGATGCGATTATCTCGGTGGTTGGTTCACTGGCATTGGCAACACAAATAGGTTACATCGATGCAGCTGTTGAAGCAGGTGTAAAACGATTCATTCCCAGTGAATTCGGCTGTGATACACAAGCACCATACCTGTTCCACCCCAAACGCGTCGCTAATAACAGTCAAGAGGAAATGATTTTCGCGCAGAAACGGGGCGTTGCAGCTTATCTCAAAGAATTATCAGATCTCAACAAAATAACATATACTCTCATTTCGACAGGTACTTTGCCATCTGACGGTCTAAGAGTTAGGTCTCTTTTTCACATTAGATCTTCCGTTTCCTGTTCCTGGGATTGACCATAAAACGGGGAAAGCAACTATTATCGGCAACGGGAAAAGTTTATTTTCATTAACCCATCTCGAGGATATAGGCCGTTATATTGCAGCCCTTCTAAGACGCCCTTCCATAAGTAAAAATCGGATCCTTCGTCTTGCAGGCGACACTCAATGCGCAAACTCGCTACTCCACAAATTCGAAAAGAAGACGGGAAAGAAGTTCAAAGTCAAGTACGAAAGTGAAATTGTTATGAATGCATTGTTGAAAGCTTCTTGGGAACACAAGAAGTATAATGTCTATTTTGAAAAAGCAATTGATGTGTTCACTGGCGATGGGGTATTTCCTATTTCCTAAAAGATGTTGATGTTAGAGAGCACAACTTGATCGACCTGTTCCTGTATTCTCTCAAACTTCTTTGCTAATTAGGGATGGTCTAATAAGTTGGATAACGATTTGTTTCCGGAGGTGAAGCCTTTGACAGCCGATGAGATCATTTTTGAGACGCGATAGTATGTCCTTGAAAGCAATTCGCGTCCAAGCAAGTCAAGATACCAGAATCAGAGAATTCAGACATTCAAGTATGCAATAGTCGATTGATACAATTCCACTGTTTCCAAGCAAACATTATTTTTCAGAGCATCAGCAGCCTATAACAATGCATAATATTTCAAGCCAATCCCCTCGAATTTAAAATACAGACTCATCCAAACGACATGAAATCAGACCTTTGGAGCCTTTTCAAGTTTTGCTTCCCTTGACTTCTTATAATATCTGAAGATTTCCCAGGCGGCGTAAATCCCAGCAAGTGCAAAAACACCAATAATAATACCGACAATCCCACCGGTTGAAAGTGATTCTAAGGTTAGCGCAATTCAGGAACACAAGAGGATACTTCCTGGTGGATATCCGGCGCTTGTGGAAGAAGCCTTTGCAGAGGAATGTGAGGAAGATGAATGCGAGGAAGAAGAAGCGTGTGAAGCAGAGCCACTGGTCAAAGAAGGACTGGGTGTGATTGTAGCAGATGGGAAAATAGTGTTACTCGAGACTGAGCTCGAAACTGAATCTAACGGGTTATTAAGCCGACAACACGACAACATACCAGTTGAACTCTGCGCAAAGACAACAGCAACGAGCGCAACAAAGAGGAAAATAGTCTTCCAGAGCATCGTCATAAATTAGGATGAGATGTCGGGTGCTGGGGAAATTATTCCGATCTACTGCCCCTCTTCCCACTCCTTAAGATGAAAATTGGAGTCATTTATATTTGGTCTGAAATGGCGTGCTCAAGGCGTGATTGACGGAGCTAAAGCCACCACGTAAGATTTTGTAGCGATCGCTGCTGAATTGCTGCGCGAATTTGCTGCAGTTGGAGGGAATAAGGTTATGATGGCTTACTGAAATGTGGGGGACTTCAAAATGCATGGCCATTGCAGGCGTTGTTTGGTGTCTTGGGCCGCCGACGTGGGGGTGAAATTAGCAACCGAAATTATTTAGCTGGGCCGCATCTTATTCGACTTGTGAGCATGACTCGGATCGACCCCTGTCCGGCTTCCGCTGGTTCCGATTGTGCTGCTATCAATTTTGGGCAAAAGTTTCCCTGCGCTTTGCTCTGCTTATCGCTGCAGTAATCTGACTGCGATGATTTGTTTCCTTCGACCGACGTTGACAAGGCCATCGGAGATTTAGAGCCTGTCGAAACCAGCTTATCGCCAGCTTATCAACGACACCTCTTTAAAATGGCCACTCCCGATTTTAACTCTCAAAGTTCCTCACAATGTCCCTCTCAATAGTGTTAGCAAGCATCCTCATCCTCCTCGCAGCAATTCTCTTCATCCAATTCACCAACGACCCTCTCCGTCCTATTCCCGGTCCCCTGCTATACCGCCTGACAAAATGGCGTCTAGCCTACGTAGAATGGTGCAGCAATCGCACTCGAACGGTCCACAAATTACACAAGAAATACGGACCCGTAGTCCGTGTTGGTCCGAACGAAATCAGTTTTGCCTCGTTGACAGCGCGGAAACAAATTTACGGAGCAGGAAGTGGTTTTGATAGAAGTAATTTCTATCGATTATTTGATGTTTATGGACGACCTAATTTGTTCTCGTTTGGACCTGTAAAGTTACATGCTGAGCGCAAAAAGATGTTGCATCACGAGTATTCCAAGACTCAGATCCTTGTTTCCACAGATGGCATTACGGAGAAGGTACTTCCACCGTGAAAGGAGATGTTAATGTGCAGGTCAAGAAATTTATGAGGACTGTTGGTGGCAAGGAGGTGGATATCTACTTGACATTATTATATTACAGTCTCGACAACATAACTCAATTCATCTACGGAGCAGCCGGCGAAACAAACGCCCTCTTAGATCCTAAAGACAGAATCATGTTAAACGACCAACTCGATCCTCGCTCCACTAAACTAGCCTGGTTTGCAAAACACGCACGATGGTACGTTCTCTGGCTCGCCAAACAAAGCGGAACAACCGAACAAATCCTCAAAACATTAGGAATGTATCCCCAACAAAAACCATTTATATACAGTGGAATCCGCGACCATGCATTGGCATCCTACTATCGGTTCAAGAACAATCAGTTGGCAGATAACACAATTATCAGCAGATTAATGAAATTCGGATTAGACGATCTGGACATTGCTTCTGAATGCGCAGACCATTTTCTCGCCGGTATAAACACTACTACCGATACCCTCACATTCCTCATCTGGGCACTCTCCCGATCCGAGAACAAACATCGTCAAGAACGTCTTCGCGAGGAATTACTCAATGCAGGATTAGATTCTACACCCACACCAAAAGCAGTAACAGCCGCGCACGTTCCGTACATGGACGCAATTATCAACGAAGTCCTTCGAGTATGGGGCCCATTAACATCCACCCAACCACGCATATACTCCAAAGACTGCGAAATCGACGGATACTTTATTCCAGCAGGAACCATTGTTTCATGTCAAGGCTATACTTTCCATCGTAATCCTGAAATCTTCCCTGATCCAGATACTTTCCTTCCCGAGCGATGGCTTACCGACGATCCTAAACTGAAACAATGGTGGTGGGCATTTTCCACCGGCGGAAGAATGTGTATTGGAATTCAGTATGTTCCTCTTTACTTTTTGTGAGTAGCAGCTGATGTGTAGTTTTGCGTATGCGGAAATCGAGTCGTTGGTTGCGGCACTCTATCAAAATTATCGAACGTCGATTGTCGGAGATGAGAATTATTCGCCAGGGGTTCATAGTCGATCGGAACACTTTTATGATGATCATTACAAGAAGGTTAAACATGATGTATGGATCAAGTTTGAAAAGTTATAGCCTTATGCAGGGAATTCAGATCTGCCTACATATTGAATTTGATTGAGGATTTGACTTGTGTACACGTCGCCCGTGATCGTTTAGAGTGCATGTGAGGCTCTCAACCGGTGACAGCCTTTTCGGTTGCCATGACGACCGGCCCACTCACGCCGATCTGACGCCGATCTGATGCTGATCTGACGCCGTTCTTTACCCTTGGCGGTTGCCGACACCAAACAACCAACGAGGCAAAACGTTTTGATACTATGCTGAATGTTGGCACGAGTTTTGACTTCTTCGGCTGCAAGGTTTTATGTCAGGTGTTCCAAATCTGCTTGGTGAATTTGATATAGCTGGTACTTGTAACTACATCCAATGGCTTTCCGATTTCAATGAATGAAAGATAGAGACTCTAATGAATTACCCCTTTTTGCTTAGCATTCAATT
>Ga0335072_10003011_pt1 | contig 25640 bp, 16 predicted proteins | sample Lox_Sample_21_FD_206725 | JGI IMG/M metagenome (GOLD analysis project Ga0335072, IMG submission 206725) | Soil microbial communities from Loxahatchee National Wildlife Refuge, Florida, United States - Lox_Sample_2.1 | ecosystem: Environmental > Terrestrial > Soil > Wetlands | place: USA...
TTGCTCTCAACTGCCGGGTTGACCGTTGCGATGATCTTCAACTTCGTCGAATGTGTGCGATTGGCGTTTGCCGGTCTGTCGCCGGCATTCCCGTTTGCGCTGGACCAGAGATACCTCGTAATCCTCGGGTGGGGATTCCTAGTCCCGGTGGTTTGGGGATTCTCAGCGCGGTGGCTGCCGGCCTTTCTTGCGATTGCAAGACCGCACGTGCGTCTCTTCAGTGCAGCGCTGCTGCTTGATGTTCTGGGTGTCGCAATTGGGACCTCAGGGTATGCGAAGATTGCCGCACTATCGCTTGCAGCCGGAGCAATTCTCAGTGGACTCGCGCTACGTCTCACGGAACGTCCTTATGGAAAGGCGAAGACGCAAGGCGTTCACCCAAGTTTCCCGCTCTTTGCTCGCATCCCGTACTTGTGGCTCGCAATCGCGGGCGTGATGAGCATATGGGCCGCGTTCAGCGACGTGCATGGTGGTATTTGGGGCGCCTCTCGCCACGCGCTGACGGTTGGCTTTGCGGCAACAATGGTATTTACGATCGGGCCGCGTATCCTCCCGCACTTCGGTGGGATCTATCGCATCTTCAGCACGCGCCTGATGCTTGCGAGTCTGTTGCTACTGCAGATCGGCTGCACGCTTCGAGTTTCATCGGAACCGCTGGCGTACGAAGGCATTCTGTCCTACGCATGGAAGGTCCTGCCGATCTCGGGGAAGCTCGAATTATCCGGCGTTCTCGTCTTCGCAGTCAACATCGCGCTCACATTTGCGCTCGGTCGCGCAGCCATTGCTCGTCGTCAAGGTTTCGCGGAACCTCCGGCTTCGATGGGATGTGTCCAGCGATAGGCTGAGCCAAGCCAGGAATCTTTTGGTGTCGATTCCTCAAGATGAGGAATCAGCGCCCACAGCCCGATGAGTGCCAGGCCAACAAGGTTGGGAAAGAGCAGCGGCGCCAGGGGTGGAGCGCCATTCACAAGCTTTTCCCAAAGGGTGTGGCCTGGCTCGATGAGGTTGGCCTGTAGATGAAACCAGAAGCCGAGCACTCCGACAAGCGCCTGGCCGATCATCACTAAGACGCAAAGATCGAGAAAACGCCGGGTCACCTGCATGATGAGTGGAACAATGAGAAACCCTGTCGCAAATGCAGACGAGATCACCGGAATCCATTCCGTCCGGGCGAAGAATCCGTTTGAGGCATGATCGGTAAGCGAGAGGACGAAGTTTCCGAAAAATCCCCCAAGCGCAAGCAGGATCACCCAACGTGCCCACTCCGCCTCTTTCACTTCAACCATTCGGTTGACCAGCAAGAGGAAGCCAAGTCCGGTATATGCCAGCGGCGCAGCGAACGGAGCTGCGTAGGTGAGGCTCTTGAGAGTTGTATCCAGAAAGAAGCGGCTTTCGAGGTGGTAAAGCACTCCTCCCAAACCAACTAGAATCGAGAGCCAGCCAACCAGGTAGCCCATATCGCGCCACGGGGAGTGGAAACCGCCGAACCATCGCAGTGCAATCAAAACAACCAGCACCACTGGAGCGACGATCGAGACGTAGAGCGGAATATACTCTGCGGGCTTGCCAAAATGATTGACCGAATGCGCAATGATGATATCGACGGCGAGGATAGCGAGATTGACCGTGACAAAGACTTCGACCCAAAGCGCCGGATTGTGCGCCCAGCGAAGCTTAGGATGAACAATCACACCTTGAGCACGCGCGAGCCACTCATTTGCGGGCATGTTCCCTCCGCAATTCATCGGCTTCGTGCTGCAATTCAACAGTTTTGGCTAGCAGCTCGTAATTGCCGTGCCACTGCACAAAGTCTGCGCCGCCCATGAACGCGCCGTGCTTGCTGGTGCGGCCATCGTAGTGCCACAGATTGAAATAGGTGAAATCAATCGGTTGGCTAAAGGGCGGCCCGGTCAGTGTGCCGTCTTTGTGAAGGCCATCGATGATGTCTTTTGCGGCCAGCACCCGCGTGTTTGTATTGGCGATGACCTGCTCGGCCTGCGCATAGACCCGATCGATCCGGGCCCGTGTATGGCATTGCGTGCAGACCTGCTTCATGTTGATCTGCGCCTGCAAATAATTGGGCCGATGCGTGCTGACTGCGTCGGCGAGGTACCAGCTCAGACGATCCGACGGGTTATGCGTCACCTTGAGACCGTTGATACCACTCATGTGGCAAGTCGCACAGGTAGGAACAAACATGTCGCGAGTCGTCAGGGTCCTCGGATCGGCCTTGAGATTCAGCAGGCTCCGCTGCGCCGCAAACATGATGCCGTGCTTTGATTCGTTGTAGATCTCGATCTGCGAGTGGTCGGGGCCCATGTGGCATTGGCCGCATGTCGTGGGCAAGCGAGCGAGTTCCACTGAACTCGTATGGCGCGAGTGGCATTCCGTACAGGTGCCGATGGTGCCATCTTCATTCGGCTTGCCGATCGAGTGGCACTGCTCGCAGCCTCCGTTCACAGCAACGTTCCCTTCAGGCATTGCTAGCGGATTCGGAGGGCGCTTCGTTGCTCCCGGCTGGAACTGCTCGCTGAACGCCACCTGCTCAGGGGATAATCCCTTCTCGCCATAAACCGCGGCCCAGCTCGGAGCCGCGTGACGGCTGCGCAGGAATTCCTGGTACTCGTTCTCGTGACAGGACCGGCAATTCCCTGCGGTCAAGTGGTCGCTGATAACAAAGCCGTGATGATCGACTTTTTTCTGGCCCGCAGCCGGTTGATGACAGTCCAGGCAATTCACGCCCTTTTTTGCATGGGCCGACATTTCATATTCGTGAACGACCGAATATTGAAGCCGCGCATGACACTCGGCGCACTTGCCAGAAGCCCGGACAAAATCCGCCGTAGGCTGCTCGATTTCAACCTTTGGCCGCGCCCGATTGATCAGAAAAGCCGAGACAATGAGCGCGAACGCTATAACGACAGCAACAAACACTGAGCGGAATGACATGGATTCGACCCCGCGGGAAATTGGCCGGAACGCCGCTCTGTGAGCGTGTGAAGCTTAATCACAGAAGGGACACTGGAAATTTAGCAGGCCCGGCAACAGGCTGCAAAGACTCTCAGAATCAGGCAATCATTCATCGATGCGCTGCGACTCTTGTCACTCGATTCGCGCGTGTGACTTAAGTCCCTGCAATCATCCCCGCTCTGTCCTACTGTCTGATCAGCAGCATTCATTGTGCGAATTTTTTGATGCCACTGGCGAGGTAATCCATGAACTACAAGCGTTACTGGCTGGCGCTGGCCGTTGTGATCATCGGCTCTTTTGCCGTCCTTGGAGGAGTAGGACGGAAAATGATCAGCAATGCTCCTCCGATGCCGGATGTGTGCTCCTCGGATGGGCAGCTTCTCTTTACCGGCAGTTCCATTACCGACGGACAAGGTGTGTGGCAGTCCCTCGGCGGGATGGAGATCGGGACGGTGTGGGGTCATGGTGCCTATGTGGCACCGGACTGGAGCGCCGACTGGCTGCATCGCGAATCGGAAATTCTGCTCGATCGCTGGGCCCAAATGGATGGCGCGACCAGCTTTGCTGCGCTCGACGTGGATCGACAGGCCGTACTGCAGGCACGGCTGATTCGTGTCATGCGCACCAATACGTTCGACGCGAGTGCGCATCGCGTTGTACTCGACGCCGACCGCGTCGCCGCATTTCATCAACTTGCGGCGTACTATGCTGGTGTCTTCGCCAACGGCCGAAAAGAATACGCCATACCCGCCGGCGCACTCACCAATCCAGAAAAACAGGCACAACTTGCTGCATTCTTCTGGTGGAGCGCGTGGGCGACCAGCACCAACCGCCCCGGCTCCAACGTGACCTATACCAACAACTGGCCGCACGAACCCCTGGTCGCCAACAACCTGACGCCGGGTGCCGTGATGTGGAGCGTGGTGAGCTTCTTTGGACTCCTCGCGGGTATCGGCGGACTGGTCTGGTGGTATCAGTCGCAGGAAAAACTCGGGATTGCAGGCCCGTACCCCGCGCGCGATCCGTTTCTCGGTTTCCAGCCGACACCATCACAGCGCGCGACCATCAAGTATTTCCTCGTTGTGGTGGCCCTGTGGGGCGTGCAAATTCTGATGGGAGCGATCACTGCGCACTACGGCGTGGAGGGGCAAGGCTTTTACGGGTTCCCGCTGGACAAGTATCTGCCTTACGCCATCACCCGCACCTGGCACATTCAACTGGCCATCTTCTGGATCGCCACCTCGTGGCTCGCTACGGGTCTCTATGTTGGCCCGGCGGTGAGCGGCCATGAGCCAAAGTTCCAGCGCTTTGGCGTCAATGTGCTTTTTGGGGCGCTCGTGCTGGTGGTTGCCGGTTCGCTGATCGGCGAGTGGTTCGGCATTGAGCAGAAACTCGGCAATCTTTGGTTCTGGTTCGGTGATCAGGGCTACACCTACGTGGACCTCGGCCGCTTCTGGCAAATACTGCTCTTCGTCGGTCTGCTGCTCTGGCTGGTCTTAATGGCCCGCGCTCTCAAGCCGGCGCTGGTGCGCAAGAGCGAAGACCGTCCGTTGCTTACGCTCTTCCTTATCTCTTCCATCGCCATTCCGCTTTTCTATGCCGCCGGTCTCATGTACGGCCAGCGCAGCAGCCTGGTCACTGCCGAATACTGGCGCTGGTGGGTTGTCCACCTCTGGGTCGAGGGATTCTTCGAGGTCTTCGCCACTGTCGTCATCGCATTCCTGTTCACACGGCTCAAGTTGCTGGAGATTCGCAGTGCCACGCGCGCCGTGCTCTTCTCGACAACGATATTCCTGTCGGGCGGGATCATCGGCACTTTCCACCATCTCTACTTCGCCGGCTCCGGACCCGCGGTCATCGCTCTTGGCGCAATCTTCAGCGCGCTCGAAGTCGTGCCGTTGACGCTGATCGGTTACGAAGCATGGGAGAATCTACGCCTGGCTCGCCCAACGGAGAAAGCTCGCTGGATCGCCAACTACAAATGGCCGATCTACTTCTTCGTGGCAGTTGCCTTCTGGAACCTTGTCGGCGCCGGACTCTTCGGTTTTCTTATCAACCCGCCCGTCGCGCTCTATTACATGCAGGGCCTGAACCTCACTCCTGTTCACGGTCACACGGCGCTCTTCGGCGTTTACGGAATGCTGGGACTGGGCCTTACGCTCTTCTGCCTACGCATCTTGCAACCTGGCCGCATCTGGAAAGAGGGAATCCTCAAGTCTTCATTCTGGTGCATCAACCTGGGTCTGGTCTTCATGGTCATCCTGAGCATGTTCCCGATCGGGATCATGCAGGCATGGGCCTCGATCGAGCGTGGCACCTGGTACGCGCGCTCAGCCGAATTTCTGCAAACCCCTGTGATGCAGTCCCTGCGCTGGATGCGTGTCCCGGGCGACGTTCTATTTGCCGCGGGCGCAGCTTTGCTCGGCTGGTTTGTGCTCGGCCTGTTGACCGGCCATTCCTATCAGACCGAGACCTCCATTCCGGCCGCGAAGGAGAAAGAACGCGAGCTTTCTGTAGCTGGCGACTAGCAAATCAACGAGCGGGCGATTGAAAGTGATCGCCCGCTCACATGTTCGCATTCAGGGTGAAAAAATGGATTACAAATTTCTCGCTGATCTGCAAATGGAAGCGGCCATACCGGAAAAAGGTATTCTCAGCCGGGTTATCCAGAAGGACGATTCGATCAATGCCACTTTGTTCGGCATGGCGGCCGGCGAGGAGATTTCATCGCACTCCGCCCCGACGCCGGCAATTCTCTATTTCCTTGAGGGTGAGGCGAACGTGCAACTCGGCAAAAGCACGGAACATGCGAAGCAAGGATCATTTGTATTCATGCCGCCTATGCTCCCACATGCAGTTGCTGCGAAATCGCCGGTCAAGATGCTGCTCGTTCAGATCAAGACCGCGTGCGTCAGCTAGCCACGCTCAAGCCGTGGGTCACACAGAAGTTGAAGCTATTCTCTTGCCATCGTGGTCAATACACATCGCGGTGATATCTATGGTCTTCCTTGAGGGCGCCGACGTATTCTTCGGCAGCCTGTGACGCCATGTTGCCTTCTGCCTGCACAATTCGGCAGAGGGTTCCATGCACGTCCTTGGCCATCCGCGCTGCGTCGCCACAAACGTAAACACTTGCTCCGTCCTGCAACCAACTCCAAAATTGCGGCGCCTGTTCCATCATTCGGTCCTGAACGTAGACTTTATGACCGTTGTCTCGCGAGAACGCTGTGTCAAGGCGCGTCAAATGGCCGTCGGCATGCATCGATTCGAGTTCATCGCGATAAAGGTAGTCAGTAGCCGAACTGCGCTCGCCAAAGAAGAGCCAGTTCCTGCCCTTGTGGCCCAGAGCCCGGCGCTCGTGCAGGAATCCGCGAAAAGGAGCTATGCCCGTTCCGGGGCCGATCATGATGATCGGAGCGTCAGGGTTCGGGGGTAGTTTGAATTTCTTGTTGGGCTGAATGTAAATCGGAAGCCGGTCGGTGAGAGAAGTCCTGTCAGCAAGAAGTGTGGAACATACGCCGCCTCGATCGCGGTCATGAGCGGTGAATCGCACAACTGCGACTGTGGTATGAATTTGTCCGGCGTGTGCTGCAGGACTGGAGGAGATGGAATAGAGCCTCGGCGTGAGCTTTGGCAGCAAGGCTATCAATTCGTTGGGATCGTCAACGACTCCAGGGTACTCAATAAGCAGGTCGATGAAACCGCGATCATAAATGTACGCATCGAGAGCTGCCTGGTGCTCGGGTTGCAACAGATCCAAGAGAGAAGCGCAATTCCCGCGCGTCGCAAATGCCTGAACAATCTTGCGATTCAGACGCGTGATTTGACGTTCACGCGCGAGCGCGCCGTGCAGCGTCGTAGCACCACTTTTAACGCTTGGAACGCTTTCATTGCCATTGAATTGCAGTTTTTGCAGGATTTCCGCAACCAGATTCAGGTCGTTTGTCGGGATGACACCGCACGCATCACCGACCTCATAGCGAAGCGCAGTTCCTTCAATTGAAAAGGCTACATGAAGTGTGGATTTCGTGGATGCCACGTGCGTGAGAGATCTCTTATCGATGACTGGAGCTAACAAGGGGGAGTCGCGCGTAAACGCTTTGATGGCCGGAGGTTCGGAATCCGTCGCAGATTCGGGTGACTGCGGCGCGCTCGATTCTTTTGGCAGCGCAGGCGTCTTTCTCGGCGGCATCGGAGGATTCTCATTCAGGCGTGCGATCATCACCGCTTTCCATTGCGCGAATGGTTCATCCACATCCACGTCGCAGTCCACACGATCTGCGAGCGGGTTCGCACCGAGTGCGGCGAGCTTAACGTCCAGGTCCTTGCCGAACTTGCAGAAATGTTCGTAATGCCGGTCTCCCAGCGCAAAGACCGCGTAAGAAAGCTTATCCATGCGTGGGAAGTGTTCCAGGCAGAGCTGTTCGTAGAAAGGCTGTACGCCATCTGGGGCATCTCCATCGCCGTAGGTACTGACGAGGATCAATGCGCAGGATTCCGCCGCGAGCGCAGCCGGAGTATATCCGGCCAACGTGGAAATTGCAGGCGAGTGGCCTTGCGCCTTAAGCTCTTTGCCTAATTTCTTCGCCAGTCCCTCCGCGGTTCCCGATTGCGAGGCATAGAGCACCGCAACGCGCCGCGACGGCTTGGTTTCAAGGGTTGGCTGCGGAGCGCTCGAAAACATTCCGGCGAGCAATCCGTTGAGCCAGGCTCGCTGCTCTGGCGTGAAAGGAGCGTTGTCGGGAATATATGGAACGATCGCGGACATTAGGATACGGGCTCCTTCACAGCGAGAAAGGATTGCAGTTCAGGAATGCTGTGCCGGCGGCTAAACTCAAGGAACGATTCATTCGGGTGGCGCCGCTCCTCAAATGCAGCGAAAAGGCCTTCCAGCATTGAAGGCAGATCGCTGTACGCAACAGACGGGACAAGCTCACGCGCCAGGCCTTGATCCCCGTCGGACCCGCCGCCGATCACCACCTGGTACCCTTCTTCGCCGCCGACTTTCGTGCCCAGCAATCCGATGTCGCCAACGTAGTGTTGCGCGCAGGAATGAGGACAGCCTGTGACGTGGAGATTGAACGGCTGTTCGATCCTGAACCGGGCATCGAGAAGGGCTGCGAGTTCGACGGCGTGCGATTTGGTATCGGTGGCCGAGTAACGGCACCCGCGGTTTCCCGTGCAGGCTATTGTTCCACGCAAAACCGAGCCAGCGGTCGAGTCAAGTCCCGCAGTTCGCAGACAGTCAACAGCCGCATCAACGCGCTCTGAAGGGATGTTGGGAAGGATGAGATTCTGCCAAATGGTGAGCCGCAACTCTCCGCTGCCAAACTTCTCGGCGACATCGGCCAGCGTGCGCATTTGGTTTATAGGCAAGCGTCCTACCGGAACCGATACGCCGATATAACGCAGTCCTTCCTGGCTCTGAGGGCAGACGCCAATGTGACCTGCGCGATCGACGGTGTTGCGCGGTTGGCACTCTTCCGCGGCAACGCGCAATAAGGGAAAGGCGACACGCTTTTCAGTCTCCTCGACAAACTTCTCCACGCCCCACTTGTCCACGAGGTATTTAAGGCGCGCCTTTTTGCGATCGGTGCGGTCGCCATGATCGATAAAGACGCGAATCATCGCCGCGGCAACCGCCACCGACTGCTCGGGGTGGATCAATAATCCGCAGTCGGAAGCAAATTGTTTGTGCCCTGTGATGCCGCAAAGCAGCACACGGAAATATACGCCGGCTGGAACGCTGCGGCCCTCTCCCACGCGCACGGCCATAAAGCCGATGTCGTTGGTGTCTGCGACCACGCTGATGCTGCCGCCGCCGTCGAAGGCAATGTTGAACTTACGCGGCAGTCCATAGAGGTCGCGCGAGTTCATTATGTAGTGATGAAGAGCGTTGGCGTATGGGCTCGTGTCGATCAATTCGTTCGGATCGATGCCGGAAAGTGGCGAAGCGGTGATATTGCGAATGTTGTCGGCGCCAGAGCCGCGCGAAGTGAGCCCGAGGGACTGCACGGCGGTCAGTACACGGACAATGTCCTTCGGCTTGAACTCGCGTATTTGCAGATTCGCTCGCGTCGTGATGTCGGCGCACCCCGCACCCCATTGCTCAGCTATATCGGAAAGACCGCGCATCTGATGCGATGCCAGCACTCCGCCGGGAATGCGCAGCCGCAGCATGAATGAGTTCTGTGCGGGGGCAACATAAAACAGCCCGTGAAACTTGAAGCGGAAAACATCTTCGGCCTCTGGCAGGCGATTGTCGTCGGCATGCGCGAGAAGTTTGTCCCAAATGTCTAACGGGTTCTGCTCGTACTTCCAAAGTTCCTCCCTGCATAGTTCGGATACGGGAGTGCCATGATAGCTGTCCTCTGCCGGTGCGGCGTGATTGATGGAGCCTGAGGCGGGATCGTCAGTCAGCAAACCGGATGCGGTGTGACCAACGAACGGCCGCCTTCCTCGCTGCATCGCGCCCACAAAGAGACCGAGGAGATACTCCTTCTGCTCCGCGCTGAAGGCCGCCGGATTGTCGGGTGCAAGAGATTCCATGCCGAATGCCCTTCGCTTCAAGAAACGGTTGCGCCAATCGCTTCCACAGCCGCTCGAACGGCAGCGACAGTTGGAACAGGCCTGCCACTTGTGAGGCATGACGCGGTGATTTTTCAGTTGGAGTACCCTGGCACGGCATGGTGCAGGGCTGGCAGAAAAGGGAGACACCCGAGTCTCACCTTGAAAACTATTTTACGCAAAGTCCCCATCAGGTACAAGTGTCCTCATGGGTTCGCGAGTTGAACTACGTCCCAGATGATGAGCTTTCCTCGCTCACATGGCCAGCCAGCGACCACCGGGTCTTGCGAAGGTCGTCATTCAACAGGATCGCTTCGGCAATCTCGCGCATCGATTTCCGCCGCTGCCTGCTCTCGCGCTGCAATGCTTTGTAAGCCGAATCTTCGTCGAGACCGAAGTCGCGCTGCAACACTCCCTTGGCTTTCTCTATCTGCTTCCGCGATTCCAGGCGGTCGGAGAGTTCCTGATTTTCGCTTTCCAGGCGAGCTCGCTCCAATTCGGCGCCAACCAGGTATCCAGCCAACGTAAGCAGCCGCACTTCCTGCTCGGTGTGGTAATAAGGTTTGCGATGCTGCAGGTTGATGACGCCGATCAACTTGCTGCGGCATAGAATCGGCACCGAGAGAAATGCCTCGAAGGTATCTTCCGGCAGGTTCTTGAAGCGCTGAAAACGGGGATCTTTGAGGGCCCTTTCGGGAATAGCGACGGGCTCACGATGCCAGCCAACCCAGCCGGTGATTCCCTGGCCAAGCCAGATGCCGAGATGATCGACGACATCCGAGTGAGGATTCTTCGAAGCGCGCATCACCAACTGGTCGCCTTCGAGAACATAGACAAAACAGGAATCGCATTGGATGAGTGAACATGCAAAGTCAACGATTCGATTCAGCACGCTATGCAGCGGATCAGATGCCGCCATCCGGCTGCCAATCTCATGAAGAAAGTCCACACCGGTAATCGCGGGCTTCGTTGTTCGCGTGCCAGTGGAATCACTCGCGAGGAGAGGGCTGATCGCACCCGCCGTTCCGTTCGAGACATACAGGGAGGCCGCCGCACGCTTTTGCTTCAGCAGGTTCTCTGCATTTTCAGCGATCTCCTTGATGAGAAATCCCATCTTTGATTGCGATGGCTCGAAGTCGGGTGTAAGCCGATACATCGAAAGACCTTCCGTTGTACTCGGACCGATCGAGCCGACCACAGTTGACCGGAATCCCTCATAAAGAGCCTCGGTATACCCCATGCGCTCCGCCATGAGGAAAAGATGGGCGACCTGCCCTGCGTTCATGAAGAGCACGACATCGACATGGCCGTGCGCCAGCGCGATGACAGCTTCACGCAACGGTTGTACATCTTCAGGCAGTGCCCATTGGTAGACGAGAACGCGCGTAATTGAAACGCTTTTTTCCGCAAGGGCCGTGAGAAGTTCGGGATTGGAAGTGCCATATTCCTGAACGGCGATGCTCATTCCATTCAGAGCACTCCCGAATTTTTTCTCCATCGCCTGCACAAGTACGCGCCAGGTGAATGGTTCCGGGGCGACAACTGCAATGGGAATTCCGGCTTCACGAAGCGCGCTGGACGATTTTGGTCCACGCGCAGCAATCTTCACGGAGCGCAAGGCATCGAGAAACTTCTCGCGGTCAAGATGTTCTGAAACGATCCCGATGAGCGTCCGGACGCCGACGCCCGTCGTGAAAACAACCAGATCGAATGCTCCGGCCATGAGCGCTTCGGCAAACTCGATCACCGGTCCATCGGAGCTCATCGCAATTTCCCGCATTGCGGGAGCGGAAAGCGGTTCGCCACCATACGTTCGAATCAGTTTTCCCGCTTCAACGGCGCGGCGCGACTCAAGACTGAGAACACGAATACCGTTGAAGTTTGCGGTTGCCATTTTCTCAACTCGATAAAAGGAATATTCGAAACGTGCTTGGAGTTCACGTCCCCTCATGTAGAAAACGGAAGACTCCATTCATCAGGTCATCGGAGGTCGTACCAGCTAACCGATCTTCGTCTCTTGGGGCACAGACAGCACGGTCTTCTTTGCAGCGCGCTCATTAATAGAATCTCCGGAACGCAATAAAGATCCCGTAAAAAGGCTGCCGAAACAGACCGATTTCGATCCTCACTTGCACAAAACACAAATTGCCGTTATGCTCAAACGCAATCACCCCGGAGCGGAGTGAGTTCTTTGAGCTTGCGTCGCTTACAGTCGGCTCCGAGTGCTGGCAAGTTCCCTGGTGAGGGTGACCGTTCGTTGGCTCCGCGAAGAGCCCGGCCAAACGGCCGAATGATCGCACGCACAATTTTCAACAGACATGACGCCTGCACATATCACTGTGCGCCTGCGGGCGTCTGCGCCTCAATTTCTCTTCGCAACCGACAGGAGCCAACTTGGAACTTCCCCTGCTCACACGAGTTCAGGAAGGCGGCGATGTCTTCCGCCTGACCGCCGCGACGCAGATTGTGGCGATGGATCGCGCGGAGGCGCCTGAGATTTCGTTCTGCGGAGTCGGGGCACTGGGCCGGGTGCCTCGAACGCCCGGACCGGGTGAGCAATATCGCTTTCATTTCGACATGACGAAGTGTATTGGATGCAAATGCTGCGTCGTCGCTTGCAACGAGCAGAATGGCAATCCCGCGGACATTCTCTGGCGGCGTGTCGGCGAGATTGAAGGCGGAGTATACCCGCATACACATCGGCACTACCTTTCAATGGGTTGCAATCACTGCCTGGAGCCTACCTGCCTGACGGGATGCCCAGTGGACGCTTATACCAAAGACGGTATGACCGGAATCGTTCGCCACAATGCAGACGCCTGCATCGGCTGCCAGTACTGCACCTGGAATTGTTCCTACGGTGTGCCGCAATATAACCCCGAACGCGGCGTAGTGGGCAAGTGCGATATGTGCTATGGAAGGCTTGCGCTGGGCCAGGAACCGGCGTGTGCCGCTGCGTGTCCCGAGGACGCAATTCGCATTGAAGTAGTGAAGGTCGCCGAATGGCGAGAGCATTACAGGACGTTGGCCAACTCTCCGGGAATGCCATCGGCAGATGACAGCGTCTCGACGACACGTATTACGCTGCCAATGAAAATGCCAAGCGACGTCAGCAAGGTCGACCTGCGCCAACTTCACCCTGAGCATGCGCACTGGCCGCTGATCGTAATGACGGTGCTTACGCAACTCTCCGTCGGCGCATTCACTGCCATCTGTTTGTTGCAGGTTTTCGCTGCGCAATCGCATCGCGCCGCTTCGCTGATTGCGCTGCTTGTAGCAATGCTCGCCCTTACCGCCTCAACTTTGCATCTCGGACGGCCCATCCATGCGGTGCGGGCGCTGAAGATGTGGCGCCGGTCATGGCTCAGCCGCGAGGTGTTGTTCTTCAGCTTGTTCGCGCTCGCGGCTGCAGCGTATTCTGCGACGCTTTGGTGGAGCGTTCGCGGTACTAGCTTGCTTGGAGCGTTGACTGCCGTGCTGGGAATATGTGGCGTGGCGGCAAGTGCGCGACTGTACCTGGTGTCCGGACGGCCCGCGTGGAACTCCCCGCTCACCTTTGCAGAGTTCGCAAGCACAACTGCGTTGCTGGGGACTTGCGGAGCCAATATTCTCACGCGCGGCGCCGCAGAAGCCCGTTACGCGGTGATGTGGGGATCCGTTCTCGCTCTGATGACCATTGGAATCAAACTGCTGCGTCTTGTCAGTTCCCGCGTGCATGAATTGCACAGCTCCAGGCAGTTGCTCACGACGGTCTTTGCCAATCATCTTCTGATCCGCGTCGCGTTACCATTCGTGGGGCTCGCACTCCTTCCGCTTTCAAACGTCTCGTGGATTCGTATTGCGACCGCAATGTTGATGGTTGCCGGTGAATTCGTTGGCCGCTATCTCTTCTTCGTCACAGTGGTGCCCAGCAACATGGCTAGCGGGTATCTGGCGCAGGAGGCGGCATGAACATGATCGCCTGGGTTGCGCGCAAGAGCGGGCTCGACATCCGCTCTAAAAAGTATGCCTACGGCGAAGATCCTGTGCTGGGCTTCACTTCTTCGCGCAAACATGCGGAGCGGTGGGTCAATAGCACGTGCGGCTATTGCTCTGTAGGTTGCGGGATGCAACTGGGCGTGAAGGATGGCCGTGTTGTAAGCTTGCGTGGCAACCCTGATCATCCAGTAAACGCTGGGAAGCTCTGCCCCAAGGGACTGGCCGAACACTACGCGATCGACGCGGAAGGACGCGCCAAGCATCCACTCTTGCGCAAGAGCGGCCAGCTTGCCCGCGTGAGTTGGGATGATGCGATCGGCACGATGGTCGAGCGTTTCCGCGCGGTGCAGGAAAAATGTGGGCCTGAGTCGCTGGGCGTCATCAGTACCGGCCAGCTTGTGACCGAGGAGTTCTACGCACTGGGCAAGCTGGTGCAGCTCGGTTTTGGCACTCGCAACTACGACGGGAACACAACGCTTTGCATGTCTACGGCAGTTGCTGGTTATAAGCGCTCCTTCGGAAGCGATGGGCCGCCCGGCGCCTACGAAGATCTTGAATACGCCGATCTGATCCTCCTCATTGGCGCCAACATCGCGGAGAACCACCCAATTCTCTGCACCCGGCTTGAAGCAAACAACAGCAAAACACTGATCGTGGCCGATCCACGCGTGACGAAGACTGCGATGATGGCAGACATCTATCTTCCCGTGAAGCCGCGCTCCGATTTGGCGTTGATCAACGCCATGCTGCGCATCGTGATCGAAGAAGATCTATACGACAAGGATTATGTAGCCGCGCATACCTCGGGGTTTGAAGAGCTGCGTGAGTCTCTCGCTCCATACACGCTCGAAGATGCTGCGCAAATCACCGGACTCGAACCAGAACTGATTCGTAAGACGGCGCTGCTTTACGCCAACGCGAAGGCTGCATTTATCGGTTGGACGATGGGCGTGAATCACAGCACCAAGGGCACGGAAACGGTAAACGCCATCAACAACCTTGCGCTGATCACGGGCAATATAGGCCGCAAAGGGGCTTCGCCATTCTCCATCACCGGGCAATGCAATGCGATGGGTACACGCGAGGCCGGGTTCACTTCGGGTATTCCCGGCTATCGCATGTTCGAGAACGAAAGAGATCGCGAGGAGATCGCGAGGCTTTGGAACATCCCCGTGGAGCGCATCCCGACGCAGCGCGGTCTAGCCTACCCCGACATTATTGAAGGCGCCGTAGCCGGCAAGATTCGCGCGCTGTGGATTCTCGGCACGAATCCATTGGTTTCATTTCCAAATATCGACGTGCTGAAGCATGCGCTTGGCAATCTGGATTTTCTCGTGGTGCAGGATGGGTTTCATCCCACACCAACCACGGAGCTGGCCGATCTCGTCCTTCCCGCGGCTATCTGGGGAGAGAAAGAAGGCACCTACACCAACTCCGAGCGCCGCGTAAGCAAAGTGAATGCCGCGGTTGCGCAGCCCGGAGAAGCGCGCTCCGACTTCGATATCTTCCTGGCTGTTGCCGAACGCATCGGTTGCAAAGATGAGCTTTTCGCGGGCTGGACCGGACCAGGCGATGCCTTTGAAGAATGGCGTCGCGTCTCCGCTGGGCGCCTCTGCGACTACTCTGGAATGAGCTACGAGGAGCTTGATCGATGCGGCGGTATACAGTGGCCGTATCCCGTAGGGTCCGATTCGACCGCCTCCGCGTCGCGCAGGCTTTACAGCCATGGCAACTTCGAAACAGAAAATGGGCGAGCGCGCCTGTTGCCAACGCAATGGGCCCCGTTTCCTGAGCAGCCTAGTTCTGAGTATCCGCTCATCCTCAACACAGGCCGCACCGTAGAGCACTGGCACACCCGCACCAAGACCGGAGCTATCTCGATTTTGCAGCGCATGTCTCCGCGTGCATGGCTCGAAATGAATCCAAAAGACGCGCAGCAGTTTAATCTCCAGGCGCATGACCGGGTTGAAGTGATCTCCGCGCGCGGCCGGGTGAGCAAAGTCGAGTTGCGTGTCACCGAGATTGTTGCTCCGGGACAGGTCTTTCTACCGTTCCACTTTGCCGAAACCAATGCAAACCAGCTTACCCAAAGTGCCTTTGATCCCGTTTCACGTGAGCCTAACTACAAGCAATGTGCCGTACGTGTCGAAAAGTCTTCGAGCAATGTCACACAAACGTCGGCGAACGGAGTGACCTCAAACCGCGGAAAGAAAGGGGACACAAATGAGCCAGCCAATCAGCGGCACCACCCTTTATGAACAAATCGGCGATGAGCCGGCAGTCAGCGCAGCCGTTGACCGCTTCTATGATCGCGTGCTTGCCGACCCAGAATCGAAGGGCTTCTTCAAGGGCACAAGCATCTCGCGATTGAAAGCACACCAGTTTGCATTTCTTTCGCAGGCTTTGAACGGACCGAAACAGTACAGCGGTGCCTCCATGCGCGACGTCACAGCCGTCTCGCTATTGAGCAGCGACACTTCAACAGTGTTGCCGCTCATCTAGTGGAAACGCTGCGCGAACCAGGCGTTTCAGAAGAAATCATCGTAGCCATTGCGGCGGCGCTCTCACCACTATCGGAGCAGATCGTCAATACTCCCGCTCAGTCCGCTGCGGCTTGATTGCGGAGTTCAAGAGTTTTTTACGGGAAACACATGAGCATCATGATATCCAGAGTTTGAATCGCCTCTAATGGGCACCGTGCCGTGCCGCAATTCGATCAAGCCATCATTCCTGCTCTCCGCTGAGCAATCCTGACACTACAAACTCACCATCTACGCCGCACCGGCGTTTGCGCGTCTTTCTATTCACAGAACCGATTGCGATGAAAGGAGTCCGTCATGGACTACGTCAGGCCCTCAGAAGTTGCTGAATCCTTTGTCGCCGCTGGCGCGGCAAAAGCACAATTGAAGATTTGGGATCTCCTGCAGCGTGGATTTCTTTCCGGTGCGCTGCTTGGCTTTGCCACCACTGTTGCCTTCAGCGCCAACGCTCAAGGTCTTCCTCCGATCGTCGGCGCCGTGCTCTTTCCGGCCGGATTCGCCATGATCGTCGTCCTGGGGCTGGAGCTAGTCACCGGCAGCTTCGCGCTCTTGCCGTCTGCCTGGGTCGCGAAGCAAGCCGGATTGAGCCGGGTCGTTGCGAATCTACTTTGGGTTTTTCTTGGAAATTTGATTGGAGGTTGCCTCTACGCGGGCCTCTATGCCGGTGTAATGACGCAGTTTCATCATGTTCCTGCCACAGGAGCAGGCGCATTGATTGTTGCCGTCGCGCAGGCAAAGACATTGGGATACGAAAAGCTTGGCGCCGCCGGTATCTGGCTCGCGATTATCAAAGCCGCGCTCTGCAACTGGATGGTCTGCATGGGTGTGGTGATGGGCATGACGTCGCGCTCCACGCTGGGCAAGATCGCCGCATGTTGGTTGCCTATCTTCATCTTCTTCGCTTTGGGCTACGAACACTCAGTCGTGAACATGTTTGTAATTCCCGCCGGCATCTGGATGGGCGCGCCGGTTTCTCTCAGCGATTGGTGGCTGTGGAACCAACTCCCCGTTACCCTTGGCAATTTGATCGGCGGATTTCTCTTTGTCGGCGTGCCCATGCTCTCGATGCGCGGTAATTCTCAGCCGCAACGAGTTTCGGAATCGCAGATCATGTCATTCCCCGATGCGGAAGCCAATGCGGCTGAAGCTTGATTCAAATCACGTCCCAGGCCGCTATGTTGTCGCAAAGACACAACCGTAGGTTGCAGTTATCACTCTAAGGAGAACCTGTGTACGCAAAGTCCTATATCAGAGGTCTGTTCGGTTTGCTTCTCGTCGTTGCCGGAGTGTCCGCTGTGGTTCACGCGCAATCCGGTGGCGGTCCCGCTTTCAATGTATCTGTATACGACCGTACACGAGTGGATTCATGGCAGTGGTTCGCCGCGCCGCCGGAGGCCAACAGCTATGGCTACGTAGAATCGCTGCTGCGCGTCGGCATCGCTCAGCGGCTGCATCGCTGGGATTGGCAACTGGAGCTGGCCCAGCCATCTATCCTCGCAGCTCCGGACAACGCCGTCTCTCCGGCGACAGCCCAGGGCCAGTTAGGGCTGGGCGCGAGCTATTTCGCCGCCAACAACAACTCGTATCCGGCAGCGGCTTTTCTCAAACAGGGATTTGCGCGGCTGGACGGTGAGGGCACAAGCGTGCGGGTTGGCCGCATGGAGTTTGTTGAAGGCCAGGAAACCAAGTCCGCCAACTCCACTATCGCGTGGCTCCAGACCAACCGCGTGGCGCATCGCCTGATCGGCAATTTCGGCTTTTCCAATGCGCAGCGCAGCTTTGATGGACTCGATGCCCACTACCAGGCTGGCGCATGGAATCTGACGGCGATGGCGGCAAGGGCCGATCAGGGCGTATTCAACATGAACGGCAATCCCGAGTTAAACGTCGATGTTCAATATCTGGCGCTCACTCGTCCCGCCGCCGGCCAGCATGTCTTGTGGCGCGCATTTGCAATCGGTTATCACGATGGGCGGACCGGCGTGACAAAGACGGATAACCGCGCCCTGGCAGTGCGATCGGCCGACCACAACAACATTCGCATCGGCACATATGGCGGCGACCTGCTGGCAAGCATTCCGGCGGGACCGGGCCAATTCGACTTCCTTTTCTGGGGAGCGGGTCAGAACGGCATCTGGGGATTGCAGAGCCACGAGGCGGGCGCCGCGGCAGTGGAAGGCGGCTACCAACTTAGCAAAGTACCGACAGCCCCCTGGTTGCGCGGCGGATGGTTCCGCTCCACCGGCGACAACAACGCAACGGACGGCGTTCACAACACGTTCTTTCAAGTGTTGCCAACGCCTCGCATCTATGCGCGCCTTCCGTTCTACAACCTGATGAACAACACCGACGATTTCGTTCAGCTAATCGATAAGCCGCTCAAGAAGGTTGTCGTTCGTTCGGATCTTCACTGGCTCCAACTCACCTCGGCAAACGATCTCTGGTACCTGGGTGGAGGAGCATTCGACAACAAGGTCTTTGGGTACGTAGGCCGACCGGCGAACAAATCTCACTCGCTTGCGTCAGTGGCCGACGTCAGCGCTGACTGGCAGACGACAAAGAACGTCGATCTCAACTTCTATTACGCATACGCGCAAGGCAAGACTGTGGTCGCCGCGATCTATCCGTCGGATCGCAACATGCAATACGGATATGTCGAGTTCGACTATCACTGGAGCTTCGATCACAAAGCAACCAAATAACGATCGCGCCGGCCGATTGAACCGATCGTCGGCCCATCTCTTACGTCCCAATTGCGCAATACAGGAGAATCATGGCAACGCACAAAGTTGAGCAGCTCATCATCGCTACAGTCGGCTTCTTTTGGTGCTTTCTCATGTGGTTCTCGACCGCCGCATTCAGCCCCAGCATTGCGGTCAATTACCACCTCAACATCAAGGCCCTGGGTCTTCTTGCGAGTTCAGCGATCTGGATGGCTCCGGCCGGCAGAATCATTGCCGGATGGGCATCCGATCGCTTCGGAGCGCCGCGCACCTTCGCCTGCATTCTCGCCGGATGCGGATTGATTTCGATCGCTTCAGCTTTCACAACGGACTACAACTTGCTTTTCGTCGAGCGCGTTCTTGTTGCCGTGGCGGGCGTTTCGTTCGTGGTGGGCATTCAGCACGTTGCGCAATGGTTCGATGAACGCGAGATCGGCACGGCAGAGGGGCTTTATGCGGGAACGGGCAATGTTGGAGCAGGCGCCGGCGCACTCGTGCTGCCACGTCTCTTCGGCACCAACTATCACGCTGCATTTCTCTTCCTCGGTGTCATTGCGCTCTTTATCGCAGCCTGGTATCTGTGGCGCGGAAAGGCCGCCAAAACTGTCGAGCAGATGGGCCTGGTGCGTGGAAAGAGCGATCTGCGCGGCACCCTCTTTGTCTGGAGCCGATTTATTGCCATTGCCCTCATGTTCGCTTACGCAATGTCATTCGGACTTGAGATCGCATTGAATGCCTGGCTTCCCGGATACTTTACGCGCGGTTTCCACGAGTCCATCCTGGCTCTCGGCTTCCAGAGCGTCGCCGGGCTGCAGATCGCGGCGGGCACATTTGCGGCAGTCGCATCGTTCACGGCATCGCTCTTCCGCCCGTTCTCCGGGTTCATGTCCGATCTCTTCCAACGCAAGCGGTGGACTCCGCTTCCTTTCGTCGCCAAGACCCTGCCCTATGCGCCCCGTCTACACTGGCTCGGCGTCTCCTTGATCCTGATTATCTTGGCCATGGTTGGACTAACCATCAGCGGTCTTTCCGGCTCACTCCATCTTTCGGTCGCGGTCCTGGTCGCACTCGGCGTTTTTATATCCTTCGGTACCGGAGGCACCTTTGCCCTTGTCCCGCTCCTCTTTCCTGACCGCCCTGGCGCCGCGGCTGGTTTCATTGGCGGTGTCTCGACCGCGGCCGCCATCGCCTACCCACTCGTTTTTTCAGATTGCCCAAACCTTCATATCGGATACTTCTACGTAGCCCTCTACATGTTCTTGCCGTTCGTAGTTTTTTACTTCTGGGCCGCGCGCTACGAGCGACATCCGGAAGAGCACGGACTGTTGCCGAGCACGTTAGCTATCGATGAAGCATAGCCGCGGCAAACCGCAGAGCTGTCGAATCCACAATCTGGAGATTCAACGATGAAACCGAATTTGCCTGTCGAAAGCGCCCCTCATGAACCCTGGTATAAATACGGCGTCATGTTCCTCTTCTTGGAGATGGCGGTTGCCGTCGCAGTGTGTGGTTACTCGCTTTATCTGACATTTCACGGTCTAGGCGGATTCCCCGGCAAACATTGACTCGACGAAAATCTCGCACGACCGAGGCTGCTTGACGGATCGGTAAACCGCTTGTCCTTTACTCTTGCTGACATGGGCGCCAAAGGGCCGGGCTATTGATGTACTTACAGGAGAAGCAACTTCTGAAAGAAGGCTCTCGATGAGTGGTAAGTCCCCGAGTCTCGATAGGTAACGGCCTGCATTCAGCAATTCGAGCCGCCGACTGTCAACCCTTTTATTGAGAGCAGTGCGCCCGTCCAGTACGCCGACAGCGCACTCTTCGCAGCGGCCGCCTGAACCGGTTGCGTATGATGGCGTTTGTGACGCGACGGAAGTGGAGCCTCCCGCAAGTCCGGGTCTGTGCTGCAGCGATGCTGGCGGCCGCGCTGCTGATTGCGGCGCCGGGAAGCATGCGCGGATGGGCGTGGGGACAGCGGACGGCGGCCGGAAGTCCCGCGGGCGGTGCGGGCACGGACGGCGGGAAATTTGTCGACATTACGGCGCAGACGGGGATTCACTTTCTGCACCAGTCGCCGCACACTTCACGCAAATACCTGATCGAGACGATGGGGTCGGGAGTCGCGCTCTTCGATTGCGACAACGACGGACGGCTGGATCTGTTCTTTGTGAACGGCGCTCCAATTACAGATCCCGAGCCGAAAGGGTCGATTCCACAGAAGGCGGGACCGGCATACTGGAACCGCTTGTATCACCAGAGGCCCGATGGGACGTTCGAAGACATCACCGAGCAGGCGAGCCTACAGGGTGTCGGGTATGGGATGGGCGTGGCCGTGGGCGATTATGACAACGACGGGAACGAGGATCTCTATGTCACGTCGTACGGTGGCAATCATCTCTATCACAATGACGGGCACTGCAAGTTCACCGATGTGACGGCGGGCGCAGGAGTGGGAGGCAGCGGCTGGTCGACCTCAGCGGCGTGGGTGGACCTGGATGGCGACGGGCTGCTCGACCTGGTAGTTGCGCGCTATGTGCAATGGGACTGGAACGATGTGTGGTGCGGTGAGCATCGCGAGGGATATCGTGCGTTCTGTCATCCCGACATCTTCGATCCGATTCCGATGCTGGTGTATCACAACGACGGGAATGGGCATTTTACCGAAGTGGCACACAAGCTTGGCCTCGACAAGCCCGCGAAGGCGCTGGGCATTGCCATTGCGGATTACGATCACGACGGGCGCATCGATCTTTACATCGCGAACGACTCGATGCCTGAGTTTCTCTTTCACCAGAAGAGCAACCGAACATTTGAGGAAGTTGGGATGGAGTCGGCGACAGGCGTGAACGCGGACGGGCAGACGTATGCGGGCATGGGGGTCGATTTTGCAGACTACGATAACGATGGCTGGCCGGATATCGTGGTGACCGATCTGGCCGACCAGAAGTACGCACTCTATCGGAATGACCATGACGGGACGTTTGATTACACGACGAACTCAAGCGGGCTGGGAACGATGACGCTGTTTCATTCGGGATGGAGCTCGCGGTTTGTGGACTATGACAACGATGGGTGGAAAGACCTGCTGATTGCGCAGGGGCATGACCTGGACAACATCGAGTTGCAGAATCCATTGCTGCATTACAAAGAGCCGATGTTGCTGGCGCGCAATACCGGGCGTGGATTTGCGGATGTGTCGGCGGAGTCGGGTCCGGTGTTCAAGCAGGCGTGGGCAGCGCGCGGCATGGCGATTGGCGATATCGACAATGATGGGCGGATCGACGCAGTGGTGACGACGAACGGCGGTGAGGCGCATGTTCTGCACAACGAGACCGCGAACGGCAATCACTGGATCACATTGCGGCTGATTGGGCACAAGAGCAATCGCGACGGCATTGGCGCGACGGTGAAGCTGGAAGACGCAAGCGGTGCGCAGTGGGCGACGGTGACGACGGCAAGCGGCTATCTCTCGGCGAGCGATCCGCGCGTTCACTTCGGCCTGGGCGCGAAGACGGAGAAGGTGAGTGTGGAGATACGCTGGCCGAGCGGAATCAGGCAAACGCTGACCGATGTGCCGCTCGACAGGCAGACCACGGTGGACGAACCGGCGGGCGATGCCGGCGCCGGGGCGGCGAAGAAGTAGCAGGCTCTCTCACTTGGGCTTCTGTGTGGTATCGAGGATACGGAGCGCGGCTTCAATGTCGTGATCGCCGGGGGCGAGCTTCTGCGCTTCGAGCAATTCCACGCGGCCCTCGGCGAGCGAGCCGGAGTGGCAATAGATCAATCCCAGATCCTTGTGAAGTTGCGGACTGGCGCTGCAGTTGCCGCAGATCTTGATGGCTTCTTTGAGCTGTGAGATGGCCTGAGGCCAATCGTGCGCATCGGCGGATGCGAGAGCGAAGTTGCCGAGAGACTGGGCCCGATCCATGATGTGCTGATCAGCCTGAATTTTCTCGAACTGCGCGCGCAGCTTTTCAGCTTGCGCGGGATCGGACTTATCGAGAAGCCGTGAGAGGCTGTAGAGTGCCTGGCTGTCTTGTGGACGCACAGCAATGGCTTTTTCCCAGCTTTGTTTTGCGCCGTCTTTGTCGCCCTTGCGTTCGAGTTCTTGGCCGAGCATGAAGAGGGCGTCTGCGTTGTTGGGGTCGATGGCGAGGCATTTCCTGAATTCCGCTATCGCTGTGTCGGTTTCCGCGGCCTGGCGAGCGATAAGGCCGAGCAGATACCAGGAGTCGGAAGAACCTGGGTCGAGCTGCGTTGCTTTAATGAGTTCAGGTTTCGAGTCTGCATTGCGCTGCAGATCGAGCAGGACGCGGCCGCGGTTGTAGTGAGCCTGAGCGTCCTGGGGATCGAGTTGGGTGGCCTGAGTGAACTGGGCGAGAGCGCCGTTGAGATCGAACTGATCGGCGAGGGCGATGCCCAGATTGAGATGCGCGCCGGGGGATTTGGGGTCGAGCTCGACGACCTTGCGAAACAGGGGCATGGCCTCACTGCTGCGATTGAGCCGGACGAGAACCATGGCGTAGGCGCTGAGGGCTCCGGCGTTTTGCGGATCGAGCGTGACGGCGCTGCTCAAAGCCTGGGCGGCGTCGGCGAAGCGAGACTGGCTGGCCAGAATGATGCCGAGATTCGCGAAGGCCTGGCCGTACTGCGGGTTGTTCTCGGTTGCCTGCCGAAGGAGCTGTTCGGCCTCAGCGGTGCGGCCGATCTGGCCGTAGAGGACGCCAAGGTTGTTCTGTGCTTCGGCGTACTGGGGGTCGAGAGCGATTGCGGCCTTCAACTCTTTTTCCGCGTCAGCGCCACGATTGGCTTTGAGATCGAGAAGGCCGAGTTGGTTGTGCACGAGTGACAGGTTCGCATCGAGGCTCTCTGCTTTATCAAGCGCCTGTCGCTCGGCCTCGATGTCTCCGAGCTTGTCTTCGGCAAGCGCGAGATTGTAGTAGGTGCGCGCGTTGGCAGGATCTTTGGCGATGGCATCGCGGTATGTAGCGACAGCCTGGGTTGCATCGCCGGTCTCCAACTGCTGGTTGCCTTCACTGGCCTTGACGACTGCGGCCATCTGCTCGCGTTCCTGCGCCTTTTCGTTTTCAAACTCGGTCAGAGTTTTGCGGGCCTCGTCTTGCAGGCCGAGGGAGCGGAGGACGGACGCGAGCTGAAATTGCACCTTACTGGATTGTGGATCGAGCTTGAGCGCCTTTTCGAGCGGGGGACGGGCTTCAGCGGGCTTGTCTAAATGCGCAAGCACGAAGCCATAGTTGTAGAGGGCTTCAACGTCATTGGGCTTGAGAGCGACGGCCTGCTGCAGATATTTCCCCGCGTCGGCGTAGTTGCCGAGTCCGCGCTCAACAACGCCGCCGAGATAGAGCGGTTCAAAGTCGTGCGGGTGGCGATGGAGGTAGTCAAGGATGGTGGGCTCAGCAGCGCCGAATTGAGCAAGAACGACAAGGGCCTTCACGAGCGAAAGCCGCGCCGTCTCATCGTGCGGATCGAGACGGACAGCTTCCTGAAACTCTTTTGCCGCTTCGGTGTATCGGCTTTGCTGGGTGTAGACGACGCCGAGGTTCAAGTGCGCCTGGGCGTAATCGGGGTGATCTTTCTCGATTTCAGAGAGGACTTTGATTGCATCATCAAGGTTGTTGTTCTTGGAATAAGCGATGGCGAGATTCAGGCGCAGGACCTCGTCATCGGGGGCATCTTTTAACGCGTCGATTGCCGCGGCGTAGCGCTTCTGCGCGATGAGGGCCTTCGTATAGCCGTCAAGTGCTCGAGCGGAGTGCGGGTCGCGGTCGAGGATCGTCTTGAAGGCGTCGATGGCATCATTCTGGCGATTCAGATCGCTGAGGGCGAAGCCCAATGGCAGCAGGATCTGCGCCGATCCGGGGTTGAGCTTCAACGCCTTCTTCAATTCGTCGGCGGCCCGTGCGCTGCTTCCTGATGAGAAAAGCGCAATGCCGAGGTTGTAGTGTCCCTGCCAGGAGTTCGGGTCGAGACCGACAGCTGATTCGAAGGCGGGAATGGCGCAGGAAAAGCGATTCTGCGAGGCAAAGTGCGCACCGAGCGCGTCGTAGACGGCAGCGGTTGGGTGATTGGCAAGCGCATGCTGAAGCTCGGCAGGGGGCGGACAACCAGGCGGTTTTTGTGCGATTAGGGCAAGAGGGAGAGCGATGATTGCAAGGCTTGCAGTTGCCTGAGTGAGAAGGCGAGGCACGCGCATCGAGACAGGTGAGGTGAAAGCCTGATTTGCGCCGGGTGGCAGAGAAGAGGACATATATCGTGACTCAGGGTGGTGCGGACTACGCGGCCTAACGGGCGGGCTGCACAGACACCATTTCAAGTGACGAATTGCGCGCCCAATTGGAATCCATTTATACCACGGTGGAGACTGGATGAGTCGGGGGTGTGTCTGCACGATACCTGGAGGATTCACGCGGAAAGCCATCGATAGCGGATGCTACAATCCGCCCATCTATGCAAAAGTTACGTGCCACTTCCCCGCACGTTTCGGCCATCGGTCTTTTCCTTCTTTTCTCGTGCTGCCCGGCCTATGCGCAGCTCGGCGTGGTGACGGGGAACGGAATTGCAACGCCGGCGAAGCCGCTTCCGCCGGGAATGAAGCCGCCGGTCGTGAATTACCAGGACATTGCTGCTGAGGCAGGCCTTACGGCGGTGGATGTCTCTGGATCTGAGAAGAATAAACAGTACATTGTTGAGACAACGGGGAATGGCGTGGCAATTCTCGATTACGACAACGATGGACTGCCGGACATTCTGTTAGTGAATGGCGGCCGTCTGCAGGACGGGAAGAAGGGACCAGGCCCGGTGCTCTACCACAATCTGGGCGGCCTGAAGTTCGAAAACG
>Ga0335072_10003012_pt1 | contig 25637 bp, 22 predicted proteins | sample Lox_Sample_21_FD_206725 | JGI IMG/M metagenome (GOLD analysis project Ga0335072, IMG submission 206725) | Soil microbial communities from Loxahatchee National Wildlife Refuge, Florida, United States - Lox_Sample_2.1 | ecosystem: Environmental > Terrestrial > Soil > Wetlands | place: USA...
GTCTCGACCTCTCCCGCAAGCGGGAGAGGTTGTCTGGGGAGCGGGAGGTTTTTGCAGGAGGTTTAAATGCGGCAGATGGTCATGGTGGGTTTCCTGCAGGCGCAGAACTGCACCAACCTGGTCAGCTCCTGGCGCCATCCGGATTCGCGCGACGACACCACATCGGCCGACTATTACCAGACCATTGGCCGCGTGCTGGAAGCGGGGAAGTTCCACGTCGGCTTCTTCGACGATCGCCTGGCGATGCCGGACCGCTACGGCAACGACCATCGCCACACCGTGGAGCATGGCATCCGCTGCGTGAAAATGGATCCGGTCACCGTGCTGACGGTGATGGGCATGGCGACGGAACGGCTTGGCCTCGGCGCCACTTGCTCCACCACCTATTTCGAACCGTTCCACGTCGCGCGCGTGTTCGCCACGCTGGACCTGATGACCAACGGCCGCGCCGCCTGGAACGTGGTGACGTCGATGAACGACGGCGAGGCGCTGAACATGGGCCTCGATGGGCATATGGAGCATGATTCGCGCTACGATCGCGCCGACGAATTCATGGACGTCGTGCTGGGCCACTGGAATTCATGGCAGGACGACGCGATTGTGCTGGACCGGGAGAGCGGCTTGTTCGCGCATCCCGACAAGGTGCGGCGCCTCGATCATGTCGGCCAATGGTTCCGCTCGCGTGGGCCGTTCACCGTGCCGCGCTCGGCGCAGGGCCAGCCGGTGGTGATCCAGGCGGGCCAGAGCGGCCGCGGCAAGCAGTTCGCCGCGCGCTGGGGCGAACTGGTCTTCGTCACCACCCAGACCAGCATGGAACATGGCAAGCAGGTCTATCGCGAATTGAAGGACGCCATCGCGCAGAACGGCCGCGATCCGGACCACGTCGCGATCACCCCCTCGGCCTATGTCGTCGCGGCGGAGAGCAAGGCGGAAGCCGAGGACAAGATGGCGCTGATCGAGCGGCTTGCCACCGATGAAGATGCCTTGTCGCTGCTGTCGGAAGCGATGAATTTCGATTTCGCCAGCAAGGGACTGGATGAACCGTTCAGCGACGCGGAACTCGAGAACATCTCCGGCACCCAGTCGATGCGCGACCGCGTGGTGCGCGCCAGCGGCATTCGCAATCCGACGCCGCGCGACTTCGTGCGCTTCAGCAGCCGGGCGCGGCCGAACCAGCCGATCGTCGGCGGGCCGAAGGAAGTGGCGGACGGGCTGGAGGAACGCTTCACGGCGCCGGTCGCCGACGGCTTCGTGCTGGCGGCAACGCACGTGCCCGGCACCTATATGGACTTCGTCAAATTCGTGGTGCCGGAACTGCAACGCCGCGGGCTGTACCACAAGGACTACGCGGGCGTGACGCTGCGCGAGAATCTGGGACTGCCGATACCGAGAGCGACGCAATGAAGGCTGCTGTCACCGCGGGGACGGCAGCAAGAGCATCACAGGAGCCAGCCATGATCTATGAACTTCGCACCTACACCTTCCATGCCGGCAAGCTTCCCGCCTATCTGAAGCTGCAGGCCGAAGTCGGCCGTCCCGTGCGCGGCGACGACTATGGCAAGTGCCACGGCTACTGGACCGCCGAATTCGGCCAGCTCAATCAGGTCTGGCATCTGTGGAGCTATGACAGCCTCGACGATCGCGCCCGCCAGCGCGACCGGCTGGCGCAGAACACGCGCTGGACCACCGAATACGTCCCGAACGTGCGCCCGCTGCTGATGCGCCAGGACATTCGCTTCCTGAACCCGGTCAAGGACATCAACCCGCCGAAGGCCGCCGGCGGCGTCTATGAGCTGCGCATCTACCGCATGCATCCCGGCGCCGCCGGACCGTGGGCGCAATCGTTCCGCGAGATCATGCCGGTGCGGGAAAAGTATTCGCAGAACGTCGGCATCTGGACCGGCGAGGCGCCGCAGCCGAACGAAGTCGTGCACATGTGGAACTACGCCGACCTCAACACGCGCATGGCGACCCGCGCCAAAGTGTTCCAGGACCCCGACTGGCTGGCATTCGTCGCCAAAGGCGCCGGCTCCATCGTCGAGATGCAGTCGACGCTTTTGCTCCCCACCGGCTTCTCGCCGATGAAATAGCGATGAAGCTCGGGCTTTCGATCGGCTACTCCGGCGCGCATCTCAACGTGCCGGTGGAACTGGTGCAGCGCGCGGAGGCGCTCGGCTACGATTCGGTATGGACCGCCGAGGCGTACGGATCCGATGCCGTCACCCCGCTGGCGTATCTCGCGGCGGTGACGAAGCGCATCAGGCTTGGCACCGGGATCATGCAGTTGGCGGCGCGCTCGGCCGCCAACGCGGCGATGTGCGCGGGCACGGTGGATGCGCTTGCCGGCGGCGGGCGCTTCATCGCCGGGCTCGGCGTCTCGGGGCCGCAGATCGTCGAGGGCTGGTACGGCGAACCGTGGGGCCGTCCCTATTATCGCCTGCGCGACTACGTCGCCATCATGCGCAAGATCTTCGCCCGCGAAGAGCCGGTAACGCATGAAGGCCGCGAGATCAGCCTGCCCTATACCGGCCCCGGCGCGGCGGGCGTCGGCAAGCCGCTGAAATCGATTCTTCACATGCGGCCCGACATTCCGATCTACCTCGCGACCGGCAACGAAAGCACCGTGAAGCTGACGGCGGAGATCGCCGATGGCTGGCTGCCGAACGGGTTCATCCCGGGCTCGATGGCGGAATTCCAGCCGTGGCTGGAGGAAGGTTTTCGGCGCGCCGGAAATGGCAAGACATTGCGCGATTTTGAAATCCACGCCTCGGTGCATGTGCGCGTGCAGGACGACGTGAAGGAGGCGCTTGCCGCGCTGAAGCCCGAGGTCGCGCTGTATGTCGGCGGCATGGGCCATCGCGACAAGAATTTCCATAAGGACATGATGATCCGCCGCGGTTTCGGCGAGGCGGCGGACCGCGTGCAGGAACTTTTCCTGGCGCATCGCAAGGACGAAGCAGCCGCCGCGGTGCCTGACGACTGGGTGGATCTGAAGTCGCTGGTCGGCCCGCCTGCCCGCATCAGGCAGCGGTACCGCGCCTGGGAGGAATCCGGCGCGACCGGCCTGACCGTGCGCGCGCGCGATCCCGCGGCGATCGACCTGATGGCCGAGGCGGCGCGGTTGAATCGATAAGCCGATGCGACGGCGTGCGCGGCGCGTCATCGCGGGAAGCGCGGCGGGGTAGCGGCATCGGCCGGGAATTCTCCCGGCCCGCCTTGCGCCAGGTGACCACGATCGCTTCGCCGCAATGCTCTGCGCGACAGGATCAGAAGGGAGGCCAGCATGCGGTTCAAGGACAAGACGGCGCTGATCAGCGCTTGCGCCAGCGGCATCGGCCGCGCCACTGCCGAGATCATGGCCGGCGAGGGTGCCTTCATCGTCGGCGTGGACAACGACCAGCGCCGGCTCGACATGCTGGCGGAGGCGATAACCATGACCGGCGGCCGCATGCTTGGCCATTGCATCGACGCGCTTGACGAAGCGGAGGTGAACCGCGTCGTAGCAGAGACCGCCAGGCACTACGGCATCGACATCCTGGTGAACGCGGTAGGCGGCAGCACGATCATCGCCAGGCCCGCCGCCACGGTGGACGAACTTTCGCTCGAGGACTGGGAACGCATCATCGCCTTCAATCTGCGCGGCACGTTCTTGTTCTGCCATGCCGCGGTGCCGGTGATGAAGCGGCAGAAATCGGGCAAGATCGTCAATCTTGCATCGATCGCGGGGCGCGGGCTGTCGCAGGTATCGTCGGCCGCGTACAGCGCGGCGAAAGGCGGCATCATCGCCTTCACGCGGAAGCTGTCGTTCGAGCTTGGCCCGTTCGGCATCAACGTGAACGCGATCGCGCCGAGCCTGACCCTGACGGAGCGCATTCGCCCGCACTGGAACCAGCGCTCGCCCGACGCGCAGGCGGCGGAGATCGCGCGCACGCCGTTGCGCCGCGTGGCGGAGGCGGCGGACCAGGCGAAGGTGATCTGCTTTCTTGCTTCCTCGGACGCGGATTTTGTCACCGGCCTGACGATCGACGTGACCGGCGGATTGTCGGGCTGAGGTTCAGACCGCGGGCACCGCCGCCGGCTGCGCTGCCCGGATGCGACGGCGGACGATCGCGCCGGTGACGTTGTATTGCACCAGGACCAGCGCGATTTTCGAGGCCAGCGGAAAGACGCCTACGAACCAGGCCCAGGTTGACTGGTCGGCGTTCAACGCCACCAGCACGTTGGCGGCGGCGGTGGCGAACATCAGTGCCGCCCACAGATAGCCGAACAGGATGGTGACGTCCGCGGCCGTGCTCTGCACGACGGGCGGGACGTAGTGGTTCATCCAGCCACGCCGCAGCATCACCAGGCCGACCGCGGTATAGACCAGCGACGGCTTCAGCATGATGAACCGGGGGTTGTGGGTGATCAGCGCTGCCCCGCCGAACGCGATCACCAGGAACAAGCTGAGCCATTGCATGGCGTCGATCCGGAGATGGCGGCGCATCTGGTAGATGATGCGGCCAAGGCCCAGCGCGATCGCCAGCCCGACCGATATCGCGACGGAGTGGGTGACGGCGAACAAGCCGACGAAGACCAGGGTGGACAGCAGATCGGAACCGATCTGCTTGCCGATCCGGAACAGGGGATGTTTGGCGGCTGGTGCAGAAAGACCGGACATGGGCGGCTCCTTTTGCAACGGCGGTGAATTTTTTTTGGTGTGGGTGATCCGGCGGGGTGGGCGATTGGGGGGCGGGCAATTCGCGGCAGTGGACGACGTGGCGCGGTGGACGATTGGGGGCGGTGGGCGATTTGGTACCGGATGGTACCACGCGGTTCCAGGCGATGGCAAGCGGCCTTGTTCCGGTTCCCTCGCCCGCCTGCGCCCCCTATATCGCCGCCATGTCCGACCTCCCCCGCCTGGCATGACGACCTTGCTCACCGGCGCGACGGGCTTCGTCGGCTCGGCGGTGGCGCGGGTCTTGCTCGCACGGGGCCATGGCCTGCGCTTGCTCGCCCGGCCACGCAGCGACCGCCGCAACCTCGCCGGCCTCGATGCCGAGGTGGTGGAGGGCGATCTGACCGACCCCGCCTCGCTGGTGCGCGCCGCCGCGGGCTGCCGCTACGTGGTGCACGTCGCGGCCGACTACCGTTTCTGGGTCCCCGATCCCGAGGCCATGCTGCGCGCCAACGTCGCGGGCACCCGCGCCATGATGCAGGCGGCGCAGCAGGCGGGCGCCGAGCGCATCGTGCATTGCAGTTCCGTCGCCGCACTCGGCTACACCGCGGACGGCAGCCCGGCTGACGAAGCGACACCGGTCGATGCCGCCGCGCTGGTCAGTACCTACAAGCGGTCGAAATACCAGGCGGAGCAAGCGGTGCTGGACATGGTTCGGGCGGAAAGCCTGCCGGCCGTGATCGTGAATCCCGCCGCGCCGGTGGGACCGCGCGACATCAAGCCCACGCCCACCGGCAAGATGATCGTGGACGCGGCGAATGGGCGCATTCCCGCCTATATCGATACCGGCCTGAACGTGGTGCACGTGGACGACGTGGCCGAGGGCCACGCCCTGGCGCTGGAAAAAGGCCGTGTCGGCGAGCGCTATATCCTGGGCGGCGCGAATTTGGACCTGAAGGACTTGCTCGCGCTGGTGGCGCAGGTTGCCGGGCGCCGGGCGCCTACCATCCGGCTCCGCGAATCCTGGGTATGGCCGGTGGCGGCTGTCATGGAGGGGTTCGCCCACCTGACCGGCATCGCGCCGGCGGTGACGCGCGACCACCTGAAAATGGCGCGCCACAAGATGTTCTTTTGCTCGGACAAGGCAACGGCGGAGCTGGGCTACGCACCGCGTCCCGCCAGGGAAGCGGTCGAGGATGCGGTGGCCTGGTTCCGCGCCAACGGCATGGTGCGCGGCTGACCGTCACGCGGCATTGCCCGGCGCGACTGACGCGCGGCGAGCCTCTATAATTTATTTTCGCGCAACCGGAGCATCGCCATCATGAACGCCGCTCTCATTGTCGTCCTGGCTATCGTCGTGCTGATCCTGGTGCTTTCGATCCGCATCGCGTCGGAGTGGCAGCGCGCGGTGGTGCTGCGGCTCGGCCGGTTTCACAAGGTGAAGGGACCGGGGCTTTATCTGTTGTTTCCCGTGGTCGACGTCGTGGCGCAAACCATCGACCTGCGCATCATGACCACTACCATCACCGCGGAGCAAGCGCTGACCCGCGACACGGTCGCGGTCGGCGTGGACGCGATCGTGTTCTGGCAGGTCGAAAATGCGGAAAACGCCGCCATTCGCATCGCCAACTTTCGCGAGGCGGTGCAACGCGTCTCGGAGACCAGCCTGCGCGAGATGATCGGCTCTACCGTGCTGTCCCGCCTGCTTGCCGACCGCAAGGCCGCCGATGAGCAATTGCGCCAGGCGATCGGGGAGAAGACCGGCAGTTGGGGCGTCGCGGTCATCAGCGTGGAGATCAAGGACGTGGCGATACCGCGCGAATTGCAGGACGCGATGAGCCGCCAGGCGCAGGCCGAGCGCGAGAAGGACGCCCGCGTCACATTGGCTTCCGCCGAGCGCGAAATCGCCCAGCAGGTGGTGGCGGCGGCGGAACTCTATGGCAGCAACGCGCATGCCTTGCAGTTGCGGCAGATGAACTTGCTGTATGAGATGAACAAGGAGCGCGGCACCACCGTGCTGATCCCGACCGAGATGGCGAGCAGCCTCGGCGCCGTGGTGGGCCTGACGCAGGCGCTGCAGCCGCCGCCGCGGCCTGCCGGGGGTTAACCGGAAATTGATCCAGATCATGGAGCATGGCGGTGGCAGGACGGTAAACCTTTGAACATGTGCGCGGGGCCGGCTGCCTCGGCGCGAAACTGCCTAGGGAAATCGTCCTATGGATCAGCTAAGTCCAACCACACCGGACGCAAGCCAACGGCCGCCGAGCCCGGCGAGCGGCGAACTCAGCCTGCACACCATCGAGCCGATCGAGCGGGAAACCATCAAGCGGGTGACCTGGCGACTGATGCCGTTGCTGATGCTCGGCTATTTCTGCGCCTATCTGGACCGTTCGAATGTCGGCATGGCCGGCACCACGATGGTGAAGGCGCTCAACTTCAGCAACGCGGTGTTCGGGTTCGGCTCGGGGATGTTCTTCCTGGGCTACTTCCTGGCCGAGATCCCGAGCAATCTCATTCTCAACAAGATGGGCGCGCGGCGCTGGATCGCCCGCATCCTGATCACCTGGGGCGTGGTTGCGGCGTTGACCGCCTTCGTCTGGAACGACACCAGCTTCTACGCCAACCGCGTCGTGCTCGGGTTGGCCGAGGCCGGGTTCTATCCCGGCGTGCTGCTGTACCTGACCTGGTGGTTCCCGTCCTATTACCGCACCCGCATGATGGGCATCTTCCAATCGGCCAGCGTGATCTCATTGTTCATCGGCCCGCCGATCGGCGGACTGCTGCTGATGCTGCAAGGCTCGCTGGGCCTGCAAGGCTGGCAATGGTTGTTCATCGTCGAAGGCCTGCCGCCGATCATCATGTGCTTCGTGATCTGGCAGCTTCTGACGGACCGTCCGCATGACGCGGAATGGCTGAAGCCGGAGCAGCGGAACTGGCTGCAGAACCGGCTTGATTCCGAAAACGCGCAGCGTGAGGCGGTGCACAAGTATTCGCTTGGCCAGGCGTTCAGCAATCCGAAGATGTGGCTGCTGACCTTGGCCTATGTCGGGCAGAACGGCTCGTCCTACGGGCTGGTGTTCTTCCTGCCGCTGATCGTCAAAGGGCTGGGCGTGAGCACGGGCTGGATCGGGCTGGTCAGCGCGTTGCCGTATATCTGCGCGTTCGGGGCGATGATTTATTGGGGCTATCACTCCGACCTGCACGGTGAGCGGACCTGGCACGTCGCGGGTGCGGCGCTGGTTGCCGCGGGCGGGCTGGCGGCCTGCGTGCTGATCGGTGCCGGCCACCCCGTCATTACCATGGCGCTGCTTTGCATCGCGATGATGGGCCAGCAGTCGCTGGTGCCGACCTTCTGGTCGCTGCCGTCGGCCATCCTGACGGGCGTTGCCGCGGCCGGCGGGCTGGCGATGATCAATGCCGTCGGCAACCTGGGCGGATGGCTTGGCCCGTCGGTCTATGGGCTGGTGAAGGACGCCACCGGCAGTTCGCAGATCGGGCTGCTGTGCCTGGCGGTGGGGCCGCTGATCACCGCCATCTGCGTGCTGCTGGCCGGACACGACCGGCGGCTGGAGCGGATGATGGACAAGCGGGCGTAGGTCGCTGCGCCGGGAGGCTCCCGCCTTCCTGGATTGCTCTGGCGTGGGTCAACAACGGCGTGGGACGGATCAGCGTCCCGCGCCGTTTGATTTTACTATGCCAATGGCGTAGTAGAAGGGCGATCTGGCGCAAGTCCGTTCTGAAGTTTCGGCTGGATGATGAGACTACCAGCATCCGATCGTGACGATTGTCATCGCCACGCCAGCCGGGGCCTTATTTGCCATGGCCGACGTGCTGCGGACCGGCCGAACGATAGAAGTTTCCGGTCTGCACGCGCATGGAACCCGTATGGCCGCCAATATGCTCGGCGCGGCCAACGTGCTGGTGCTGGTGCATGCGTTTCTGGAGGCGATGGATGCCGACGAGCTCATTGTTGCCGGAGGGCTTCGAACGACTGGAGCGAATCCCGGCAAGAACCCAGGTCGAATCCGGTTCGCCCATCGGCCTGCTGATCGAGGTGGCGGCTAAGCTGCGGGATACCAGGACGATATTTGCGGTCCGCGCGCTGGCGCATCGCGGCATGAACCTGTTGCGCGCCAAACGCGCCGTGGAGGCGATGGTCAGGGACGGTCGGGCCTTTGTCCATGTGCCGAAAGTTGAGTCGTTGGAGGCATTGATTGGGGAGCTGGGGGAAGCCGGCGTTCGTGCAGCCGCATTGCCAGACACCCGCGTGGACGTCGGTTCGATCCGCGGAAAGCTCGGCCTGACTCAGGAGCAATTCGCAGTGCGATATGGCCTGGACGTGGATGCGCTGCGCAACTGGGAAGCCGGCCGCCGCACGCCGGATACGGCCACGCGCAGTTATCTCCGTGCGATCAGTGCCCGCCCGAAGGCGGTAGAAGAAGCATTGTGGGAGGCGGGGTTGTAGGGGCGCCAGTCGAGGGGAGTGGCCGGTTCAAAAAATCGTATGCCGCTTCGGGACACAAGCTGCCTGCAAACCCTAATTGAGCCACCGCGCATTCGTGGATGATAACACGACGATTGGCAAATAGTATTTGACAACTGGAAGAGAGTGTTTCGCCAGGCCTGGCGATGATGTTCGCAAGGGAATTTGAACAGACACGCCATCCGGATGGTTTTGGCGCTTCGTGCCAATCCATCGGATAACGAACCCGTGGCAGCGCGGGCAGAACCTCGCGCGGCGCGCCACGAGGCCGACATCCGGCGCTGTCACGGTGCCCCGGCCCGGTCGGGCATGGCGTCAGTACTCGCAGGCGCCGCGTTGCCGGCTTTGACGCCAGCCCCATTGTTACTCCATTGTGTCACAACATCTGGTTCTCCGGGCTGGGGGGCGGAGCCATGCAGGCTATCCTTGACGCAGTTCTGAAGCGGTTCATCACCATTGGCCGTCTGACCGTACGCTGGCCGGATGGCCGGCTGCAGAGTTACTCAGGCAAACCGGGGCCGGAAGGCAGCATTGCGATCCATACCCGTGGCGCCGTGCGCCGGCTGGTGATGAACCCCACGCTGGCGGTCGGTGAATGCTACATGGACGGCACGCTCACGCCTGACGCGCGCGGCATCTACGATGCGCTGGACGTGCTGGTCGCCAACCTCACCACCAATGCCAGCAAGCTGCCGATGGCGGGGATCCGGCAAACCCTCCGCGTGCTGAAGCGCAACATCGACCAGTACAATCCCGCCCACCGCGCGCAGCGCAACGTCGCGCATCACTATGACCTGAATGGCCGTCTCTACAGCTTGTTCCTGGATCGCGACCGGCAATATTCCTGCGCCTATTTCCCGCGCGGCGACGAGACGCTGGAGGAAGCGCAGGCCGCCAAGAAGCGCCACATCGCGGCCAAGCTGCTGCTGAACCGGCCGAACCTGACGGTGCTGGATATCGGCTGCGGCTGGGGCGGCATGGCGCTGACCCTGGCACGCGAATACGGCGCGCGCGTCACCGGCATCACGCTGTCGACGGAGCAATTGGCCGAAGCCCGCAACCGCGCCGCGGCCGAGGGCCTGTCGGACCGCGTATCGTTCGAATTGATGGACTACCGGGCGATGACACAGCGCTTCGACCGCATCGTCTCGGTGGGCATGTTCGAGCATGTCGGCGTCGGCTACTACCCCGCCTTCTTCGAGGCGGTGTCACGCTGCCTCAATCCCGATGGCGTCGCGCTGCTGCACGCGATCGGACGCAGCGATCCGCCGGGTGCAACCAATGCATGGATCGCGAAATACATTTTCCCGGGCGGCTACTGTCCCGCGCTTTCGGAAGTGCTGCCGCATATCGAGCGCAGCGGTCTGGTGGCGACGGATATCGAAATTCTGCGCCTGCACTATGCCGAGACCCTGCGCCACTGGCGGCGCCGCTTCGCCGCCAATCGCGATGCGATCGCGTCTCTCTACGACGAGCGCTTCTGCCGCATGTGGGAGTTCTATCTGTGTGGCGCGGAGCTGTCATTCCGGCGCGAAGGCAACATGGTGTTCCAGATCCAACTGGCGCCAGAGCAATCGGCGGTGCCGCTGACGCGGGATTATATTACCGTGGCAGAACGGCAACTGACGCGCCGGGAAAAGGCCTGAGAGCAAGCCCGCGCGGCCAGAACCACCGGCGTTGCCGCGGCGGCCCATGCCATGACGGGCAGCAGCGGGCGGAAGGCTGCCCGCCGCGCTCCGGAGCTTCGACAGCGGATGCGGCCGTTTGACCTCGGTCAAAGCAGCAGCGCGCGCCGGCCGATTGCCGGGCAATCCCGATTCCGCCCCCGCTATCCCGCTTTATCCCCGATGTTCACAGCGTGCCGTTCCGCTGCCGCGGCGCTAGACTCGCCGCCGCATGAACACCATCGATTCGCCCCTCCTCGGCCTGTCGCAGCGACTGCCGCCGTCGAACCTCCAGGCAGAGCAAGCCTTGCTCGGCGCCTTGCTCGCAAACAACAAGGCCTATGAGCGCGTCTCGGAGTTTCTCGCCCCAGAGCATTTCGCCGACCCGATCCATGGCCGCATCTACGGCGCCATCATGCGCCGCGTGGAGTCGGGACAGCTCGCCGATCCGGTGACGCTGAAGGCTGAGTTCGAGCATTCCGGCGTGCTGGAGGAAGTCGGCGGCACGGCGTACCTGGTGCAGCTCCTCGCCGCCATGGTCGGTATCATCAACGCCGGCGAATACGGCCGTGCGATCCACGACGCATGGCTGCGCCGGCAGTTGATCGACATCGGCGAGACGGTGGTGAACAACGCGTTCGGTGCCGACAGCGAACTCGGCGGTTCCCAGCAGATCGAGGCCGCGGAGCAACTCTTGTTCGATGTCGCAACCAAAGGTTCGGCGACGGGGGGCTTCATCGCCTTCGAAAAGGCGCTGATCGGGGCGATCCAGGGTGCGGAACGCGCGTTTCATCGTTCCGGGCATGTCGCGGGCCTCACCACCGGGCTGCGTGACCTCGATGCGAAGACCGGCGGGATGCATCCCTCCGATCTGGTGATCCTGGCCGGGCGGCCGGGCATGGGGAAGACATCGCTCGCCACCAAGATCGCGTTCGGCGCGGCCAAGTCGCTGCTGGCCGAAGCGCGCGCCAAGGATGCCAACGCGATGCCGCGCGCGGCAGTGGCAATCTTCTCGCTCGAAATGAGCTCAGAGCAATTGGCCACCCGTTTGCTCGCAGAAGAGGCGCAGGTGTCGAGCGATCGCATCCGCAAGGGCGAAATCCAGCAGCGCGACTTCGACAAGTTCGTTCTGGTCAGCCGGGAACTGGCCGGTCTGCCGATCGAAATAGACGATACGCCGGCGCTCACCCTCTCCGCGATGCGCACGCGCGCGCGGCGGTTGAAACGGACCAAGGGGCTGGCGCTGATCGTCGTGGACTATCTGCAGCTTATGCGCCCGGCCGCGGGCACCAAGCCCGAGAATCGCGTGCTGGAAATCAGCCAGATCACGCAAGGGCTGAAGGCGATCGCCAAGGAACTCGCGGTGCCGGTGATCGCGCTGTCGCAGCTCAGCCGCCAGGTGGAGAACCGCGAAGACAAGCGCCCGCAGCTTTCCGACCTGCGTGAATCAGGCACCATCGAGCAAGACGCCGATTCGGTCATGTTCCTGTACCGGGAGGAGTATTACCTGGAGCAAAGGGAACCGCAGCAGGCACGCTTCGAAAACGATGAAAAATTCCATGCCTCGGTGGACAAGTGGAAGCAGGACATGGAACGCGCGCACAACCAGGCAGACCTGATCATCGCGAAGCAGCGCCATGGTCCCACCGGCACCATCCAATTGTTCTTCGAGCCGGAGTTCACGCGCTTTGCCGACCTGGACCGCGTGCACGGGGAGTATGGGGGCTAGGGTGTGGCAAAATGTTTCCCGCGCGCTGTACGGGAAAATGCAGGAAGGCGCGCAGGGCAGTAGAGGTGAACTTCATGCCGGTTGGGATCGGCTGCGTACCGACCCGGTCACCCTCTCCCTCAGCGCTTGCGCGCCTCGACCTCTCCCGCTACGCGGGCGCGGTTCAGCACTGCGCGGGAGAGGTTATCGTAGTTCCGCCACCTCCATCCACTTGCCTTCCGCCACGCTGCGATACGCCAGATCGGCCAACTGCACGGCCTTGGCGCCTTCCACCAGATCAGGCACGTATGGCGCATCCTCCGCCACGTGCCGCAGGAACGCCTCCCAGCACTGGCGGAACGGATTGCCGCCCGGCAGCGTGTCCGGCACCTCCTGCCATTGCGCCATCAGGTCCAGGTTGCCGCGCTGCCCGCCGCCGAAGAAAGCGTCCGGCGTATTCACCGCCGACTGGGTAAAGCAGCGGAACCGCCCGGCCACCGCGGAGCCATGCGTGCCGTCGATCTGCACCACCATCGTATCGTCGCGCCGGATGCGCGTGGCCCAGCTATTGGTGATCACCCCCACGCCGCCCGCTTCCAATCGCAACAGCGCATGCGACGTATCCTCCGCATCCACGCGATAGCGCCGCCCTTGCTCATCCACGCGCTCGGGAATTGCGGTCGTCATCAAGGCGCAGACCGCGGTCACCGGGGCCGCCAGCCGATCGATCATGTAACGCCAGTGCGCCATCATATCGAGCGCGAGGCCACCGCCCTCCTCGCGCCGGTAGTTCCAGCTCGGTCGCTGGCACGCCTGCATGGTGCCGTCGAAAATCCAGGAGCCCGCGTCGATGCGGATCGACAGCACGCGGCCGAAGAAGCCGGCGTTCCTGACGAACAACAATTTGGCGAAGCCGGGGAGAAAAAGTTTGTCCTGGATGACGCCGTGCTTCACGCCGGCGGCATGCGCGGCGCGCGCGAGCGCCATCGCTTCCTCGACCGTCGGCGCGGTGGGCTTCTCTATGTGGATGTGCTTGCCGGCGGCAATCGCCGCACGCACCCGCGCCGGCCGCCCGCCGGTCGCAGCGCAGTCCATGAAGATGGCGTCCGGCCCGGCCAGCGCTTGCTCCAGGCTGGTGGTCCAGCGCAGCCCGCCATGCGCCGCCGCCAGCGCACGCAGTCGCTCCGCATCGCGTCCCACCAGCAGCAGTTGCGGGATCAGCCGATCGCCGTTGCGAAGCTGCAGGCCGCCTTCCGCGGCGATGGCGAGAAGATTTGCCATGTGCTGCGTGGTGCCCATGCGGCCGGTCGCGCCGTTGATGATGACGCCGATACGATGCTCTGCCATGCCGATCCTCCAGCCACCCGGAATTACCGCGCCATCAGCTTGCGCCGATTTGGCCGGCGCCGAAAATGTGCCCCGACCCAGCGACTCGAGACCTGACCGTGCGCCCCCCCCAAGCCGCCGCTGCCGCCATTCTCGAAATCGACCTCGCCGCCATCGTTGCCAATTGGCGCTTGCTCTGCCGGCAGCATCCCAATGGTCCGGTGGCCGGCGTGGTGAAGGCGGACGGCTATGGTCTCGGCGCACGGCGGGTCGCCGCGGCGCTGCATGCCGCCGGCTGCCGGCATTTCTTCGTCGCCCTGCTGGATGAGGCCCTGGCGATTCGCCAGAGCCTGCCAGGTGCGTTGGTGGCTGTGCTTGGCGGACTGCTTCCCGGCACCGAGGCCGAGTATGCGGCGCATGACATTACCCCGGTGCTGAACAATATCGCGGAGCTGGAGGCCTGGACCGCCATCGCGCGCCGGCGCGCGTGCCGCCTGCCGGCGCTGCTGCACATCGACACCGGCATGTCCCGCCTCGGTCTCGATCCGCGGGAGCACGCGATGCTGCAAGCGGACCATGCGCGCCTGGCCGGCATCGACCTGCGCTACGTCATGACCCATCTGGTGGCCTCAGAAAAGCCTGACGACCCGCTCAATCGGCATCAGGCGGAACGCTTCGCCGCCGCCTGCGCCGGCCTGCCGCCTGCGCCGCGGAGCTTCGCCAACTCATCCGGCATTTTCCTCGGTGCCGCCTGGGGATCCGACCTCGCCCGTCCGGGCGCGGCGCTCTATGGCATCAACCCCACGCCGGGCCGTCCGAACCCGATGCAGCCGACGGTGCGGCTGACCGCGCGGGTGCTGGCGGTGCGCGAGATCAATCCGGGCGACGGCGTCGGCTACAACGCCACCTGGCGGGCTGCCCGCCCGTCGCGGATCGCGACCATCGGCGTGGGCTACGCCGACGGCTGGCGCCGCAGCCTGTCCGGGCGTGGCGAAGCGGCCTTTGACGGCACCCCCGTACCGCTGGTAGGCCGCGTGTCCATGGACCTGACCACCTTCGACGTCACTGACCATCCCGGCGTGCAGCCCGGCAGCACACTGGAATTGCTCGGCCCGACGCAGACGCCGGACGACGTGGCCCGCGCCGCGGGAACCAACGGCTACGAGGTTCTCACCTCGCTCGGCCGCCGTTTTCACCGCCTGTACCGTCCCGCGTGAACGCTATGCTCGATTTCCTGGCGGCGATCGGCCGCGGCGCGATCGGCGTCTGCCGCGGCACCGGCAGCGTGGCGCTGTTTGCCGGCAACGGCGTTTCCCACGCGGTGCGCCCGCCCTTCTACGCGCGCCTGTTTGGCCGGGCGCTGATGGAGATGGGGTATTTCAGCCTCCCCGTCGTGGCCCTGACCGCGGTCTTCACCGGCATGGTGCTGGCGCTGCAGTCCTACACCGGCTTCTCCCGCTACTCAGCGCAGAGTGCCATTCCCAACATCGTGGTGCTGTCGATCACGCGCGAACTGGGGCCGGTGCTCGCCGGGCTCATGGTGGCGGGACGCATCGGCGCCGCGATGGCGGCCGAACTCGGCACCATGCGCGTCACCGACCAGATCGACGCCCTGCAAACCTTGTCGACCGACCCGACGAAATACCTGATCGTGCCGCGGCTGCTGGCGGGCGTGATCGCGCTGCCTGCGCTGGTGGTGGTGGCCGACATATTGGGCGTGATGGGCGGCTTCATCGTCTCCACGGCATCGCTCGGGTTCAATGCCACCACGTACCTGACCAACACGATGAACTTCATGCGGACCGAGGACGTGGTCTCCGGCCTGGTCAAGGCCGCCGTGTTCGGCTTCGTCATCGCGCTGCTTGGCTGCTACCAGGGCTATAACAGCCGCGGCGGCGCGCAGGGCGTGGGGGCAGCCACCACCAACGCGGTGGTCAGCGCCTCCATTCTGATCCTGGCGCTCGACTACGTGCTGACAGAATTGTTCTTCGCCCGCTGAGCATCGGCACCGGCGATGTCACACCGAGCCTCGCCGGAACCGGACATGCAGCAGGCGATGGCGCTGCACCAGCAGGGAAGGCTGGCGGAAGCCGAACGGCTGTACGCCGCCATCACCCGGCTGCATCCCGCGGACGCGCGGGCCTGGCATTTGCTCGGCGTCATCGCATTGCAGACCGGGTCGCCTGTGCGCGCCGCGGAACTGATCGGCGCCGCCATCCTGCGCGACCCCGGCATCGCCGATGCGTACAACAATCGCGCCATCGCGCTGCGGCGACTGGGACGGCTGGAAGAAGCGCTCGACAGCCTCGACAAGGCCATTGCCCTGGAACCCGCCAACGCCGAGGCACACAACAATCGCGGCACCGTGTTGCGCGGCCTCGCACAGGAGCAAGCGGCGCTGGCGGCGTTCGCGCAGGCGATTGCGCTGCGGCCGGACTACGTCGAGGCACATATCAATCGTGGCCTTTCGCTGCGCGCCACGGGCGATGCCGGCGCGGCGCTGGAATGCTACGACCGGGCACTCGGCGTGCGGCCGAACCATCCCGCGCTGTCCTATAATCGCGGCAACGCATTACTCGACCTGGGACGCCACGACGACGCGCTGGCCGGCTACGACGCGGCAATCGCGTTGCGGCCCGATTATGCCGAGGCCTTTGCCGCGCGCGGCAACGCGCTATTGAAGCTGTCACGTCTGGCGGATGCGCTGGCCAGCTATGACCGGGCCATTGCGCTGCGTCCGGAATATGCGCAGGCGCATGGCGACCGCGGCAACGTCCTGCGCCGCCTGGGGCGCTTCGACGATGCCTTGGCAAGCTATGATCGCGCGACTGCGCTGGAACCGAACGATCCGGGACCGTGGTTCAGCCGCGGCGAACTGCTGCGCTTCCAGGGCCGCGTCGACGAAGCCGTCGCCAGCCTGAATGCCGCGGTCGCAGCGGATCCGCTGCACGCCAGCGCGAGGATCGCCGCCTGCATGGCCGAACTCGCCATTCTGTACGAGTCAGAGGCGGAGATCGTGACGCGGCGCGGGCGTTACCTTGCCGCGCTGCATCGGCTGGAAGCGGCGGCGGCGGATGCCAAAGTGCGGCGCGCGCTGTCCGCGGAGATCGGCGCACCGCCCTTCTACCTGCCATACCAAGGCGAAAACGACGTCGAACCCCAGGCGATCTATGGCGGGCTGGCCTGCCGGATTCTGGCGGAATGCCTGCCGCCGTTGCCGATGCCGCCGCGCCCGTCTGCCGGCGAGCGCATCAGGCTTGGCATAGTCAGCGGCTATTTCCGCGAACACACGATCCATAAATTGTTCCTCGAAGGCTGGCTGGCGGAACTCGACAGGAGCCGCTTCGAGGTGATCGGCTTTCATACCGGCCACCTGTCCGATGCCGTCACGGCGCGGTCGGCACGTCTGTGCCAGCGGTTCGAGCAAGGCCTGCAAGGCAATGCCGCCTGGCGCGCGGCGATCGCCGATGCCGCGCCGCACGCGCTGCTTTACGCGGAGGTCGGCATGGACCCGATCGTCGGCTGGCTGGCCGCGCAACGGCTGGCCCCGGTGCAGTGCCTCACCTGGGGACACCCGGAAACCACCGGCATGCCGACCATGGACTACTACCTGACCAGCGACCTGATGGAGCACGCGGACGCCCCAACGCATTACACAGAGCAATTGGTACGCTTCGCGGGTCTCGGCATGCACTACACGCCGGATGTAGCGCGTCCGGCAGCCGTCGACGCGGTGTCGTTCGGCCTGGATCCGCGGCTGCCGATATTCTGGTCGGGCCAGACGCAGCCGAAATACCTGCCACGCTACGACTGGATCTTCCCGCGCATCGCGCAGGCGGTCGGCCCCTGCCAGTTCGTCTTTGTCAGCACGGTGAACAACGCGCTGACCGCAGTGTTCCGGGAACGGCTGGTTCGTGCCTTCGCCGCGTGCGGCATGGATGCGGACCGCTATTGCGTGATCCTGCCGAAGCTGGCGCATGACACGTTCGTCGGCGTGGTCGGCCTGGCCGACGTATTGCTCGATCCGCCCGGCTGGTCGGGAGGTAAATCGACGCTGGATTGTCTTGCGCAAGGCCCGGCGATCGTCACCTGGCCCGGCCCCTTCATGCGCGGGCGACATACCGCGGCGATCCTGCGGCGGATCGGCTGCGAGGCAACCATTGCCGGGTCGCTCGACGAATACGTCGAGATCGCGGTGCGGCTGATCCGCGAGCCTGGCTGGCGCGCGGAGGTACGCGAGGGGGTGGTGGACCGCAGACACCTGGCGTTTTGCGACAACGACTACGTGCGGGCACTAGAGCACTTCCTGGCGCACGCGGTCGCGGCGTCCTGAGACGCGCGGCGTAGGTATTTGTCGCGGTATCGCGTTCGCCGCCGCCGGAGTAGAAGCAGCCGGCCGCAGTGCCCCGGCACGGACCGGCGGCGTTCATAACAAACAGGGGAAACGGAACATGCGTTGCAATCTTTTTGGTGCCATGGCGCTCGGCATCACCTGGCTCGGTCTCGGCACCGGCATGGCGCAGCAGCAGGCGGCGCAGAATCCGCTGGATGTCATCCCGGACCAGATGCCGTTCAACGCCCCGTACGGGCAGCCAATCGCGCTGGCGCAGGCGCAAGCTGCGATCCAGGCCGTGCTGGACGAAGCCAACCGGCGCCACTGGCCGGAGGATATCGCGGTCGTCGGCCCCTCCGGCGATCTGATTGCTTTCGCACGCATGGACGGCGCACAGCTTGCCTCGATCTCCATCGCCCAACACAAGGCCCGTACCGCGGCGCGTTATCGCCGGCCCACCGTCGTGTTCGAAAACGCGGTCCAGAAGTCCGACTACAAATACATCCTGTCGCTGGATGACGTGATCGCCTCGCGTGGCGGCATTCCACTGATGTCGGACGGCAAGCTGATCGGGGCGATCGGGTGCTCTGGCGGCACGGGTTCGCAGGACGAGGCGCTATGCAAGACTGGCGCCGCCACGGTCAAATAGCCGCGCCGCGAGGCGCACTGTCGAGGCATACGCCGCCGCCACGCCTTGCTGCACAACTCGGGACGGCGGACGCCGGGCAATCGCGCGGGCTGGACCAGACGCCAGCCCCACGCGTGCCTGCCTACGCGGCCGCCTTTTCGGCGACCCCGCCTGAAGTCAGCGAATTCCAATCCTCGCCGTCCAGATACCCCGCGTACGCCCGATAGAAATTCCGTGCCATCTGCTCTGTTATTTGTAGTGACACTTCGCCCGGGATCGGATCGTTCTGGCGGTACGCGCCCATCGACATCTGATAATTGAACGGATAGCGGCGCGCGATCGTCCCCTTGCTCGCCGCCGTCGCGTACAGCCAGTTTTCCATGTCATCCTGCTCGGTCATGCCGGCGGGTCCGGAATAGCGCATGTAATACCGCCGCAACACGTCCTTCACCGCGGCCGGCGCATCGGCATCGACCAGGAAAAAACGCCAGCCCTCGGTCTCGGTCGGGCTGTGCGGGTGCCACACGCAAATGCTGCGAGGCTGCCGCCCGTGATACGCGGCATTGGGAAAGATCGTGCCCACCAGCGGCAACAGCCTGGCCTTGTCGCCCAGACGCCGCTTCCGTTCATGGAAACAGTGGCGGAAATACTCGTCCACCTCCGGATGCTGCGTATAGGTCGAGACGTACTCGGTGTTTTCCGGCATGAGCGCGCCGGTCATGCCATGCCCGGCCGGATGCCCCACCCAGAAGCGCTGACCTCCGGTGTATTCATTGTCGCGCCGGCTGGATTGTCCGCGCTGGCCGCTCGGTCCCATGCCGATCATGTCAACCGAGCGGTGCGACGGATTGTGATACGAGTCGCCCAAAAAATTCTCCGCCGCGAATTTCCAGTTCGACGGGAATACCCATTTGTGAATGCCGATCACTTCCGCCCCACCCGGCCGGCCGTCACGGCAATCCAGCACCTGATCCAAATGATCGCTCGCTGTCCCCAGATAGACTTCGAACGCCGGCGCGTTTGGATCCCAGGAAGCCCAGACGCTGCCTCGATACACCGTCAACCGCGGCACTTCAATCAACGGCCATTCGTCCCTGTTCAGTGTCCCTTCATATAATGCGCGATACAGCGGCACGCCTTGCAGCTTGCCGTCGGTGGTGTAGCTCCAGGAATGGTAGGGGCAGACGAACAAGGATGTGTTGCCTTGCTCGTAGCGACAGACCTTCATGCCGCGATGGCGGCAGGAGTTGAGAAAGACGTGCACCTTGGACTGCGTGTCGCGGCACAGGATCACCGATTCCTCGCCCATGCGCGAGACGAAGAAATCGCCCGGGTCGGGAATCTGGCTCTCATGACCAACGAACAGCCAGGCGCGTGAAAAGAGTTTTTCAAGTTCGGCACGGTATGATTCGGACGAGACGAAGATCTCGCGGCTGATCCTGCCGTGCTTCAGATCGATTGCCGGAGCGGTGCCTGGCGTGTCCGTCATCGCCGTATCTCCTGTGGTTGGCGCAGCATTGCTGCTTATGCCGTCACTCCGCGGCCTCGCGAACAGGCGTGCGATCCTGCCCCGTCAACGCAGGCCAGTCCTCGCCGTTCAGATACGCCGCGTACACCCGATAATAATTCCGCGGCGTATGCTCCGTGATCTGCAGCGACACGTCGCCACGAATTGGATCGTCGCTGCGAGAAGCGCCCATCGACATCTGGTAGTTGAACGGATAGCGCCGGGCGATGGTGCCCTTGCTCGCCTCCGTCGCATACAGCCAGTTCTCCATGTCGTCTTGCTCTGTCATCCCGGCCGGGCCGGAGTAGCGCATATAGAATCGCCGCAGCACATCCTTCACTTCCGCCGGAGCGTCGGTATCGATCAGGAAGAAGCGCCAGCCCTCCGTTTCGGTGGGGCTGTGCGGATGCCATACGCACAGCGCGCGCGGTTGCCGGCCGTGATACGCCGTATTCGGAAAGATGCAGCCGGTGAACGGGAGCAACCGGGCCTTTTCGCCCTGCCGCCGCTTGCGCTCGTAAAAGCAGTGGCGGAAGTATTCATCGACGATCGGATATTGCTGATAGGACGGTTCATATTCCGCTTCCGCCGGCATCAGCACGCTATGCATGCCATGGCCGGCCGGATGTGCCACCCACACGTGCTGGCCCTTGTTGTACTCGTTGTCTCGCCGCCCCTTCGTGCCGCGCTGGCCACTTGGGCCGATACCGATAATGTCCACCGACCGGTGCGACGGATTATGATAGGTATCGCCAAGGAAGTTCTCTGACGCGAATTTCCAGTTCGACGGGAATACCCATTTCTGCACCCCGATGACTTCCGATCCGCCAGGCCTGCCGTCGCGGCAGTCCAACACCTGGTCCAGGTGGTCGACGGCGCCGCCGAGATACTCCATCAGTTCCGGCGCCGCCGCATCCCACGACGCCCAAACCGTGCCTTTGTAGAGTGCCAGCCGCGGCACTTCGATCAGTGGCCAGTCCTCGCGGTTCAGCGTGCCGTCATATAACGCGCGATACAGCGGTACGCCTTGCAGCTTGCCGTCGGTGGTGTAGCTCCAGGAATGGTAGGGGCAGACGAACAAGGATGTGTTGCCTTGCTCGTAGCGGCAGACCTTCATGCCGCGATGGCGGCAGGAATTGAGGAAGACGTGTACCTTGGCCTGTGTGTCGCGGCACAGGATCACCGATTCCTCGCCCATGCGCGAGACGAAGAAGTCGCCCGGGTTGGGAATCTGGCTTTCATGGCCAACGAACAGCCAGGCGCGCGAGAACAGTTTTTGCAGTTCGGCCTGGTAGAATTCGGGGGCGACGAAGATTTCGCGGCTGATCATGCCGCGCTCCAGGTCGATCAGCCGGTCAAGGGGCAGGGCCGTTGTCATCTGCCGTTCCTCCTGCGGGGCATTCCCCGTTGGCGGGATCATGCGCCGCGCAGAGCGGGCGGCGTCAAGGGCTGGTGCGTGTCCCGCCGGGGTGCTGGCGGAGGCAGGCTCGCGCCGGCACGGTCCGGCAGCGACGGGTCAGGGGTCACGGCGCAGCAGCCACGGCGCAGCAGTCACGGGCCAGGGTCACGGGCCAACGGGGCAGTCACCGGATGCGGCGGCGTGACTGCGTTGCTGCGAAAATGCGAAACCGTGGCCCACGCCGCGCGAGGGTTGTCGCAGAGCAAGGATGAATTGATGCTCGGCAAAGTATCGTCGCCCGACGGCCAGATGTTATCGGCCGCCGTCCAGTTTCCCGGACGGATGTCCAAAGCGCGATAACGCTGGGTGCGCCATCCGCGATTCTCGACGTGTAACGTTGTCCGGCCTCGAGAGACCACCATGCAGGGAGCGGCCTGGCCGCGCTTTCGAGGCCCGCTCATCAGGGGAGTCAGCCATGCCGTCAGACCAGACGCGGACCGGAGCAATCCGCGCGTCCGCCCGCGCCGTCACCGGACGACGGCGGCTTCTGCAAGCCCTGCCGGCGGCCGCGATATTGGGCGTCGCGACCCAGGCAGCGGCGGCAACCACCGACCTCGTGCTGGCCTGCGACACCACGCTGGGTCCGGTGATGCAAGCGGCTGCGAAGGCCTATGCCGAGGCCACCGGCGTCAGGGTGGACGTGTTTCCGACCGCCCCCGGTCTGATTGTCCCGCAGCTTCAGCGTCAGGTGCAGAATGACATCGTGATGATGCAGCCGCCGGCGCTGGCTGCCGCGGCGCAGACCGATGTGATCGCACCGGACGCGGTGCGCGGTTTGTGGCGCAATCCGCTGGTCATTGCCACCAGGCGCGGCGCACCGCCCTCCCCTGACAAGCCGATTGCCGTCTGCGACCCGACGCCCGCTTCCGACATGGATGGGCCCGCGATTCTTGCCCGCCTCGGGCTGCGGCCCGCCGCCACACTCGGCGTGATCGACACCGACACCGTCGCCATCCTGGTGCTGAACGGCACCGCCCGGTCCGGGCTGCTGCACATGACCGACATCCGCGCCCATCCGGAGCTGCAGATCGAACGGTCCGTGCCGTCCGAAGTGCAGCCGCCGATCGCCTATAGCGTGGCTGTCACCAAACTGAGCCGCCGTCCCGACCCCGCGCGTTTCGTGGCCTTCCTCATGTCCGCGCCCACCACGGCCTTGCTCGCCCAACATGGATTGGAGGCAGCATCATGAGCAAGCCGGATCGCGAGCAACACGTACAGACTCACGCCCTAGCGGTGCGCATCGCCCATTGGCTGATGGCGCTGTCGATCCTGATCATGATCGGCAGCGGCTGGCGCATCTACGACTCGAGTCCGATCTTCGATTTCCGCATTCCGGTCTGGGCGACCCTCGGCGGCGACGTGGAGACCGCGCTTGCCGTGCATAACGACCCCGGCGTTGCCACCGCCATCGCCTGGCACTTCGCCGCGATGTGGCTGCTGTTGCTCGGCTATCTGCTGTTTGTCGGATGGGGCGTCGGTTCGGGGCATTTTTGGCGCGATTTCCTGCCGGTAAGCCCGAGATCCTTCCTGCGCGACTTCATTGCCGCGGCCCGGTTCAGACTGGAGCATAGTCTGGGCGAATATAACGCGGTGCAGCGCGTGTTCTATTGGGGCGTGCTGGCACTGGTCGCGCTGATGCTGCTGTCCGGCGTCGCGATCTGGAAGCCGGTGCAGACCTATCCGCTGGTGTCGGTGTTCGGCGGCTTTCAGGGCGCGCGGCTGGTGCATTTCCTGGGCATGGCGCTGATCTGCGGCTTCCTGTTGGTTCACGTGGCGTTGGTAATCCTGGTGCCGCGCACATTCATCGCCATGGTGACCGGTCGCGCCAGCGAACCTTTGGCGCACCGCAAATCGGAGACCGTGTCATGAGCGTCGAACGCCGCCACCTGCTGCGCAACGGCCTGTCGATCGGTTCGCTCACATTATTGACCGGCTGCGACTTCAGCGATTCGAATGTGGTGCAACGCGTGCTTGCGGATTTCTCGCGCTGGAACGATCGCGTGCAGGCGGCATTGTTCTCGGACAACCGGCTGGCACCGACCTTTCCCGCGGAGCGTGCGGTAAAGGACTTCCGCTACAACGCGTGGTACGGTCCCGACCGCGCTCCGGACCTGAAGCCAGACGATTATCGCCTGATGTTGTCCGGCCTGGTGGCGGACAAGCGGCCGTGGACGGTGGCGCAACTCTATGCCCTGCCGCAGGTCAGCCAGGTGACACGCCATGTCTGCGTCGAAGGCTGGAGCATGATCGGCAAATGGACCGGCGCGCCGCTGAAGACGTTTCTGGAGCGCGTCGGCGCCGACACCACCGCGAAATATGTCGGGTTCGAATGCGCCGACGGCTACTATGAAAGCATGGACATGCCAACCGCGTTGCATCCGCAGACGATCATGGCGTTCTACCTGTCCGACGAGATTCTGCCGCGCAAATACGGCTATCCGTTCAAGATCCGCGTGCCGACCAAGCTGGGGTTCAAGAACCCGAAATTCGTCACCACGATCTACGTCACCAATGTTCGTCCGCGCGGTTTCTGGACCGATCGCGGCTATAACTGGTTCAGCGGCATATGAGCAATAAGGACACATGCGCCGTGGCGGTGATGGCCAAGGCGCCGCGGCCGAACCATGCGAAGACGCGCCTGGTGCCGCCGCTGACGCCGCAACAGGCGGCGGCTTTGTCGGCATGCTTCCTGCGCGACGTCACCGAGAACATTCGCAAGGCCGGGCGTTCGGTGCCGCTGAGCAGCTACGTCGCCTACGCGCCGGCCGGCTGCGAGGCATTGTTCGACGGCATGCTGGCATCCGGCACATCGCTGGTGCTGGCGGACGGCACCATCCCGGCGCCCGCCGGTGTGGACGGCTTCGGTCGATGCCTGTTGCATGCGGCGGCGTCGCTGTTTGCCCGGGGACACAGCGCGGTGTGCCTGGTGAACTCCGACAGCCCGACACTGCCGACGGCGTATCTGGAACATGCGGTGGCGGCGCTGGCGCGGCCGGGTGATCGCATGGTTCTGGGCGTGTCCGAAGACGGCGGCTACTATCTGATCGGCCTCAAGGCCCCCCACGCCGGATTGTTCCGGGATGTCGCCTGGAGCACGGCGGAGGTCAGCGCGCAGACCCTGGCGCGGGCGGCGATGCTGGGGCTGGAGGTGACCGCATTACCGATGTGGTTCGACGTCGATGACGCGGCATCGCTGGCGCGACTGACGGCAGAGTTGGCGCGCCGTCCGGGAGACGGACCGGCACCCTACGGCGCCCCGGCGACGCGGCGGTGGGTGGAGCAATATCTCGACGCAGACAGTGGGGGAACAGTGGCGACGGTTCCTTGTCCCATTGTCGGAGGCTGACAGGAGCGAGGGCGGATGCGAATCGCACGAGCCCCTCTGCCTGATGTCACGTGGCGATTGGCTGGCCGCGCGCCCGGTCGGCAATGGGAGCACAAGCGCATTCGGCGACGCGCCCACGATCGCGCTTGCCGGCATCGGCGCCGCGCTTGTCGTGCTGGTCGCGGTCGGGCTGGTGATTTTGACGTGGCGTGGGCTGCCGCTGGCTCCCATTCCCCGTTCGCAGGTCTTCGCTGCGACGCAATGCCTGGCCGGGTTGTTGTGGCTTGGCGCGGTGGTGCTGGTGCATCGCCATCGGTTTGCGCCGCGGACGATGTGGGTCGTCCTTGTCGTCGCCGCGGCCATGCGCGTGATGACCTTCGCCGCGCCGCCGCTGCTGTCGAGCGATATCTACCGCTATGTCTGGGACGGACGCGTGCAACGCGCCGGGATCAACCCGTACCGCTATCTGCCCGATGCGCCGCAATTGGCATTTCTGCGCGATGCGGCGGTGTTTCCCAACATCAACCGCGCCGACTACGCGCCCACG
>Ga0335072_10003013_pt1 | contig 25637 bp, 26 predicted proteins | sample Lox_Sample_21_FD_206725 | JGI IMG/M metagenome (GOLD analysis project Ga0335072, IMG submission 206725) | Soil microbial communities from Loxahatchee National Wildlife Refuge, Florida, United States - Lox_Sample_2.1 | ecosystem: Environmental > Terrestrial > Soil > Wetlands | place: USA...
GTTCACGGCCTTAGATAAGTACATGTAAGATCGCCTCGATTGGTGCTCGAAGTCCTCGTCTTCTAGTAACTCGCGTATCCATGTACTGAGATGTCTTGTACCCTTCGGTTTCCGGCGGGATTACCAGATTGACCTGGTCGCCAGGATATAACGCTCTGCGTGCGAGCCGTAATCTCACTGTATTAAACAATGGGCTTTATATCAAATCTCTGAATGGTGTTGCGTATAATAATTTCGTAAGCATGCGAGACGTCCCTTTTCTAAGACAATTGTCGACTATTTTAGATCGTTATATCCACGGTCAGAAGTTCCGTAAGAGTGTCGACGAAACACTCGAATCCTACTATCACGCTAAACGTGATCCGCTGGACCTAAAAAAGACTACTCTATCTTCATCTGAGAGAATAGAGCTTCATTGTGTATGGGTGTCTGAAGTCTATACACCGTCCAATATGGACAGCTTGACCAAATCTCTTAAACGTCTAGGTTGGGATAAGCCTAGTCAAGATTTAGTAAATAGGGGTAAAAACTTATTAGCACAGATAGAGCAGTCTCGCAGCGTCGGTGGAAGAAGCGGTTGGATTAATGACGCCATCCTATTGCCACCTGGAAATGACAAGTTTCCTTTGGGGGATAAGCATTTTGTTATTTTACCCGAAGGCGTAAATTATTGTCGTCTTTCGGTCCGAAACATTACCCCAAGCATAACAATATTTACCGTACAGTTTGTATTGATGGATGAGTATGCTGAATCGCTCAATCCTCCATTTGCTAAACGTTACAAAACAAAGGTCGAGTATTTTCCTTCCAGATGGAAAACTTCTAACGCCTCATTTACGAGCATTGTCGATCAAAAAAACGTAGAATTAGACAAGCGGCGTCGAGATATACACGATTCTATGTATGCTTGGTTTAGGAAAAACATCCCAGGACACTACGCTTTAATCGGTGACTTGAATCCGACCGTCGATTTTATTACGAGTAAGATATATACGCGAAACGAAAAGGAGCGACCACCTCGTCCTGATTGTATAGAGGACGTACTTTTCGGTGGTGGGTCTGAGATCTGGGTATGTAATAAAGATAAAAATTTAGAATTAAGACTACCCTGGCTAGGTGATGACCTGCAAACGATGACTTTATTCGGAAACTATAATAGTTTAATCAATGACACTAAACTGTATCCCGGAAGTGGAAGAGAGAGGCTCACAGCTAAACTTGACGATGTGTTTGAACCGACGATCGGGGTATGGTCGACTCACAGACTCTTGTCTGATTATGAAGAGGGCCTGGCAAAAATAAGAGATAAAACAGGTTTACAGTCCAAACTGCCATGGAAGGTTTCAAAAGATATCAACTACATTCGTAGACGTTATCTTGCTCTAAGTCGAGATACAAAAGCTGTTTGTAATGATGTTGCCGCTTTGGTGGCTACATCGCGGCATTATGCGAAAGACACCCTGGACTTCTCTCCGTTTACGCGTCGCAAAAATAAACTCGCTATCAGTCTCATCGAAAACTTACGAACTCAAGATGAAGAGCGGGTGCTTCGACTTCAAAAACTCGAGAAACAAGTCAGCGGTATAGTTACTACTAGCAGCGAACTTGCTGCTGCAATTGCTAATATTCAACTTCAATATTATGTAGTTGCATTGACTATCATTGTCATTCTCCTTACGGCCCTCCTCCTTTTTAAGAAGTAATAGCTTAATCAAAAAGCACACCACCGGCTTGTGCGCCGGTGGTGTTAAAGCAAGACAACGATGAGGCATCGTTATTATTAGTTTAGTGAAGAGTTCACTCCGATTCAAATACTATCTTCGGAACGAATTTCTTTTTTTGCCTATCTACCTCGTTGAAGGCAAAGCCTAGTAGCATGTTGACTGCCAGGTTCATTGATATGTGCTGTTCATTGGCAAGCTCCTCTAACCTTCCATATAGCTTTTGGTCGCTAATTCTCAAAGCGATTGCCTGTTTCTTCTCTTTGCCCACCCTCACTCCACCACTGTGATCGGTGTCCATCTACTCCCCTCTCCTTTTTGGTTAATATTTGAATGTGGCTTTTGCTCAACCAGGTTGCATATGTGACGGTGAAAGGTACTCTTAGCTGATGGCTATTATTTTATAGATTAGACGCCCATCATACGCTTCCTCTAATAACTTTTTGACTTCATCACACACGTGCCACATGTCGTCCTTAGTCATGGAAGTTACAATCCGGAAAGTAATCTTATTTTTGTCGATTTTTGTTTCGATTGAGTCAACCTCTATGAAGCTACTCAACACCTCTAAGATTCTAACGCCTCTGACGGTGCCCGCAACGGCCTCCATCTCAACGACAAAGTAACTGAAACGATCACTCATTTCTGTCTTGCTGCCTTTCGCCTTATGCAACCTGGTTTTTAAGCTTCGAGCGTCACCGCCACAAAGACAGTGTATCATTTGTTATACAAAAATGATACAAAAAAGATTCGCTTCCCGTTTGTATCCTACAGGCTAAGGTAAGGCTAATGTGCCGCCGAACCTCAGATGTTAGGCACGGGGATAGGAGAAAAAGTTATGGGTGCTAAGAAAGCAGTAATGTACCAAATCGTACGAGACTCAAAAAATGGCCAGTTCTTGCCAAAGAACAAAGCCATTCGTCGGCCTGCTACTACAGAGACTGAAACTATAAGTCGCAAGAAGTAGCTCTTAATGGGACGGAGTGACAGCTTCGTCCCATCTCTTAAAATTCAGCATATCATATCTACCTTTGTTCTGGCTGTGACCTGGGCACACGTATAGCTGACGCATTAAGAGAGCCTACAGCTTAGCAACAACCAGTACGATAGACGCCGTTCATTTCTTAAAACTGTCCGAACAAACGTTTAGGGTGCTGTATCACGGATTTTAACTCCTGTTATTCTTTGAGGAAGTATTTAAGACGTTCTAACTTCTTCCTGCTTCTTCACTCTGTCAAAAGTTTCTCGTGCAACGGCAAAGGTCGTCTTATGGCTGAGGAAATGGTCCACCATCATGTATACTCCGATCCATTTTTGATAGATCCACGCTCTGTCTAGAAGTGTATCATCCTTTGGCCCTTTATAGTTTCTGTATACATTTCTAACGAATTCAAACCCGTACTCATGAAGTTCAGCGAAGTCGATAGCGGGGTCACCGATTCCCATATCGCTAAAATCAATAATCCCAAGTCGTTCCGTCGAAGCATCCCAAAATAGATGTCGACTGTAGATATCATTATGTATAAAGGTTTCCGGTAAGGAGAGCTTCGCAAGCTTGTCTACTTCTTCCAAAACTGAATTCACAATAGCAAGATCTTCCTTACTCAGTTCGGAGACTAGATACTTTTCTACGCCTGCGCTAACCTCCAGCATGTCGTCCTTAAGCGGTTCTTTGGGGAGCTGGTTTAGTGGTGATGACGATACTGACAGGTTATGTATGGTTGATAGGAAGGCGGCTAGTTGTTCGCCGATAGTCTCCACTTCCCTTAGGCTAAGCTGGCTGAAGAATTGCCTCGTCAAGTTAAGCCCAGGGACTTTAGGATAACCAGCAAAGGTAAGTCTCGGGGGTCTAAACGAATAATTGGGGATGTTTATGGACAGAGTGAGGCCATCAAGATAATCCAGTACCTGCACTTCAAGTTTAAGACCTGATCTATAATCCGCTCCCGCTGGAAAACGGAATACCGTTTCATCGTCTAATATAATGACCCGATGATCCCACCCTTCATTGACGAACTCGTACGTTTGCCACTTTAGATTTGGGAAGGCATTGGAAATGAGTTTCAGTAAGTTTTTCGGATCATTGTCTATAAACGGTGATGGTTTGTCCATCTATACCATACTAACACTGAGACACAACCAGGATACCTTTAAAATTATCCGAACATTGTTTGAGCGTACTGTGTACCAGGATCAGATAGTACATGTAAGGGCATCTAGGGTGTGCACTTTTGGTTTGCACGTGGTCTCCTCACGAGACCGCCCTAACGCTAATCGTTATACGTATCTGATTACGGTCGTAAAGATCCGCTTGTAGTAGCGAGCTCATCACAGTACTGTACATGTCGTATGGCGCTATCGTTCTCACCTTCCCTGTCGTTCTTATATACTAAAGACTATGTTGAAGTTTAGATTCAATAAGCTTGTCCGGGATAAGATCGTAGAGCAGCAAATTGCCTCAGGTGCAAAGCCGAAGTATCGTATATTGGATCATGATGAGCACGTAAAGTTTCTAGTCGACAAGATCATTGAAGAGTCGAAAGAAATTGTTGATGCATCGAAAGAGGAGATGGCTGGAGAGATTGCCGATGTTCAGCAGGCCATTGATGATCTCATCGAAAAACTAGGATTAACCCGGGACGCGGTTGTACGAGCCCAGCATAAAAAGAACGTGAAGGCCGGGGCTTTCGCACGAGGGTTTTACGTGGATCATGTTGAGGTAATGGATGACAACGAGTGGGTTGCATATTACCGCAAGAACCCCGATCGATATCCAGAGATTAGCTAGTTACGGGCTAGTGTCTGGGTGCTGTCTGGCACACTTCAGCTGGTCGGCGCGTGTGGTATTATGACTCCATGTTGCTGCAGGTTGGTGTAAAGGTCCTTATCCAAAACCGTTCAGGTAAGTACCTATTTATCCAAAGAAGTAAAATTATGGACGGCGAAACCTCAGTTTCGTGGGACATCCCTGGTGGTAGGATAAGTCCAGACGAGACATTGTACGAAGGATTGGCAAGAGAGCTAAACGAAGAGATTGGATTAACTGACACCATACCAGAGCCTCAGCTCCTCGCTGCTCAGGATATTATAGTCAAAGCAAAAGACCTACATGTCGTTAGGCTTACATACAGAATCAACTGCGACTTAAAAATGATACGCCTCAGCGACGAGCATTCTGACTATCGCTGGGTTGGTCTCGGTGAAACAGAAGACATGTTAATCGAGCCAAACCTGAAAGAAGTATTTACTAGGTTTGGCTAACGAATAGCGCAATTGCACATCCAGTTCCTACCTCTTCAGCTGCTAGTGTCCAACTGAAAGGTTGAGTGTTTATTCAGGCCTAGTGTGGCCTCGAAGTTCTTCGTCAGAGTGATCGGCGGACAGGAATCTCAAGCGTAAAAGTGCTTCCTGCTCCCTTTTTGGACTTTACTGTAATTTTGCCCCCGTGTAGTTCTGCGATCTGCTGTGCCCAGTACAGCCCGAGACCGCTGCCCGTGATGTTGTCAGAGAGGTTATTGTCTATGCGGCTAAACTTTTTAAAGAGCTTTGTCGTATCTCGTTTTGCAATGCCAACCCCAGTGTCGGTCACATGTATAAAGTTACTATGAGTCCCCGGCTCGATGCCTAGAGTTATAGTAGCTCCATTTGGTGAATACTTACTGGCATTGTCGAGTAGATTTTCAACTACCATTCTGACGTACACCGCATCGAGGCTTGCGCTTACGGGCTGTTTTGGAAAGTGCCGAACGAGTCTTTGTTTACGTGCTTTGAGTGCAGGCCTGATTGACCGCACAGCATCATTCAGCAGCTGTTGGACATTCTCGGGCCGCACATGCATGACAGTGTCTTTGTTGTCTACCTTCGCGACCCTTAGCACATCTTCGATAATTTGAATCGCTCGCTCGTTAGTATCGTATACGTTTCGTAGAGCTGCCGCTTGCTTGGAAGACAGCTTCCCCACATAGCCGCTCAGCATTGCGCCGAGATGAAGTTTCACGATTGAGGCCGGGGTACGGAGCTGATGGGCTGCAATGTCGATAAATTCTCCTTTGCTCTTTTCTAGCTCCTGTCGTTGATAAAGGACCCGACCTATTAGGTACATACCGATGATAACGAGCAGAAGCGCGGACAAGCGAACTACTACTAGAACGTTCTGGAATGTGTTGATTTGGGTAAGGACATACGCCCGTTTTTGGCTCAGATCGCTTCCCTGTCGGTGTTCTAACGCACTGACCTGCGACCTAATAGTATTCATCAGTGTCAGCCCATTGTTTGTCTCAACGATCGCGACCGCGGAACTAAAGCCGCCGTTACTCATTGCGTTCAACGTACTCTGTAGCTCTGCAAGCTTTTGGTCTACTGCGGACTGCAGGTTAGTGATTGCGATAGCATCTGTCTTCTCTTGGGGTGTATGTTTCAATGCGGTAAAGTCCGCGGTTATTTGTGGAAGAGCTGCACTGTATGGCGTGAGATATGTTGAGTCACTAGTTAGTAAGTAGCCGCGTTGACCCGTTTCAGCATCGACGGTCGCGAGCAATATATCATTTAATAGAAAGGTATTGCTGGCGACAACCTGCTGTTCGTCGGTAAGCTGCCGTAGATCATTAATGCTGCGCCGCTGCATTACGGTAGTAGAGCCACCGATAGCCACGATTACGCACAAACTCAAAACCACACCCCTACCGGTGTACGCCTTGAAATATCTCGCGGCATTCTGCGGGATGAACCAACTGGCCCTGTTGTGTAGGAGCTCCCGGGTGTAGCGCAACACCTACCCTCTGGCTGGAATATATTTATTTACTATACCTAATAGCTCGGCTGGCCCAGCCTGTGCCTTTGTCACGCTATCTACTGCACCGAGTCGTAAGACTTCCTCTATTTGGTCTGAGGACGACATGTTGCTCAATACTACTACAGTAATATGCTTATTAAGCCTGACAAATTTTTTCATAAACTCGAGCCCGTTCATTTTAGGCATATTGATATCAAGCAATATTAGTCCTGGATGGGAAGTCTTGAGATACTCCAGTGCTTCTAGACCATTTGAGGCAATGAGAATATCATATCCGTGAGTCTGGAAGAATAAGCTTATATACATCTTGGAGGGACTTCTCATCTTCGACCACGAGTATCTGTGACACAATATCATTGTACAATATTGCACCGCTTCGCCGTGCGCCAGGAACCTCAGCCCATCCCTCCTTTGTGAGCACTACATCTGTTACAATAGCGTAGCACGGAGAGGTGCAAGAGTGGTTTAATTGGCTTGTCTCGAAAACAAGTGTGCCGTTTAGCGGTACCGAGGGTTCGAATCCCTCCCTCTCCGCCAGGTGTACACTAGTTCCAGATGGAGGTAAAGGTTTATGCAAGACTCGATATTCACTAAGATTGTTAGAGGCGAGATTCCGGCGTATAGGCTCTATGAAGACGCTACCACACTCGCCTTTCTGGATATAAAGCCCCTCCTTCCCGGTCATACTCTCGTAGTGCCGAAACTACAGGTTGATCAAGTTGATGAGCTTCCAAGTGACGACTACCGGGCCTTATTTGAGACAGTACAGAAAGTCGCTCAACACCTCAGAACTACCCTGGGGACTAAGCGATCTATTATCCAGGTGCTTGGCTTCGATGTCCCGCACGCTCATGTACATATCATTCCAGCAAACAGCAGTATGGAATACTTCGAAGCAGTCGGTCGGCATGTGGAGAGTGTAAAAACTGGTGAACCATATCCATACCAGCCAACTCAGGACGAGCTTATGACACTCGCTAAAAGGCTTCACGTGGACTAACCGTTTCTGGCCATTTCCACTGGCGTGGTCATGCAGGAACTGGTAAAATACGGCTCATGAACTCGGGTGGAACCATGAGTGAGGAGAAGCGGCTTGGGCATGTCCTCCAGCTTGCACGCAAAAAAGCCGGGCTTACTCAGCAAAACTTGTGTGAGAAGACGGGTATGAGCCTATCCACTCTAGCTAAGATCGAACGGGGCGCAATTGGTTCACCCTCAGTCTTCACCATCTTACAGATTGCACAAACGCTCGGGCGAAGCATGGATGAGTTGCTTGGCGGTGTGGAGCCACGAAAGTCAAACACGTCTGGAACCATCAGTAAGAAAGTCTCACGTAGTGGTGTGCGCTTTGTATATTTCGATATGAATGGGGTACTGGTACGTGCAGCTGTAAGCAAAGCGTGTATGAAGTTGGCAGAAGAAAGCGGCGTCACTCCAGACGTGATTGAAACTATCTTCTGGCAGTATAACAGCGATGTGTGCCGTGGTAGTATGAGCTTAGACGAGTTCAATACTATTCTGGCGGAGCGGCTCGATATGCTAGTTGACTGGAACCGCTACTATCTCATGGCTGTAGAGCCTACGCCGGGTATTAGTGAACTAGTTGAGTGGGCAGGTGAAAACTACAGAGTTGGGGTTGTAACCAACACCTTTCCGGGGCTAATAGAACCGATGTTTGAGCGTGGCATTCTACCCAATTCGCACTTTGACCTAATCATCGACTCATCTGAAGTACACGCCTTAAAGCCTGATGCTCGTATGTTTGAGATTGCCGCCGAACGCGCCGGCATTAGTCCCGCCGAGATTCTACTCGTTGATGATGATCGCCTCAATTTGGCTGCAGCTGGTCAATTCGGCTGGCACACTATGGGTTTTGACGCGTACCAGCCCGAGACTTCGATTGTTGCTATCAGTACTGCCCTACAGCCTGCTGATAGTTAAGCTTGGAAACGCGTCTGTTCAGCTTTGAGCCGCTCGACGGTGTCGAGTGCATCTTGAAGCTGATCACGGGTTTCAGAGACGACCGCCTTGGGCGCGTTGGCTGTGTAGCTCTTGTTACTGAGGCGCGCTTGAAGCTGTGCGGCTCGCATTTCTTGTGTAGCAATCTGCTCAGTCAGCTTGTCGGTATAGGCTTTCATAGTGCGGACATCAACGTCAAGCCAACAGCGATACTTTGTGGCGGTAAGCTGCAGCCCGTGGCCGCTTTCAACATCACTGACATTGTCGAGCCCAGCAAGTCGCCGTAAGAGAGCCTGGTTGTCGGCTAAGAAGAGCGCGTCAGTGTAATATAAGTTTGGCTTACTCAGGCCTAGTGTTCGCACTAGAGCTCTTACTTCGCTTACGATAGCTTTTATTTCTTCAAATTCAGCGGCCTTTGTCTTGCTGGAACTGTGTGGTTTTGGCCAGTCACTTGTGATGAGGAGACTATCGGCATTGCTATAAAGTGTCTGCCAAATAGTCTCAGTTACGAATGGCGCGAACGGGTGCATCAGCTTAAGTACGCTCTCAAGTACATAACCGAGCACTTCCCTATTCGGCTGACTCTTGCTTGCCTCAATATACCAGTCGGCTACGTCGTCCCATACGAAGTGATATAGTCGATCGTATGCCTCGCTGAAGCGATACTCGTCTAGGTATTTACCAATCGTTTTTGTTTCCTGCTGTAGTTTCTGAAGTATCCAGTGGTCAGCTGTGCTATGCGGATCTGGGTTGTTGTCTGATTTGTAGGTATCTTCCAGTACGCTCTCGGCGTATCTTGCGATATTCCATAGTTTATTGCAGAAGTTGCGAGCCTCTTCGACACGCCTCGGATCGTAGCCACGATTTACTGCTGGTGCACGGCCAGCAATCAATCCCATGCGCAAAGCGTCTGAGCCGTACTGTTCAATAACTGGGATTGGATCGACGACATTGCCAAGACTCTTGCTCATCTTCGATCCATCTTCGGCCATCACGTAGCCATGAATGTACACTTCTCTGAACGGAATGTCGCCTGTGATGTACAGGCCGAGCATGATCATACGGCTTACCCATGGATATAAGATCTCGCCACCAGTTTCCAGCAGGCTGAGCGGGTAGAAGTCCTTAAAATCGTCGCTACCTAACCCTAGTGTGGCGTATGGCCAGCTACTGCTGGAGAACCAGGTGTCGAATACGTCAGGGTCTCGATGATACGTTTTGCCGTCGATAGTTATAATCTCTTGATCCACTCTTGTATCAAAGATCCAGTCATCCGCGTCATCTACGTTCTGGAAGGCTGGAATAGGAATGCCCCAGGCGCTTTGACGGCTGATATTCCAGTCCCGCAGGCCCTCAAGATAGTTAATGAGCTGCGTACGCTTACTGTCCGGATAGAACGTGATTTTTTTAGCCTTTAGTACTGTTATGGCCGGTTTTGCCAGTGGCTGCATGTCGATAAACCACTGCTCCTTGAGTAATGGCTCAATGACGGTATTGCACTTATAACAATGACCGACGCTGTGGACGATGTTCTCGGTCTTTTCTAAGAACCCTTGCTTTTCCAGCTTGCTTACGATTGCATCCCGTGCCTCCTGTACGGTAAGGTCACGAAATTCTTCAGGAGCTTCAGAACTGATCTTACCCTCGTGAGTAATGATCGTAATTTTGGGCAAGCTGTGTCGAGCTGCTGCGTCGTAGTCGTTTTGGTCATGTGCCGGTGTGAGCTTTACGGCGCCGGTGCCAAACTTGGGATCAACGAAATCGTCCGCTATGATAGGTACTTCCCTGCCTGTCAGAGGCAGTTTAATTGTTTGCCCGATATACTTTGTATAGCGGACGTCATCTGGATGGACGGCAACTCCTGTGTCACCGAGCATAGTCTCAGGACGGGTAGTGGCAACAATGAGTTCTCCCTTCCCTGCTGTTAACGGATATCGGATATACCAGAGCTTACCGTGCTCCTCTTTATGTGCCACCTCTATGTCAGAGAAGGCCGTACCATGAAATGTGCAAAAATTTACAAGCCGTTCGCCGCGGTAGATAACGCCATCGTCCCAAAGCTTCTTGAACGTCTTGTATGCTTGACTGACGATTTTTTCATCCAGTGTAAAGGTGTAGTGTGTCCAGTCCATACTCCCGCCGAGAAGGCGAAATTGACTCTCGAAGTTTTTGCGGTTGAGGGCAACGAAGTCCCAAATACGTTGATATAACTCTTCCCGTGAAAAGTCGAATCGACTCCTCCCTTCTTTAGCTAGTTGCCGTTCGTATACAACTTGGGTCTCGAAACCAGCATGGTCAGCGCCTGGTACAAATAGTGTGTTATTGCCCTGCAGACGGTGGTAACGAATAGCAATGTCTTCTAGCACCAAGGTGATAGCGGTGCCTAAATGGGCATTGCCATTGGCATTTGGAGGTGGTAAGACGATTGAATATGGCTCCCCTTTGCCGCTTGGCGAGAACGCTCCGCTTTTCTCCCAGAGGGAGTAAATATCAGTTTCATACTGATGTGGTTCATAGGTTTTCGGTAATTTCATAAACGAAATCCTTATAGTTTACAGTAGTAAAAACGTTGTATAAAAGAATCATAGCCCCGAAGGGACGTTTGACCGTACTGAACCAAGGATTGCAAGTTTACACATTGCTACCAAATAGTATAGCACCCCTGTTATCGTAGTCAAACTCTGCCACAGATACTGTAGTATCTAACGTCAAGGCAGCATGTCGTCAATACTCTACGATACCTTTCACGTGAATTTTTAAGACCAGATCTTACAATCAGTAATTGGATATAGGGAATTACATCGACAGATTAGAGACAATATCGAGCAGGTAAGGGTCGGCAACTTTTTTTGGATCAAGGTTAGCTTTAAAGCAGCCGAGCGTAGCGATCATAGCACCATTGTCTGTACATAGTTTCGGATCAGTATAGGCAATAGGTAAGGGGAGCCGGTCGGCTAGTTGTCGGCGCAGCTCCTGATTGGCAGCTACGCCACCGGCTATTACGACGCTCCGGGGCTTGAACTCTTCATACGCGAGAAGGGTTTTGTCGACGAGTGTTTCAATCGCCGAGCATTCAAAACTAGCAGCGATATCGGCTTTCTGAGCTTCGTTAAGACGCTCTGGAAGGCCGATAGAGGGAAATGTGTGATCCTCTCCAATTTGTAGCTGGGCAGTCCTTAAAACGGCTGTTTTGAGTCCGGAGAAGCTGAAATCGTACTTACCAGCCATTTTGGCCTTAGGAAACATGAATGCATGCTGATTACCTTCAGCGGCCTTCTTACTCACGTTAGGGCCGCCAGGGTAGGGGAGTCCTATCATCTTAGCGACCTTGTCGAATGCTTCACCGACAGCATCGTCACAAGTTTCGCCCAGTAGCTGGTAATCAAAATGGTTGCGGAACAGAATGAGCTCGCTGTGCTTGCCGCTCACGGCGAGAGCTAACATAGGGAACTCTGGTTGCTTTGCAGGTAATACATAGCCTTCTAGGGTAGTGTCTGTTAAGAAGTTAGCGTACACATGACCTTCTACGTGGTTTACTGCGTAGAGCGGCTTGCCTTTAGTGATTGCTAATGTCCGAGCAGTCAAGACACCGATCAGTAGAGAGCCTCCAAGACCACCCCCATACGTAACGGCAATGGCATCGATGTCTTGCCAGTCGCATGCCGCTTGTTCAAGCGCTTGCGTAATAACGGGAATGATCGACTCAATATGGCTGCGTGCCGCAATTTCTGGCACGACGCCGCCATAGACCGCATGTAGGTCCAGGCTGGTAGCCACAACGTTAGAACGCAAGATATGGCCATCCTGTACAACGGCTGCGGCAGTTTCATCGCAACTACTCTCTATACCCAAGACAATCATCACTACATAGAGTAGCACAGAATCACGGGTCGCAACCCTGATAATCAGATACGGGGTAGTAGGGGTTGGCGGCGAAATGATATGGCAATAGGGTCGTGTTGTACGACTGGAATAGGGTGTTTGCCAGAGTAAAAGATTGGAATATCTTTGACAATATTAGTAATGTATGGTTTAATGCTTGCTGTTTTAACGTGTGTCGCTTATTTCATTGGCTCAGTTAACAAGCCTGAATAGACTTAAATATTATGACAGCAGAAGGTACTAGTACTGTAGCGGAAGCTTCCGCCATCTCAGCAGGGGCAGTTGACGAGCAGGTACCACAACTACCCCAAGACGTAGAGACGCAGGAGCCGGCAGATCAGCTTCTTGCTGTTGCGACGTTGCTCGGAGGAGTAGCTGTAGACGAGTGCGGTGCCATAGATGAAATGCCTTTATCTGATACAGTAAAGGATCAGTTAAAGAGGTTGGTAGCTGGTTGGATTACTTCCGTTGTCGAGCTGACACCATTGCGTCGGGGTGAGGGCGTCGGGGCAGACATACTTGTATTACCGAATAACCGGGGAGTTCACCCGGACAGAGTTGTACAACAAAATCTTGCTAAGGTAGTGCTGCTAATTAAAGGGCAGAAAGCTGCTGAGAAAAACGCTACACGTGCCACAGGGACGTGCATAGAGTATGTACCGGCCGATCTAAAGAGTAGCACGTACGTGACGCACTATCCCGGATCTGAACAGCCAGCTGAGGCCATTCCTTATAGCGGTGAGCCGGCTGTACTCCTATACAGAAATACGGCGAATGGAGATAGTGAGCAGTTGTACTTGCGTCCGAGTGGGGATGGTCATGTGTACGCATGGCGACTCAGTGTGGCTGGCAATCCTTTGAGATTTCTTGAAGAGGGGATCAGTGTTATGCCGACGAGTGCGACTCTGATCCCGGATATCCACCTACGGGACGACCGCGATAAAGACATGGAGCTAGTTGCTATTGCCGTGCGTACGAGCGAGAAAGTTGGGAAAGAGACAGCAACCCAGACGATACCCGTGTCTACAGCAAATGATCCCATATCTTCAGCAGAAGAGTGCTTGCTGGCGACATGGACTACGGTGGCAAAGCGTTACCGCATGGAGGCACCAAAGGCTGCGCAGAGATATGGGCTGCCCAATCCGGATGATGCTAAGCGGAGCCGACGTCGTGCTCAGCGGGCGAGGAGCGGAAAACAGACATGACTACTGATAATGCCGCTCCTGCTGCTGAAGTTCAAGTACCCAATCTCGTTACGCCCGACACTGTTAACGGACTAGCCGAAGAAATTCGAGACGGAGGGCTTGAAGAGGATGCGAGAGGCAGGGACATCCTAGCCCGACGCATACTGGCCGCAGCAGCGCTTATAGGTAATACGGCAACTGAAGATGCACCGCATTGGGTGACTGCAGGAAGTGCTACGCTCACTACAGATGGAAGACTCAAATTGGGTAAATTTGTCGGCCTACCTGTAGATGAGACAGGTGCGGTAATGGCGGCTTCTGCAGAAATAAGAGGTAGTCATTGGGCGGCCGGACTGCTCAATGAGCTGGGTCTAGCGGCTATCCAAACAGACGAGGGAGGCTCTGTCGCGTCAAATGAACAGCTGGCCTCTAGTGCGGAAGTGCACGGTGAGGCGCCGCGTGCGCCTGCTGCCTACCAAACTGAGGCGTACAGCTATACGGAGCCTAACTCTGGCTCCACACAGATCGAGGTTGTGACACACTACTGTAACGATGCGAGTAGCTCCACGCAGCAGGTCGTTGATTTGACACGGCAGATAGGTGGAACGGGCCCAGAACGAGAACTGCTTATACTTACTGAAGATGCGCGAAGGACCGGGTCTGAACCCGTGCCGGAAGGTAGAGGCGTATATTACGTCCGCGGTGACGTTATACATAGCATGGAGGCGCTCTGTAATCGTGACTTTATAGACGGGCTCAGAGCGAGGAGTGTTGACGCGGCAGACGCAGTGTTTATGTCTGGCTCATCCGAAAGCGTTACTGAGATCGTATTTGATCAGCCTCTAATACTGAACGGAGTTGAGCTAGGACTGCCTATTGATTTGTTGTGTGTAACCGTGACGGGTATACCAAGCGCTGATATCAATCCTCTCGTATGGGATGGCATACCCGTAAGAGGTGGCGTGAGTCCTTTTGAATGGGCACGAGAGGTAGTTGACTACCTTGAAGCTGATGCTGACGACGTGCCTACTACGGAAGTAGTCGCTGTCCTTACTCTAGAGCGACCTGCGGAAGACGAGCCGATTGTCGACGTCGGCCCTGGAGGTACTCCCGAGGCTGCCGAAGCAGATGCGGCTGTCGTGGAGCAGACTCCAGAAGAATTAGCCGAATGGAGTCCTGCTGATCTTATCGCGTTGTTTACCGGCCGAATGCCACGACCTGTGCGCGCAATTGCACATGGTGTAGGTTTCATAATGCGCTGGGGACAGCGCACGGGTGGACGACTACTTCAAGCGAGCTGGGATCGCTGGGCTGAACGTCATCCTGAGTTTGTGATTGGCCGAAGACTGATGCCGATAGGATATGTCTATGGCCGGCTCCGTACCCGTCGTAAACCTCAGATAGTTAACAGCACGCGTGATAACGGTTTGGCTGAGCGACTACTAGCTCAGGACGCTATCACGACGCGCTTGGGTGCTCTTGATAATGCTAATCTGACACGCCGCCGTTTTTCGCCGAGGCGCTGGCGAGAGTTTAGCAATTTAGGCTGGCAAATGCTGGATGCCACCCTCGCTATGCGAGGAAAGAATGGCGAACCCTATACCAATCAACGGCTAACAGAGATGCTTAAGGTGCTGGGGGTACATCGGGTGATCAGATTGTCGTCAGAAGATCGGGATAACTCGGAGGACCCTGACGACAACGCTACATACTACATTAACCCTAGGCTGCGCATGCTTCACTACCCATATATCTTTAGGGAGCACGGGGATGACCATGCAGAGCTTGGGGCATATGTTGGAATGTTTCTCGCACTTCGGTTTTTGAGGATGAGAGCAGAACACCAAGCTTGGCGTAGAGCAAACCCGTTGCCACCGCCAGATCAGTCTACTCTAGCCAAGCCGGCGCCAGTACCGCCACTACGGCCTGCTTCAACGTCGGCTGCACCAAGCTCAGGTACTCCTGGTGCACCGCGAGGTAGTACGGCTGGTGGGCGGAGCGGTCGCGATACAATCGTTGGTATCCCGGTTGAACCAGGCGTTGCGCCACCTGCTGAACCTGAGCAGCTTGCTGCTCGTGCTCGTGAGCTAGTTCATAGCGTCAAGGATGATCCAGTTATCGCAGGTAATGTACGCATGATACGCCGTAGCTTAAGTGGTCCTGATGCTGATAAGGCGGGAGACCTGATATTTTACACTGAGAGAGTTGTTGATCGCCTTGTTGAGATCATCGTAGATCCGGCTGAACAAGAAACGGTATTAGCTGCATTTGGGCTAGCAGCTTTAAGTGAACTCGTTACGGCGGTTCGATTAGGGCAGACGGACCTTAGTGCTGCTCGGCAGGCCGTGGGTGCCAGGATTACCCCTAAAAACCTAGTAGTGGCACTTCTCAGAGCGTTTCCGTCAAGCGAAAGAAACTGAATACATCATCCAGCTTCGTTTGCGGATAGTGGAATGATCTGATTGCACTTTGGGGAGGTGAGAAAGTTCCTGTATACTGACCGCATAAGCTATCAAGGATTGGCCTTTGAACCCACGTAAAATCGTCAAGAAGCTCATTCCAAAAAGTCTCTTTAGTAAAGTTGAACCGTACGGTCACTTAGGCGAGGCAGTTATTGAAAATGTACTATTTGGGTTTCCGACCCACGACCTAAAGGTGGTTGGCGTCACCGGTACTGCCGGCAAGACTACTACGTGCACGCTCATAACTCACATGTTACGAGAAAGCGGATACAAAGTAGCGATGATTACTACTGTGGCGATTGACTACGGTGACGGTAGGGGGGCGCAGCCCAACTCAACACGTATGACGTCACTCGGTGCCTTACAGCTGCTCAAGACTGTTAAACAGATGAAAGCTAACGGCGTTGAATGGCTTGTACTAGAAACGACAAGTCAGGCGCTAGCGCAGTATCGTGTCTGGTCGGTACCGTATAGCATCGTGGCGTACACCAATCTGACACACGATAATTTCCATTATCACGGTACATTCGAGCGATACCGGACTGCGAAGTTAATGTTATTCAAACAATGTAACCGAAATCAGCAGGGTCTGCGCATAGGTATTGTAAACGCCGATGATGAAAATGGGCATTTCTTCGCTGATGCTATCGCGAATCCAGTGACGTACGGGATTAAACATGGTGATTTACGGGCCGCCGACATTAAACTCAACCCGTCGGGTGCTAGTTTTGAGGCAAAGGTGGGTGGTAATCGGTATCGTATCACGAGTAGACTACCCGGTGAGTTTAACGTATATAACTGCCTGGCTGCTATTGGCGTTGCACGGGCTGTCGGATTGAGCCAAGTGCAGATTGAGCATGGCATTGCCAGCCTGAAGAGTGTCGATGGACGTATGAATAGTGTTGATGAAGGGCAGGACTTTAGTGTCATTGTCGACTATGCATGCACTCCAGACGCATTCGATAAGGTCTTCTCGGCTATTAAACCCGCAGTGAAGGGGCGCATCATCACGGTCTTTGGCACGCCAGGCAGGCGTGACGAGCTTAAGGGTCCTATTCAGGGTGAGATTGCCGGTAAGAATGCCGACATCGTAATCTTGACCGAGGAAGATGACCGTGATCAGGACGGTACGCGTTTGATGGAATTGATCGCTACTGGTGTCGAAAAAACCGGAAAGGCGCGTGGTAAAAACCTGTTTCTAATTCATAAGCGTGAAGCTGCTGTGCAAAAAGCAATTGACGTAGCTAAGCAGGGTGATATGGTGCTCCTGCTCGGAAAAGGCGAAGAACGGGTAATTATCACCAATAAGCCAGGCTTTACTCTATCGCCCGGCCATAACTATAACGAAGCTACGGACACCGTTCGACGCTCATACAACGAAGAAACGGCAGCACGTGCAGCCTTACGCAAACGGCTGAGCAAACATTAGCTATTGCTAATACACATCGACACACAGCGAATGCTGCCGCCGCCCTTTGCCAGCTCAGGGTTATTGAGTGTAATGGTACGCAGGCCATGGGCCTCGATAGCCGCTTGTAGCTCTGGTGCGCCCTGATTCATAATGACAGTTTCGCCGGTGGAGACCAGGTTGCAAGCATAGGCGCCTTTAGCTTCCTGTAAACTGACCGCTATCTTTTCGACTGCGTCAAGATTATGCAACAAAAACTGGCTCGCAGGTACGAAGGCGTCGGGACACCAAGCTATCAGACCCTTTTGGTCGCCGACCGGTGGTCTCAAAATAGCAAGTGCCAAATCGAGATCGTAGAAGAAACTGTCAGGCCAACCGGAATGGCTGTTTATGACAGGCCGGCCATTACTATCAAGCAAGGGGACGGTCTGTAGCTGGATACGGTTGTAGCCTAAACGCTCTGCCATAAAAGCTTGAGCTGCCGCATCGCTGCGGTATCCCTGGCCGCAAAATACATACTCGCCGCAGGGCAGTGCATCTCCTTGGCCGCTGAAATGTAAGTCCCCAGGAACGTATATGATAGTTTTGCCGAATGCGCGTAATACTTCTGCAGCGTACGCTTCCTCAGCTTTTCGCGCGTTCGGTAGTCTGGCTAGTACTACGGTGTTGTCTCGCTCCAAGCCCCAGTTAGCGGTATAGACCCCGTCTTGACAGCTAGTGGGTGGGGGAACTTGGTAAACTGTGATACCGGCCGACTCATATGCCTGGCGTACCCTGACGTGTTCGGCCGCGGCCGCGGCAAGGTCTATTGGTACTGAGGCATCCATGAAGGGATTAATGGCGGCCTGGTCGTTGAAGTATTCGACCCCAGATATTACCAATCGCTGGTTTAGTGCTATGAGCATGTAGTGTAGAGTATACCAGACTAGGGCGTCAGAATCGGGTCTTGACGGATGCATTGGCACTCGGATATAGTGAGTGCTGATGTGTTGGCGGTTTAGTGTTCAGGCTGCTAATACTAACTTGAAAACAAGGAGGAGTGAACAATGAGCGTACCCATTCAGCCACTCGGCGACTACGTAGTGGCACAAGCTGAAGAAGCTGCAACCAAGACAGCGAGTGGCCTGTATCTGCCAGGTGGTGCACAGGAGAAACCAAAAGTAGCTAAGGTCGTTGCGGTGGGCAAGGACGTTAAAGGCCTAAAAGCTGGCGACAAAGTTATCTACAAAAGCTACTCCCAGACTGACATTAAGTTGGATGGCACCGAATACATTCTAGTAAAAGAAGAGGACGTCCTCGCGACGGTTAAGTAGGAGAAGTTGAGACAATGGCAAAAAAAGTATTCTACGATGAAGATGCACGCCGCCGCGTTCTAGGCGGAGCAAAAATTTTATACGAAGCCGTCAAGACGACTATGGGGCCAAAAGGGCGCAATGTAGTCATCAGCAAAAGCTACGGTGCGCCGAGTGTGACGCACGACGGCGTGACGGTGGCTAAAGGTGTTGAAATTGCTGATGCAGATGATGAAACGCTAGGCTACAAGGTTGGTGCTGAACTAATCAAGCAAGCTGCCAACAAGATGAACGACGTGGCTGGCGATGGTACCACGACAGTTACTGTTTTGACCTATCACATCTTGAGTGAGGCCAATAAGCTTATTGCCGCCGGACATAACCCGATGCTATTGCGCAAAGGCCTAGAAGCAGTGGCACTTGATGTCGAAAAACAGCTTGGCAGCATGGCGGAGGACGTTCAAGGCAATAAGAAGCGTGTGGCTGAGGTTGGTACTATCTCAGCTGGTGATGTGGCCATTGGTGACCTGATCGCTGAAGTGATCGAAAAGGTTGGTAAGGATGGAGTGGTTACCGTCGAAGAAGGGCGTGGCCTCGAGCTAGAGAGTGAAGTAGTGGAAGGTTTCACCTTCGATCGCGGCTACGTTAGCCCATATATGGTTACGGACACTGCACGTATGGAAGCAGTGTATGACAAGCCGGCGATTGTCATTACTGACAAAAAAGTTTCCAGTGTGCAGGAGTTTTTACCTCTACTCGAAAAATTAGCGCAAGCTGGCAAGAAGGATTTAGTGTTGATAGCCGATGATGTTGAAGGTGAGGCTCTCGGTACGCTCATTCTCAACCGCTTGAAGGGTGTGTTTAACACTGTCGCCGTGAAGGCCCCAGCCTTTGGTGACCGCCGCAAAGATATGCTAAACGATATTGCTATCTTGACCGGCGCTGAAGTAATTACCGAAGACCGCGGTATGACATTTGAGAACGTTGATCTCGATGTCGTAGGTACCGCCCGGAAGGTAATTGTGACCAAAGATGAGGCGACCATTATTGAGGGAGCTGGTTCTGCCGCCGAAGTCCATGCACGCATAAAGCAGATTGCTACTCAGGCCGATGCTGCAACGAGCGAATACGACAAAGAGCAATTGGAGAAGCGACGTGCTGCACTAAGTGGCAAGGTTGCTGTAATTAAGGTCGGTGGCGCTACTGAGACTGAAATCGAAGAAAAGAAGTATCGTGTGGATGATGCAGTAGCTGCAGTGAAAGCTGCACTGAGCGAAGGTATTGTACCGGGTGGTGGTGTGACGTTAGTAAACCTGGCTTCTGCTACCACGACCGACGATGATGATGACTCTGTGAGCGCTGGTAAAGCACTTCTCGTAAAAGCGCTAGAAGAGCCTTTCCGTATTCTCATGACGAACAGTGGTCTGAATGCTGATGAGTGGCTGCCACAGGTTAGGAAAGCAAAAGCCGGTCACGGTGTAAATGTTAATGACCCGAGCAAATTGGTTGACATGAAGGCTGCTGGTGTAGTTGATCCTGTCGCCGTCACCAAGCAAGCTGTACAGAATGCGGTGTCTATTGCCGGCACTAGCATGACAATGGGTGCACTCGTGGTAGAGGTGCCCGAGCCGAAATCGGCCGCACCAGCCGCTCCAGACATGGGCGGCATGGGCATGATGTAGTTAAGGGCGTTCGTTCTTTCTGTAAAAGGAATAGCTCCGGCTCGCCGGAGCTATCTTTGTAATTGTTTCAAACGGACGCCAACTAACATGATTGACACAGACGTATATGTCACATAAAGAAATACGCTACACCTTACGGTATTGATTACTTGCTTGACTGCTGGAGACTAGCGACTGTCATTGGAGCCACCGTAGGCTGAAGAGCCATACCCGGAGCTGGTGAGACTATGTGTATCGAGCGATTTACCAGTTAGTAATCTTAGGATAGTACTGAAACCGAAAACTGAAACGACAGCTAAGCCTAGCACGCTTAAAAATTCGCCACGCGAGACTTCCTTTTCCATAAGACTAGAGAGTGGTGCGTTCATTTGTTTTTAAGTTTCCTTTTGATGTTCAAATATTTATTACAATTGTAAGCAAGAGCGTTTTCGGTGTCAAGCACTTTCAATATTTGGTAGACAGGGGAATGGTGTGTCGGTTTTCAGCTTAGGTGGTTGTGTTATGGTTAATAACTGGTGCGAAGCTAACGGGTTCGGTGTACGGAACCAGTGGTCGATCAGCGCGCTCAATTTGACGTTTAGTATCCTGCTCTATGAGTGGCTGCAACCAAGACGGTCGTGCATTACTACGGTTAATAGCCCAGATCAGGATAATACCAAATTGATACATCAAGATAATTGGTACAACCACTATCATCTGGCCGAGGAGATTGGGTGTGGGGTTCATAATGAATGCGACAATAAACGCCCCGGCAATAAGGTGACGTTCATATTTGAACAAACCCGATGGCTTAATCGGCTTAATTCGGTTGATAATAACGAAGATAAGTGGCAGTTGGAACATTAACGCTGAGCCGAGCAGATAGAGTGCTACGAATTGCATGTATGACTGGATAGTAATCAGGGGCCGCACCTGTATAGTTGTGAATTGATGTAGGAGAAAATGCAGCGCACTCGGTAGCCCTACGAAGTAGCCGAATACGACACCGGCTAGCGCTACACCACCGGCCGCAGCTGAAGCAGTTCGTAAAAATCGCTGTGTGGTGTCACGCATGAGCGGACTCACAAACGCTAATAGTTGGTAGATAATGACAGGTGTAGAAAGCACGAGACCAATATCCAGACAGACGCTGAACAAAAAGTTAATACCCCCAAGAGGCGACGTATAGATGAAGTTCTGGCCGTGACTCGGGCGCAATAAAGCAGCTATAATCTGACGCTGTATACCATACGCAAGCGTACTACCGATTGCAACACAGGCAGCAACAATAAATAAACGTCGCCTAAGTTCGTGGACGTGTTCAATAAAAGGAAGTTTAGCGTCGCGTGCGATTTTAGCTTTGGTTCGTGCCGTTGCTCGACTTGCCCGGTTCGTCATCGCCATTTAAACCCTTGCGAAGTTCACGTGCTGATGTCCCTAGGCTGCGAGATAATTCCGGTAGCTTCTTAGCTCCGAATAGCAGCAGGACAATAGCCAGGATGATGAGCAAATCCGGCGTAGATAGATCCAGGATCGCGAATTGTTGTGAAAACATTTATTTCTCCTCGCTCTCAAATTACCCGTTGAGATAATAGTATGATACCATAAGCGTAAAGTAATAAACAATGGACTACGAGTATGACACAGGTCTATAACTACCAAATTCTCGCGCAAGTGTATGGCGGTGGAGCCTATGACAGCTCAACCTATCAACAGAGTAGTACGAGTGGTGGAGGACTGAGTGACACAGGTATAGCTATCGCTAGTATAGTAACACTGGCCGCACTCATCTTGCTAGCCGCTATAGTTGTCCGCATTTGGAAGCGCCCTCGTAAGCAAGCGGCAGTTGCCGAGGTTGTGGACGACGAACGTGACGACCTCAGCCAATAAAGAGTTTTTCGTTCGTGTAGTTTAAGTATGCTAGTAAGGCAATACTAAGCGCGAGCAGCCCCAAAAGTATCCAAAATTTAGCCCTTTCACTCATGATACGCCTTTCAGCTTAGCAACTACGACGAGCCGGTCGACAGGGTGCCAGAGCGGCGTGCAGGTGAACAACGTGATTTGTGAATCGGGTGTATTATTTTCGATCGCCGTGTCTGTTGGTGGCACAGTCTGACTGCTGACTACACTATACGTGTAGGTCTTTCCGTCCCATATTACGCCGATACTGTCACCGATTTGCAGTTTGTTTAAGTAATAAAATGCACCCCGTGGCCCAGTATAGCTGAAGCGGTGAGCTAGAAAGACCGTATTACCACCCTTATCGGGGGTTGATGACTCTGGCCAGCGCCAAATGCCCTTATATAGCAGATTGAACCAGTTGCTCTCAGGACCTTCTAAGGTCGGTTGGTTTAGCATCATGGCAGGAATAATGAGACTGTTCGGTTGTTCGACAGCCGCTTTAGCGTGAGTTTCGACCGGTCGTTCAATAAGCTGTTGTAGATGTGTCCGCTGTTGGGTGTGCCGCGAATCCCACCAGTACGTCAGCTGAGGTATTAACGGTGCGGCAATGACGTAGAGATTTATGATGACAATAGCAACGAATAACAGGTTATTAATCTGTCGTAACGTGATGCGCATACAATGTATGATACTAGACTATCTACCTCGAATCGTAATTTCAGGGACGTATGCTTAACTAAGGTACGATATGTTCCGAAGAGGAAAAATGGCAATGGTGGTGTACTCAGTTTCGTTAGATGCTGCGCTCGTGCTGCTGGTTGACAGTCGGGTCGCTAACTATCCTCAAGAGTTAGTCCCTAGTCATCGTGGTGATAGCAAACCATCCGGATACTTGCAAGGATATACCGATATGATGAGGGCGGCAGTGAAGGGTGCCACGATGGGTCCGATTATGAATGTGCACAGGGCTATATTAGCCAGCCAGTCGGGAGCATATGTTGATGGCATTGTATCGGGAGCTTCGCTAGATATAAGAGACACGATTGCTAATCCTGTTGTTGGAGAAGCGATCATGGCTATTCCTGAAGTTCAATCCGAAGATGGCGGGACGTCCGCGTAGTCTGCTGTTTTTATTTACGCAGCCTGGCTGTCGTTATCGGATACTTGATCTTGCTGCTGAGTAAAGTAGTTGATCTCATTCACAACATCTAGCAGTGCTTGAGCACGGATTCCCTCGTCAGTGATTGCTTGAGCAGCAGTGTAAGCGTCGTGTAAAAAGGCGGGGTTGTCTGTACTTTGTATGAGCATCATAGTAGTACGAAACTTTTCCTCGGGGTCTTGGTCGAGGTGACTAACAAGCGGACCGAGTTGACTGAGTGCCTGTTGCTTAATATCTAGTAGGTCATCAGCAGTGCTGACAGGAAACGAAGATACCTGACCTTGTGTACCTGCAGCGTAGTCGCTAAATGCTTGTAACGGGACTGGCTGTGATGCTTGCTGCGCAGTAACTGCAGGTGTATCACTAGATGGGTTTGGGGGGTATGTCACAGTGGGGTCGACAAAGGAATTCTGAGTAGGGGTTGGCGATTGTATCGGGTCGGGAGGCATAGTACTGAAGCTAGACGACTGGTCACTACCGAAAGGAGTTGTTGGTGCAGGGTCGCTAGCAAAGGTCGGTTGAGCGCTACCATATCCTGCTGTTGACGGTTGATTAAGCACAGATTGGCTATCTGCTATATCAAACGAGTGAGGGGTATCTTGTCCAGCGATGACTGGTAGAGGGGCGCCAGTATCGGAATCGACATCCAACGGATTTACCCCAGGCTGGGATGTTGGCTGACTTTGGGCTTGAAATGAGCTGTAGTCTTGTGGGCTACCTATGCCGCTCGGTTGAGTCTGTGCACCGTAAATCGGCGTCGTAGCTGCTGTGGATGGGCTCTGTGACACATCAGAACCCGGCGCAGCGGTCGTTGTACTAGGTTGGCTTGCGCCGCTCTGACTTCCAAAAATCATGCCTACCCCCTGGCGTTCATTTTTTAGCTTTAGCAATTTACAATAAGACTATAATAACAAATTTTTGCGCTAAGCAACAACCGAATGAAGGGTAAAAGTATGCTAGATGACTTACAAAAAATCCACGAACGTGATCCTCAGGATGCACTTGGGATAGCGGAAAAACAATGGCAACAGCTTGAATATGTATTCGATGTAAACGAACCACAGCTAGAGGTAACAAACGTGGTCTACGCGGGCATGGGCGGTTCGGCATTAGCTGCGCTCATCAGCCGCAACTGGCCGGGCTACTCTATACCATTTGAGATTGTGCGCGACTATAACATACCGGACTACGTATCGGGAAAGACGTTCTTTATTGCTGCTAGCTACTCTGGTAATACCGAGGAAACTATTAGTGCACTAACTCAAGCCGAGGCGAGAGGTGCACATATCGCTGTTATTGCCAGCGGTGGCAAACTACAACAAATTGCCCAGGATAAGGGTTATCCATTCACGCTATTGCCCGGCGGGCTTCAGCCACGCCACGCCATTCTCTATAACCTTAAAGCACTTGTTACGCTGCTCGAAAGGGCTGGTATGGTGGCTGCAGACTCAGCTGAAGCCGAGCTGCATCGTACGGCCGCATATATGAGGGATGTATTACAGGCCTGGTTACCGACAGTACCGACAAAGGAGAATCTTGCCAAACAGATTGCACTGGAGTGTATGGGTAGGTCTATTGTTATATACGCCGGCCCTAAGCTTGCACCCGCAGCCTACAAATGGAAAATTAGCTTTAATGAAAATGCAAAACACATCGCCTGGTGGAATCAATACAGCGAGTTCAATCACAACGAATTTCTAGGTTGGACTGAGCAGCCAGAGCAGAAACCATACACAGTTATTGATCTACGCAGTAATCTTGAGCATCCCCAGATTCAAAAGCGTTTTGAGGTTAGTGCTCGACTGCTGAGCGGTCGCCGCCCAGAACCAATTGCTGTCCAGGCCCAAGGTGACACACTGCTTGAACAACTTCTCAGTGTTATTGCACTCGGCGATTTCGTGACTCTCTATACGGCAGTGCTGAGTAACGTCAATCCGACGCCGGTCGAACTCATAGAAAAACTCAAAGTAGAATTGACAAGTTGATCGAAGGTCACGAGCTACATACATAGGACATATCTGACCAAGATATTTTACGCAATTTTTTTCGGGCTAACTCTTTAGTTATCTATAGGGCCTACATTTAATCCTATCTGAAGATGGTGACGCTATCTCTCAGTGGATCACTGAGAGATAGTCGTATTTATATCTACGTAGGGCTGTCCTGAAGAGTTTACTGCAAACTGGTAATGCGTACTGTCGGTAGCGATCTTGGC
>Ga0335072_10003014_pt1 | contig 25634 bp, 19 predicted proteins | sample Lox_Sample_21_FD_206725 | JGI IMG/M metagenome (GOLD analysis project Ga0335072, IMG submission 206725) | Soil microbial communities from Loxahatchee National Wildlife Refuge, Florida, United States - Lox_Sample_2.1 | ecosystem: Environmental > Terrestrial > Soil > Wetlands | place: USA...
GACAGTGAGCGCACTGATTACTCCGTTCGAAGATTCGCGCAAACGCTTCATTGAGCAGTGGGAACGGGCGGCGAATCCCGAGTGGCTCGCGGTGCATGCGAGCGATGGCGGCAAGCTGATGAGGGCCAGTCATAATGTGCTGTTGGCGCACGAAGACAAAACGTTCTCCGGCGCATTTGTGGCTTCGGCGTCAATTCCCTGGGGTCAGGCGCACGGCGACGACGATATGGGCGGCTACCACCTGGTGTGGACCCGCGACATGGTGCAAACAGCCACGGCATTGTTAGCCTGCGGCCGTACCGAGACCGCGCGGCGAGCTCTGGTCTACCTGGCCTGCACACAGCAACCCGACGGTGGGTTCGCGCAGAATTTTTGGGTCGACGGAACACCTTACTGGCGAGGCAAGCAACTTGACGAGGTCGCGTTTCCACTTATTCTCGCCTGGCGCCTGTGGAAGGCTGAGGGCCTCGGAGAGCTGGATATCTTTCCCTTTGTGGAACGCGCCGCCGCGTGTTTAGTGCAGCAGGCGCCGATTACGCCGCAGGAGAGATGGGAAGAAATCGCCGGCTATTCACCTTCCACACTAGCCGCTGTGATTACAGGTCTGATCTGTGCGGCGGAGATGATGCGCGCCCACGAGTCGCGTGAGCTGGCCACATTTCTTGAGGAATTCGCCGACTGGATTGAGGGCCACCTCGAGGATTGGACGGTTACCAGCAGCGGCGTACTGCATCCCGAGGTCAAGCGCCACTACATGCGCATTGGACCGCCTGTCTGCGATGAGGCCAACTTGCACGAGGACTGCGGCAGTAATATCATCCGCGTGGCGAACCGTCCCCCCGGCACGCGGTACGAGTTTGAAGCTCGAGAGATCATCGACGCGGGCTTCCTGGAACTGGTGCGCTATGGCGTGCGCCGTGCGGACGACCCTCTCATGGTGGACTCGCTCAAGGTAGTGGACGCGGTGATCAAGCGCGATCTTCCGCAGGGACCCGGCTGGCTGCGCTATAACTGGGATGGTTATGGCGACCGGCCTGATGGGGGCGCGTTCAAAGGATGGGGACAGGGCCGCGTTTGGCCGCTATTGACCGGGGAGCGTGCACACTTCGAGTTGGCTGCCGGACGCGACATCGCTCCTCTAATCGCGACTTATGAGAGCTTCGCCAGCAGCGGCCAGATGGTGCCTGAGCAGGTGTGGGATGAGGCTGACCGGCCCGAGCACGGCCACTTTATGGGCCGACCCGCGGGTTCGGCCATGCCGCTGGTGTGGGCGCACGCCGAGTACCTCAAGCTGCTGCGCTCGGCGCTCGACGGCAAGGTCTTCGATCGCGTTGATTCCGTGTACGAACGCTACTCCGTGCCAGAGGGGCGCAAGCGCGTACGGCACGATCTCGAAATCCACACCAGCCAGCGGCCCATTCAAACCCTTGACGCCGGCAAAACCCTCCGCATCCTCGACAGCGAGGATTTCGAGGTGGTGTGGACTGACAACAGTTGGCAGACAACGCAAGCCACGGCTTGCCGCGCGTTGGGCTGCGCAGGCTCGAGCGCGGACATCGAGCCAACAGCCGGCAGCAGTGAGGTACAGTGGACGGCTCACTATCCTCAGCGAGGCGCATGGCTTGGATCTAACGTTACGGTCAAGATCGAAGTAGCCTCAACCTCCGGACTATAGGTCTAACTCGATTGGTGATTCCGGTGTCGAGCAACAGATCAAAGCGTTGCCCACAGCTGGCCGGTCGAGCGGCTCTGGCGCGTAGCGCAGCCGGCCGTCAAGAATGCCGCACTCACACCTATGACACACGCCTGTCCTGCAAGACCACCTGACGGGGACGTCGCATGCCTCAGCCAATTCGAGTATGTTCTGGAACCGGCTGTCCCATGGCACTGCTAAACCGCTTCGCGTAAATGACACCATTGGTCCGGTTCCACGAGGAACTGGAGAATGCGGGGGCTTGACTTCTGCCTTCGTTACACCCGGCGTAATACTGTCCGCGGGCCCGAATACTTCTTGATGGATTGCATCTCGCGCGACACCAAGAGAGATGAGATCGTGATTCATATCCCTCAGAAAGGCGGATGGCCCGCACAGGTAATAGTCTGCCACAACAGGTAGGTCGAGCTTCTTCAGACTCGCGAGGTCCAAGTGCCCTCGAACGTCGAAGTCGTTCCCAGGCCGGTCAGTTGGATCGGGTTTGCTGTACGCGATTGCGGAATGACTTCCGGGAATAGCCGCCAACAGTTGCCGGGCTTCCTGGGCAAAGACATGTTCCTTTTTGTTGCGCGCACCATGGATCCACCACACTTCTCGTGGAGTCTCTGCACGACCGGACGCGATAGAGTGCAGCATTGATAGAACCGGAGTCACTCCGATTCCCGAGCTCAACAGAACAACTGGCCGCCCACCCGGCCGCAAAACGAATTCGCCGCGTGGCGCACTGATCTCCAATTTGTCGCCGATCTGCGTAGCGTCTACAAGATGCCTGCTGCCTGGGCCTGTTCCACGTTTCACACTGATTCGATAGGTGCCCACATCCGACGCGCCCGAAATGGAATAGCTGCGCACGACAGACGACGAATTCTTGTCAGGGAGGCAGCGCAGCGCCAAATATTGACCGGGAAGCGCCAGCGGGAGCGGCGATCCTTCCGGGTCTGCCAAAACAACTGAAACAATCTCGATTGTCTCCCGATGCACTTCAACTACTCTCACCCACCGGAACCCATCCCATGCGGGCAATGACGAAATAGGCGATGTAAGTCCCGGGTTGCCGTTGTGGACCCCATTCTTCTCTGCTTGGAGAAAGCCTTCGAATGAGCCCTTCCATCCCGGACTCAGGGCCGGGATACGGGCCGCAATTGCTATGCGCTTGAAATCGTGGTTTGAAGTGTAGAGAAGAGAATCAATCTCCGCGACCGAGATCCCATCGGGTCCATCCGAGATTTTCTGAATTTCGTCTCCAGCGCCAACTTCACCTTCCGAGATGACCCGGCAATAGAACCCTGGCCTGCGATGCGAAACAAGCAGCGCCGCCATCTGAGGATTATCCATTCGAATACCGAGGCGATAGCATGTGACACGGGGTTGCGTCACTTCAAAGACCGCAGAACCGATCCTGTACCGGTCTCCAATGCAAACCTCATCGTCGGCCAGCCCCTCGACAGTGAGATTCTCTCCAAACTGTCCGTATTCAAAGTCATTTCGGCCGAGTTTGCGCTCCCAATACTGGTAGGCCTCGAGTTGATAAACCATAACGGCACGATGTTCGCCGCCATGACCTTTGAGATCGGCCTGGCCATCGCCGTCGAGATTGAGCCGTCGAGCAAAGACGCGCCCCGAGACGGGGCGTTTCCAGATGGCAGTGCGGACGATCTTGCCTTGCCACGCGATTTCACGTGGAAGGCCCACATTGACGGACAGAAGTTTCGGCATTGGCTCCTCCGATGCCAGCTGCGCCGATATAAGGAGTTCCGGAGGAAGGCGAGCCTTTTCAGGGCTCACCCCCAAAAGGTGCGCTATCTTTTTTCAACCGCGCGGAGAGTCACTTAGGAGCGGCAGCCTCGAGCGGATGCCTAACCTGCTCGACCCATTGGGCACGCCAGGATGGTGCATCAAATGGGTCGCCGAAATATTGTGCTTCGTGCCGGCATTTTCCTTTTTCGAATTCCATGATGCTGACGGTATACACCGGCTTTCCTTCGTAGTTGATCAAGTATTCCGTGACCCAGAGATTTCCTGAGCCACTGATGCGGCGCACGGTGAAACCAGCGGGGCGGCCTGGATGATGCCCTCGCAGGCTCTTTAGATTCTCTCTGCCGCATATTCGTTCACCCGATTGCGGATATTCGCAGATCGCGTTCTCTTGATAGATGTCATGCTCCGCTTCCAGATCACCGGCCGCAGACGCCGACCAATGCTGGTCCAGGGCCGCTCGGATTTGTTGCTCTCTCGTCGTCATTGGGATCCTCTTCGACTCTTCTTAGATGGAAGCAAGAATAGTGCGGCCGAGCGAACTGGAAAAAATGACCCTCAAATCTTTCCCGACGCGCCAGCAGTGCGGACAGTCCGTTCTCGGTTTCTGCGATCGCTTGTCTGTAGCGTCGTCGGCGTTGTCGGCATCACCAGTGGTTTGAGCCCGACGCGATCTGCCGTGAGGCTCTTTTATCGCGTCCTGTTTTTGAGGCGCTTTCGTCGCGTCGATTCGATGTAATCGGAAGCGTCAAAGCCATCGTGCTACAGAATTGAGAAAGGAACAATTGGACGAAAGTATTGACGATACCTTCGTACCGCATGGTGCAATTGCGGTCTGTGAGATGTCATTAATGTCCGTTCTGAGATTGAACTATGGTCGCTGATGGTTGATTCCTCAGCAGATTTCCAGTCGCGAATTCAAGGTTAACTGCTTCCAAGAATAACTCTGATCGTGCGGAGACACTGGATAGCCGGGCTTTGGCCAGTTGATCCTCGGCGGTAACAACATCGACTAGGTTCTTGACCCCATATTTGTATGCTTCCAGCGATGCCGAATAAGAGGAGTTGGCCGATTCGAGAAGCGCCACAGCAGCGTCGTGCTTTCGCAACGCCGTTCGGAATGCGATGTAAGCAGTCCAGACCTCGCGCGTTGTTTCATCGTCTTTCGCCGTAAGTTCGTCCTGTGCCTCGCGGCGTTTCGACTCGGCGATCAACAATTCGTTCTTTCGTGCACCTCCGTCAAAGATGCGCCACTGGACGCCGAGTGCGGCGGACCAGGTAGGCTCGCTCGCGGGACCGAGCTGGCCGTAATCCGCCGTGGGCCACACAGAGGTCTGCGCTGCCGAACCCGAGAGAACCATCTGCGGTTTATACTCTGCCCTGGCTGCACGAATGTCGGCCTCGGCGGAGCGGATTCGTAGAGTTTGCGCCATGAGGTCGGGACGATCCTTCATCGCACGATCGATCAGCGCGTCGATGGACATTGTGAGTCGCTCCGGCAACGGTGCGCTCTTCTGGCTGTCGATCACTATGTCGGGAGAGGGACCGGCTCCCACCGCTTCAGTCAGGGTCACACGCGCAATCTTTTCGTCCCCATCCGCCGATTCCTCGTCAAACGCAGCCTGCGCCGTTTCCGCTCGAGCGTTGAGAACATCAGGAAGAGTTGCAAGTCCGTTCTTCAGCCGGTCTTCAGCGGCATCCTGCGTGGTTTGCGCGGTTCGCAACGTGTCCTGGGCGGCCTGCAATCTTTCCTGTGCGGTCACCAGCTGGTAATAAGCACTGGCCACGCGAAACGCCAGCGCCTGATTTACCTGAATGACGTCCGCACCCGCGGCGAGCCTCTCTTCTTTCGCGGAGTCCACCTTCGCCTCGCGTTTACCAAAGTCAAAGATGAGATATTGGAGCGTGACTTCCGGCCGGACGACGGGCACCTCGACCATGACGTAGCCGCGAGGAGCGAGCGGTTTCGGAAACGGATTTATCAATCTCTCGTCGCCGAAGACAGCTAAACCATCTAACTCAGGATAATAAGCGCTTCTTGCCAAACCGAGCTCTGCGGCCTTCTGTTTCGCACGCTCCCAGACCACGCGCGTGCTGGGGTTGTGCTCCTCGGCAACATCGATCAGCTCGGCCAGGGTGTAGGGGTGAACTGGATCGAGAATGGCCGTTCCCTCGCGAGGCGTTTCGCGAGCGGCGCAATCGGCGACTGCTGCTGGAGAAGACACTTTGCCGGCACATTGCCCCAGCGCTCGCATTGCGGAGAAGGCGAGAAGCAGTACCAAAAGCAGAATATTCGGTGATGCACTGTATTCGACGGATCGAAACTTCCTCTGGTTCATTGCCTGTGACGCGCCGGCAATCGCTAGCCACACCGCGCTTGCATGGGAGTTCGCTGTCACAATAATGCCTCCGCTCCGGTGGGTCTTGAATGAGCGCAACTAACATCACTTGAGCGTGGCGCCGGCGCAAGAACTATTTGTGCCTCACTGAGTTCCTGCAATCTCAGAGATAAGCCGGCCACTCGACTGCGCACCGAACTTTGTCACAGCGTTGACAAATGCGCCTAACTCGCGTTCTGCCTTGCGAATCTTGTCCGCGCACACCAAATTGGAAAACAATTCTTTCGTGTCCACCAGCGATTACGACAGAAGTCCGGAGGCTAATCTATTAGACGAAGGTGTCGATCGATACCAAAGGATTGTTAGACCTCGTCCTTCCATCGACTTACCCGGCAACACCTCACCGTTTCTCTCGCTTGATAGAAGCCGCTGAACTACCGTTGCAGAAAATCCATGGGAAGGAAAACCGCCTCATGAAGGAGGTCGCGGTACCCATTTATCTCAACTTGTACAGAAACCAACGCAATCAACCGATCCAAAGGTATTGATCGATACCTTCGTCCTATAGATAGCCCCTTGACCTTATGGCCTAATCCAGACGTGAGGCTGAGGCTGCGAATGATCTCACTTCGTCCGCTGGCGGGCTTATCTCTGACGGCCCTTTTGACGTTGGTTGGTTGCTCTCATGCGCCAGAATTCAGCATCTTCGGCTCTTTTTTCCCCGCCTGGATCTTCTGCTCCGTCGGTGGTCTCGTACTGATGGCGGGCGCACGTGCTGTGATTGCTCGCACTGCTGTCGCTGAACACCTGGCTGCACCCATCGTTTTCCATCTCAGCATGGCGATCTTCCTCACATGCATGTTGTGGCTGCTGTTCTACAGCTAGGTAAATACGATGCCAAATCAGGACACAGGCCAACCCGGGGAGGATAGCCGCATCGCAAAACTTCACCTGTACGGTCGCGTCTTCACCGCAGGCATGGTTCTGCTGGCGATGGCCGGCCTGATTGCTGTCTACTCGGTCACAACTCGGCATCCCCAGACCGATGACGCCGAAGTCTTTGCCAACTATATCGGAATCGCTCCCGTTGTCGAGGGGCCGATACTGCACCTGAACGTCGCTGACAATCAGCGCGTTAAACAGGGCGACCTGCTTTTTGAAATCGATGATCGACCGTATAAGTATGCCGTCGACCGCGCAGTATCGGACCAAGCCGCACTCGAAGGCCAGATCGTCGACGAACAGCGGCGCATTCAGGCCGAGGTGCACGCCGTCACCGCCTCCGGGGCTGCAACCCGCAGCGCCACCGCCAACGTCGACCGAGCACAGGCCTCGATCCGTGAGGCGGAGGCCGATGTCGCCCACTCTGAGGCTGCGTTGGATCGGGCCAAGACCGAGTGGACCTACGCCCAGGATAATCTGCACCGCGTCGAGCCTCTGCTCGCGAAGCAGTTCGTTACCGTCGACCAAGTCGACCAGGCACGCACGACAGAGCAGGCCAGCGCGCAGTCTGTGCATGAAGCCGAATCGCAATTGGCCCTCAATCGAGCCCACCTCAACTCCATGGTGGCCGCCCTGGCGGAGGCCAGGGCTTCGGCAGAGCAGAGTACGGCACAGTTTCACCAATCGCAGTCCAGCGTACTTACCCTCGACCCCCTCGTGGCGCAACGGCAGGGACGGGCCTCTGCAATCGCCAACGCCCAATATAACTACAACGAATGCCGCGTCTACGCTCCATTCGATGCGCGTGTAACAAACCTCGTCATTTCTCAGGGTGCCTACGCTCACGTAGGACAGGAGATTTTCACGCTAATCGACACTCGTATCTGGTGGGTGCTTGCGAATTTCCGCGAGACGCAGCTGAAGCATATCCAACCGGGTATGACTGCAGACATCTATCTTATGTCTCAACCAGGCTTGCGACTTACAGGCGTTGTGGAGAGCACCGGGTACGGTGTTACACCCGATCCTTCGCTCGTGGGGCGATTCACAACCGGCCTGCCCGACGTACAACGCACTCTGAGTTGGGTACATCTGGCCAGCCGCTACCCCGTTCGCATTCGGATTCAGTCACCGCCCTCTGATGCGATTCGTCTGGGGGAATCTGCTGTGGTAGTTATCCGCGGATACAAACGGAAGCCTTGACATGGCGACCCGAGCTGCTCAACTCCGCCACCAGCCAGCCGGCCGAATTACGTCTTGGCTTTGGTTTCGCGAATTTATTCGGTGGGAAGTTGCCCCGTATCCAGGACGCGCAAACACGGTCATCCGCATGACGGTCACAGCCACACTGGTCATGCTCATCGTCGAGACCTTTCGCATCCCTAACGCGTTCCTGGCTGCTCTCTATGCGATTCTATTGGCTCGCGAAGATCTCACCGCTACATGGCGTGGCGGCCGAACTATCGTACTCGGATTCGTCGGCGCCAGCATCTACACACTGCTGGGGATGATGCTGTTCCGCGGTTACCCCATTACTCATTTCTTCTGGGTAATCGGAAGCTTGTATCTGGTCTTTTTCGTTATACGCACGGCGACTAACTACGCAGCCGCGGCGGCTTTCGCCATTCCGATTGGCATTACCCTACCACTATGGGACCGTTCTTTGCCGAGTCAAGTCCAGGTGGAGGGTACTCTCTGGCCTGTCTTGATCATCGCAGTCGGCGCTAGCGTCACTTTGGGAACCGAAGCGCTATACCGCATCTTCGATCGCTCCGATCCGCTCATCAGGTCCGTCGACGATCTGTTGCTCGCGGTGCAGCAGGTAGCGGAGAGCGTTGCCGGCCTGCAGGCCCCGACAGAATCGATCCTCGCCAGAATTCATCAATACCAGATGATCGGCACTGGCCGACTCAGAATGACGTTGCAGCGTCAAGGTCTGGAACCGACCCGGCGGGCGCAGCGCAGCGCGCTGATTTCGCTGGCGGGCCGGCTCACTGGCCTTGCCGCGGATCTCGTGCGCACTCCCCTCCAACCCGGCGACGATGACGCGATCCGCCTGCGCGCACTTTCTGAGAGGCTCGGAGCAATCCGAACGGAGCTCGGCGAGTCAGGGGGTATTTCCTCATATTCTGCCGCGTTCGAGGGGCACTCGTCCTCCAGGTTACCAATGCTTGAAGAGATGGAACGAATCGTCGCACTCATTACCGAAGTCTTTCAACGCGATGAGACGGTCGCTCCTCACCAGAATCCGCCCGAACGGGACCGGTGGCGCGCGCTGTTTCTGCCCGATGCATTCGAGAACCCGGAATATCAACGCTTCGCCATTGCGGGATGCCTGGCGGCCAGCGTTTGTTACGTGCTCTACAACGCGCTCGACTGGCCCGGCATCGGCCAGACTTGCGTGATTACCTGTATCGTTACTGCGCTGACCACCATTGGCAATTCGCTCCAGGCGCAGTTTCTCCGCATTGCCGGATTTGTTGCCGGAGGGCTGGTCCTGGGGATTTCCGCGCAGGTTCTGATTCTACCCGGCATCGACAGCGTCTTTGGGTTTGCTTTCTTCTTTGCGGTGGGGACCGCGATCGCCGCGTGGTTCGCCACATCCAGTCCGCGGCTCTCCTTTTTTGGCGTGCAGATGGCGCTTTCCTTTTACATCGTCAACCTGCAGAATGCCCACATCCAAACCGACCTCACGATCGCGCGCGATAAGGTAATGGGCGTGTTATTGGGCATTCTCGCCATGGGCTTTATCTTCGACCGCTTCGGGACGAAGAGCGATGCGGAGCAGTTGCAGAAACTGCTGGTGCGGAACGTGGGTATGCTGGCACAGCTCGCAGTTTGTCCGGTGACGCGTGACAGAGCCATTGCAGTTTCGCCCATTCGCCGTCTACCCAGTCAGATCAATGACAACTTCGCCAGTCTAGAATCTCAGATGGATTCCGCGCGGTTCGAGTTTGCGTTTCGCCATCGGCCTGAGGATGACATTGTCGAATGTGCGCGGATTCAGAGGGTTCAGCCAGCATTGCGCTCGATCTACCTTCTGGAACTCACTCTTCTTTCACATCGCGGTAGACGGGAGATCGGCGCTGAATTGACTGAACGCCAGAACCAGGCGCTGGACCATTTTCTGAACGAATATAGCGATGCACTCATGCACATTGCCGCATGGATCGCACACGAAGAGGAGACGCCTGCGCGCGTCAGCGACGATTCAATCCGGCTATTACAGCAAGCGTTCGAGAACCACGGCTCTGAGATTTCGCAGGCAATCACCGATATCTGTCAGAAGATGGCTTCCTGTCTCCTTGTGCTGAGGAACGAGTGCTGACTCGTATTCTTACCTGAGTCAAACGGATTTTCCCTTCATCGCGGACTCTCATCATCAATGCATCCTCGTAACTTCGATTAAGGCGAATGCGGGAAAAGAGTGCAATAGGACGATAGTATTGCTGATACTTTGGAATGGGCCCGCGCCTTCCGTTGGAAGCGGACAACAGCGTGCGGTCTTCGACATTAGTCAAGCTGTTTTGCAGGTTCGGTCTCGTTTATCAGTGGAAGCCAAACTTGAATGCGAGTGTCACCCGGTTTTGAATCGATCTGTATGTTGCCGCCAAGCTTTCTGACAATAGTTTGCACAGTGTTCAGCCCGAGGCCCGTTCCCTCACCAACACCCTTGGTCGTAAAAAATGGATCAAAAATATAGGGTTTGATCTCCGATGGAATTCCAGAGCCGCTATCGCCAATCTCAACCACGACGTAGCTGTCCTCTCGGAAGGTCTGCAGCCGAAGCTCACCCTTACCCAGCATCGCGTCGATGGCATTGTCAATGAGGTTGGTCCACACCTGATTCAACTCAGATCCTACCCCGCGAACCATTGACGGAAACGTATCGAAGGTGCGCTTTACTTCAATGCCAGGTTGGAGGACGTGGGCCAAAGTTCCAAGCGTGGTTTCGAGGCTCCGCGCGACGTCAATGTTCTGTACCGGCGCCTGGCCCATGTAGGTATATTCCTTAACCGTCCGAACCAGTTTCGATATTCGGGCGCTGCTGTTCTCTATTGTGCTTAGTAGGATCGATAACTCTGCTGAAGCAGCAATCCGCTCCAGTGCCAAGCGAGCCGTGCTTGAGTCGAGTTGTGTAAGTAGGGAGGTGAGTGTGTCGGGAGACATATTGCACTTTGCCAAGCCGGCTGACAACTCCCATGAATCAGCGATGCCGTAGTGGCTCAGTATCGAATCCAGTCTTTCTTCGAGGTCGCTGAGAGCGAGCCCATCTAACAGAGCGGTCTTTGATTGCAGCAACGAAGCCTCGACCTCTTCAATTATGACTTTGTCTGAGTCATTGATAGGCCGCCGCCACAATTCAGAATTTGCAATTCGCAATTTGGCCAGCATATCGCGCATCTGATCGGCAGCGCGCTTGGCCGCGGAAGCCGGGTTATTCAATTCGTGAGCAAGCCCCGCCGATAATCTGCCTAATGAGGCTGAACGGTCGCGTAGCTGCTCTATTCGGGTTCCTTCCCTGATTCTTTCCGACATCATGGCGACGAGTCTTGTCGTCAATTCCGGCATTCTTTGGATCAGCTCTGAAAACTTGGCAGCCGGAAATTTGCCGAGACGCCCATCCGTCAATGCTCGTCCAGTTACAGTGAATCGCTTCATTCGTGAGAAGGGCAACACGCCGCTGACATCACCGGCTTGCGCGGGGAGTGAGACGGTATCGCCACCAAATTCCCCTCTCCACTGAAAGAGTCCTTCAAGAAGAATGAACATCCAATCTGCTGGATCGCCTTGCCGCACGAATGCTTCCCCGGCCTTGACGGAAACTTCCTGCACATGACTCAGAAACCAATCGATCTGGTCGTACGGCAAATCCGCGAATGCTGCGACACCCTGCAATTCGACTGAACTGATCATTCATTAAGCCTTCCCGTCAGCAAGCGGCCTCCATGCAGTCAGCACGACGCGATCGACTGAGGCTGGCCTTAGTCTTGCTCTCCCCAAGCCTGCGCATACGCCTTGCCATAGGGATAGAAGAGATCTTTCCCACCTTCTTTCCACGCGGCCTTCATCTCAAGCGTCGTGATGTCCCAATCAGGCCGGCACTTCTCTGTGACGGTACGCAGGTCTTGGCGGAGCTCTTCAATCGTCGGACGGCCGAAGAACCATTAGCCGTTGTAGACCTTATAAACGATGAGGCCCGGCTCGAGAACAATGACGTGAGGAATCATCGGATTGCGATCTGGATCGGTGTATTCGGCAATATCGATGTCCTTTTGAACGATTCGTCCTGCATCGGAGAGAAACGGCCAGTGCGCACCGACGCCTGAACGATACTCGTTGGTTAATGTGATGCTGTCGGTGCTGATGGTGACTAGACGGCAGTATCCCACTTCCATTTCGCGATGGAATTGAACCAGGATCTCGGCTTGCCGGCGGTCCCTGGGGCAATAACCACTGCGGCTCAGCACCAAAACCATCGGATGCTGGCCCTGCAGTTCTGAAAGCGTGCGGCGCTTCGTCGCGTGATCTGTTAGTTCGTAATCGGGGAAGGCCGCACCGGGAACAATGTCGGATCGCATGACTAAAACGCTCCTTTCGTTGGGCTATCTAAGCGTGAACCGCTGATTTTCGTGCATCGATCGGGTGGAACGCGCACAACTTGTTCGTTAAAATCCGTCGGAGTCAATCACGGTCTGCGCAAACGCGTTTCCTCGGAGTGCAGCGCGGATAATCCGGGGCATGCGGCGTCATTCCAGTCCCGAGCGCATCGACCACGCCGCCCACTTCATGGCCCGGAACGCGCGGATAGGGAATTCCTGGTCGGCGGCATTCGACGACGATCGCATCACTGTTACATGCACCACATGCCGGAACTCTGATAAGTACCTGACCCAGGCCTGAATCGGGAACCCCCAGCTCAACGACTTTAGAACCTACTCCAGTCGCGGTCACCGGGACCGCTTTCACGGTCGCTACTACGACTGCCGTTGCCCTCAATCCTCGTATTTCTCGTCTGAGCTGGTGACTTCGTGACGGCCGTAAATTTCGGGAAGCAGCCCACCCACCAGCAAGTCCCGCGCTAGCGAAATTCGGGAAAGTCCTTCCAGCATAGAACTGGAATCGCGATGAACGTCGATCTGGTCCTTCGCGTTCATCTAAATCAGGCCCGCGTTAACTGCTGTGATCATGCATGAAGCGCACAGGCGAAGCCATTGAACGAAAGTATTGATCGATACCTTAGTCTCAGGTGCCGCGAAAATTCAAACCAACCTCAATTGGTGTGGCGCTCTAAGCGGCTTTCTCCGCGAACAGGTGCAGAAGCGCTTTGGCTACTGCAGTAGAGGATGCGGGATTCTGGCCCGTAATCAGACGGCCGTCCGTAATTGCGAAGCTCTGCCAATCAGGAGCTTTCTCATAGAGACCGCCCACACGTTTGAGCTCATCCTCGACGAGAAACGGCACAACATGCGTCAGGTGTACGGCTTCCTCTTCACCATTCGTAAAGCCAGTCACGCGTTTACCTTTCACGAGCGGTGCGCCGTTGTAGGTGTCCCTGTGAAGCACACCTGGCGCATGGCAGACGGCTGCGACCGGCTTGCCGGAGTTGTAGAAAGTTTCGATCAGTGCGATTGATTCTGGATTATCGGCCAGATCCCACATGGGACCGTGGCCGCCGACGTAAAAGTTCGTGTCGAAATCTTCCGCTTTCATATCAGCGAGCTTCACGGTCCGAGAAAGAGCCTCTTGCGCAACTTTATCTTTCTTGAACCGGGTCATTGCAGGCGTTTGATTCTCCGGCAAGTCGCTCTTTGGATCCATCGGCGGCTGCCCGCCTTTCGGCGAGGCTAGAGTCAATTCCACACCGGCGTCTCTGAACACAAAATAGGGGGCTGCAAATTCCTCGAGCCAGGAGCCCGTCTTTCGGCCTGTGTTGCCAAGTTGGTCGTGCGACGTCAGCACCATCAGTATCTTCATGCTCCTTCTCCTTTGTGTGTCAACTTGCACATTCCGAATGAATCCGCGGCAGAATCCGATCTAACCAGAATCGCAGGAGCGGAACAATAGAACGATGGAATCGACAATACTTTGGTATTGGGTGAAGCAATGGATAGCGCTCGCATTCTGCAAACCGGACAGTCATCCGAATTGTTAAGCCGCTTTGACCAGTGGAGATTTCCTGTCCCATCCTGACGATCACCCTTCAAGACGGACGAATTCCGCCTCGTCATTCCGCATGCCTGGACAATTCCCAGCATCTTGAGGAATCGAGAATGCGAACGTCGAACCGGGCCGTCATTTCGAACAGCCCAAAAGCGGCAATGATGAACCTCGACAATTGAGCGGCTCACCAACAGTCAGCTGCCAAAGTACCACCGTGCCTGATGAAGTGAACATGGCTTGTGGCAGAGAAGGCGGTTCAATCCATTATGACCGTGACCTGGTTATCTGTTCGAGTTGTTGTACTTTCGCGGTCATGTTCGAGAGAGAAGCGATTGTGATGCAACAAGGCAGACGGGCGTCGGACAATACGAAGGTATCAATCGATACTTTTGTTCAATAGCGTTGCCTCCGCGATTCTGGCTTAATTAACCGCATTGAGGAAACGCCAAAAAAGCTCTTGTCGATGCGGCGAATGAAACATCATTGGAACAAGAGGCGTATGCATCGCTATGCCGTGACGGTGAATCCGGATTCAATGAGGCGCACATGGCAGTGATCTCGAAGATCCTGTTCCCGGTCGACTTCTCACCCTCCTGCATTGCGATGTCTGGATATGTGAAAAGAGCTGCAACCCTGTTTGGTGCCAAAGTCTCCCTTGCCCACGTTGTCGACCTTATGAGCCATAATGCGCTCGAGCTTTATGTAAGACCAGCTCCCGATATTTCGGAGGAGCATTTGGAAATCGGTCAGGAGAAACTCAATTCGTTTCTCACGAGAGAGTTTCCCGTCCGTGATTGCCCGCGACTATTGGCCTTTGGAGATGCGGCAACAGAGATTGCCAAAATGGCAAAAGAGGAGAGATTCGACCTCATCATAATGCCCACGCACGCCGGCAAGTACCGGCATATGCTCCTCGGTTCAACCACCTCCAAGGTCCTCAATGATGCAGACTGCCCTGTATTAACCAGCCAGCATGCCGAAACAATCTCTCCACGGCCACTGGCGCATCGGGAGATACTTTGTGCGATTGATCTAAGTCCCCATTCCAAGAGAGTGCTGCGCTTTGCGAGCGAGATCGCTAAGGAAGCTCAGGTTAAATTGACCATCATTCATGCAGTGAAGGCACGGAAGCCGCTGCCCGCCGACCCTGCGCTCGATGGGGTATATCAGTTGACTGAAGAACGTGCAGCGCGTCGGCGCATAGGTGAGCTTCAACGGGCGATGGGCGCAGATGCGGCGGTTCGCATTGTTGCTGGCGACGCAAAAGGGGCTCTTCTTGAGGCGGTTCTCCAATCTGATGCCGATGTGTTGATGATGGGTAGGAGTCCTCAATCCGGCGCGTTCGGACGGATGCGCGATTTGACCTATGCGATTGCTCGCGACTCACCCTATCCCGTACTAAGCATCTGATGCGAGGTCCGAGAAACCCAGATTAATAACCATGGAAAAGTCGAGGCCACAGTCGCGGATACCTTTCGGAGACAAGTTGATACTCTACACATAACTATCTTCAGTTATGGTTTCCGCTGAATAAGTAAAAGTTCCTATGAACCACTTACTCTCCCAAAAAAGAACTGAGGCGGAGAGATGCTCTCTGCCGGGGGTTCGCTGTTCTACCCGCCCAGGACATCCTCGTGGGCGCATGTGCGGTGAGACAGATGTCATTCGTAATACCCATGAATGGAATTGGCGGCAGTCCCAGCCCCCGCGAGGATAGCCTGCTTACGACGGCCGCATTTAGACGTGCCTTCATTAGCTACTCAGAGAACTATGCAGCTTTCGACCCCTGGGTTCGATAGTTGACCCATCTTCGCTGAAACCATCCTGCGTATGGCCTCCCAAGGCAAGCTCCAGATAGAAGAGCCTATCTATCCGTTTTGGGTCGATCCCGACATCAAGGACAATCCCTGGAACAAGCTCCTCACCCCGCGACTCTGTCTCTCCCACCAGACCGGCTTCGCCAATTGGCGCAGAATGACCAATCACACCCTCACCTTCGAGTTCCAGACCGGTACCCAAAGCAGCTATTCCGGCGAGGGTTACTTCTACGTCGCCTGGTTTGCACAGAACAAGGCGGGGCTGAGGTTCGATCGGCTCGCACAGGACTACGTGCTCGGCCCCCTCGGCATGAAGGACACGTCCTTCACCTCCCAGGACTGGTTCGAAAGCCGCCTCGCCCAACCCTACACTAATGCCGTCTTTGTCTCGCCGATGCTTACTTCCACGTGGAACGCTGCCGATCTTGTCGAAACGACCGTTACCGACTACGCTCACTTCGTCGCCAGTGCCATGCGCAACGAAGGCCTCAGTCCAGCTATCGCTGCGCAGGGCCTCGTTATGACCCGCGACTGGACCACGGAAGACGCACGCAAGCAGGTCTGCGCCCACAAGACCCCCGGCGCCGCCTGCCACATCTCCGTCGGCATGGGCCTCGGCTGGCAGATTATCGTCCACAACGGTGTCACCATCGTCGACCACTCCGGTTCCGACCCGGGAGCGAACACCCACGCCTTCTTCGTCCCTTCTAAACACGTCGGTGCCGTCATCTTCACCAATGGCGAAAACGGCTCCAAAGTCATTGGCGAGATTGTCCGTGTGCTCTACTCCGACCCAGTGTATGCGGAGACAGTCTCACACTGACTCCTTCTGTTTGACCCTGCCTGCTCCCAGAACGCCCTTGCGATCACAACACATTGGTACCAACAACCGTTAGCTTCCATTCGAAACTGCCCGCGCGCGAAGAAGCTAGTTTTGCCTGAGTCTGTCTCGGCCGGCAATTCGGGAAGAAACTCATTGCAAGAAGAGGCAGACTTAGGGCTGCCGGGCCCAAGCAAATTCTCAGCTGTCGAGTACAGGGCGAGTCACGCATTGAACGATTCTGATCGACCGCGTCTTCGGCAAGTGGACGTATAACCGGCTATCAGTCAGATGATGTGGAACAGCTAATGGCAGACGCAGTTTTCACTCACAAATTAACCTCATGATCCGCCGCAATGGAGGGCGGCGATTATGAGGAAAACGTTAACCAATAAGGGAAAGGGTAAGAAGAGCCGATCCAAGACGAAGCTCGGTATACCGGATCTGGAACATTCGAAAGCCGCAGCCCTCCGGGGCCTTGGTTCTTCGGACTCGCAACTCGGATACCAGCATGCTATCGATGAGTTAGTCGTCTGGTACTGTTCTGAACTTCGGCTGGCATTCAACAAAACAGTGGTGCTGCGCTCTCGCTTTCACCTGGAGGAGCACGGCCTTGCGCCCGGGACGATCAACGCGCGAATGGCGGCCGTGCGGCGGTTAGCTTACGAGGCGGCTGACTCTGGACTGTTGAGCCCTGAACTGGCCGCCGGCATCCAGCGCGTTAGAGGTGTCCGCAAGCTGCGCTCTCGTTTGGGCAACTGACTTACAGCGGGCGAGGCGGCGACGCTCTGGCAGGTGCCCGATGGACAAACCCTTACGGGGAAGCGTAATCGAGCGATCCTGGCTATTCTGCTCGGTTGCGGTCTGCGCCGTCGCGAGCTTGCGGATCTGACACTGGAGAGTCTTGCCACATGCCACTCGTCACTTACTACTGTCTTTTGGCTAGCTTGGTCACACGACCGGTGTGATTCCAGTCGGAGACATAGATATTGGCTTGCTGGTCGATGTGGCATCCGTGTGCGGCGCTGAAGAACGCAGGCGCGATGTCGCCGGGCTGGAGCTGATAGTTGGCCCACTGCTCTTTTTGCGGGTTATCGCCGAGGAAGGCCACCGGAGCGTTGTCGCAGTCAAGAATGGTGACGCGGCCTTCGAGCTCGGAGACGACGGCGCAATCGCCGTGAAAGCTCACCTGGCAGGGGCGGCGCAGATGCTGCGTAATGGAGCTGACGAACTTGCCGTCAAAATCGATGTGGCACAGGCGGCGGTTTTCGCGATCGCACACCAGCATCAGCGGCTGGTCATAGCGCGTGTCAACGGAGATTCCGTGGCAGCAATCGAACAGGCCTTCGGTCTTCCCCTTGCCCGCATAACCGGCACGAAAGTTGCCGTTCTTGTCGAAGCGAAAAAGGCGCGAGTCGCCATATCCATTGGCGATAAAGATGCTCCCATCGGGCGCGGGGACGGCCGCTGTGAGCCTCCATTCATTGGGCGCTTTGAAGCCGGCCTCAGGCGGCGCGGTGATCTTCTGCACCACTGTACCGTCAGTCTTGATTTTCACGAAGAGCCAGTTCTCCTTTGGTGTCCCGGTCTGCACCGTCGTATAGAAATACTCTTCGCCATTTTCTTCGGCGTAGACCATGGAGTGCACTTCAGGATATTGATTCGCGATTGTCTTTATCAGTGCTCCGTCGGGGCCGTAAACAAGAATTCCGGTCGTGCTTTGGGTGCTTACGTATATACGGCCGGCCTTGTCGGTCGCAATGCCGCCATGCGTGCCGCCGAATGCAGTGCCCGCGGGCAATCGTCCCCAACCCGCTGAAACTTTGTAGGTCCATTCGCCGTTGCCGGTGATGAGCTCGGGCTGCGCGGAGTTGTCTTCATCAATGACCGGCTCAGGGTTTGCCGGATGCGGCGCGAGGGCTGCCAATGCTGTCGCGCCCGCGGCGGCGCAAAAGGTTCGTCTGCCGACGTTGGCGTTTGTGGGTCGATGTTCTTTTTTCATAGCACACTTTTCTCCTTGGTCTGCGTCGCGGCGGTTGCCGTAGGCGCAGGTTGCGGCGCACGCGCTGCTGCGGGCGCGGGCTGTGCCGGCGTGTTGTAGAGATACACATGGCGCAGGCTCTTGATTGAATTCAGCGAGGCCACGGACGCGGCTGTGACTTGTGTTCCGCTCAGATTCAGATAACTCAGATGCGAGAGCGAAGCAAGTTTGGGCAAGCCGGCGCCCGTAATCTTTGTCTCTTCAAGGTGCAGTGCGCGCAGATGAATGAACTGCTTGAGCGTGTCGAAGCTCGCATCGGTCACCGCGGTGCGGCCCAGTTCAGCCTCAACAATATAAGGCGCGAACTTTCGAAACTGCGCCAGCTGCGCGTCGTCGAAGGAGCTGGCCGAATCCACGGTAAACAGGATCAGGCCATCGGATGGTTTGGCCGACACCTGTTTGAGCTTGGCGCCCTGCCCCTGCGCCATTTTCTGAATCTCCGGCATCAGCGAGCTGTAATCGCCCACAGGCTCAAGGGGGATTTCAGGCAGTTCTTCGCGGATCGCAACCCCGGCAAGCTTTGCGAGCGATGGCGATGCGCCCTGATCGATCCACGCCTTGATCCACGCAATCTCTTCGGGTTGAAGCGGTGGCCTTCCCTCGGCGGGCATGAAATGCTTATGGTCCGGGGGAAGCGTGATGCGCTGAAAGAGAACGCTCTTTGCCGCACTGCCGGCAAAAATGACCGGACCATCTTTGCCGCCTTTCATCAGCAAATCATACGAATCCATGCGCAGACCGCCCTTTGCCTGTCCCTCACCATGACAGTTTGCGCAGTTGGCGTCGAGAATGGGATGAATATGCCGGCTAAAAAATGAGGCCGAAGACGGCGCGGATCCAAGAAAAAGCATGCGCTTCATCCCCGCGGGCATATATTGCGTGAGGTAGTTGCTGCCATGCGTGAGCGCCCCACCCTGGTCCGCGGTCCAAACCAGCGCAATCATCATGCAGGCAAGCAACGTGGGATAGGCACATCCCGAAGCATGCGCATGCCGCCGCGGGCGAGCCAACAGGCATAAGAGCACAATAATAGTGAGCGCCACGCCGCCCCACAAATGGCGCGTGACGCCTGCGCCCGAGGTGCCGCTGCCGTAGGCGAGAAGAAAGCCTAAGGTTAGTGCAAGCAGGCAACTGGCGAAGGCAAGAGCCAGCACAAAGCCGGCCGCTTCGCGCAGCGCGGGACGCGGTGCGCCGGCCACTTCAAGCAGCGGAACAAGAACCAGCAGCCCGATGGGAAGATGCACCGCGAGCGGATGAAAGCGGCCGAGAAACTGTTGCCAGTCGGCATGTGGATGGCCATCGAGCCTGACCAGCCAGGGCAGCGACAAAAGCAGAAGACTTAGACCGAGCGACGCTCCCCACGCGATGCGCGTGGATTGCTTTGAGGGGAGCATTTGTCGAACGGGTTCCGCTATCGAGCGAAGTGTCGTCACGCCAGCAAACCTGAAACAACACTGGCCGGTACGGGTCCAGTGAGTTTTTGATCGAGCCCCTGAAAGTAATACGTCAACTTGTTGTGGTCGATGCCCAGGCAATGAAGAATCGTTGCGTTGAAGTCCCGCACCGTCACGGGATCCTTGACCACGTTGTAGCTGTAGTCGTCGGTTTCGCCGTACGTGATGCCGGGGCGTACACCGCCGCCTGCCATCCATGTGGTGTAGCAGCGGGGGTGATGATCGCGCCCGTAGTTATCCGGCGTGAGGCCGCCCTGGCTGTAAACGGTGCGTCCGAACTCGCCCGCCCAGATGACCAGCGTGTCGTCCAGCATTCCCCGTTGCTTGAGGTCGGTGATCAGCGCGTAGCAGCCGCGGTCGGTTTCCTGGCAGATGATGGGCAAAATCTTTGTCACATTGTCGTGCATGTCCCATCCGCGCTTGTAGACCTGCGTAAAACGCACGCCGCGCTCTGACAGGCGGCGCGCCATCAGGCAGTTATAAGCAAAGGTTCCCGGAACCTTGGCATCGGGCCCATACAAATCCCAGGTCGACTGCGGCTCTTTGCTCAGATCGGCGAGCTCGGGCACCGACGATTGCATGCGGTAAGCCATTTCGTACTGGGCGATGCGCGAGTTCGTCTCCGGGTCGCCGAGCTCTTCATACGTTTGCCGATTGATCTCATTGACCGCGTCGAGCATTTTGCGGCGCACTTCGCGATCGACTCCATTCGGATCGGTGAGGTAGAGCACGGGATCGCCCGACGAGCGCAGTCCCACGCCCGCATACTCCGACGAGAGAAAGCCGCTGCTCCACAACCGCGAGGAGACCGGCTGATTATTCTCAGCAGTGTTGAGCTTGGTTTGCAGCACCATGAAGGTGGGCAGGTTGTCGTTCATGCTGCCCAGCCCGTACGCAAGCCACGAGCCCAGGCAGGGCTTGCCCGCATTCATGTTGCCGGTGTTCATGAGCATAATGGCCGGCTCGTGGTTGATGGCTTCGGTATTGGTCGATTTGATAATGGTCAAATCATCGACAATCCGGCCCATATTCGGCATGAGATCGCTCACCCACGTGCCGCTCACTCCGTAGCGCTTGAATGGCCAATGCGAAGGAGCGACGGGAAATCGAGCTTGCCCGGTGGTCATGCCGGTCAACTGCTGCGAGCCGCGCACAGAGTCAGGCAAATCTTTGTCAAATTGCGCGGCGAGGTTTGGCTTGAAGTCCCACAGGTCAACTTGAGATGGCCCGCCCGACATGAAGAGATAGATGGCGCGTTTGGCCTTAGGCGCAAAGTTAGGAAACTTCAGCGAGTCGTTGGCCGCTGCGCCGGCTGAAGAGTAATTGTCGCCACGCATGGCGCGATCGACGCCAAACAGGCTGGCGATCGCGGCCCATCCCAGCACTTTTCCTGCGCGGCCAAGAAAGTGCCTGCGCGTCTGCAACTCGGCCCATTGCTGCTTGACTTGCGCGGGGACGGCAAGATCGAGCACATTCGTGACGCACTCGGTATCGGTACACAACGGATGCTGTTTCATCCGACCTCCATCAACTACTTTGTCACCGTCGCATCCAGATTCAGCATCTCGGATGCGACCATCGTCCACGCGGCCAGTTCGGGCGCGGGAATCGATGGGTCGCTCTTACTCTCACCGACCGCAATCAAATCGCGCGCGGCTTTGGAATTGGCCTCGTAGTGTTTTTCCATTTGCGCCAGCGAGCTCTCAAGAACATCGGCCATATTGGTTGGTGGATCGCGCGAGAGCAAAATCTCTCCCATCAGGTCGATGCGCTGCGCGGGTTGTTTTCCGCCTTCATGAATCACGCGCTCGGCCAATGCGCGCGCCGCTTCGACCCACTGCACATCGTTCAAGGTCACGAGCGCCTGGAGCGGGGTGTCGGTTCGCTGCCGCCGCGTGCAGACGACGTCGCGCATGGGCGCATCGAAGGCATCCATGTCTGGCATCGGCGCCATGCGCTTCCAATAGGTGTACATGCTTCGCCGGTAAAGGGCATCGCCGTGCTGCTGCTCGTAGACGAGCGTATCGCTGCCGCCAATGCCGATCTGCTCCCATATATTTGCGGGCTGGTAGGGCTTTACGCTCGGCCCGCCCACTTTATTGATGAGCAGGCCGCCTGATTCGAGCGCCACGTCGCGCAACATCTCCGCGTCCATGCGAAAACGCGGCCCATGCGACAGCAGCAGATTCTTCGGATCTTTTGCGAGCCGCTCGGGCGTCGACTTCGCGCTCTGCCGGTAGGCCGCCGACATCACCATCAATTTGTACATGTGCTTCACGTTCCACCCGCTCTCGCGAAACTCGACGGCCAGCCAGTCAAGCAGTTCGGGATTTGAAGGCCGCTGTCCCATGATGCCGAAGTCTTCAGTGCTTTCGACGATTCCAGTGCCGAAGATTTCGTTCCACATGCGATTCACGGTAACCCGCGCCGTGAGCGGATTGTCAGGGCTCACCGTCCATTTGGCGAGCGCCAGGCGATCGTGCGGCACGCCGGCAGGCAAGGGCGGGAGGAAGTGCGGCGTATTGGCCTCAACTCTCTCGGTGCGGGCGGTGTAAACGCCGCGCGTGAGCACATTCGCATACGCAATCGAGGGCTTCTCCCACGAGACCATGGTCAGATCGCCGCCGTCAGATAGCTTGATCAATTGCGCGTTCAGGTGCTCAATTTCTGACGCCATTTCCCTGAACGATTTGTCGACGCTGTTGAAGTAATATTCTGACGCGACGTGCCACTGGTCGGGAGTCCACGTGCTCGTCGGCTTGTGCGCAATCTCCGCAACGTAATCTTCAAACGGCAGGCGCTTTACTTCGTCGGCAGTCAGCGCGCGCCCATACAGGCGAATATCCTGGTAGCGCGCCTCGCGCGCGGGATTGGCCTCGGGATAACGCATGCCGAGCTGCATCGGCGCCTGCGTGCGAATCGTCGACTGCGCCAGCGAGTTGTATATAACCTTGGTGGCGACCGGCTTTCCATCGATATAGATGTGAATCCCTGAGGCCTCGCCCGAACCATCGTAGGTGAAGAAGATGTGGCGCCAACGGCCATCGACCGGCAGCGGTTCAACCGTGGTCACCTTTGCCGCGACAAAGGGCGTCTTGTCCTCAGGTTCTTTTTCTTTCGGCTCATCGGGTTTCTTCTTCTCCTCTTCCTTTTTCTTCTTCGGTCCTTTCTTTTCCTTTGGCTTGTTCGGCGCAAGATCCTGTTTCGTTAGATCAGAAGGCGTTGGATATTGAAACACCTCTTTGATCTCAGGCGGTTTCTGTTTCTCTTTCTGCTTTTCAGGCGGCTTGGGGTTGGGCAGGTCTTTCGGTCCCTGGTTCACAAGGTTGACGACGACGTTGCCTCGCTCGAGCGAGAAATCCCACCCGCGATTGTGCTGGGTGGTATCCATCTTCGCGAGCAGTGCGCCCTTCGCATTGTCGAGGTTGTAGTTCGGTGCGGATCGCACCATGAACCAGCCACCGGACGAGAATGCCTGGTTCCACTCATAATCGCCGGTCTGGCCCAGCACGATATGCGTGCTCGTCTCCATGCGCATATCGGGCCACAGCCAGGTTGTCTCGCCCCATTGCGGCTTCAGTTTGCCGATCGGGAAACTCGCAATCTGCGCATGCGGCGCGCTGTTCCTCAACACCTCGCCGCCACCTTCATCCAGCCGCAGGCGCATCTCAAGCTTCGTAGTTGAAACCGGTTGAGGCGCATTTTGATGCGAGCTTATCCACTGCTCCACCAGCGTGCGTTCGTTGAGACGCATGGCCCGCACGCGCTCGGCCAACTCTGACCGATGGGCCAGCAGGCGGTTGTAGGCTTCATCATTCTGCGCCTTCGGAACACGCGTCATGGGCTCCCAAACCGGACGATCGTTGTTGAACGGTCTCTCCTCAAGATTGTTGAAAAAGGCGCTCAGCGCATAAAAATCTTTCTGTGTGGTCGGGTCGTACTTGTGGTCATGGCAAACCGCGCATCCAACCGTGAGTCCCATGAATGTGGCGCCAAACGCTTCTGTTCGCTCGCGCGCGATGTTCACCCGTAACTCTTCAGGAATCGTTCCGCCCTCGTTGCTGCTCACTCCCAACCGCACATAGCCGCTGGCAATCAATGGATCAAGATTCTTTGCAGGCAGCATGTCGCCGGCAATCTGTTCCATCGCAAACTGATCGAAGGGCTCGTTGGAGTTGAAGGAGCGAATCACGTAGTCGCGATACGGCCAGATGTCGCGGCTGTTGTCGTAGTGCAGCCCATACGTGTCGGCGTAGCGAGCGTAGTCCATCCAGTAGCGCGCCCGCGCTTCGCCATAGGCCGGCCGCGCCAGCAAACCATCAACCAGATGTTCATAGGCTTGCGGCGAAGTGTCTTTTTCAAATGCCTTCACTTCAGCGGGCGTGGGTAGCAATCCGGTCAGATCGAGCGTCACACGGCGGATCAGCGTGTCCTTATCGGCCTCGGGCGAAGGATGCAGGCCTCCCTTCTTCATGCGGGCGAGAATGAAAGCATCGATGGGTGTCTTGGCCCAACCATCATTTTGCGCAACTGCCGGCAGCGCTGGCCGCGAAGGCTTCTCAAAGGCCCAATGCGGGCGATAAACCGCGCCCTCCCTGATCCATTCGCGCAGGACTGCAATGTCCGCGGCCTTCATCGGCTTGGCTTCGCCCTGCGCCGATTGAGGCATCAGGTGATGCGGATCTTTTGATTCAATGCGCTTGATCAGCTCGCTCTGATCAGGATGTCCAGGAACGATTGCGTCGGGATGGCCGGGCCGCTTGCGAAATGCTGACTCTTCTAGATCGAGCCGCAGCCCCGCCTTGCGCATCTCCGGGTCGGGGCCATGGCAACTAAAGCAGTTGGCCGCCAGGATCGGCTGCACGTCCTGGTTAAAATCGAGATGTTGCGTGCCATGGGAGGCCACCCCGGCCGACTGCCTGCTATGGCAGCCCACCGCCCCGCTGAGCAATACACCCGTGCAAAGCAGTCCAATCGCGATAGGAGTCTGAGAGGGCTTGTGCGCCACTATCCTGCTTATTCCCTGTTGGTTAGGATAGATTTTCGCCACTCGCGTGGCCTCCTTGTATCTGTTCGGGAAAGCGAAGTGCGGGGTTCAGGAACTCGGCATAAATCCGGCCTTCTGGAATTTGAATTCCACCACATTTCTACCACTAACATTTGAAAGTGACGGGTGTCTAGCGGATAAGGGCTGTGGGAGGTGGCTGGGGCGTCAAGTGTCGAGTCTCCCGACACTCACCACGACAGCCGCCTTTCTTTTCCTGCCCCGATATTTCTAACAATCCCCAGTTCACTTTGGAATTTCCCCAGCATGGAGCCCTTCGTTTTCGGGTATCAACTTACCCCACTACGGTAACCCTTGACGCTGACCTGTCTTCTCACGAAAGCAACGAAAAACGCCGATGGCGACTTTAGGGCGGTTTTGCTGTTCTTAAAGACATATCAGTACTTAATCGGGTCCCGGTGATGAACCAACCCCGCCCGCCGGACGTTGGCCGCTCTTCTGAATAGATCGATGAAGGGGGGTGAGGATCGGAATCATTGCCGGCACGGTCGCGGATCTCCCCGTAGCCTTCATCGTCCGGATT
>Ga0335072_10003015_pt1 | contig 25633 bp, 24 predicted proteins | sample Lox_Sample_21_FD_206725 | JGI IMG/M metagenome (GOLD analysis project Ga0335072, IMG submission 206725) | Soil microbial communities from Loxahatchee National Wildlife Refuge, Florida, United States - Lox_Sample_2.1 | ecosystem: Environmental > Terrestrial > Soil > Wetlands | place: USA...
ATTTTCTGGGAAGAGCGAGCGAGAGGTCGGCAAAGTGGCCGGCTCCGGCGCGACGAACGCGAGCCCGCTCGACAGCCAGGACCCCCGGGACGCGTTCCACCTCGCCGACCAGCTTGCGGCGCGTATCAGCGGGGATCTCGTCGACCAATGCGCCCACGGCTTCATGGCCGAGAAGAACCGTCATGCGCAGGATCATCAGTGACACGACAATTGCGGCGAGCGGATCGGCGTAATGCAGCGCGGGGACTCCAAAGTGCGCGCCAAGCCAGGTTGCGGCCAGACCGGCAAGAACCGCGAGTGTTGCCCAGATGTCGGAAGCGAAGTGAAAGGCATCGGTAGCGAGCGCAGGCGAACCGGTGCGCGCAGCAACGCCGCGCAACTGCCGGGAACGCCAGAAATCCACGCCAACGGATGCGATGAGCACCAGCACCGGCCAGACAGCGCGGTGGACGATTACGGGCTGGTAAAGGATGCGATGGATCGCCTCGGCCACAATCCATGCGCAGGAAATGGCCATCAGGCCGGCCTCAGTGAACGCCGAGAGATTCTCGATCTTGCCGTGGCCGTAAGTGTGATCTTCGTCGGCGGGCTTGTCGCTGACGCGAACTGACAGAAAAGTCAGGGCGGCGCCAGTGAGATCGAGGCCAGAATGGACGGCATCTGACAGCACGCCGAGAGAGCCGGACAGCAAACCGGCGCCGAGCTTCAGCATGGTCATCACCGCAGCGGCGGCCATGGAAACCCATGCGACGTGGCGCTTTTCCGTGGCGTGCGCGGGCGTGGTTTGAGCGGCCGGCTTGACGGCCCGCGAATTAGAGACGGTGGATGTCATGGCCACGACCAGACTACAGCGATTCCCAGGGACTGTACCCCGAATCCGATACGCCCAAGCCGAAGCGACAAATGGCGAATCGTCGACGCTGTACTGAATTCACCGCACCCCCCATACCCGGAAATCTCTTTAAAAGGGCCGCATGGCGGTGTACAGCCCGGCGATGCCGAAGGTGTAGGGCTGCCACGCGCATTTTGCGTATCCGCAAGCCTGCATCATGGCAATGATTGCATGGGGCGGCGGGAAAGCGCCTACGGAGCTGGGCAGGTAGCTATACGGGCCGTTCCTTCCGCAGATCAATCTGCCAATGGCAGGGAGCGCCCGGCGAAAATAGAGCGCGTAAAGCGCCCCAACGGGCCCATCGGGCTCACTGAACTCGAGGATGCCGAGCCTGCCACCGGGCCTGAGCACGCGATGGAATTCCATGAGCCCCGCTTCGTAGTTGGCAAGGTTTCTGAAGCCAAAGGCAGACACAACGAGATCGAGCGATCCGGAGGAAATGGGAAGATGGAGAGCGTCAGCTTCAATGGGGATGGCGGAGGGAGGTGCTGCCTGAGCGGCGTTGGATCCGGGGGCGGTTCGCACCGCGAATTTCAGTGCGCCGCGGCGGAGCATGGCGCGCGCGAAATCCACGGCAAAGACCGGCCGGCTTCCCCGGGCACGCAACTTGAGCAGAGCCACGGTGAGATCGCCGGTGCCACAGCAGACGTCGAGGATGGCGGCTTCGGGTTGCGCAAGAACGCTTTTAAAGACCTGCGCGGTTCGACGCCACCAGATGCGATCGATGTTTGCCGAGAGCAGATGATTCAGAAGGTCGTAGCGTGGCGCGATCGAGTCAAACATCTGCTGAACAGCATGCGCAGCGCTGGTCTCGTCGATAGCTCCTGCCGGTCTTGCGCCCGTTGCCGCCATGCGCGTGTATTCCTTGCTTCAGGGACAAAAGCCCTGAATTCGTTTGGAGCGCTTAGGGCTATCAGACCTTAAGCCCTGACCGACCTTTCGTGCCCTGTTTCAACGATTCACCAGGTAACGCAGTCATCCGTGGCTCTTCTTCCATGCTAAGGCCTATTTCACAGGTGTGAAGGATCGACCGGTTGAGCCGTGCGCCCTTCTAGCGACATCGAAAAGGGTATAGGCTTAAAGTTGTCCATGGCCGCTGCTTCCCTTTCCGAGCCTCCTGCGCTGGGGGCACATCCGCCGCTCAGGGATAGTCACGGCCGCGTGATTCATGATTTGCGTGTGTCGATTACCGATCGCTGCAACTATAAATGCGTGTATTGCCGCACGGGCGAAGCGGGAGCCCAATATCCTGAGCTGGGCAATGAAGAGTACCTGCGACTGATCGAACTGTTTGTGAGCCTGGGCATCACAAAAGTGCGGCTCACGGGAGGCGAACCACTTCTGCGCCGCGGCGTAGTGGAACTGGTAAGGGAACTGGCGCGAATGCGAACCCGGGCAGGCGAGCCGCTCGACCTGGCGATCACGACGAATGGGCATCTGCTGGAGTCGCTGTCTGGTCCGCTGAAGGCTGCGGGGCTGAGGCGCGTGACGGTGAGCATGGATGCAGTGAATGCCCAGACTTTTGAGCGCATTACCCGAATTGAAGGCAGCTTTGCGAAAGTGCTTGCCGGGATTCGAGCAGCGCGCGCTGCAGGGCTGAGACCGCTGAAGATCAATTGCGTGCTCTTGAGGGGGTTCAACGACGATCAGATTGAGGGGTTTGCGCGCTTCGCGCGGGAAGAAGATGTGGTGGTGCGATTTATCGAATTCATGCCGCTCGAGGAGGGCCGTCTTTGGACGCCGGAGATCGTGGTGACGCTCAGGGAAATCGTGGAACGCATCGGTAAAACAATGCCTTTGGCGGAAATGCCTTTGCGTGAGGCCAGCGAAACAGCGCGCCGTTATACGTTTCAGGACGGGCTGGGCGAGATCGGGATCATTGCGCCGGTGAGCCAGGCTTTTTGCGGCGCCTGCAGCCGGGTGCGGCTTACGTCGGACGGGAAAATCCGCACCTGCCTGTTTTCCCAGGTAGAGCACGACCTGTACGGGCGCCTGCGGGCTGGAGCAGAGCGTGAGGAGCTCCGCTCGTACATTGTGCAAACCGTGCAAGGGAAGGAGGCGCGGCACCATATTGGCGAGCCGGGTTTCCTGAAGCCTTCGCGATCAATGGTGCACATTGGAGGATGATCAAGGACCAAGTCCGAATGGCGGAAACGATTGCGCATTTTGCGCGCATGTTCACAGAAAAGAATGACTGAAAGACTCCCCCAGTTGGGCCCTGAAATGCCAAACGAGACGGAAGGACGAATCCCGCTCGCGGATCTGCTTGTTTTTCACGGATTGGCGCGATCGCTCACCTCAAGCTTCGACCTCGACACCATTCTGCGCACCATCCTGGAACACATGGAGCGGATCGTGGACGCGGAATTGTGGACGCTGCTGATGCTCGACGAGGCGAGCCAGGAGCTGTATTACGCGATTGCGGCAGGCCAGGCGCAGGAGGCGCTACGCAGCTTGCGCGTCAAGGTAGGCGAAGGCGTGGCGGGTTGGGTGGTCGAACACGGGGAAAGCCTGATTATGCCTGCTGCGTTCGACGATCCCCGGGTGATGCAATCGGAAGGCGGGGTAATGCCTTCGGTGCGATCGCTCATCGCCTTGCCGTTGCGCGGGCGCCGAGGCACGCAGGGCGTGATCGAGATACTGAATCCGCGTGCCGAGATGTCGGACTATACGATCGCCTTCCTGCACATTCTGGCGGACCACGCCGCCATAGCCATTGAGAATGCGCGAGACGTGGCGCGCATTCAGCGCCTGACCATCTCCGATGACACCACCGGGTTGTACAATGTGCGTCATCTCTACGATGTGCTCGACCGCGAGTTGAAGCGGTCAAAGAAGATGAAATTGCCGCTCAGCCTGGCCTTTCTCGATCTCGACCGGTTCAAAATGGTGAACGATGTGCATGGGCATTTGATCGGCAGCGAGTTGCTGGCGCAAACGGGACGGCGGCTGCAGGAGCTGAGCCGGACGCAGGATTGCTGCTTTCGCTATGGAGGCGACGAGTTTGTGATTCTGATGCCGGAAACCGGCGCAAAGGCCGGGCTAGAGCAGGCGCGAACACTTCATCGCGGATTGATGAACACGCTGTTTGCGATGAAAAGCGGGCTCGAGTTGAAGGTGAGCGCCAGCGTGGGTCTTGCTTCGTCGCCGGAAGATGGAACAGCGGTGCATGCGATCATCGGAACCGCGGACGCGCGAATGTACGCGGTGAAGAGCGACGGGCGGGGACAGGTGCGGGGGCGTAACGCTTAGTATCCCAGATGTTTTTCGACAACGTTCTGGAGCGGTTGGATGTTGGAGAAGCGCTTGTATTGCTGTAGGAAAAAGCGCATTGCCTGGTCGAGCCAGTCTTTGGTGTGGTCGGCGCAATGGGGCGAGACGAGGACGTTCTCCAATTTGTAGATCGGGTCGCCTGGCGGGATCGGTTCCTGCTCAAACACGTCGAGGGCCGCGCCATTGATTCTGCGCTCGGCGAGTGCGCGCACTAAGGCCGCCTGATCGATGACCGGCCCGCGACCGATGTTGATGACGATGGCGTTTGGTTTCATCGCAGCGAATGCGGAATCGCCAATCATGTGCCGGGTTTCGGGGGTGAGTGGCGCGGCGGCCACGACATAATCGCAGTAGTTCAGCATGGTGACGAGCTCATCGGGACGATAGAATTGCGCGACGAGCGGGTCGGCCGATGCGGGGGCGTGGCGCTTGAGGGCAAGCACCCTCATGCCCATGGCATGAACGCGGGTGGCAACGGCGCGGCCGATGTCGCCGTAACCGATGATCCCGACGGATTGGCCAGCAACTTCATCTACATCGAATTGTTCCCACCGGCCGGCGTCCTGATTGCGAAGCATGCGGCGGAAATCCTTGGCGAAGTAAAGGATCGCGGCAAGGGCGAATTCGCCGAGCGATGGCGAAAAGACGCCGGTGCCGTTGGTGAGCGGCACCGGGCTGGCGACGAGTTCGGGAAACAAGAGATTGTCAAGGCCGGCAGAGCGGGAGTGAATCCAGCGCAGATTGGGACTGGCCAGGAAAGCAGCCCGGAGCAGATCGCGAGGCGCATACCAATGAAGGATCACTTCCGCAGTGTTTGTCGAAGCGTTGAGCTCGCCGGCGGAGCCGGCAACAATGTGGGAGATGGCGGCCAGCTGACTGAGCTGCCGGTCATTTGAAGTGGAGAGCACCAGCACGAGCGGTTGATTGGCCATGAGGAGGCGTCGCTCCATTGATGGGGTGAAGGGAAAGCCGTGGCCCGCCTTATGAGGCCACAAGATATCAGATGTCGAGATTCTTCACATCGAGCGCGTTATCTTCAATGAATTTCCGGCGCGATTCGACATCTTCGCCCATGAGGGTGGTGAAGATGGCTTCGGTCTCGGCGATATCTTCGAGCTTGACGGAGAGTAAGGTGCGGCGCTCAGGATCCATCGTGGTTTCCCAAAGCTGTGCCGCCGTCATCTCGCCCAGTCCTTTGTAACGCTGCACCTGGTAATCCTTTTTGCCTTGTTCAACGATGTAGGCAAAGAGGTCGCGCGCGGTCTGCTTTTCAACTGGCTCGCGGGGGATGCGCGAGGCGCGAGCCGCGGTCCTGGTTTCGGATTTTGCCTCGGTTCCTTCGGTTTCCTCTTCCTCGTCCGCGACGGCAGTTGCCGATTTGGCGGCATACTCCACGAGGAATGGCGGCTCAAGGTACTGCTTGATCAGCGTGTACTTCGACATCATCTGGCGGAATTCCGGGCTAGACGCGAGGGTCCAGTCGACGCAGCGCAGGGCGCCCTGCGCGTCAGTAAAGCAGATCGACCACGTATGGTGCTCTTCGTCTTCGACGGGCTTGTTGATCTTGATCTGGAATTCATCAGCAAGTTCAGTGAGCTGCGCCTGCAGTGAAGCGATTTTTTCGGGAACCTGCTTGCCGTTCGTCGAAGCGAAGTCGTTACGGTGGGTGAGCTCAGCGCGGGCGAGCAACTCGGTGAGCCGTTCGTTGCGGATCCGTTTATCGACCTTTTCGACAAAGCCAAGGTACTCGTTGAGCGTCGACATGAAACGCGTGAGTTCTGCGCCTTCAATGCGGCCTGCACTTTCGCCGTGACGGACGATCATGCCTTCGGCGGCGCGATTGACCATGACTTTCACAAAATCGCGATCGTTCTTGATGTACTGTTCGAAGCGGCCTTTCTTGATCTTGTAGAGCGGCGGCTGGGCGATGTAGATGTTGTCGCGCTTGATGAGATCAGTCATGTGGCGGAAGAAAAATGTGAGCAAAAGCGTGCGTATGTGCGAACCGTCGACATCGGCGTCGGTCATGAGAATGATTTTGCCGTAACGAAGCTTGGCGGCGTCGAAGTCTTCTTTGCCGATGCCGCAGCCAAGGGCCGTGATCATGGCCCGAATTTCCTCATGGCCGAGCATCTTGTCGTAGCGAGCCTTTTCAACGTTCAGGATCTTGCCTTTGAGAGGCAGAATGGCCTGGAATTTGCGATCACGGCCCTGCTTGGCCGTGCCGCCGGCGCTTTCGCCCTCGACGAGGTAAAGTTCGCAGCGCTCCGGGTTGCGCTCGCTGCAGTCGGCCAGCTTGCCGGGCAGGCCGCCGCCGTCAATTGCACCTTTGCGGCGGGTGAGGTCGCGCGCCTTTCGAGCGGCTTCGCGAGCACGCGCCGCTTCAATGGCCTTGTTGATGATGCGGCGAGCGACGGGAGGGTTCTGCTCGAGGAACATGCCCAGGCGCTCGTTGACGAAAGCCTGTACCGTACCGGCAATGTCGGAGTTGAGCTTGCCCTTGGTCTGGCCTTCGAACTGTGGCTGCGGCAGTTTGACGCTGACGACGGCAACGAGACCTTCACGGACGTCGTCGCCGCTCAGGTTCTCTTTCACATCTTTGAAAAGGCCCATCTGCTGGCCGACGAAGTTGATGGTGCGGGTTAGTGATGTACGGAAGCCGGAGAGATGAGAGCCGCCATCAACAGTGTTGATGTTATTCGCGAAGCTGAAGACGGTTTCTGAGTAGCTGTCGTTATATTGCAGGGCGATGTCGATGTTGACGCCGTCGCGCAGCGCCTCCATGATGATGGGTTTGTCGTGAAGTACCGTCTTTCCACGATTGAGGTGCTTGACGAACTCCGCGATGCCACCGATGTATTTGAACTCAGTTCGCTTCGATTCGCCGGTCTTGGCGTCGGCCGTGCGCTCATCGGTGAGCGTGATCTCAAGGCCCTTATTGAGGAACGCCAGTTCGCGAAGGCGTTGCGCCAGAGTGTCGTAATTGAATTCGGTGGTCGTGAAAATGGTTTTGTCGGGCAGGAAGTGGATCTTGGTTCCGCGGCGTTTGCTGGTGCCGGCTTTGCGCAGTTCGCTGGTGGGAAGGCCGCAGCTGAAGTCCATCTCCCATGTGTAGCCGTCGCGCCAGATCTCGGCGTTAAACTCCTGGCTGAGCGCATTGACGCAGCTCACGCCGACGCCATGCAGGCCACCGGAGACCTTATAGGTCGATGCATCGAACTTGCCGCCTGCGTGCAGCTTGGTGAGAACCACCTGAACAGCTGGCATTCGCTGGCCGCCGGGAAGGTCCATCAGATCGACCGGGATACCGCGGCCGTCGTCTACGACGGTGATGGAGTTATCAACGTGGATGACCACGTCGATCTTCTTGCAATAGCCAGCGAGGGCCTCATCGACGGAGTTGTCGACGACTTCGTAGACCAGATGGTGCAAGCCGATCTCGCCGGTCGAGCCAATGTACATGGCGGGGCGCAAGCGAACCGCTTCAAGGCCTTCCAGCACCTTGATGTTTTCGCCGGTGTAGTTGTCGTTGTCACCGTGCATGGTCGAGCCGCTCAGAACTTCAGTCGCCATAGAATTCCGTTCGCAAGGATCGCCAAATGGTGGATTGCTGGAGACGATTCCGGGGTGGATAAGCGAGACTAACCGCTTGAAAAGAGAGGGCTATCAAGCGTGTATCCTGGGTTCATTTTATCACGCGGAGGCAGGGTAGAAGGCGGCGCAGGCTGTTTAGTAATTGGTTATCGACAATGTCTCGATGGATAGAGATAAGTTACTGTAGTAATCTTCCCACCGATCAACTGATTATCATAAACAAAAAGATAGACTTATACTCGAACACTGGCTCATACTCGAAGCGGATGGGAGGTTGATGATCTCCCAAATTGATTCCAAAGAGGTTACCAAAGATGAAAACAGCCGTTCGTGTCTTTGCATTGCTCGTGGCCTTTGTCGGCCTAGCCTCAGCTTCGTTCAGTTCAGCCCCGACGCAAGTCACTCCGACTCACCTGTCCAGTGCAGTGACCGGCGATGAACCTGATCTGCCGATGCCGCCTCCGTGCATGCTGACCGGGACCTGTGTAGCACCAGCGCAGTGACTTTAAGAAAGCGAAGCGCGCTGCGTAGCACGAAAGTGCCAGCAGCGCGTTACCCTTTTGTGTTTGAGAGGTCAGGCATAAAAGCGCTATTCTGAGGTGGTTCCAAGAGTTCCGGATCGGCGATTATGCCTTTGATTTCTGCAATGACAGCGATGAGTGTGGCGGAGGTCTCTCTGTGGGCCGCGCTCGCATTTCTGTTTTGGAAGAAAGGCTTTCAGCAACGCTTTCGCGCGACCGGTGCTTACCTCAGTTTGCGTGCGGTTTCAGGCTTGCTGCTGCTGATCACTCTCACGTTGAGATCGACGCCATTTGGGAAGGCGCATCACCTCAACCTGGTTTATTTCATCGGCTATTTCGCGATGTATATTGCCAGCGCGGTCCTGATGTTTTTCATATGCATCGAGGTGTTCCGCACTGCGCTAGCAGCGTTCCCGGGAATCTCGAAGCTGGCCATCGTGATTTTCCGCTGGGCGGCGGTGGTTTCGGTGATCGTGAGTTTGACGTCAATCTCCTATGTGAACCAGGGACTTTACATCGTTGCCGACGTTTCGTACGGTCTGGTGCGCTCAGTAAGCGTACTTGAGCTTTGCCTGCTGGCCTTTCTCTGCCTGAGCATGAATGCGCTCCGCTTGTCGATCAGAGACATGGCGTTCGGGATTGCGCTGGGGTTCGGCATCATCTCGGCGAGCGATTTTGTGATTGCGTCATGGATGTCTCACGCAGCGACGACGCATGACCCCGTGCAATACATTGGCGAGGCCCTGATGCTTGTCGCGCTGGGAATCTGGGTTGCGTACTGCGTGCTGCCGGCACCGGCGCCGAAACCGGTGCTGATGCCGGCGAATTCGACGATTTACCGCTGGAACGAGATTGCGACGGCCCTTGGCCACACGGGAACGAAGGTCGCCGTTCAGCAGCCTGCGAACAGCTTCTTCCTGTCGGATGTTGAGAGGGTCGTCGAAAAAGTCCTGGCGCGCAATATGGGCGGACGCGAGTCAGAGACGTAACCGCTGCGATCAATGAAGAGTGAACGAAAGACCAAAGGCCGCAGCTGACGCTGTGGCCTTTTGATTGAATCGGGATCCTGCCCGGTTACAGTCAGAAAGCAGTTACTCTGCCGCTCCAGGCTCAACCGAGGCGAAGCGGCCAAGCCGGCCGCGGTCAGTGAACCTGACGCGGCCAGTGACTTTGGCGAAGAGCGTATCGTCAGAGCCGATGCCCACGTTGGCGCCTGCCTTGATGCGCGTACCGCGCTGGCGCATGATGATCGATCCGCCGGTGACCAATTGGCCTGCGAAGGCCTTTACGCCCAGGCGCTGCGCGTTCGAGTCGCGTCCGTTTGTAGAACTGCCGCCACCTTTTTTATGTGCCATTGCCGAAATCCCTTCTGAAAAACCAGCTAACAGCTTTCGGCCGTCAGCTACTGAATCTGTAAATCGACTGCTCCTGAACTCACGCTGAAGAAGCTGAAAGCTGAGGGTTGAGAGCCGAAAGCTACTTTGCGTCGTAGGTAACGCCATCGGCCTCGATGGCCTTAATGCGCACCTGGGTGAAATTCTGGCGGTGTCCCTGCAGCTTCTTATATTGCTTCTTGCGTTTGAAGTGGAAGACCAGGATTTTGTCGCCGCGGCCTTCGCCGAGCACTTCGGCGGTCACTTTGGCGGTTGACGGCCTGGCCAAGGTTCCGGGCTCGCCGGAAACGGCGAGAACATCGCTGAACTCGACGGTCTGCTGGCCGGCGCCGACGCTTTCAATTTTCAACACATCGCCGGGCGCGACGCGATATTGCTTGCCGCCGGTGCGAATGACTGCGTACATAACGAATCCTCCAGCGCCTCGGGCTCACAGCCAGGCGCAAAGCCTGAATTTAACTTGTGGCGGATACAGAACAGTGACTGCATCGGGCGCCGTGCCGGGCCACACCAGGCGGAGAACCCTCGGAGCACCACTCGGGAAAATCCCGCGCACCCGCAAAGAGGTGCATCGCCAAACCATTTAATTTTATCGTTAAACGGCACAATGGGTCAATGCGAACCGGGCCGCGTGCCGTGAGGATTTCTTAAGAGAACCCGGCCGGCGGCTCTCACATTGAATGCAGGGAGACTTGCGAGGATCGACGTTGAATGAAGGGGCAGTTGCGTTGGGCAGAGCGGGTCCGGTGAAGGAGCCTGGGGCGAAGAGAAGGCGCGGGAGCGCGGTGGCCGAGAAAACGGGCAATCGGGCCATGACGCGGCCGACTCCACTGGCGGAGCTGGCGCGGAGGTATCAGAGGGTCCTGGAGCGCGAGCCGGAGCAGGCTGAAGCGCTGGTCGGAATGAGCCTGGTGGCGGTGGCGAGCCGGCAGTTTGAGGCAGCAGTGAAGATGGCGCAAGCAGCAACGGTCGCCTCTCCGCGGACGGTGGGAGCATGGTTGGCGCTGGGACAGGCTCTGAAGGCAACGGAACGCTATGACGATGCGGAACATGCATATGGAGCGGCAATCGAACTGGACGGAACCAATGCCTTGGCGAGACTGGGACTGGGCGAGTTGCGGATGGCAACGGGACAGCCGGAGAAAGCTCGGGCTGAATTCGAACGGTCGTTACAGCGCCGGCCGGCATTTGCGGCGGCTTTGCTGGCCCTGGGAAATGCCCTGGCGATGCTGGGGCAAAATGAGGCGGCGCTGGAGCGGTATGAAGAGACGCTCGCGATGCGTCCACGGCTGCCCGAGGGCGAATTTGGAGCAGGGTTTGCGCTGAAGCGATTGGGGCGCACCAACGAGGCCGAGAAGCGTTATCGCCGGGCGCTGGCTTGGCGGCCGGACTTTGCCGCGGCCTGGATCAATCTGGGATCTTTATTGCGGGAAGAGGGGCGTGAGGTTGCGGCCGAGGCAGCGTTGAAGCGAGCGGTGGAGTTGCGGCCGGATTTAGTTTCGGGGTGGGTAAACATGGCGCTGCTGGAGCGAGAGCGCAACCGGGGGGATCGGGCGGAAACATATCTGCGCCGGGCGTTCGCGCTCAAGCCGGATCAGGTGGAAACACTGGTGGCTTGGTGTCAGTTTCGGGCGGCGGAGAGGGATTTGGCGGGCGCATGGTGCTGGCTGCGATGGGCGCTTGCCGTGAATCCTGAGTGCGATGAGGCGGTGAACATGCATGGCATTCTGCTGCATAAAGAAGGACGATACGAAGAGGCGGTTCGAATGTTCCGGCGGGCCGAAGAACTGGGCAATCACGCGGCGGCTTCGAATCGTGGCAACTCGCTGCTCGACCTGGGCAGGATCAATGACGGGCTGCGAGCTCACGAGGAGGCAGTTGAGCGCGACGCTGAGAGCGCGGGAGCAAAGTACAATCTGGCACTGACGCAACTGCGGCTGGGCGATTGGGAACATGGCTGGGAGAACTACGAGGCGCGCTGGCAATTCCGCGAAGTGCATCGGCGGCCAAGGAAGTTCGAGCAGCCGCGATGGCGGGGAGAAGATTTAAAGGGCGCGCGGATCCTGCTGCACGCCGAGCAAGGACTTGGCGACACGATTCAGTTTTGCCGCTATGCGGCGCTGGTGGCGGCGCGCGGTGGGGTACCGGTTGTGCAGGTTCAGCCTGCTGCCGAGCGGTTGATGCGATCGCTGGCGACGGTGCGCGCGGGTTTGGCCGAAAGCGCGGTCCTGGGGTTGAAGCGTGACGACTTCGCGTGGGAGTGCCCGCTGATGAGTTTGCCGGCAGCGTTTCGAACCACGATTGAGACGGTGCCATGGAGGGGCGCGTATCTTGGAGCCGATGCAAAACTCACTGCGACGAAGCGGGCGCAGATTCCAAGTGAGGCAGGCGCACTGCGCATCGGGCTCGCGTGGGCGGGAAATCCGCGGTATAAGGCCGACGGCGCGCGGTCAGTGCGTTTGCAGACTCTGATGCCACTCATCCGGGCCGTCGATGCAACGTGGATTTCGCTCCAGAAGGGCGAAGCGGCGGAGCAACTGGCAGGTCTGACGGGAGAGCTTCAAGTATTTGACGGATCGAGCCAGGATTGCGACCTGGCGGAGACGGCGGCGACGATTGCCGGACTCGATCTTGTGATCACGACGGACACATGCATTGCGCACCTGGCGGGTGCGATGGCGAAGCCGGTGTGGATTCTGCTGCCGCATCTGGCCGACTGGCGCTGGATGCAGGAGACGGAGACGACGCCGTGGTATCCCACGGCGCGGCTATTCCGGCAAACAACTGCGGCAGACTGGCAAGAGGCCGTGCGGCGACTCAGTGAGGCGGCAAGTCAGCAGGTCGGCGGGTCAGCAAGTTAGCAAAGTCAGCAAGTGCGGGGATTGCGGGGCTACGGGACCGCGGGATTGCGCCGCGTTGATGAGGGCGTCGTCAATTTGCGCGAGGGAGAGCAGGACGGCAGCGGAGCCCTCGAGGGTGGGAAGGCGTACGGAGCCGAGCTTGTCGTATGGCTCGTTGCCGAGGCTGTGGAGCTTGGAGCGCAAGTAGCAGAAGTGGGTTCCTCTGAGGGCCGATGACTCGCATCGGAGTCCGTTGGGCTTGATGTGCCGGCATTTCGGGTACATGATTTTCCCTTTCGACCCCCGCCCCCCAACCATCTGTATAGCTAAATACGTCACTCGAAACGAGTTGCGAGGCGGGTGTTGCTGTAAATTCGTGATTCTAAAGACGTGCCTTTCGGAAATACGTGATCCTTCGGCAGTTACGAGCAAATTGGGAATCTTGATGCGCGCTGCTTCCGGCCGGAGCCAGATTTTCCGGACTGATTTGATTGTGCGCTAACGCGCGAAATGATATGAACTGTTCGCAGGAAAAATTTTAAGGGGCGCGAGTGTGTCCGATTTTCCGCGGATGTTATAGATTTGAGTCGGTTTCTGGACATTGGTGCAAGGGCGATGACAGGCGCGGCGAGCCTGCCCCCTCTTGACAGGAGAAAAGTGGCAATTACTGCGCGTCTTCGGCCCATGTCCTGAAGTCGCGCAGGAATGTTGATCGACCAGTAATTGCCGGGTTGGCGGTGACCCAGGCATAACGCACAATTCGACCTTGATCTGGTATCTCGTACTTTGCCGGCTGTTCGGAATTGTCATCGGGGCCGTCCGCCAACGCCCGCTCATCGCAAAGAACGCGATGAACGGGGCACAGAGTTACCTGTTTGCCTGCCGGCCCATTCATCGGGGGCCCTGTTATCGACAAATGAGGTTCTGTGACGACGAACATCGTTACTTCCCGGGCATAACCCGATAGACTAGCGGCGAATCTTCGGGAGTGCCCTATGCGATCGGTTTTGGCGGCGGTTGTGGTGTGCGCGTTGTCGGGGTTGGCGGGTTGTTCCGGTGGGGCGCCCAGCGGGTTAAGCGGGACGGGGGGCTCGCGGCCGACGGAGGGAGCAAAGCTGACGGGGGTGGTGCATGGCGGGCAGAACCCGATTGCGGGCGCACATGTGTACTTGCTTGCGGCGGCTTCCGGAGCGACGGGCGCGGGTTCGGCAGCGTACGGCGGGAGCGGGATTGCGGCGTCAACGAGCAATGCTTCGCTGTCACTGCTGACGAGTGGTACCGCGGATACGAGCGGCGGGCCGACCAACGGCGACGACTATGTGACGACCAATGCAGCCGGGAACTTCTCGATCACGGGCGACTATACGTGTGCGCCGGGGCAGCAGGTGTATTTGTACGCATTAGGAGGAGACCCGGGGCTCGGTTCGGGTGTTAACGCTGGGGCGGGGTTGATGGCGGCCTTGGGGAGTTGCCCGACGACGGGGATATTTCCGTCAGGGTTGAACGTGACGGTGAATGAGGTATCGACGGTGGCGGCGGCATACGCGATGGCGGGGTTTGCGACGGACGCGACGCATGTGGGGAGTTCCGGAACAGCGCTCGCCCAGACGGGCATCGGAAACGCCTTCGCCAATGCCGCCAACATCGCCTCGCTCTCTACCGGCTTGGCATTGGCCGCCACGCCCAACGCAAACGGTGTGGTGCCGCAAGCAGAAATCAACACGCTCGCGAACATCCTCGCGGCATGCGTCAACTCGAATGGGGCACTCGCCGGCCCCGCTGCATCCCCCTGCTCAACGCTCTTCAGCAACGCCACCGCGGACGGAACTGCCACTGGCACCGAGCCAACCGATACTGCCACTGCCGCGATAAATATCGCGCACTTCCCTGGGGCGAACGTAGCAGCCCTCTACGCGGTTGCCACGCCCGCGGCCACCTTTGCCCCGACCCTTTCCGCGCAGCCCGAGAACTTCACGCTCGCACTGCAGTTCGGGGTGGCAAACACCGACGCCATCGGTTATCTCGCGATCGACGCATCGGGCAATGTGTGGATTGCCAGCTTCACAGGCACGAGCATCGCCGTCGAGCTGAGTCCAGCGGGAAGCGTTCTCTCTGGCAGCAACGGTTTCGGCACAAACCCAAGCCGCGCCCAGTTCCAGTCCATCGCGATCGACCCCGCCGGCAATGCCTGGCTTGCTCCCTCCCCGGGGGAGTTCATCGCTGAACTCTCGTCCACGGGAAGCGTGCTCTCGGGCGGCGGCTACGTGGGCGGCGGTATGTCCGATACGCAAAGCATCGCCGTCGATGGCTCGGGCGACGCATGGGTCGCCGACGGCAACGTTTACAACGTGATCGAGTTCTCTCCCGCCGGAACTCCACTCTCGGGCGCAAACGGATATACCGGTGGCGGCCTCGAATACCCCTGGGCCGTCGCCATCGATGGTTCCGGCAACGCCTGGGTCATCAACTATCTCGGCACCAGCGTCACCGAGCTCAGCAGCGCCGGAACCTTACTTTCAGGCGCCAACGGCTATACTGGCGGCGGCCTCAGCGGCACCCTCAATATCGCAATCGATAGTGCTAACAGCGCCTGGATCGTCGACGAAACCAACACCGTCAAGATCTCCAGCACTGGCGCCTTTCTTTCCGGGACCGGCGGCTTCACCACCGCCGCGAACGGAGCCATTGCCATCGATGGCGCGGGAAACGTCTTCGTCTCCAACCATCAGAAAAACACCCTCACAGAGCTGACGAACAGCGGCGCCGTCGTGAATGGAGCCGCCGCCTACAGCGGCACGGGCATCGGCACCATCTACTCCCTCGCGGTCGACGGATCCGGCAATCTCTGGTCTGACGGCGGCACCGGCGCCAACGGACCCATCTTGGAGTTGGTCGGCGCCGCTGCCCCGGTCGTTACCCCGCTTTCGGTTGGCTCCAAGAACAATTCGCTCGGCACGCGGCCTTAAAGCTTAGCCCGCGAGCCGGCCCCGGGAAGAGAAACCCTCGAAGAAGTTCAACACTACGCATCCTCAGATGAGACGCGATATTGGTGTTTTTCTGCCTTCAGGCGGGAGCATGAGGGCTTCAACCTTATGAATAGGTTCTGTGGGACGGCGGGGCCACCCTAGCGGCAAGAAGCGCTGGAGGGTGGGGACCCGGCAGGACGAGGAAACCTCGTTGCCGTCGCTGGAATCGGCGCTCCGGTCCATCGATTCCGGCATGGCTATCTACGACCCAATGACCATGGATGCGAAGATTCACGACGCGCCCTCGACCTATCTGCATCGCTCGTCCGCATGGCTGGTGGGCGGATTCGCGGCGACGGCGCTGCTGCTGGGCGTGGTCGGTCTCTACGGCATCATCGCATACTCCGTCTCGCAGCGCACACGGGAGATCGGCGTGCGCATGGCGCTGGGCGCGCAGCGCGGCAATGTGCACAGGATGGTGATGCGCCAGGCGAGCCGGCTGACTCTGATGGGAGTGGGGCTGGGCTTGATATGCTCTATCGGCGCAGCGCTGCTGATGCGCAAACTCCTGTTCGGTGTCGCGGCTTGGGACGCGCCAACACTGGCGGCAGTGGCGCTGGTTCTGGCCAGCGCGTCGCTTGTCGCCAGCTTTCTGCCGGCACGGCGCGCGGCAATGGTGGAGCCGATCGAAGCCCTACGCACCCAGTAAGCGAGACTTCATCATGCGCGGCGGCACAGGCTGCAGCTTCGAAGTGCGCTTAAGACATCCTGACCCGGGACAGTCGTGGCTTCCTGGGTTTAGGCGGATGGGCTGGGAATCGGTTTGCCCGGGATGACGGAAGGGCTGTTGATTGATGCGAAAGAGGAGTTAGCAGATACTGAAGCCCGGCTTGTTCGGCTGCCCGTATCGGTCTGGCTAAAGCCTACCCCTTCAATTGCCTTGTGAGGCGAGCTCTGAAGCCGCGCCCTTGTTACAAAGCTCCAGCGGCCTGATTCGTCCTAATAGATGCCGGGGACGAGTCGCTTTGTGGTACGGGCGTAGTTTTCGTAATCGGCTCCAAATGCCTGGCGGAGCGCGTCCTCTTCCACATGAATGCGGTACAAGACAGCCAGGGTTGGCAGAACCAGAGCGACGGCAAAACAGGCCCAAGTGCGTGTGTGAAGGGCAAAACTGAGGAGAATCAGCTCGAGGCCCAGATAGGACGGATGACGAACCAGGGCGTAGAGTCCGCTTCGCTGGAGACCTTGCCCGGCGCGCATGGCTACGTTTGTGCTAAAAGCTTTGCCCAGGGTAACGATGGCAATGGCGCGAACTGCCAAACCGAGAATCAAAATTCCAAGGGCCAGCGGTCGCAGCCAGCTAAAACTTCCCGGCATGTCGATGGGGAAAAAGCGGTGCAACCGCCCTTCGGCGTTGAGTGACACAAAAATGACGACCAGGAGAATGATCTGCGATCCGCGATCTTGAATCTTGCCCTCGCCGCGGCGGGTTTGAGTGATCACGATAAGAAGGATTTCTCCCGCGGCCCATAAACCTGCCAGTACATTGAAAATGGATTCGAGATTCATAATCGTTCTGCCGACCTCCTGATTCCGCGGGAAGACCGGGGAATTGGCTCGCGCTTCGCCCAACGGTAAGAGTAGGATGCTCCGGCGTGCCGGGGAAAAACAGTAGCGGACGTCATTGATGAAAGATGACAGGCGTCACCATGACAGGCGTCAGGTGTTCGATATGACAGCGGGAGCTACCGGGGCCATTTGCCAGGTGGGAAGATGAAAAGATGAGCGAGGGACGGAACTATCCTCGGGTGGAAAAGACGGCTGCCGCAGGCGCGCAGGGCAGTGATGCGATGCGGGGGTTTTTCCAGCGGCGCTGGATCGTGCGCTGGGTGGCGCTGCTTTATTCAGTGTATTTCTTCGTGGCGCCGGCGCACCGGCACTCCATTGCGGTCTGGATGGAGTTTGCAGTTTTTTACGCGGCCTTTCTCATTCTCTATTTTCTTGTCGCGGAGCTTACGGGACACCGGCAGTCGGTGGCGTTTGTATTGTTCTTCCTCATCGCGTTTGTCTATTACTGGCGGAGCGAGCAAGCCTATGGAGTATTTGTTTATCCATTCGCAATGCTTTGCCTTTTCACCGCTCGTTTGCGCACGCTGTTTCTGGTGCTGGTGGCGATGATGGCGGGAGTGGCGGCCGAGACGCGGTACCTGGGCCGCTCGTTAACCACCGCGGAAGACATTTTGTTCATCTGTGTGATTTTTGGGTTGAGCAATTTTGCCTTCGCGCAACAAGCGCGGGCCAATGCGCTGCTGCAGCAGGCCAATTTCGAGATCGAGCGACTTTCAAAGGAAGCTGAGCGGGAGCGCATCGCGCGTGACCTGCACGACCTGCTCGGCCATACGCTGACGGTAATTACGGTAAAGCTCGATCTTGCCCGGCGGTTGCTATCGCTCGACGCGGAGCGCGCGCGGCAGGAGATTGTGGAAGCGGAGCAGACGGCACGGACTGCTCTCACCGAAGTAAGGCAGGCCGTTGCCGGTTACCGAAGCGAGGGTCTGGACGTGGAGATCGCCCGCGCGAGGCAGAGCCTGCTTTCTGCCGGAGTGAAAATGACGGCGCATCTCGCGGCGGTGAGGATTTCAGCGAACCAGGCGAATGTGCTTTGCCTGGCATTGCGCGAAGCAGTGACGAACATCGTGCGCCACGCGCGTGCGACCGAGTGCCACGTGGCGCTTGGCGAAAGCCACGGGAGCATTCAGTTCACGATTGAGGACGACGGTGTAGGCGGACCGTTTGCTGAAGGCAACGGGCTGCGCGGGATGCGGGAGCGGATTCAGTCGATGTCCGGGATGGTGAAGCTAACCAGCGCAGCGAATGCGGGGACGAGCCTCGTGATCACGCTGCCGGCGGATAACGCATCACAAGCCAAAGCGCCGCCGCAGGTTTTGGGAGAGGCGGAAACCCTGTGATGCACAAGATACGAGTGGTGCTGGCCGAGGACCAGAGCATGCTGAGGGGCGCGCTGGCAGCGCTGCTTTCGATTGAGCCAGATCTCGAAGTGCTGGGATCGTTTGCGGATGGCGAACAGGCGCTACAGGCTGTGGGAAAATATCGGCCCGGGGTTCTGGTTGCAGACATTGAGATGCCGAAGATGACAGGACTGGAGTTGACGGCGCGCGTGAAGGAGCTTTACCCGGAAACACATGTGCTGATCCTCACGACATTTGCGCGGCCCGGGTATTTAAGGCGAGCTCTGGATGCCGGAGCATCCGGCTACCTGCTGAAGGACCGGCCGTCAGAAGAGCTGGCTGAAGCGGTGAGGAGGGTGAGCCGCGGGGAACGCGTCGTGGATCCCGAACTGGCGTCTCAGATCTGGAGCGCAGAAAAGGATCCACTGACGGACCGGGAGCGGCTTATTTTGCGGCGAGCCGGCGACGGCGAGACGACCGCGGAGCTCGCGCGATCGCTGCGACTGAGCGAAGGAACGGTGCGCAATTATTTATCCGAAGCAATCTCGAAATTGCAGGCCGCCAACCGATTTGAGGCAGCGCGGATTGCGCGTAATAAAGGGTGGCTGTGAGCCCCTGGTGCATCGATCGGCGAAGGCAAACATGCCTTGATTCCCTTCTCTACCAAGCACGCCTGTGCGGACGCCCCGGGACCGTTGGGGTCGGCCAGCTCACCCCTGCCGGAGACCTCTATCAGTGTGCTGCTGCGCCGTGACCGGCGCGTCATCTTCGATTGAATTCGAATAAGGCAAGCAAATTCAGCCATTTATTGGAACTACTCGTGAAGGATGCATAGTTCTCTTGACATCGAGTACTCTGTATTATAGAGTACTCGATAGACCGATTTGGGAAGAAACGAGAGAGCAATGGTGATGCGTGCGAAAGAAGCGGAACCAGCGAGGCCGCTGGCGGTGGAGCGGCTGGTGAAGAAGTTCGGGGACGTGATGGCGGTGAATGACGTGAGCCTGACGGTGGGGCCGGGCGAGTGCCTGGGTCTGCTGGGGCCGAACGGAGCGGGAAAGAGCACGTTGATCCGCAGCATTGTTGGGCGGGTGATTCCCGAAAGCGGGCGCGTGGCAGTGTTCGGCGCGGCGGCGGCCTCGACCAAGGCGCGGATGGCGCTGGGCTGGGTACCGCAGGAGTTGGCGATTTATCCCCGGATCAGCTGCACGGAAAATTTAGGTGCGTTCGGGCGCTACTACGGACTGAAGGGCGCGAAGCTCGACGAAGCGATTGCCTGGTGCCTGCACTGGGCGGCGCTGGAGGACCGGGCGGGGGAGCTGGCGAAGAATCTATCGGGCGGAATGAAGCGGCGGCTGAACATGGCGGCGGGGATGCTGCACAAGCCGCGCGTGGTGCTGTTTGACGAGCCGACGGTGGGTGTCGATCCGCAGTCGCGCAATCGAATCTTTGAAATGATCGAGGCGCTGCGCGACGAGGGAGCGGCGATCATCTACACCACGCACTACATGGAAGAAGCGGAACGGCTCTGCGACCGTATCGCCATTATCGATCACGGACGGGTTATTGCGACCGGAACGAAGGAAGAACTGGTGCGCGGGGTGTTTGGCATGCGCAGCCAGGTGCTGGCGAGGTTCTCAGGGGATGAAGCTGCGATCGGCGCGTGGACGGAACGGAATGGCGGACAGTTGAAGAACGGGACGGCGGAGTTCACGGTGGAGCAGGCGACGGAGATTGCGCGGCTGCTGGACGACGCGACGCGCGCGCAACTGGAGCTGGTGGACGTGTCGCTGCGGCGACCCAACCTTGAAAGCGTGTTTCTGCACCTGACGGGAAGGGAGCTACGCGATTGATTCTGCATATTGCAAGGACAGCTTTGATTGCATTGCGGCGGGACCGGGGGGCGCTGGTGCTGAGCTTTGTGCTGCCGCTGGCATTTTTCTCGATCTTCGCGGCGATCTTCGGCGGACAGAGCAACACGACACCACGAGTCACGTTGATCGTGGTGGACGAGGATAAAAGCGAAGCCTCGCAGGACCTGGTGAAGGCGCTGGAGAAGGACAGTTCGCTGTGGGTGCATCGCACGCCGGTGACGAAAAAAGGCGCGCCGGCGGGTCCTGAGTATACTGCGGCCACGGCGGAGAAGGCGGTGCAGGCGGGGGATGCGCCAGTGGCGCTGATTATTCCGCACGGGTTCGGGCAACACCCGATCGCGTTCGGGCCGGATGCGGGGGAAAGCACTGTGGAACTGCTGAACGACCAAAGCGACATGATTGCTCCGCAGGTGGTGATAGGCATGCTGCAGAAGGACGCGATGACGGCGATGCCGGCTGTGATGGCCGAACAGGGCATGAAAACGGCAGAGAAATACATCGGCGGGTTTACGCCAGAACAGAAGAAAGTGGTGGAGGATGGGCTGGCGGACCTGCGCAAGGAGGTGGCTGAGGGGAAGGTGGGCAGCGCGGTGGGCGGGTCGGGCGATAGCGGCGTGGGGATGATCCGCGTGAAGACGCGCGCCGTGGTGGGAGAGAACAAGAAGAGCCCGATGATTTCGTTTTACGCGGCGGCAATCGGCGTGATGTTTCTGCTGTTCACGGCGAGCGGGTCAGCGGGCGCGTTGCTGGATGAAGCGGAGAGCGGCACGCTGGAGCGGGTGCTGAGCACGCAGGTGACGATGACCAAGCTGCTGGGGGGAAAGCTGGCGTTCAACACGCTGCTGGCGTTTGTGCAACTGGCGGCGATGTTTCTGTGGGGATGGGCGGTGTTCAAGCTGGATTTCTTCAGCCACCTGCCGGGATTCATCGTGATGGGCCTGTGCACGGCGTTTGCAGTGGCGGCCTTCGGTCTGCTTCTGGCCAGCGCATGCCATACGCGGGCGCAGTTGGGCGCGCTTTCGACGTTGGTCATCCTAGTGATGTCGTCAGTGGGCGGCAGCATGTTCCCGCGGTATTTTATGCCGGAGGCAATGCAGAAGGCGGGACTGCTGACGATCAACGCGTGGGCCATTGATGGGTTCACCAAAGTGTTCTGGCGGGATTTGCCGGTGACGGATTTGTGGCCGCAGGTGAGCGTGCTGCTCGCGGTGGGCGTGGCGCTGTTTCTGGTGGCGCGGAGAGTGGCGAGACGGTGGGAAGTAGCGTGAGGCAAGGAGTAAGGCAACAAGAGAGCGAGGAAACGAGAAGACAGGGAGTGAGGGAGCAAGGAGGTGGATGGTGGGGACGAATGCGAATGATTTGGAACTGAAAGAGCGGCTGGAGCTGATTGAGAGCATGCTTGCCGAGGGGCGGCGGACCACCAAGCGATGGTCGTGGACGATTGTGCTGTGGGGAGTGGCATTTTACGTGGCCATCGGGTGGTCATCGGGGATGCTTGGCGGGCCGATTTGGGGCCAGCATTATATGGCATGGCCGGTGACGATGATCGGCACGTGGTTGCTGACCTGGGGTCTTTTCAGGCGGATGCGCAGCGGTGCAAAGGCGCCAATGACCACAGTGGGGCGGGCGATGATGTCAATCTGGACGGCTATGGGAATTTCGATGTTCGCGCTGTTGCTCCCGATGGGGCTGAGCGGCAGGGGTGACCAGCAGGTCTACGTTGCAGTGGTGACATCGCTGCTGGGGACAGCCAATGCCGCATCGGGCCTGCTGCTGAAGTGGAAGGCACAGTTTGCATGCGCCGTGGTGTGGTGGCTGGCATCGGCGGCTTCCTTGTTTGGCACGGTTACGCAAAGCACGATTGCGTTTCTGGTGGCGATCTTCCTATGCCAGATTGTTTTCGGAATTTACGCCATGGTGCTGGAGGCACGGGACCGGAGAGCGAGTGGAGCGGTCCATGCCTGAGTTGCCGGATCTGAATCCGGTAGTGCACGGCAAGCTGCGGCTGGCTTTGTTGACTTTGTTGATGGGAGTGGACGAAGCAGAGTTTACGTGGCTGCGCGAGAAGACCGGCGCCAGCGACGGCAACCTGGGGGCGCAACTCCTAAAGCTCGAAGAAGCTGGATACGTCTCTGTCGAGAAAAAGTTTGTGCAGCGCAAGCCGCAGAGCTTGTATCGCATGACGGAAACCGGGCGAGTTGCGTTGAGCGAGTATGTGGCAGCGTTGAAGCAGTTGCTGGGTAATGCGGCGATTTGAAGGTAGAGATTTCCCCAGGGAGGTTCACGATGCAGGCGGAGTTGACGGCGAATCGTGTTCGCGGAACCGCGATTGGCGCGATGATTGAAGCAAGTTTTGGGCTGGGCTGGCTGTTCTGGTCGCTGGCCGCGATGCACAGGATCGCGGCGGGCTCGGCCATCGGGCTGGATTTGGGCGCGATAGCACTGTTGGCGCCGGCGGTTTATGTGGCGCGCCAGGCGAAACGCTGGCCGGCTACGGCCGGAGATCCCGCGATGATGCGCAAATTTGTCTGGATCAATGCAATTCAGGGGACGGCGATCGTGGCGGTGGTGGTGGGATTCTCACGCTCGCATATTGATGCCTATGGTGCTTCGGCGGTGACCGCGATCGTAGGCCTGCACTTTCTTCCTTTAGCGCACCTATTCCACTACCGAATGCACTATGTTACCGGCGCGGTGCTCGTAAGCTGGGGCGCAATCAGTGCTTTTCTCTTTAGCCAGGAGTCGTTGCAGGGGGCAGCTGCGCTGGGGACGGGCGTGATCCTTTGGGTAAGCGCAGCGGTGACTCTCGTGCTGGTGATGCAAAGGATGGCGGCGGGGCGACGGCTGAACGCGATACGCTGAAGCAGCGGCCGGGAGGAGAGATCGCAGCCGAATTGCCGGCGCTGCCGTCAAAATCTATGGCAGACTTGAAAGACGGCACGGCGTGGAGGCGGGATGCGCATCGCGGCGCGGTTTCGCAGGAGGATGGTGCGATTTCTGGCTGTGTCGGCAGCGCTGCACGTGTTGATCACGTTGGTTGTGCTGATGGTGGGGCACCGGCAGCGCAAGACATTGGTGGTGGAACAGGAGCCGGCAAGATTTTATCGGGCGATGCTGCTCGACGCAGGCGGGACGAAGGCGGAGTGGACGCCGGCGCCACCGGGCAGGAAAAGGCACCCACAAAATGTGAAGCAGCCGACGACGGATCTGGCGATGAACCGGAATCCCGCGCCGGCGGCGGGCGCGCCGGTAAGCGCACCTGACAGCACGGCGGCGGGAAACGGGCCAGATCAGAAAAACGCAAATCCGGCGTTTCCGGTTTTTTCGCCGCGGCCTGTTGTGACAGACCGTTCGCTGCTGCCGAGTTCGAGCCAGGAAGTGATTGTCGACGTAAAAGTGAGCGCGGCGGGCGACGTGATGGAAACGACCCTGGTGAAAGGCATTGGCAACGCGCTGGATGAAATGGTGTTGGAAACGGTGAAGACTTGGCGGTTCCATCCGGCGACGGTCAATGGCAATCCGGTGGCGACCGAGGCAGAGCTGATCTTCCCGTTTAATTTGAACTACCCGATAACGCCGAGCTGAGAAAGGCCGACAGCTTTCAGCCATCAATTTTCAGCTTCGAGAGACTCTCGGACGCGCTGCATGATGCCCAGATAAAACGCGAGATTGTGGATGGAGTTGAGCGTGGCAGCCAGCGGCTCGCCGGCCTGCACGAGGTGCCGCAGGTAGGCACGCGAATAGCGGCTGCAGGTGGGGCAACTGCATGCGGGGTCGGGCGGGTTCTGGTCTTCTGCGAATTGTTTGTTTTTGATGTTGAGGCGGCCTTCGCTGGTGAAAAGCAGTGCGTGACGCGCGGCGCGCGTTGGCAGAACGCAATCCATCATATCGACGCCCATGCGCGCGTACTGCTCGATCTCGTCGGGATAGCCGACGCCCATGACATAGCGCGGTTTATCTTTGGGCAGAAGCGGCAGAACCTCGGAGATGATTTCGAAGGTCAGTTCACGCGGCTCGCCGACCGAGAGGCCGCCGATGGCGTATCCGTCAAAGTCCATTTCAACGAGGCGCTCAGCACACTGGCGGCGGAGATCGGCGTACATGCCGCCCTGGATGACGGCGAAGCATTGCATGCAGCGGGTCTGTGCGTCAAACCAGGGAACTTCAGGATAGTGGGCGTGGAAGTAAGCGAGCGAGCGTTCGGCCCAGGCCATGGTGAGGCGCAGGCTTTCTTCGGCACGGGCGCGCGATGCGGGATACTCAGTGCACTCGTCGAAGGCCATGATAACGTCGGCGCCGAGAGCGATTTGTACATCGATAGAATGCTCCGGCGTAAAGAAGTGCGAACTGCCGTCAAGGTGGGAGCGGAAGCGGACGCCGTCTTCAGTAACTTTGCGCAGAGTGCTCAGCGAGTAGACTTGAAATCCGCCGGAGTCAGTGAGCAGGGCGCGCGGCCAACTGACGAAGCGATGCAGGCCGCCCATGCGCCGGATGAGCTCGTGGCCGGGTCGCAGATAGAGATGATAGGTGTTGCCGAGGATGATTTGGGCGCCGAGGGATTCGAGCATGCCCTGCGGCACGGCTTTGACGGTGCCCTGCGTGCCGACGGGCATGAAGACAGGCGTTTCGACGGTCTGATGCGGTAGGACGAGGCGCGCGCGGCGGCCGCCGGCAGCGGTTGCATTCAGAACTGTGAGTGTGGGGGCCACACGTAGATTCTACTTGTGAAATTGCGGCAGCCGGAAACACGATGTCCGTGGCCGCGAGCGCGAACCACTGGCATCTTTCAGCAACGGCGTAGAGAACTGAGCAACCTCAGTACAACACCTTAAAAGCGGCGATCCCGGTAGATGCGGCGCGACATGCGATTCTGCTGGCGGTAGAGCACGCGGCGATCATATGGAGTGAGGCGGCCATGATCGAATGCGCGCATGGTGCGAACTTCGTGATGAATCGCAACCTCGCGGCGCTCGAGGCGGAACGCCTGACCGCGAGTGAGTTGGCCGGAGCGTACGCCCGCGGCGATACGATGCTGCTGGTTGATCTGGCGTTGTGCGACGTGGTCATAACGGTTGGGCATCTGCGCTTGCGAGATGACCGCTCCGCCGAAGAGTACAGCCGCTGCGAATGCGAAGGTTGAGAGTTTCATGTGTCTCGCTCCTTTTTTCTTGCGGCTTACTTCATTTTTCGCCGCGTATGGCAGAGGAAACACGGTGGACGAAGGAAGGTTGCGAACGAGTAAGCCGCTCTGTGGTACTCAATCGGAGGGTGGAGTTTCTGTCGATCGGAGCAGCCCCAGGCTAGCGATTT
>Ga0335072_10003016_pt1 | contig 25632 bp, 26 predicted proteins | sample Lox_Sample_21_FD_206725 | JGI IMG/M metagenome (GOLD analysis project Ga0335072, IMG submission 206725) | Soil microbial communities from Loxahatchee National Wildlife Refuge, Florida, United States - Lox_Sample_2.1 | ecosystem: Environmental > Terrestrial > Soil > Wetlands | place: USA...
CGTGCTTTACTGGTCGCTGTGGAAGGAACGCTGGGTCGCCGGCGGCCCACTCGGGCCGGCCAAGCTCTCCATCGATCGGGCTCTCGAGTTCATCGCTGCCGAGGATATCTTCTGGACCCAGCGCTGAACTATCACCCCACCGCGAAAATGCGCAAAGTCGAGCTTAGGGCTTGTTCGAAAACAATCGAATCGGTTGCACGGTCGAACAAGCCCTAAGCCTTTGTTTTGATCGGCAGCTTTGTCGGCGTGCTGACGCACTTATGTGCCGACGCTGCCTTACTCGCACAGCAGATGAAGGACGAGCTCGCGGCGATGCGGCGCCGTACGGTGTTCGAACAGGTAGATGCCTTGCCATGTGCCCAGCACGAGACGGCCCCCGTCGATGGGGATGGAAAGCTGCGTCTGGGTCAGTGCCGCCTTGATATGCGCCGGCATGTCGTCGGGGCCTTCATCCTGGTGGCGGTACTCCGCGCCCTCGGGCACGATGCGGTGGAAGAACGCCAGCAGGTCCGCGCGGACGTCGGGGGACGCATTTTCCTGCACGAGCAGTGACGCGGACGTGTGCCGGCACCAGATCGTCAGGAGGCCGGTGCCGGTGCATTGCTCCGCGACCCATTCGTGGACGGGGCCGGTGATCTCCACCAGTCCCTGGCCATCGGTCCTCACGGTCAGGCGATGCAAGCGCTGGTGCATGCGCTAGACTTGCGGCGGAGTCATCTCCCGCGCAAGACAGGCCGCATGCCACCCCGGTTTCACACCCTGACGATCGCCGCGTTGCGCCGCGAGACGGAGGATGCCGTCTCCATCGCCTTCGCCGTGCCGAATGGTCTGCGGGCAGCGTACCGCTTCGCGCCCGGACAGTACCTGACGCTGGCGGCCACGATCGACGGCGAGGAGATCCGGCGCAGCTATTCCATTTGTTCCGGCCTCGACGACGGCGAACTGCGCGTTGCGATCAAGCGCGTGGCGGGCGGGGCGTTCTCCACCTGGGCGAATGACACGCTGCGCCCGGGCGATACGCTGTCGGTGATGACGCCGGACGGACGCTTCGGCGTGCCGATCGAGCCGGGCGCCGCGCACACCTTCGCGGCCTTTGCCGCGGGATCGGGTATCACGCCGATCCTGTCGATCCTGAAGACCGTGCTCGCGCGCGAACCTCACAGCCGCTTCGTGTTGTTCTATGGCAACCGCGCCACCGGCAGCATCATGTTCCGCGACGTGCTGGAGGATTTGAAGGACCGCTACCTGGCGCGGCTATCGGTGTTTCACGTGCTGTCGCGCGAGCAACAGGACGTGCCGATGCTGAACGGCCATTTGGATGCGGAGAAGGTGGGCGTGCTGATGCGCGCCATGCTGCCGGCGGCGGTGGACCATGCCTTCGTTTGCGGTCCGCAGCCGATGATCGAGGGGCTGGAGAAGGCGCTCGCCGATCTCGGCCTGCCGCGCGAGCGCATCCATGTCGAGCGGTTCACGCCCGGTGCCGGCGGCCGGCCGCGTCCAGTGGCGGTGCCCGCCACGGCGCCGCCGAAAGCCATTGCAACGGTGATCTGCGAAGGCGCGCGCTGGGATATTCCGGTGGCCGCCGGGGAAGCGATCATCGATGCCGCGCTGCGCGCCGGGCGCAGCCTGCCGTTCTCCTGCAAGGGCGGCATGTGCTGCACCTGCCGCGCGAAGTTGCTGGCGGGGCGCGTGGAGATGACGGTGAACTACTCGCTGGAACCGTGGGAAACGGCAGCGGGATACATACTGACATGCCAGGCGCAGCCGGTAACGGAGCATGTCGTGGTGGATTACGACCAGGTCTAACAAATCCCTCTCCCGCCAGGCCGGCCCGGAAGGCAGCGGACCGCCGCCGCACTGTCATCCGTGGGATGAGTCCTTCTGCGTGGTCAGCGGCAACATCGCCTTCGGCGTCGGCGACAAAGACATGGTGGCCGAACCGGGAACTCTGGTACACCTGCCGGCGGGGACAATGCACTGGTTCCGGTTCGGCGTGGGTGGCGGTGAGATGATCCCGATGACCTCGCGCGAGGCAGCGTCGCGTTTCTTTACCGATGTCGACCGCGCGATCTCGCCCGAGGCGCCGGACACTCCGAAACTCGTCGAGGTCGCCAATCAGCATGAGTTGATGGTTGCTGCCCCGCCGGGCTGACACGGCGGCGGCGGCACGGCGCGGAATCGCGCCGGGAACGATAACATCGCGACGCGAACGATAAATGTGTAACGGCGATGCGCACGACCCTCACCCAACCTCTCGCGCGAAGCGGGGGAGGGGCTTTTAGTCCGGCTGCGCCGCCTTGTGCGCGAGCAGGGCCATCAGCCTGCGGTCGCGCCATTCCTGCCGCACGGCTTGCAGGTTCGCAGGCAATTCGGCGCGGCGCGCGGCGTGCAGCCGATCGACCAGCACCTTGTCCCACAAACGCGGCACCATCTGCCGCTGCATCCGCTCATACAGCGGCCCGTACCGCGTACAATAATCCGCCAGCCCGCCCGGCGCATTGAGATCGATCGTCTCCAGCGGCCCCATGAAGCTCCAACGCAAGCCAAGTCCATTCTTGATAAGCGCATCGAGATCGGCGGGCGAGATCACGTCGTCCGCAATCAGCCTGAAGGCTTCGGCAAGCAACGCGCCTTGCAAGCGGTTCAGCGCGAACCCTTCCATTTCATGCCGCACCGTCGCCGGCACCTGGCCGGCGCGCGTCATCAAATCGCGGGTACGTTCCGTCACTTCGGGATCGGTCCATGGCGCCGGACATAATTCCACCAGCGGAATCAAATAGGGCGGGTTCACCGGATGCGCCACCAGGCATCGCGAACGCCCTGTCAGGCCCTCGGTAAACGCGCTGGCGGGAATCCCGCTGGTGGAGCTGGCCAGCACGGTGTCGGCGTGCGCAAGCAGGTCGAGTTCGCCGAAGATACGCTGCTTGTCGGCGACATGCTCCGGTCCGTTCTCCTGCACATGCTCCGCGCCATGCACCGCATCGGCGAGACTTGTGGCGGCACGGATGCGCGCGCCGACGGTGGCGGATTGCTCTGCCAGCAGGCCGGCTTCGTGCAGTTCCGGCAGGCGCTCGGCGATGAAGTCCTGCGCGGCGGTGATCGCCTGCGGCACCGGATCCCAAAGTGCCACGTCGAAACCGGCGCGCGCGAACACGATCGACCAGGCGCGGCCGACAAGACCAGCGCCAACGACAGCAATCTTGGTCATCGCAACATCTCCTCTCGGTTGGCAATGAAACCGGTCACGCGCGTGGCAGGCAAACGGCGCGTCCCGGGTTCGTACCGGGCGAGGCCGGCAGCGGCTTTCCGCCTGGCTCCCTGCAAGCTACACCATGAGGATGGGAAAGCATGAACCGATTGTGACAATCGGGCGTCGGTTTTCATGGGAGAGGAGATGCCAATGGCGACATTGCAGGCCAGGTCCATTCGCCGCCGCGAGGACGAGCGATTGCTCACCGGCAAGGGCAATTATGCCGCGGACGGCCAGCGTGACGGCATGCTGGCGGCGGTGCTGGTGCGCTCGCCGCATGCCCATGCAACGTTCGGTGCGATCGACACCAGCGCGGCACGCGGCATGCCAGGGGTGATCGGCGTTTACACCGCCGCCGACCTGACCGATGCCGGTCCGATCCCCGGTGGTATCGGGTTTCCGCGCCCCGATGGCGGCCCGGCCGCGAAAACCGACCGCACTCTGTTAGCGGCGGATCGCGCGCGTTTCGTCGGCGAGCCGGTGGCGCTCGTCGTCGCGGCAACGCGTGCCGCGGCGCAGGAAGCCGCGGAAGCGGTGATGGTGGATTATAGCGAACTGCCCGTTGTCACGGATCAGATCGCCGCGATGCAGCCTGGCGCGCCGGCAGTGTGGGACGAATACCCGGACAATATCGGCTTCCTGTGGAAGCGCGGCGATGCCGAGCGCACCGATGCGGCGCTGCGCGATGCCGCCCACGTGACGAAGCTGGAATTCACCGTCTCGCGCGTCAGTGCCAATTCGATGGAGCCGCGCGGTGCCTGGGCCGAGATCGGTGGCGATGGTCGGCTGGTGCTGCATCCGTCCATCCAGTCACCGTATCCGCTGCGCAACGGGCTGGCGAACAACAATCTGAAGCTGGCGCCGCAGGAGATTCAGGTGCTGGTCGGCGATGTCGGCGGATCGTTCGGCATGAAGTCGGGCGTGCAGCAGGAATATGCGCTGGTCTGCTGGGCGGCGCGCAAACTCGGGCGCCCGGTGCGCTGGATTTCCGATCGCACCGAAGGATTGCTCACCGACGAGCAGGCCCGCGAAATGCGCATCATCGCCGAGCTGGGCCTGGATGCAGCGGGAAAATTCACTGCGCTGCGGCTGCGCTGGGACGTGAACCTGGGGGCTTATACCTCCGGGCGCTCCGGCTGGCCGGTCGGCAATATCGGCGGCACTGCCGGCGTCTACGTGATCCCGACGATGTATGCGGAATCCTGCGGCATCATGACGCACACCGTGCCCACGGCGGCGTATCGTGGCGCCGGGCGGCCGGAGGCGACCTACACGATCGAGCGGGTCATCGACGTGGCCGCGCGCGAACTCGGCATCGACCCCTATGAGCTGCGCCGCCGCAACCTGATTCCGCCCGACGCGATGCCGTACAAGACCGCCCTGACCTTCACCTACGATTGCGGCGAGTTCGAAGGCAACATGCAGACCGCCGCCGAGCTTGCCGACCTGCCCGGGTTCGCCGCGCGTCGCGAGGAAGCGAAGGCGCGCGGCAAGCTGCGCGGCATCGGCCTGTGCAATTGCATCGAAGTGGCCGGCGGTCCGTTCCTGCGTCCTGCGAAGGACATGTCCTCACTACGGCTGGCCGAGGATGGCACGCTGATTTTGAAGACCGGCTCGGTGTCGGTGGGACAGGGGCTCGAGACGGCGTTCAGCCAGATCGTCGCCGAGCGTTTCGGTGTGCCGCTGGAGCAGGTGCGGTACGACCAAGGCGACACGGATGATCTGCCGTACGGCAAGGGCAACGGCGGATCGGGCGCACTGTGCATCGGCGGGCCGGCGGTATTGCTGGCGGTTGATGCAGTCATCGAGAAGGCGAAGCGTATTGCCGCCGAACTGCTGGAAGCGGCTGTGGTGGACGTGGCGTTCGAGGCCGGCCGCTTCAGCATCGCGGGGACCGACCGTTCGATCGACCTCGCGTCCGTGGCGAAGGCCGCGTACGATCCGTCGCATATCCCGCCGGGTGAGGAAGGCGGCCTGGTCGAGAACGGCGAGTTCCAGGCAACCGCCGTCACCTTTCCCAACGGCACGCATATCTGCGAGGTGGAGATCGATCCGGACACCGGCGTAACGGAGATCGTGGCCTACAGCGCCGTGGAGGAGCTGGGGCGGGTGCTGAATCCCCTGCTGGTCGCCGGCCAGACTCATGGCGGGGTGGCACAGGGCGTCGGCCAGGCGCTCGGCGAGCAAGTGGTGTGGGATGCAGCCGGCCAGATGCTGACGGCGACGTTCATGGACTACCAGATGCCGCGGGCGTGGGACCTGCCGAGCTTCCAGGTGGCGACGCGGGAAGTGCCAACCAAGGTGAACCCGCTTGGCGCCAAGGGCGTGGGCGAAGCCGGCACGGTCGGCGCACTGGCCGCGGCAATGAACGCGGTGAACGACGCGCTGGCACCGCTGGGCATCCGGCATTTCGACATGCCGGCGACTCCCCAGCGGGTGTGGCAAGCGATCAACCGCGCCGCCACCCCCTGACAACCTCGCCCGCGAAACGCGAGGGGTTGCGGCGCGACGCGTCGAGGGTGAGGGTGACCGGGTCGGTACACGATCAAACACGTGCCGGCGCAAATGATGCCGCGCGACCCGCCCGCCGCGCTGATCCGTTTCGCCGCAGCGCCCGGCAAGTTGTTCGCCTTCGAAAAGATTGCAGTCAGGCACTTAAGAGTTGATCACGCGGCCGTGAACAATCGCTTGAATCCTCACGGAACCGTGAGCTATCTAACCCGCGCCACTTTCGCTCATCGGGTCAGATCGACCGGCCGGCGCAGCAGCCGGCGTACCTCGGAAGGACACGCGGCCATGCAGCATAAGACGTCGGCTTTTCGGATCTCGCTCAACGCCCTGCAGCATCGCCGCCGTTGCGAGCGCCTGCCTGCGCTGGAGGCCGGCGAGGCCGACCGACTGATCGCTGCCTTTATTGCCACCAACAGCATCACGATGTGCCCGACCCGCTACGCGCTTCCGATCGAGCAGCGGCCGCAACACAGCCGGGCCGGCAACTGAATCACCTCACCCGCACGGTCGGGGGCCACAAGGCGGCGCAATGCGCGGAGCGTCGCTGTCCGGGTGGCAATGATCGGGTCGGTTGCGTCGAGGGCTTTGTGCGACCCGATCACCCTCGCTCCCGCCGCCGGTCCGCGCTGCCGTCTCGCCCGCTCGCGGGCGGGGCTTATTGGAACGCGTTGAAGGTGATCAGCGTATAGGTGTCCTTCACGCCCTTCAGCGTCTGAATCTTCTCGGTCACGAACAAGCCGATATCCTGCTCGGGGTCCAGGTAGAATTTGCCCAGTAGGTCATACTGGCCGGATGTCGAGAACAGTTCGGACATCTCTTCGATGCTGTCGGCGGCCTCCCGCGCGACCTTGTAGGCCTGCCCCATCTCGCACTTGATCATGACGAAGATCGCCCGCATCCGCCGCCTCCTGTCCCATGGCGGCGCAGCCTAGCACGGATCGGCGCGTCAGGCGCGGGCGCCGTCGCCGCGCTCCACCCGCACCGCCAGCCGATAGCTGGCCATGCCGAGCCGTTGCAGCATCTCCGGCAAGGGAGGACTTGCCGGCAGCGGGCCGTCGCTCATGAACCCGGCCCAGTCACTCCATTCCTGCTGGTCGAGCAGCAGCGCCTGGCGGCGTTCTTCCTCGGCAATCCGCATCGCATCACCCAGTTCCTGGTAAATGCGGAGTTGGCTCCGCGCCAGGTTATCGGTGTGCTCCCAGCTCAGGTCCCGTAGCATGCTGGCCTCCGTTGGCGTCGTCTCGTGCCGTTAGTCTCCCGTGCCGCTGAGGGCTGAATTGCGTATCGGCGATGGCCGGTTTGTGGCAGCGCAACACCGACGCGTGACAGCAACCTCACGAATGCGAATGACACTCGGCGACATTTGCCGGAACTCCGATTACAAAGTCGTTGCACCCTGCAATGCAGCCGGCGTGCCAACGCTTGTGCCGCTGTGAGGCGGCTGCTGCCACAGGTGACGGCCCCACCGCGCCTGCCTATTGTGCATGCAAACGCCCTGGCAGGAGGCATGGATGGAGTTGGCACAAGCGCGCAAGGCGCGAGTCACGCCGCGGATGGGGGGACGCATCCTGGCGGACGCGCTGGTCGCGCAGGGCATCGATCATGTGTTTGAAGTGCCGGGCGAGAGTTTTCTCGACACGCTCGACGGTTTGTACGACGTGGGCCAGAAGCTGAAGCTGGTGACCTGCCGGTTCGAAGCCGGCGCGGTCAACATGGCCGAAGCGTACGGCAAGCTGACCGGCCGTCCGGCCGCCGCCTTTGTCACGCGTGGTCCGGGCGCCTGCCATGGCTCGATCGGCGTGCACATCGCCATGCAGGACTCCACGCCGATGCTGTTGTTCATTGGCCAGATCCCGCATGAAGACGCCGGCCGCGATGCGTTCCAGGAGATCGACTATCGCCGCATGTTTGCCTCCGTCGCCAAATGGGTGACGCAGATCGATCACGCCAGGCGCATCCCGGAGATCGTCGCTCATGCCGTCGATGTGGCAACCACCGGCCGCCCCGGTCCGGTGGTGATCGCGCTGTCCGAGGAAATGCAGCGCGACATGGCGGAAGTGCCGGACCTGCCGCGATGTTCCGTGACGCCGGCGTGTCCCGAACCCGCGGCGCTGATGCAGTTGCGCGCGATGCTGTCGCGCGCGCGGCGGCCGGTGGCGGTGCTGGGCGGCTCCTGCTGGACCGACGCAGGCCGCGCTTCCATCCGCGACTTCCTGCTCGGCAACGAGTTGCCGGTGACCGTCGGTTTCCGGCGCCAGGCGTTGTACGACGGCACCGTGGACAACTTCGCCGGCGATCTGGGCGTGGGCTCCGATCCGGGCCTGATCGGCAAGGTGAAAGACGCCGACCTGATCCTGGCGATCGGCAGCCGGCTGGGCGATACGGTGACGCAAGGATACAGCTTGCTCGACATGGCCGGCAGCGTGCCGATCGTGCAGGTACATCCGGACGGCGGCGAGATCGGCCGGGTGTTCCGCCCGGCGCTGGGTATCGTTTCTGACTTGAATAGATTTGCCGAGGCGGTGGCGGCGATGGAGCCGGTGCAGCCGGGCTGGTCGCAGTGGACGCAGGAATTGCGCTCGCTGCGCGAGGCACAGCGCGCGGTACCAAACTATGACGGGCCGCTGAACCTCGGTACCGTGATGCATGAGTTCGCCGCGATGCTGTCGAGCGATGCGATTGTCACCACCGATGCGGGCAATTTTGCCGGCTGGGCGACGCGTTTCATAAACTTCAGCGACAACCAGCGCTATATCGGCCCGACCAACGGTGCGATGGGTTACAGCGTGCCCGCCGCGGTGGGAGCCAAGATCGCATTTCCCCAGCGCATGGTGGTCAGCCTGGTGGGCGACGGCGGTTTCCTGATGACGGGGCAGGAAGTCGCGACCGCATTCCATCATGGCGTCGCGCCGATCGTGATGGTGTTCAACAATCAGATGTACGGCACGATCCGGATGCACCAGGAACGCACCTATCCGTGGCGCGTCTCCGGCACGGCGCTGACCAATCCGGACTTCGCCAAATACATTGAGGCGTTCGGCGGCCATGGCGAGGTGGTGAACGAAACGGGCGATTTTGCACCGGCCTTCCGCCGCGCGGTGGAAAGCGGACGGCCCGCGGCGATCGAGCTGCGGGTTAATCCCGAGCAAATCACCACGCGCCAAACCATTGCGCAGTTGCGTGCCGGGAAGACGCCGCCAAAGCCGGCGGCCAGACCGAAGCGGGGGGCGGCCCCGAAGCATCCCAAGCCGACACGCGCGGGGGCCGGCGCGTCCAAGCCGCGCGGCTGAGATCGATCGGCTGGCGCATGCAGTATCGGCTGTCCGCGCGGTTCCGGGTCGATGCCGCCGGACGGCTGCTGCCCGACGCGCCGGAGCAATCCATCGAGACCGCGGGCCGGCATTATCGCGCCCGGGATTACCCCGCCGCGGCGCGGGTGTGCGATGCGATCCTCGCGCAGCGGCCGCGCGATTTCGATGCGCTGCATCTGCGCGGCGTGTTGCTGCTGGCCGAGGAGAAGCCGGCCGAAGCGCTGGACTTTCTGCAACGCGCCGCAGAGCAGCGGGCGGACATTGCGCAAGTGCAATTCAACATCGGCAATGCGCTGCTGGCGCTGAAGCGCAACGCCGAAGCGGTGGACGCTTTCCGCCGGACCCTGGCGCTGCGGCCGGATGATCCGGACGTGCTGAACAATCTTGGCAACGCCCTGTCGGCCGGCCAGCAGTACGACGAGGCGCTGGCATGCCTGCATCGTGCGCTGGCGTTGCGTCCGGCAGCGCCGCAGCCGCTGTACAATATCGCGCGCGTCATGCTGGGACTCGACCGGTTGGAGGAGGCGGCCGAATATCTGCAGCAGGCGCTCGCCGGCGCGGGTCCCGATGTCACGCAACACCGGCTGATCGACATCTATACCAGCCTGAGCGACGTGCGGGTGCGGCAGTGCCGCTATGACGACGCGCTGGCGATCTGCCGTGGCGTGCCGGCGGCGATCGCGGATGCACCGGCGATCCAGTGGAATGAAAGCCTGACGCTGCTGATCCTCGGCGACTATGCCAACGGCTGGCGCAAATACGAATGCCGCTTCCTGGTGCCGGATCACGATCCGCCGCGGGCTGGCGCGGCGGTGGTCGAGCCGGACGCCGTGGCCGGCCGTCGCGTGCTGGTGTTTCCGGAGCAGGGCCGCGGCGACATGATCCAGTTCGCGCGCTATTTGCCGTTGCTGGCGGCGCGGGGCGCGACGGTTCTGGTGGAGACGTACGCCGACCTGGTGCCGTTATTCCGCCGGATCGCCGGCGTGTCAGAGGTGGTGACCCCGGACGATCCGATGCCGCAACACGACTTGCTGACGCCGTTGCTCAGCTTGCCGTCGGCGTTCGGCACGACTCTCGATAGCATTCCTGCCGCGGTACCGTATCTGCGGGTGCCGGCCGATCGTGCGGCGCGGTGGCAGGCGTTGTTGGGGCCCGGACAGCGCCGGCGTGTCGGCATTGCGTGGCACGGTTCGGCAGAGAGTGCGCGGCGCTCTGCCGTGCCGCTGCCCATGCTGGCACCGCTGCTGGCAATACCGGGCGTCGAGTACCATTGCCTGCACAAGGAAATCTCGCCGCAGGATCGCGCCTGGCTGGATGCAAGCGGCGGTGTCGCCTGTCACGACTCCATGCTTGCGGATTTTGCCGACACCGCCGCGCTGATAGAACAACTCGATCTGGTGATCAGCATCGATACCGCGGTGGTGCATCTCGCCGGAGCATTGGCGAAGCCGGTGTTGATCATGCTGCCGTTCAGCCCTGACTGGCGCTGGCTGACCCGGCGCGAGGACAGCCCCTGGTATCCCACCGCGCGATTGTTCCGTCAGACGCAGCAGGGTGATTGGGGCGGCGTCACGCGGCGGATAACGGCGGCGCTGTCGGAAACTTTGTAGAGGCGGACGGCAAGGCGAACCGGTCCGCAAGGACGCGTTGCAATATGCGGAAACCTCACGACTCCGCCGCTTGCAGCCGCGGGACCCATGCGCAATCATCGCCGCATCATCGGCCGCACAGAGCCGCGCGGGAGGCAGCATGGAATTCCTTCGCAACACCTGGTACGCCGCGTTGTGGGCGCAGGACCTGCCGGGCGGGGCACTCGTTCCGCGTATTTTCCTGAACGAACCGATCGTCTTGTTCCGCCAGGCGGACGGCCGCGCCGCCGCCATCGCCGATGTCTGCGCGCACCGGTTCAGCCCGCTGTCGAAAGGCAGGATCGTGCATGGGGACCACGTGCGCTGCCCCTATCACGGCCTGGAATTCGACGCGCGCGGACAGTGCGTCGGCAATCCGCACGGCAACGGGCGGATTCCCACCAACATGAAGGTCCGTTCCTATCCGGTCCACGAGAAGCACTCGCTGCTGTGGATCTGGATGGGCGACCGCCCCGCCGACCCGGCGCTGATCCCCGATTTCAGCTTGCTCGATCCCGACAGCGGCCGGTTGGTCAGCAAGCGCGACTGGATTCTCATGGCGGCCAACTACCGCCTGATCACCGACAACCTGCTTGATCTCAGCCACACGGCGGTGGTGCACGACGGTATCCTCGGCAGCGAGCACACCATCCGCGCCGAGCTGCAAGTGACGCAGACGGGCACCCAGATCCTGGTCGCCCGCAGCATCCCGAACGTGCCCGCCCCGGGACTATACGATGTGATGTTCCGCCGCGACGGCAGCCTCGCGGACATCTGGATGGACATCCGCTGGGATGCGCCAGGCTGCATGCTGAACGATACCGGCATCACCGCACCGGGCGCGCCGCGAACGCAAGGTACCGGCTTCTGGGGCACGCATTTCCTCACCCCGCAAACCGATGACACCACCTATTACCTGTTCGCCGCGGTGCGCATGAACCCGGTCTCGTGGGGCGAGCCGCTGGATGCGGAAATTCACAAGCAGATCTCCGACCTGCGCCGCATTGCCTTCGAGGATCAGGACCAGATGATCATCAAGGCGCAACAGGAGAATATAAAGCGGACGCCGTATCCGCTGCGCCCCGTGTTGTTCGATATCGATGTCGGGCCGGTGCGCTACAAACGGGTCCTGGACGATCTCATTTACCGGGAGAGATGTGGCGGCGCGCCGGCGATGGCGATCGAGCAACGCGAGGTCGAACCGGCGGTCACGGCATAGGCCGGGCGGACGTTTCGCCGCGTTGCTCGCGATCCGGCGCGATGCCGCTCCGCGCCGCGGGCGCTGCGCGACAGGAAAAAGATATCAACCCGCGGGCCAAGGTTTCATTCGACCGGGCCGCTGTTGTCGCTAATCCCCCGCCGCGGCAGCCGGCGCCGCCGCCGCTGTTCCTGCTCCGCTCGACACCGCCACGGCGGCGGGCCGTGCCTGATGCCGCCGCATCAGCAGCAGCAGCAACAGCGGCGGCACGATGACAAACGTCATCATGTGGAAATCGTTGTTATAGGCGATGATCTGCGCCTGGTGATCCACCATGCGGTCCAGCAGTGCGGCGCCGTGCCGCGTGGCCGGGCCGAGCATGCGCGTGACCGCCCCGCCGGTCTGCAGCACGCGGTTGAACGGCGTCAGTCCGCCAACGATATCGGCGTGCGTCGTCTGCACGTTGCGCACCAGCATCAGCGAGGTCACCGAAACGCCGATCGCCTGCCCCATGTTGCGGCACAGCGCCTGCAACGATGTGGCGTAGCCGCGCAGCGACGCGGGCAGCGTGGTGAATGCGACCACCGTCATGGGATTGAACAGCATTCCGGTACCAAAACCTTGTGCCAACAGGGTGAACATCATGACGCGGTCGGAGACGTCGGGCGTCCAAAAGCTGATCGAGTAGAGCGCGCAGCCGGTGGTCAGCAGGCCGCAGGCCATCAGCTTGCGATGGTCGATGCGGTTGGCGAGGCGGCTTGCCATCTGCATGCCGATCATCACGCCAAGCCCGCGCGGTGCCAGCGACCAGCCGGCGGTTTCAACCGGATAATCCGCGAGCGTCTCCAGGTAGGGTGCCATCAGGGCGGAGCTGGCCAGCATGATGGTCGCGGTGCACAGCACCATCGTCACGCCGCAGACGAAGTTGCGGTCCCTGAACAGGCCCGGCGGCAGGAACGGGCGTTGCGCGGTCAGCATGTGGACAAAGAACAGGTAGAAGCCCAGCGCGGCGAGGACCGCCTCGATGACGATCTCGCGTGAGGAGAACCAATCCAGGTCCTGGCCGCGGTCCAGCAGGAGCTGCAACGCGCCGACCCCCATCGCCAGCACGGCGAAGCCGGTCCAGTCGAAGCGCAGCTCGCTGCGCGGGGCGGCCTTCGGCAGAAAGATCACCAGGCCGGTCACGGCAAGGATGCCGAACGGCAGGTTGACGTAGAACACGTAGCGCCAGTTGTAGAATTCGGTCAGGTAGCCGCCCAGCGTCGGACCGATGATGGGCCCGACCATCACGCCCATGCCGAAGATCGCCATTGCCTGGGCGCGGCGCTCGAACGGATAGATGTCGAGCATGGTGGCCTGCGACAGCGGCACCAGCGCGGCGCCGCAGACGCCTTGCAGGAAGCGGAAGCACACCATCTCGGTCAGCGAATCTGCCGCGCCGCACAGCATGGAGGCAATGACGAAGCCGGTCATGCAAACGACGTGCAGGTTCTTGCGGCCGAAGCGCACGGCCATCCAGCCTACCGGCGCGGTCATGATCGCGGCGGCAATGACGTAGGAGGTGAGCACCCAGGTGATCTCGTCGGCGCTCGCCGACAGCGTGCCCTGCATGTAGGGCAGCGAGACGTTGGCAATCGATGCGTCGAGCGACTGCATCAGGTTGCCCATCATGACGCAGAGCGTAACGATACCGCGATTGGGGACGTGCTGGTGGGTGCTGGCGGACATTATGGCTCGGCACCGTCCCCCCAGGCGCCGCCGGATGGGACGCAGTGCCGGACGAGGCCTGGGCAACAGCGCGACTGCATTCTTCTTGGACGCCTTTGCAACATCGCGATTGTGCGCCTGTGTTCCGGAGGCGCCAAGTCCCGGCCCTGCATCGCCGGCCCCACGGCACCGACTCCGCTGGCCTGGCTCCGCTAGCCTGGCTCCGCTGGCCCTGGCCCCGCTGGCCCTGGCCCCGCAGCCCCGGCCCATGGTCACCGCGCGGGGGCCACTGCGCGGCGGCCGCGGTGCAGCCTTGGCCACGGGCGGCGTTTGCGCAAAAGTGCCGCGAACCGGAGGACACGCGCCATGGGCATCACCGCACAGCTTTCCGACTTCACGGCGAACATCCGTCTGGACCGCCTGCCGGCCGAGGTGGTGGACCGGGCTCGCTTCCTGGTGCTGGACCTGGTCGGCAACATCGTCCGCGCGCGGCACGACGCCGAGAGCACGCCGTCCTTCCTTGCCGCGGTGCGCGCCATGGGGATGGCCGCTGGCAATTCCGGTGTGTTCGGCGACGCGGCCCGCTATACGCCGGCCGGCGCGGCTTTCCTGAACGGCGCCTTGGCGCACTCGCTGGACTTCGACGACACGCACGCGCCCGGCTCGCTGCATCCCGGTGCGCCGGTGATCCCGGCGGCGCTGGCGGCGGGCGAGATGAGCGGCGCGTCAGGCGCCGACGTGCTGGCCGGCATCATTGCCGGCTATGAAATGACCTGCCGCGTGGCGCTCGCGCTGCCGGCGGGCGAGCATTACGACCGCGGCTTCCATCCCACCGCGACCTGCGGCGCATTCGGCGCGGCGGCGGCGGCGGCGCGGGTGTTCGGGCTGGAGGCCGAGGGCGTGGCGGGCGCGCTGGGCACCGTGCTGAGCCAGTGCGCCGGCAGCCTGCAGTTCCTGGTGAACGGCGCCTGGACGAAACGATTCCAGGTCGGTTGGGCCGCGTGCAACGGGCTGATGGCGGCGACCCTGGTGCGCGAGGGCTTCAAGGGCGCGGCCGAGGCGCTGGAAGGCCGCCATGGTTTCCTGCGCGCCTACGCCCCTAACCCGAACCCGGACCGCGCCGTGCAGGACCTGGGCAGCGTGTTCGAACTGATGGCAACGGCGGTAAAGCCCTATCCGTCCTGCCGCTATGGCCATGCCGGCATCGACGCCGCGCTGGCGTTGCGCGCCGCCAACGACCTGAAGCCGGCGGCGATCGAGCATGTCACGCTGGGGCTGCCGCGGGCAGGGATGATGCTGATCGGCCAGCCGGCGGACAAGAAGGCCAACCCGGAGAACGTGGTCGACGGGCAGTTCAGCGGGCCATTCGTGATCGCCGCGGCGCTGGCGACCGGCGCGATGGGCTGGGACAGCTACAACCACCTGAACGATCCGGCGATCCGCGCGCTGCTGCCGAAGATCGAATGCGAATTCGATCCCGAGATCGAGGCGGAGTTCCCGGCCAACATGTCCGGCAAGCTGACCATCACGACGCAGGGCAGGCGCCTGGCGCAGAAGGTGGTGGTGCCGAAGGGCGAACCCTCGAACTTCCTGACCGAGGCGGAACTGCGCGCCAAGTTCTCGGGGCTGACGGATGCCGTGCTGGGGGCGGAACGGGCGATGCGTTTGGCGGATGCCGTGCTGGCGATCGATGCCACCGCCGATGTTGCCAGCCTGATGCGGCAGGCCGCCCCGTTGCTGGCGGCGCGCCTGGCCGGGGAATAGCCCGGCCCTGCTCAGCCGCCGTCCGCCGCCCTGACAGCGACCTCCGTGACCGTTCCGTCCGTCCGGCATACCGACAGGAACTGCGCTGCCCGGTAGGCGGTGTGGCGAATGGCGGCCTCGGCCGGCAGATGGAGCCCGTGAAACAGTAGCGCGACCAGCACCACGACGGCGAACAACCGGCCGGGACGAAGGGCAGGGGGTGGGCCGGCAAACGCGAGAAGGGCAGTCGCTCCGGCCAGGCCCACCAGGGCACCCAGCGCGATTTCCGGCAGCGAATGCAGCCCCAGGACCAGGCGCGACAGGCCGATCACCAGCGCCGCGAATATCGCGACGGGCAGAATGCTGTTGCGCCGCCCCGTGAGCAAAGCGGTCAATCCGCCGGCAACGACGGCAGCGGCGGCGACATGGCCGCTCGGGCTGCGGATATCGGCCGAGTGGAATACCGGCGGGCAGGCCAAAAACACGACCTTCAGGGCGAGCATGGTTGCGAACGTGGTTCCCACCACGGCGAGCCACACCAGCGCGCCGCGCCGCCAGCCTTGCAGCAGCAGCATGATCGCGACGGCCAGCACGACCGGCAGCACCACGGCCTGGTCGGCGAAGTCGGTCAGAAATCTCATTGCGGCGCCATTATGCCGGAAAATCACAAAGAAGAGACAATGGATTATCGCACCGCTGCGGCGCGGCGCTCACATCTGGGCGCCCCGATGCGGGACGCAAAACTCGCGGAGTCGTGAACCGGGTGCCGCGGCGCCGCCATGATCCGGCGCCAATGATCAGGGGTATGGCAGCGCGATACGTTGCAAGGAGACATGCAATGACGACGATTCGAACGGCGACCCTGGGCCTGGCGCTGATGGCCGTGGCGGGCGCCGGATTGTTGGCGACGCCGGCCCAGGCGTACTGGCATCGGCATTACTGGCACGGCCAGTGGTACCATGGCCGCTGCTGCTGGGGTCCGCCCGTAGTGGTGGCGCCGCGGCCGTACTACTACGCGCCGCCGCCGGCCTATTACACGCCGCCTCCGCCGGTGGTCTATGCGCCGCCGGCCTACTACGCGCCGGGCGTGTCGTTCGGCGTGACGATCCGCTGACCGGTGACTTGTCCAAGGGGGAGTGAGCGATGAAGCGTGGTGTTCTGCTGCCGTGTGCGGCCGTGCTTGCCGTGGGGCTTGGCGTTTCGGCCTGCACCGATCCGTATGATCCGGGCCAGCGCGCGGTGGGGGGAGGCTTGCTCGGCGCCGGCGCCGGCGCGGCGATCGGTGGGCTGGCGGGCGGCGGGCGGGGCGCTGCCGCGGGCGCGTTGATCGGCGGTGCGGTAGGCGCGGTTGGGGGCGCCGCGACCACGCCGCGTCCGCCGCCACCGCCGGGCTACTATCCGCCGCCGGGCGGTGGTTATCCGCCGCCGCCGCCGCGGTACTGACGCCGCGACCGGCAACGCCGCCGTTGGTGACGCCGCCATTGGTGAGGCCGCCATTGGTGAGGCTGCCGTTGGTGACGCTGCCGTTGGTGACGCTGCCGTTGGTGACGCTGCCGTTGGTGACGCCTTGGGGCGATCGATGCCGCCGGGGCCGCTATGGTTCCGCGGCTTCGATAGCGGCGACGTCGAGCAGGCGCTCGATCACCTCGGGTTCTTGGGCGCCGGCGATGGCGTGGCGCCCGGCAATCACGAAGCAGGGCACGCCGTTGATGCCGAGCCGGTGGGCGCGGAGGTTGTCGGCATGCACCGCGTCGGCCTCGGCGTCGCCGGCCAGGAAGCGCCTGGTGGCGGCGAGATCGAGGCCGCAGGCCGGGGCGATGGAAAGCAACACCGCATGGTCGCCGATGTCGCGCCCATCGGTGAAATGGGCCGAGAACAGAGCCTCGACCATTTCGTCGGCGCGGCCGAAGCGGGCGGCGTAGCGGACCAGGCGATGGGCATCGACCGAGGAGGGGGTGCGGCGGATCTTCTCGAACCGGAACGGGACGCCTTCGGCGCGGCCGATCTCGGCGATGGAGGCGTAGAGGCGGCGGGCGCGGTCCTCGCCGCCGAACTTTCGCACCACGTAGTCGGGGCGGGACATGCCAAGGCGCGGCATGTCGGGGTTGAGCAGGAAGGGGCGCCAGGTGAGCTCGAACAACAGGTCCGGGCGGCGGCGCAGCGTGCGCATCAGGCGGCGGGTGCCCAGGAAGCACCAGGGGCAGACGAGGTCGTAGACGATCTCGACGCCAAGCCTGGCCTTCGGTGGGGCGAGGATGTTCACGGGGGCTGATACTGCCGCGCAACGGGGTGCGTTGTCACGCGGATATCATGCGGGCGTTTCCATGTTGGCGGGCGAGTACACGTCGGGACGGGGCGGTGAGGATTGGCTCGCCGGGCAATCAAGGCGTCTGGCGCAGTCATTCCATCTTTCGCATTGAACCAGACCATAGCGAGGGCTACGACCTCGAAACCGCCGTGAGGGAGCGCTGGACGAGCGCGCGACGCAACGCCACTGATCAGCGCGCGAACCCGCTGTTGTCAGCTGACGCCGAACCTGGCGAGCGACGCGCGCAGGGCGGCAGCACGCGGGGTTTCGATGGAGTCCAGCGCCTCCAGGGCTGCCTCGCGCAAGGCCGGATGCGCAAGGCCAACGCGTCCGAGCCAGACGGTGCACTCGTCATCCGCAACGGCGGCGACGGCTGCGAGCAAATGGGCGTCTGGCTTCTGGCGCAGCAAACGCAGCAGCAGCGGACGGCCGTCGGATCGTCCCATGTGCGCCAGCGCCTTCGCCGCTTCCGCGGCGACGCCCGGATTGAGGTCTTCGAGCAGACTGGCCAGCAATGCCAGGGTTTGCTCGCTGCGCGGCGCGCAGCGGCAGGCGAGGGAACGAATGGCGGGATCCGCATGACGGAGCAGTGGTGCCGCGGTTTGCTCGGGCAACACGCAACGAAGGGCGGCGGCGGCGCGCAGCGCCTCGGGCAGCCCCGGACCGGCGACGATATCCTGGACCACGATCCGGCGGATCGCGGCGATGGCTTCCGCGCCCCCCAACGCTGCCATCGCGCGCAGGGCGGCCTCTTGCTCCGCGATGGTATGGTCCCGGCCGAAGCCCTTGAACCTGCGGCAGAGTGATTCCAGCGCGGGGACCGCCGCCAGCAACCTGCGGCGCACCGCTTCCTGCGCAAGCGCTCGGCAGGCGGCCTGTGCCACGACCGGAATGGCGGCGATCAGCGCGTCGTCGGACAATGCCGCGGGCGCAACAGCGGGCGGGCGTTCGGGTGCGTTGTCGTCCGCCCCCGCGGTTCCGCGTCCCGAGAACAGATCGGCCTGCTCCCACGCCCTTGGCGCGAGAGGGGTTGCCGGGCGGGAGCCACGGCCGGCCGTGCTCACGGCGCTGGCGGATCCGCTGGGCGGCTCAGCCCACGCCGCGAGGCGACCTTGCTTCGCGGGGCGCGCAATTCTCTACAGCAACTGGCCGCCATCGACCGCGATCGTCTGGCCGGTGACCCACGCCGCCAGCGGCGAGGCCAGGAACAACACGACGTTCGCCACCTCCTCGGGGTGACCCAGCCGTCCGAACGGGATCGAGTTCAGCACGGCGTTGTAGAGCTTCGGTGCATCGGTCTTGCGCCGGTCCCAGACGCCGCCGGGAAACTCGATGGAGCCAGGCGCGACGCAGTTCACCCGGATGCCGTCCTTCGCATACAGCGCCGCCTGGGTGCCAGTGTAGTGGATGCAGGCGGCCTTGATCGCGCCATAGGGCGGCTGCCGCGCCGCCGTGTGCATCGCGGCGATCGACGACGTGTTGACGACGCACCCCTTGCTGTCCTTCAGGAACGGCAGCGCCGCCTGGGTGGCGTGCACGATGGCCAGCAGGTCGATCTCCAGACTGGAAACCCAGCCTTTCTCGTCGTCGGTCGAGCCGAACGCCGAGGCATTGTTCACCAGCAGATCGATCCCGCCCAGCGCACCGGCGGCATCGGCGATATAGCTGCGGATGGCGGCGGCATCGGCCAGGTCGACCGCGCCGGCATGGGCGATGTGGCCGAACGCGGCGATCTCCTGGCGGGTCTTTTCCAGCGTCTCGGCACCGCGGGCGCAGATCGAAACGGCGCCGCCCGCCTGCGCGAAGCCGAGCGCAATGGCGCGGCCGATGCCACGGCTGCCGCCACAAACGATGGCGCGCTTGCCGGTGAAGTCGAAGCTCATCCTGGTTCTCCCCTGCGGTGCGTTGCCGGCAGTGTCGCGCAAACAAGGAGCCGGCGCCACGGGGGCGATGCGCGGCGGCGATGCGCGGCGGCGATGCCACGGGGCGATGTCGTGGGGGCGCTATCAGGGGGCTGATGTCAGGGGGGTGATGTCAGGCGGGCGATGCCATGGGTGAGAATCAACAGCGTGATCTATCGAGAATGCGCCTATCCGGTTAGGGCAGGCACCCGGCGAGACCGTCATCGGGACCCGCCGGCGCGAGGCCGGCAATTGTCCCCCTGTACTACTGACCATCAGCATCGTCCTGGCCGGCAAAGATTTGCCACTGATCCGCGAGGTGCCCCCGATTCTGCCAACGGCACCGAAATATTTGCGTGCATGTGCGCCTGCCCCGGACCCGATCCCGGGCTCATCTGCGGCAAGGCTATTTTGGGCTGCACGCGGCACGAACGGCTCCGAATACTTCCGCAGGCAATTGGCGCTCGCGGCGCAGCAGGGTTTGCCGCAGATGAACCCCGGATCGGGTCCGGGGCAGGCGCTGATGCACGCGGATATCTCGTACCGACCCGATCTTTTGCGGCTCCGTCAGCATCCTCGCGGATTGACCGGCATTGGCCGCGTGTTTGGGAGTTTGGTTGCGGCCTGCGGGTCGCGCTGCGCAAACCGGACAGGGACGATTGAGAAAATCCCTTGGCAAGATCCGCTGGCGCGCAGGTTGCCCTGGCGCAGCACGCATCGTTCCTGCGGCCGCGCGCGAGACGTTACGCAGCAAGACGTTTGCGTCAGTGCCTGCGGCGCAGCGCGGCGAACGGGTGCCCAACAGTGTCCACGCCCAGCTCCGGCAGTTCCGCGCCGGGCGCGCGCGGATACGGGTCCAGTGCCAGCGCCAATTGCTCCGCCGCTGCCTCGCCCAGATCGAGCATGCCGTCGGCATAGCCGATCTCGTCGTCCGCCTCGGGGTCCGGGTCGTCGCTCTCCTGCCCAGCCGGCACGAAGCGCACCCGAAATCGTTCGTCGATCGCGGCCGGAAAATCCTCCAGCGAGATCACGCAGGTCTGCACCACCTGGGCCTGCAGCCGTCCTTCGGCTTGGATCGTGTCCGCGGTCAGCCGCACCAGCCGAAACACGCAGCGCAAGGCCTCCACCGCCGGGATCCCCATGCGGCGCGTCAGCGCATCGAGTGCGCCGGAATCGGCCTCCACCGTGACCTCGAGCCCCGCCGCGCCGATACGGTCCGCCGCCACCACGCAATGCAATTCCGGCATCATGGCGCCTCCTCCGCCGCGGGCAGGAAGGCCGCGTCGCCGGCGGCCAGCGCGGTGAAGGATTGACCGTCCAGCGTTGCCGCCTGCGCGCGCGTCAGCCGCGCCAGACCGGCGGCGCAACCGTCCGGCGGCGGGGCGCCGCGCCAGACATTGCGCACCAGAGCCGCCTCCAGCGCCAACGGATCGGCGGCCGCGAGCGCGGCCTCGTAGGCAAGGGCGCGGCCGTGGAACGCTTCCCACATCGCCCGCACGCGGCGGCCGACCGACAGATCCCCCACGCCCATTTCGCGCAACGTCACATCCATGTCGCTGAACATGGCGTCGAACACTGCCTGTGCCAGGGATGGGCCCGGTTCCAGCTCGCGTCGCAGCCGCCGCACCAGCAGGACCGCGTGCAGGCACACCATGTCGAACCGGCCGTCGAGCGTATCGGGCACGCCTAGCGCCGCATACAGGAACGGATCGCGCGCGGCAGCCACCGCCGTGCCGTACAGCGCGAATCCGGTGCGTTCGCGCTGACCCCGCCGTGCCCGGCCAAATACTGCCGCCAATCCCGGTCCTTCCCGATCGCGCCTCGCCCAATGCGTTCCCGCGGCCGGGCAGGGGCCTGATGCCGGCCCTGTAGCAAGACACGCCACCGGGTGGAACCCCAGCGCCGCGAAGGCCGATGTCCCCGACGCCCCGATGCGTCGCACGGCACCCGATGCGTCGCACGGCAATTGACAGTGCGGGCGCGGACGTGACACGCACCCCTCGGCGTCCGGCGGAAGCGGACGTTCCGGACCTCGAGGATTCGCATGTCCCGCCTGACCATTGTCCGCGCCGCCGCGTTGGGGTCCGTGCTGCTGCTGGCCGGCTGCGGCTGGCTGGCGCCCCCGCCGATCGTGCGCGGCAATCACCCGGAGGCCGACCAGTTGAAGGAACTGGTGCCCGGCACCTCCAAGAAGCAGGACGTGACAGCGCTGATCGGCTCGCCCACCGCGCATGCCACGTTCGACGACAACACGTGGATCTACATCGGCGAACTGACACAGAAGCGCGTCGGCCAGGTACCCGCGGTGCTGACGCAGCGGGTCGTGGTGCTGACCTTCAACGACGACGGCGTGCTGCAGCACATCGAAACGCGCGACAAGCGGGACCAGCTGCCGGTGACCGTGGTCGCGCGCACGACGCCATCCCCCGGCACCGAGGCCAATTTCTTCCAGGAACTGTTTGGCAATATCGGCCGGTTCGTACCTGGGGCCGGCGCGCCGCAAGGCGGTGGCGGCGGGGCGCCGGCGCCGGCGCAATAGCGCCTGACCTGATTTGCATGTTCCGGCAGTGCCTGACCTGAATTCATGTCCTGGCGGCGCCTGAACTGATTGCATGTCTCGGCGGCGCCGGGAAGCGCATGGCAAACGCCAAGGCAACAGAAACCCCGGGACGCTGCCCTGCCACGCCGCGGCGGCGCTTCGATCGTTCGGTCGATGAATTGCCGTGCGGCTCGGCCGGATATCCTCGTTCTGCCGGCTTTGCCGGGAATTCCGCCGGCCCTGGGGTCATCACACGATCTGTCCAAAACTGTTGGGGTGGACGGCCCCGCGGCATCGAGTGCCAGAATTGGGGCTGTGAGCAACCAAGACTGGAGCCGTCCGTGACCCAATATAAGCGTATAGGCATCGACACGTCCAAGGCCGTGTTCACGCTACACGGCATCGATCAGGAGGAACGGCCGATCCTGCGCACCAACCTTCGCCGCGCGCAGGTGATCCCCTTCTTCAGAAAGCTCCCCCATCCCGGCCGCGAGCGCCTCGAATGATTTCTTCCGTGCGAGGGCACGTGCGGCCAGCCCGATCCGCTCCAGCACCGCCGGCGAGGGAACCACGATCCCATTTGCCCGCAGATGGGCGATCATCGCCTGGGCGATGGGCTCGCCGCGATCAGTGGCCCATGCCGCATCCACACCGACCCGGAGGCAGGCCTGCCAGTCGGCCAGGCCGAAGCTGCGGAGACCCAGATGTCGTTGCAATTCAACGGCGTGCCCGCGCTGGGTCTGATCCCGCAATGCATAGTCGGCGAAGATGTCAGGCGAGAGGCTGAGTTGATGTGCTACGAAGCCGATCATCGTTGGCGGCGGCGGCTCGGCCGGTCCCATGCCGAGACCGGGGTACCGGAGCAGGCATAGCTGGACGGCAAATCCAAGCCGATTGATGGGCCGGCGCTTCGTTCGAATCAGCGCAAGGTCGTCCGGATCAAGCCTATAGCGACGAACCATCTCGGCGGGATCGGCGAGCGGTGCAAATAGCCGGGTGCGCTGCTCTGAGGACAGCAGGATACGAGGGGACATGGCGGCCTCTGGTTGTTGGCGATACCCGTTCGTAAACCGCTTGCCTTTCGACGCAATTCTGAAACAGGATATTGAAAGCAAAAGAGCGAGGAAATCTCGTGCCTGCCAAACCCATGCGCAAACGGTCGTTTGCGAAATCCAGCAAGCCGCCGGCCGGCCTGCTGCTCGGCTATGCCCGCGTCTCCAAAGGGGACGAACAAACCAACACCCTGCAAGCCAAGGCGCTCAAGGCCGCCGGTTGCAGGCGTACGTTCGAAGAGGCGGCATCAGGCGGGCGGTGGGACCGGCCGGAGCTGCATCGCTTGCTCGACGATCTCCGCGAGGGGGATACCGTCGTCGTCTGGAAGCTCGATCGCCTATCGCGATCGCTGAAGGATGTGCTGCATATCATGGAGCGGATCAGCCATGCGGGCGCCGGGTTCCGGTCCATTGCCGAGAACATCGACACGACCACTCCGGCGGGTCGAATGATGATGCAGATGGTCGGCGCTTTCGCGGAGTTCGAGCGGGCCATGATCCGGGAGCGGACGTCCGCCGGCCTTGCCGCCGCCCGCGCCCAAGGTCGGATCGGGGGGCGCCGCAAGAAGCTGGATGCCGTCAAGGAGCGCGAGATCGCCGAAAGCGTCATCTCCGGCCGCAAGACCGGGGCCGAGATGGCGCGGCTCTACAACATCAGCGCGCCAACCGTTTCGCGTATCGTCGCTCAGCACCGAACCGGCCTGACGTAGATGCTTGTCCCGGCCAGATGCTCCCTCAGCCCCGCAGAAGCCGGTCCTGATAATGGCCCATGCACTTCGGGGGACGGATGATGGGTGGCCGGCAGGCGCTTGAAACGGAGGCAACGCTTGGGCCGAGCCCGGACGCGCCGGCGCGACGTGCGCCGGCCGCCTTCAACGCGGTCAACTTCTTCCTCGCCGATGTCGCCGGCGGGCTTGGCCCGTTCCTGCCGGCATGGCTGGCAACGGCGCTGCACTGGCAGCCCGAGCGGATCGGCTTTCTCATGACCGCGAGCGGCGTGGCCGGCCTCGTCTGCAACACGCCGGGAGGGGTCTTGGTCGATCGCCTCGGTCGGCCGCGATTGATGATCGGCGCCGGCTCGGCGCTGATCCTGCTCGGGACTGCGGCCCTGGTTCGCGGGGAACATGCCCCGCTGGTGTTCCTGGGCCTTCTTCTGGCCGCGCTCGGGGGATCTGTGATCGGGCCGGCAATCGCCGCAGCCAGCCTTGCCTATGTGGGCCGGCGCGACTTCCCGCTCCAACAAGGCCGCAATGCCGCCTGGACGAATGCGGGCAATGTCACCGCCGCCCTGATGATCCTGGTCGGAGCGACACAGTTCGGCGTGAACGCGCCCGTGCTGGTATTGGGCCTGATGGCAGCGGCGACCATCACCGCGCTGCTATGCCTGCCGGCCCCATCCGGCGAGACGAGGCGGGTCGGCCTTGCGGCGGGTGCCAGACCGGAGCCGTTTTTCAAGGCATTGCAGCACCGGCCGGTGCTGGTCTTCGCGCTTTCGTTGCTCTTTTTCCATCTCGGCAACGCGGCGATGCTGCCGCTGCTCGGCCTGCGCTTGGCCCATTTCGGTCACGGCCAGGCGACGCAATGGATGTCCGCCTGCGTCATCGTAGCCCAGTTCGGCATGATCGGGGTCGCACTGGTAGCGGGACAAATTGCCGAGCGCCACGGCAAGGTGCCGCTGTTCCTCTTTGCCTGCTGCGTTCTGGCAGTGCGCGGAATCATCGCGGCCTTTGGTGTGGCGCCGCTGTGGCTGGTGCCGATTCAGATCCTCGATGCGCTCGGCGCCGGCACCCTCGGCGTCATCACGCCGACATTGGTCGCCGACCTGTCCTGGGGTTCCGGACGGACCCAGACCACGCTTGGCGCGGTGATGGCCGTGCAAGGCATCGGAGCGTCGCTCTCGGGCTCGTTGGGGGGGACATTGATCGCCTGGATCGGCTGGCGCGACGCATTCCTTGGCTTGGCGCTGCCGCCGGTCATCGCCATTGTCGGCGCGCTTTACCTTCTTCGGCTTACGCGCCCGCCTGCCGCAGCGCTCCTGACCGCAGGCCCAAAATGATGGGGAAGGCTGCCAAACCCCCGCTGCGGCTGACCGCGAGCGCCCTGTCTCCCATCGGATAAGCGGGGAGATAATCGTTGTTCTGCTCGTCCTCGCCGTGGCCGCTGCGCTGGCTCCAAGGCTCATGCCGGGCAACGATGACGCTGCCCGTCGCATCGCTGCCGCAAGCATTTTCGTGGCAAGCTATCTTGCCTTGGCGATCGGCCGCGTACCAGGCCTTCACATTGACCGCGCGGGCATCGCGCTGGTCGGCGCGAGCCTGATGGTGGCATCGGGTGCCATCACCCTGCCGGCGGCCTACCCGGTCGCCCGGCGGCCTCGCAGATCGCTTCGGCGTCATTGCTGTCGTTCTTGCCGCGTTTGACATAGGGTTTGACGTACTGGGGCGGGATGAGACGCACTGTGTGACCGAGCGCGGTCAGTTCGCG
>Ga0335072_10003017_pt1 | contig 25631 bp, 22 predicted proteins | sample Lox_Sample_21_FD_206725 | JGI IMG/M metagenome (GOLD analysis project Ga0335072, IMG submission 206725) | Soil microbial communities from Loxahatchee National Wildlife Refuge, Florida, United States - Lox_Sample_2.1 | ecosystem: Environmental > Terrestrial > Soil > Wetlands | place: USA...
GGCCGCGGGACCTCAAGGCCGTTGATGATCTGCTACGCGCTGCCGGAACTGATCTGTCAAAGGTCTGTGCGGTACACCCGTAAACCACAATTTGGGGGAGACTCGTCGTGAATAAGATCCTTCCGCTGCTAATCGCCACCGCGAGCCTCGCCGCGTGCCAGACCAATGGCGGCCCCCTCGTGTTTGTCGTGACACACACTGTCGGAGTTGACATTCAGGCCACCAGCACGACGTCGGCGACCCCTGGGCTGACTGTCGGCTACAAGAGCGTCGACCTGGCGGTTGTTCCCACGCAGACGTCGACGGATGGAGGTGCTCAACTAAAAGGGTGCTATGCGGTGGGGCAGAGTCAGGCGGCTCCAGGCTTATGCGGCGCTGGATCGGTGGCGACTGCGGCCTCGCCGGCTGTGCAGCCGGGGTCGACGCCCCCACCCTCACCACCGCCGAAGGCATCGTGGCGAGACATGGATGGACGGCTCATCCCCGCGGTCGTGGCTATCCCACTTGGAGACCTTCCGCCCCCCGGAAGCGGTGGCGGCGGCGGCGGTGGTGGTGGTAGTGGTGCCGGCGGCAGTGATGGTGCTGGCGCAGCGCCTTTGATGACGGGTGAATTAAAGACCAAGGCGGTGCCAGTTGTCGGAGCCAACGGAGGCAACTCATTTTCAGAGTCCGTTGCGGACTCCTATTCTGTCTATGCGAGCTTTGGAACGAAGACGAGTGCAGGCAGTTCCGGGACCGGGGTTGATGTCGGCGAGGTCTTCGCGACGGGCGATGCCGCCGTGCAGCTAGCAGAAGGTGTCAACTACCACGCCCAATACAAGGGTCAAGCGGCTGTGTATCAGGCCCAATCAGGCCACCCGACCTGCATCGAGCAAGTTACCGCGGCAAAGAGTGCGGGCGTAGACGCAAGCAAGTTACCCGATTGCTCTGCAAGCAGCGCTGCGCCGCCCGCCGCCGCAGCGCCGGCTGCCGCAGCCCCTGCTGCTCCACCCGCTGCTGCGCCGGTAAACCCGGCCGAAGCGCCGAAAGCGAAATAGCAGCGCGGGTTGCCGCGACGGGGGAGCAACTGACTCAGACGGCGCCGAACGGATCCTCTAGACTGCGGACGCATCTGCGCGAGGAACAATCTGGAGTCATGCGCGCGAGTTTCTACTCCCCTGGCTCAGAAACTCGCCGCCACGCGGTGGGCGCGGCCGCCGTTCTCGGCGTGCTATTGATTCACGCTGTTCTTGTCCTGCCGTTCGTCCTCGACCTCTCAGTTCCCTCCCCGAAGCGCCCAAACACAACGGGCGCCGGCGCGACGGCCTTCCTCTCCGCCGCAGAGCCGGACTTGACCGTCGTTTTCATCGACGAGCCCACTGAAAACGCCGCGTCTCGCGAACCTCCCCCTCTCGCCTCGCGCGGGATGACCCCGCCCGACCTACAGCTCGTTGTTCTGAGCCCCGACCCGTCGCCGCCAGCGGCCACCACCGCCAAGACGGATGACACCGCCCAGGACGATGCTGCGAGGGCGGCAGAGGCGGTCGAACAGGCCAAGTTGTACGGGCGGTATGTCGGGCAAGTTCAGGCCCGTATTGAGAGGGCTTGGATGCGGCCGCGGACCGAGATTGGCGCGCCCCGGTTCTCGTGTCACGTGCGCATCCAGCAGGATCATGGCGGAGTGCTGATCGGGATCAGTTTCGATCACTGCAACGGTACAGAGCGTTGGCAGCAGTCGCTCGTGAGTGCTATCCGAACTGCATCGCCGCTTCCTGCGCCACCCGACGCCTCGGTGCGTGCAGATGTGTTGCGGTTGAGCTTTTCCTCTCCGCCGTTCCAGGAGGGAGACCCAGCGCAGGGCTTCGAGCCAGAGACTCGAACGACAGACGGTGACGACAGAGCTGCGATTGAGTCCTTTCAACGATTTGCGAGGGGAACACAACTTGATGACAAATCCATCGTTCATCTCACAATCATTGGGAGCCCGGTTGCGCAGCCCGCAGCAGTACCCCCTCTTGAGCCTCAACCTGCAGATCCGCCGCCGGAATAACTGCACCAACACGTAACAAACGCGAGATGGCGCGCCGAGATTCGGATCGGAGTACAAGCTCGCTTGTGCGTCGAGTGAGATTCAGCGCTCGCTCGCGACAGTGGTGATTGAAGTGCTCCACTCCGTGGTCCCAGGCTTTGTCTTGCTGGCCAAGGACTACGGGAACGAAATCCGGGGGGAATGATGTCCTCGACGCTCACTCGTCCTGCGATCCTCGATCTACTTAGCACAAGGACGCTTCTGATCCTCGCAGGCGCCCTCCTCGCGCTCTCTCCAGTGTGTGTAACCGCAACGACAGTGGCGGGTCGCACGGCCGGCTCTTTTGCAGTGTCTTCGACGGGAGCCGCAACGTACGCGATCCCAATCTGGGCACCTCCAGGGCCGCATGGACTGCAGCCGAGCATAGCCCTCACCTACAACAGTCGATCAGGAAACGGCATTGTTGGGGTGGGCTGGAGCATCAGCGGCTTAAGCTCGATCTCTCGTTGCAATCTCACCTATGCCCAAGACGCGGCAGCCGCACCAGTGTCACTCGCCACGAGCGACGGCTATTGCATGGATGGGCAGCGCTTGCGTCTGACCTCTGGTACTTACGGGCTTGCCGGCTCAACGTATCAGACGGAGATCGCGAATTTCATCAACGTGACGGCCGTCGGCGCGGCTGGCAATGGTCCATCCTACTTTACCGCCCAGGATCGCGGCGGCCGAACGTACACCTATGGGAATGGAGGTAACTCCCAGATCCTTCTGAACGGCACCGCGGCTAGTTGGCAGCTGAACGAGGTGAGCGACCCAGCTGGCAATACCATGACGGTCGCGTACGCCGCTGCAAACGGAACCACGGTGCCGAGTTCCATCAGTTGGACGCCAACGTCCCACGGAGCGCCCACGTACAACAACTTCATTCAATTCGCCTATCAGACGCTCCCAGTTCCCGAAAGCGCGGGATATCTCGCCGGCCAACCGACGAAGAACCTTAACTTGCTTACTACTATCGGAATTGGGACGGAAGCGGGCGGAACGCTTAATACGATAAAGGTTTATTTTCTGAGCTATAGCCCGTCCCCCACCACGGGTCAGGAGAGGTTGACCACCGTCACAGAGTGCGCCGACTCTGGCGAACAGAATTGCCTGCTCCCAACCAACATCACTTATCAGACCGGCCAGGCAGGAGTCACTTCGATAGCCGCAACGGCGCCCGGCGTGACCCCGGTGCTGCAATACGACTTCAATGGAGACGGTCACCCCGATGCAGCGTATTTCAGCGGCGGGGTGTTGTACGTCGCGCTCAACACGGGAAGCGGGTTCGGAACTCCGATCAACACCGGGATCACAGACACTACCGCGATGTACGGTGATGTACTGGGAACCGGGACCGACGGAATTCTCGCGAAAAATGGAGGCACTTATTATTACTACACGTACAACTCCTCCAGTAATAGCTTTTCGGGCGTGACTACAGGGATCGCGGTTCAGTCGGGCTACAAATATGCTCTCACCGACATTACTGGCGACGGATTACCGGATCTGGTTGGTCTCTTCGGGCTTACCGACCAGATGGTGACCATCCAGAACACAAGTTCGGGAGGGGCGGTCCTCTTTGGCACCCCGTACTACTTCACCAGTACGTTCACCACCGGCAACAAGTTCCAGTTCCTAAGCGCGACTTCGGGGCATCCGAACCCTAATCGTTATCTCGATTTCAACGGTGATGGCCGCAATGATGTCTTCGTCGAGACAATTACCTGGACGCAGATTGGTCAAGGGGAATACGACTTTCGGAGCAACTATTACCAGCTGATCTCACAAGGCGCCAACGCACCGCTCCAAGTCGTGCAGGTGACCTTCGACAACACAAGTGGTCAGAACGTTGTTTTCGGCAACTTCAATGACGACAACTGCACAGACATCGCAGTTGGGAACGAGGCCTATTTCTCAGGCTGCAACGGAACCATCGGGCAGGTGGTGTCGCTTTCCGGCAGCGATAGCGTAATAGCCGCGATTGACTGGGACGGGGACGGTCTCACGGATCTGCTAGCAGGCTCTCCTGGCAGCTCACTCAACTGGTATCACTCGACGCGCTCGGGGTTTGCCAGCGAAGTCTCGACCGGTTACACGCTCGCGAGTAGCTGCCCGGAATATCCGAGCGTCATCGACGTAGATGGCGATGGCCTCGAGGACCTCCAGTGTGCAAGTTCGTATTACGTGCACAACGGGGCAGCGCAGCCGCCCGATCTTCTCCACACGATTAGTGATGGCTACGGGAACTCAGCCAGCCCCTCGTACGTTTCCATCGTGCAGAGCAACTACGCGGAGCACAATGGCGGTGACGCGGCATATCCGTATCAAGACTACGTCGGGCCGATGTATGTGGTTAGCCAAGTGACTATTAGCGATCCGAGTACAACAAATGGGACTTACAGCCAATCGTTTATGTATTACGGCGCCTGGACCAACTTACAAGGGCGCGGCTGGCAGTCCTTCTACGCAATGCGCACTACGGACAGCCGCTACAACCCAGCGCTGTACCACTACGAATACTATGGACGGTCTTTCCCCTCTGCAGGGATGAAGGTCGAGGACATCGTCTCGAACGGTACATTTTACCCCTCGCAGTGGGTCGGCACGTCGGCAACCACTACCTTGAGCTCAACGCCATATGAGCAACGGTACTTCCCCTATTTGGCGAGTGCCACTGCGTCCATCAGGGAGCTTGCGGGACCTGAGAACGGCGTTCTCGTTACGACTGCGAATTCCACATACGCTTACGATAACTTCGGTAACCAGACATCGGTTTCCACGACCGTGACCGACAATGACCCGGGATCGCCAAACCCTAATCCCTACTCTGGCCAAACGTGGACGACCGTAATAACCAACACGCCGGTGACGACGGGTTCGACTTGGCCGAGCAGCGGATGTGTGTCTTTGTTCAGTGGAACTGTCACCGCCTACACCGCATCTCCTGATTTTGGAAAGAACGCCGTTACGCCGGTCACGATCACACGGGCTCTCACACCCGACACTACCCATTGCGATTACACACAGGTCGTGACGCAGCCTGGAAGCTCCTTTGCCGTTACCGAAGCGCTCGCATATGACGGGTTCGGAAACCTGAACAGCGATACTGTAACTGGCGCGAATATGACCGGGCGGCTTACAACGGCAAACTGGGGATCTACTGGACAGTTCCTGCTGATTTTGACCGACGCTTCGGGTGCGACAACGACATCCACGTATACCTCGGTGCAGAGCCTCGGATTTGGCGTCCCGGATAGCGTTGAAGACGCGAATAATCTCACCACATCGTGGCTCTACGATGGCTTCGGGCGACAAACCAAGGAAACGAGGCCGGACGGTACATACACAAGTTACTCGTATACCAACTGCGCGGGCACAACCGGCTGCCTTGTCGGCACCAATGGGCTCAATGTCGCTTACAGCGTCTACGGAACGAACGCATCCCAAATTACCTACGGCGGCCAGTACTACGACTCTGCGATCCGCTTGGTCATGGCGGATCAGGAGATGCTGAGCGGATCACTCTCGCGTCGCGACGTGCAATACGATTCCTTTGGTCGCGTTCATATGGCGTCGTTCCCGTGCGTTTACAGCAGTTTCACGGCAACGTGTACCAACTGGACCACGAATAGCTATGACGAGCTCAATCGGCTCACGCAGAGCCAGAGGCCGATCAGCTCAACCAACAGCACTCCGCAGACTACGTCCTACGTGTATGCCGGCCGTGAGACGACGGTGACGGACCCTACTCCAAACACCACTACGACCCTGCGCGATGTGAACGGATGGCTTCGCCAATCCACCGACGCCTTCGGAGTCACAAACGGATACACAGTCACCTTGGCGTATGACGCCGCTGGAGACAAAACGCTGGTCACCGATAGCGGGAACAACACGCTCTGGAGCGGCACCTATAACTACGGGATCGGCGCTTTTCCTGCCACTGCGACCGACACGGACCTCGGCGCTTGGACGTTTGGGTATGACGCGCTTGGCGAACGCACGAGCTGGAAGGACGCGAAGGGAAACTCGTTTTCAGAGACGTACGACGCGCTTTCCCGCCCACGGAGTCGGACGGAACCCGACCTCTTTTCGCAGTGGACTTGGGGGTCGAGCGTCACGAACCACAATGTAGGCAAGCTCCAAAGCGAGTGCACAGGAACAGGTACAGCTTGCACGTCAGCGGGCTATAGCGAGAGCGAAACCTACGATAGCGTAGGCCGGTTGTTTCAGCGCGCGATCACGATATCGGGCTATTCGCCGTTCAATTACACGTGGACCTATGACGCTGCCACAGGGCTGCTGTCTAGTCTCACTTACCCGACGAGCACGTCAGGCTATGCGCTGGAACTCCAGTACGGATACACGAACGGATTCCTCGCGACGGTCAAAGACATCTCTGACACGCCGAATGTAACCGTTTGGGCCGCGAACACTATGGATCCCGCCGGGCACGTGACGCAGGAAACGTTAGGCAACGGACTCGTGACCAGGCGGTCCTATGACGCTGTCACCCAGTGGCTTGGCACCGCGCAGTCAGGAGTTGGTGGAGGCGCGGGCGTGAAGAATCTCGCGTTCCTCCATGACTATGTGGGCAACCTCGAGCAACGACAGGACGTCAATCTCGGTCTCACAGAGAACATCTATTACGACAGTGACTACCGCTTCAGCTACTCGACGCTGAACGGCTCACAGCAAAATCTCTCCCTGACCTACTATCCAAATGGCAACATCAAGTCACGAAGTGATGTTGCCGGCGGCACTCAATGGAACTATGGGGTGACGAGCCAGCTTCATGCGGTTACACAGGCCGGCACGGGCACGGGCGCCTACCAGTATTCGTACGACGCCAATGGCAACATGACTGCCCGTGAAGGCACCACAACAAACGTCACATGGATGGACTCAAATTACCCAAGCACCGTTAGCTCCGGAAGCGGATCCACCGCAGAGGTCGTCAGTTTCGCCTATGGTCCCGACCGGCAGCGCTGGCAGCAGATGTACACAGGAAACGGCACGCAGGAGACTACCAACTACATCGGTGGGCTATTCGAAGTTGCGGCGAGCGGCAGCGCCACGACCTACCGACACTATATCACCGCTGGTGGCGCCCCCGTCGCGGTCTACTTGGTCACGAGTTCTGGCAAGACGCTCTTCTATCTCTTATCGGATCACCAAGGCAGCGTTGCATCAATCGCCAATAACAGTGGTGTTCAAACTGTAGGAGAGAGTTTCGACGCATTCGGCAGCCGCCGAAACCCGACGACTTGGTCTGGCCCAGATTCCAATAGTGATTTGACAACGATTGCTGGCATTACGCGGCAGGGCTACACATTCCAGACTGCGCTTGGACTCTGGATGGGTATGAGCCATATGAACGGGCGTGTGCAGGACCCGATCATTGGTAGGTTCCTTTCACCGGACCCATATGTACCGGATGCTGCAAATTCCCAGAGCTATAACGCCTACAGTTATGTGAACAACAACCCGCTGAGTTATGTTGACCCGTCTGGGTTCGCTGGATGCACATACAACACTCCAGAGGGGTCCCAACCCCCAGGCTCGAATGACAACGGCCAAGACAACAGCTCGCCGATGGCTACACAGCCCTCGGATCCTTCACAGCCTCAGGGGGCCAACGATTGCAACCAACCACCGACTCCGCCACCAGAGATAAAAGTGTACGGAACTCCATGGTCGTACTGGCAGGTGATGTCCGATGTTCTTAAATTTGCGCTCGGTGGCGGCCCATGGTCAGAGAATCCATGGTCGGCCGGGAGCAGTGGCGCCAACGATGCCCTGCCGACGGTCACCGTTACCGCGAAAGATCCTTGCAATCTGTTGGCCAAGATTGCCGGATCGGCCCATAACTTTTTCGCCGATTGGTTCGAGACCCTCTACTTACATCCGGCGAGTGTTCAGTACGGCGTGGACATCGTTGGCGGAGCAGGTAGATCGATTGATCATAAAATTCTCTATTTCGGCATGACGGCGTCTTTCAATTCCCTCTGGCAGGGATCTCTTAGCGTCAGTACCTCCAATCGCATGCAGGGCTTTGTCTACGGCGGAATGCTGGGAGCCGGTCGTGGTGTGGGACTGGCGAGTGGACCAGTAATCAAAGCGCAGTCTAACCCGTACGTTACCGTCGCGGGCTACGCTCTCCCCAAGGGATATCTAGCCTCGATATCGTTGGACAAAGGAAGCGTGACTTTACCCGGGTCGCTCAACCAGAGGGGGGACGTGACCGGTGGTGTTGGGTTTGGCTTCGCCTCCGGTCCCGTGGATCAAACCACTTTCACCTCTCCGCCCCTGTTGCCGAGGTTAACTCCGACGGTCTGCCATCTGTGACCAAACGCACTGCGATTGCCATAGCCTATCTGGCACCGCTCTTCTTCATGGTGTGCTTTGCCCCTTGGAATGCTCATACAGACCAGGATTTCGTTATTAGGTCACAGCGGGTAGCTATTATTGCTGTGCTGCTCCACGTAGCGCTGCGGTATGGTCTGACTCAATTAGTGCGCCGCGACCCTGACGCCGGAGTCCCCATTGGCGACCGCTCGAAGGCTTGGACACTAATAAGGACCGCAGTGGTCGCCCAGATGGTAATCGGCATACTTGGCGTCGTGCTTACCACGAATCACATCCTGCCCGTGGACTTGGGGTTTCTCTTGGAAATGGCTGGTCAGCAGCTCACTGTGCTTTTTTTAGTCCGTAGAATGACCAGACTGCCAAATGGAGGCCGGATCGCTGGCCTTCTTGCGCTGGGTAGCATCGCGATCTTTTTTGCCTGGTCGAGTAACATTGTATTTCTCGCTCAGAAGCCACCCGGTACCCCGATGTCATCCGACTCAGTGAACACCTTATATGCCGTCCCTGCGCTTGCGCTGATTGCACTCTCGTTGGCTGAGCGAAATCGCCGCCGCTGAGAGTCCAAGGCGTTAGGTCGCACGTTCCTCCATATTGATGTGACCCTCTGTCACAAATAAACCCACTACCTTTGGGGTTTGTGCGTCCTTGTAGACCGTTATCGAAACAGTGGCCTCACCATTCTCGAAGAGCGCCCTAAAGGTGTAGGCGCCGGATTGGCCGTTAACACTCGCAAAATAATTTCCAAAACGCACTGCTCGAATCGACTTCAAATGCCCGAGTCTGCTTGCCCGGTTTAGCCACTCCCGGCCTTGCGGCATCTGTAACTCCTGGACAAAGGCCGAGCCCGCTCTACTGGACACATCGGAAACCTCCCAGCGCTTGGAGAAATCCGCAAGGAATGTTTCCGCGAATGTCTGCTCCTCAGCCTCGAAGTGCGCGGCGGTTCGTGACAGCCAGACGAGGAATGCTATCCCCAGAACGAAGACAGCACCGAGGGCCATGAGAATTACTTTTACGATGCGCACTGGTTGCTTCCCTTCGGCTAAAAACACACCTAGGGCGATACGGTTGCGGATGTCAGGAGCAAGCGTGGGCGGCTTCCAGACATAGCCGGTGCCAACTGCACGGGCCATATCAGGACTCTCCCTTACGACGCTCAAGGAGCCGTTGCACATACGCCCTTACGCGCGCCCAGTCCTTCGGATGGACCCACATCTGGCGGAGTATGAACCCGCCCGCGCGCATCCGCTCACGCTCATCAGCCTTCCGTTTGGCGGGGGTCTTCGGCTGACCACCCTGCAGTTTCATTCCGAGCATTGTACCTTCCCCTTCCCGGAGGCTAGGCGCTGTACGGATCCGTAACTCAATCCGGTCTTGGCAACGATCGTGGGCAGGGAGAGGCCTTGAGCGCGCAGCGCCCGGACCTCGACGGTGCGGCCAGCGGTGACCGTGGGTCGACCGATCGGTTTCCCCGAGCGGGTTCCGCGCCGCTTGGCGGCTTCCATCCCGAAGCGCACCCGCTCCCGGATGAGGTCCCGCTCAAAGGCAGCGAAGACGGACAGCATTCCGGCGAGCGCCCGGCCCGCGGCAGTCGTCAGGTCGAGGCTGTCGGAGACGCTCACGAACCCAACGCCGAGGTCGGCGAGCTCCTGCATCGTCCCCACCAGGTCCGGGAGCGACCGACCCCAGCGGTCCAGTTTCATAATCACGATGGCGTCGAGTCTCCTCGCCCGGGCATCCGCCATGAGCGCATCGCGCTGCGGCCGGCGCTTGATACCCGACCGGACGTCGCTGATCTCCTTGACGATTAGCCAGCCCCGGTGTGTGGCGTACTCCCGCAACGCCTCTAGTTGTGCCGGGACTGACTGCTGTCCCACGGTGCTGACCCGCGCGTAGAGCGCGCACCTTACTTGGTCCATTTCATCCTCCTAGTAATGGTCTCCCTAGTAATGGTCTCGAGCTCCCGCGGCACGGTCCGCTGCGCAGCACCCGCAGGCTTGGCGTTCACGTTGCACCGCCTTTCCGCTGCTGCTGAGCCATAAATTGGTGCAGCGGTTGGAGCGCCTTGGAGCATGCTCGCCAATGCCGGGTGGACGGCAGGTAGCGCTTCTGACAGTGCTCCAGCGCCGATATCGCCGCCAGAATCCATCCGTAGCCAGCCGCCTGCGCGACGGCCCGATCAGCGGTGCAGCGCTCGCATTGGCAATCGTGGCCGCCGTAAATGTGGCCGGTCATGGGACGCGCCCTCATGACCGCACCTGATCACGGCCAGTGAGCGGCTCGCCCTTGGCAGCGGCGAGGAACCGCTGGCGGTCAAAGCGAGGATTGGTCCTGCGCAGCGCGAGGCTCAGCTCCTCCACAGCCGCATTCAGGCCAGAGCGGAAACTCTCTGCATCAGCGCCCGAGCGGTCCATCGTGTGCAACCAGTGATTCCGCGCTTCGGCAAGCGCGCCAGCAATCAAAACGAAGTCTTTGTGAGTCATCACTGCGCCCTCCCCGCTAGCAGGGGCGCGTCCGCGTAGATCGCCGGTAGCTGCCGCTGCCGCGCGCGTATTGCCTCCCATCGGGCGAATCGGGCGCGCGGCGCGTGCCGTGCGGGGCGCGGGAGGAAAAGAAAGACCTGGCTTGACGTTACGTTGTTCCCCGCGAGCACGACGTGCTCAACAGGGACAGCGCGAGATATGCTTGCGCTAGCCATTTGGGCTGCTCCTATCAGTCTGGATGGTTAGGCCGGGTGCTCGCGTTGGCGCGCGGGCGCTCGGCCGCTACTTCAAACGAGGTACATTATAACATCGTGACATGTCACGCACAAGACCCGGTAAGCGCGGTCGTGCAGTCGCGGCGACTCAAGGCGGCTATCCAAAAGGCTCGCCGCTGTTTTCCGGCTGCAGACGCGTAACCGCCTGATCCACTGATGGGCGTTTGGCGGGGGAAACCCTGTCCAGAAGGTGAAGCTTTTGGATATTGCCGCGCGGTGTCCGCCGGCGCGGGATCTCTTGGGGGGATCTCCCGGCGGCGCGTCGTTCTAACGAGCCGGACAGGGCGCCTCGCCGCCTTGCGTGAAGGTCGGGAGGAATGCTTCCCAAAAACTGGGGTCCTCTCCAACTCGAGCCGTCTGCCTCATTCAGCCTCTTTAGCCGGGCGCGCCAGCGCCCTACCTTCGCCTAAGACGCGTACGAGTTCCGCGCGCACCCGAGGGGCTAACCCTCCGGCCCGGGATTACGGATCCACGCGCCCTGCGCGCAGGCGTTTCCAGAAAAATTGCGCGTACGCGCGCGCGTAAGGGACCCTCGGAAAACCTCCCTCCGCGGAAGAGGCCCGGGCCTTTCGCCTATTGATCTGGAAAAATTTGTGGGCGCCTCGCGCGCGTAAGGGGGCTTCCCGGGATCACGTGCAAGGCGCAGCGCTTGGCGCGCAGACGCGCGCGCTCGGCCTACGTCATCCCGGGTGAGTTCCGCGAGGCACGGCGTGCCTTGCCGCTCCTGATGCCCAACGCACGGTAGAACGCCGACCACTCGGCCCGTGTCTTGCCGCCGCGACGCTTCGACTTGCCCGTGACCTGGCCGCCTCGTCGTCCCAGCTCAGATGCCGCCTTGCTCAGTCGTTCGCTTTTCATGCCGCAAGCGTACCAACGCAAGCGCCGGCGTTCATCACTGATTTTCTCGACAGCCGTCACACATCCAGAGGTTTCCCGGTGACTTCCCCGGAGTGGGCCGGTCAAAGTACGCGACGACAGTGGTTGCCTTCAGGAGAGGTGCCCCGACCGAAAAACTTGGACTTTGAGGAGAACCGTTGGCATGGGCCTCCGGCAGCACGACAAAAATTATAAGCAGCGCTTTCATAGCGCGCGTTCCACGTTATCCCCCAGCACACCCGCTTTTCTCGACGGCGCGCTTTCCCGTGCGCCGCGTCGCTATTCGCTTTCCATCGTCCCGCGCCGCAACGGAGGTACCGAAGCATGACTCTTGGTGAATACGTAGGCCTGAGAAAGGCTGCTTTCGAGAAGCTCAAACAGGCATCGCCGGATCGGCGCATCACGCTGCGCGAGCAGCTCGCCGAGATCGACAAGATGCTGCCTCGCCAGGCTTCGCGGCCGAACCCGCGCACGGAGGCCGCATGAAATCACATCCCGCGGCGCAGGCCGCTCTCAAGAAGATCAAGCGCCCGAAGGCGCGCGGCTTGCCGCGATCGGCGGCGCCTGACGTGGAGGCCGACGTGAACACGGGCGCGCTTCCCGGCGCAAGCAATCCTGGCGTCGGGGCGCTGCCTGGCGTGCCGGCACCAACTGATTCGGAAGAGGAGTAGCAACGATGGGTTCCTTGGCGCTGGCTGTTGCCGGCGGAATCGGCGGTCTGGGACAAGGTGTCGCGAACGTGGCCCAGCAGGATTACGTGAAGGCGCGCGAGGAGGCGTTCATTCGTTTGAGGGCGGCCGAGGAGGCGAAGCGCCAGCAGACCGGCATCGAGGCGCAGAAGGCGCTGCAGGCTTCCGGCCAGCAGTTTGAAGCCGGCCAGACGGAAAAGAAGCTCGAGGCGGCCTCCCGCGCCCACGGCGCGACACTGGCGCAGGAGAGGGAGGTCGCAGGCGCTAAGAACGTGAGCGAGGAGAAGCGCACCGAGACTACGGGCAAGTATCGGCTGGCTTCGGCCGAGGTGCGCGCGGCTGCGATGAAGAGCGGCAGGGGCAATGTCCCGATCTGGGAGCTGCACAACATCAGTGTGCCGCCGAAGGTGCCGCTCGGTCCGGATGGCAAACCGGACCCGCAAGCCAGCCTCTTGGCCAAGCCGACGCAGAGACAGGTGTTATTCAATAAATTGACTGGCGACATATACGCTCCCGTGGGCGGCCGCCTCTATCGCTGGGACTCTAACAAGAACGAGCCGGTAAATCCCCCCGCGAGCACGAACCGCGCGGTCGACCCGGGAGAGATACGGGATCTGCTCACCGACCCAATGGGCGTGGTGCATGGCGGCCCGAACGATGGTCTGCCGAAGGCCGCGGTCTTCGAGCGCGTACACGGATACTTGCCCGCGGAGTTCACAGGGGCGCTGCAACGTGCGCAGGCCGCGCAGAATCAGGGCAACTCGAGTGTTTCGCTGAGCTTGCCCGCCGGGTTGGTGCACAGCATCGGCGGCCCGAACGCGACCTCCACTAAGGTCAACGAGTTCAGCCCTGGTCAGCAGGCGCAGGAGGCGCAGGACACTGCCGAACAAGCGCGCGAGGACGCTGAGGACGCGCAGGACAACGCCTCGGCGCAGGATCCTTCGGCGCCGAGCCAAGCCGATAACGACTTCTCCAACATAGCGAACCAGTAGACATGGCTGCGGCTGCGGCGAGACCATATTACTGGGACGTACCCATCAATGAGGCGCCCCCGGGGGCTGCGCCTGCGGCTGCTGCCGGCGCCGCCTGGCATCCGGCTGCGCCTGCCGCAAACACTGCCAACGTTCCTCCGCCCACGCCCTCGGCGAGCGCTGCACCCGGTGACAACTCAAACGCGTCTCCGGGAGGTAACACGGCGGCGAGACCCTATTATTGGGACGCCGACGTCGGTGAGCCCGAACAGAAGCCCCTCCCTGCGCGCCCCGGTCCCGGCGCGAGCCAAGCCGACATCAACGCCTACGATCGCGCAGTGATGGCGTCAGGGCAGACCGACCAGTACATCAAACCCACGGTCGACAACTCCAAGAACGTCTGGGGTCACGTTGCAAACGGCCTGCTCACGGTAGCGCGCGGTGCCGCCATAGGTGGCAACGAGCTGACGGATCTCGTCGCTGCTGGCATTCAGACCGCTGCCGCGCAGGTGGACAAGCTCCGCGGCAACCCGATGGAGGAGCGCCGCGAGGGCACCTCCGCCGAGCGATGGGTGCAGGAGAACCTCTACCAGACAGCCGCGCAGAAGCAGGAGCTGGCAGGACCCATACACGGACAAGACTTCGTCGACAAAGCACTGCTCATGAGCGGCGATGCAACCGTGCAGCTCGCCGAGATGATCCTCACCCCCGGCCCGCAGAAGCTGGCTGAAGGCGGTCGCATTGCTCAAGCCGGATATGGGGCGGTCAAAGGCCAGGTGCCTGCGATCGCCCACGGTGTGGAGGTTGGCAGGGAAGTTTACGAGCGCACTGGGGATCCAAAAGCAGCCCTGTCGGCCGGCATAGCAGCTTGGGGATCAGTCACCGCGATGAGCGCAGTTCCTATGGCCGCGGGAAGCGGTCGACTCACGCGGGTGGCGACTGGCGCCGGAATCGGTGCCGGCGGAGCCGAAGCACAGCAGGACGTCGAGCAGGCGTCTCTCCCTCCGGAGATGCGTACCCCCGAGAGCCTCAGCGAGCATCTCGAGAGCGATGCGCTGGGAGCGCTCCAAGGAGCCATCCTCACCGGCGTAACCCACAGCGCTCCTGCTCCCACGGTGCGTGGCGTCGCGGAGCAGCCGCACAGCGTGATGGAGCATGCGCAGGCCGCCGCGGCCGCACTTGCGCGGGCTGACGGCGGAGACGCGCTGGACCAGGTCTCCGCTGCAGTGCACGCCAACGCGGCGGTCGGTGCAGTTCACGATGCGGCCGCGGTGCATGCGGCTCGGGAATTCCGCCTTCAGGCGGCTACCGAAGAAGCCGCCAACGAGCAGGCGCTCATCGATCAGGGGCAACGCGAGCAAGCGCTGAACCAGGCGGAGGTTCAGAAAGCTCCCGCGATCACCCCCGAGGAAGGCTTCGCACAGGCTGAGGCCGATCAAGCGGCGCAGCGCGAGCAGGACTTCGCTGCTGCGCGGAATCAGCAGGGCGACCAAGAAGTCGAGGCTGCCCAGCTCGCCGAGCTCGGCCGGCAGAAGGGCGGCGCCATTGCGCCGAAGCCGACGTTGGCGGACACCCTGCAGCCCGAACAGCTCGCCGCCTTGAAGAGCCTGAAGGATCGCCGCGCTGCAGAGCTTCAGTTGCAACAGCAGCGCGTTGCTGCGGTGGAGCAGCAAGCCGCGGCACAAGGCCGAGAGGTTACGGTGGCCGAGCGGTTGGCGGCCGCGCATCCCGAGGACCAGTTTGCTCCACTCGCCGAGGAAGCCCCCGGGCCTGCGGAACCCTCCGCGCCCTCGATCACCACGCCTGACCGTTTGCAGATGATCCGCGAGGCAGCACAGAAAAGGGCGCAGGCCGCCACACGGTCGACGCCTGTCGAGGCGAAGCCCGCAGAGGCTGCGGAGCCGGTGAACACCGCGGAGCCAGCGAAGGTCGCAGAGCCGGCCGAGGAGGAGGAAGCTCCGGAAGGCAACCCGCCACCGGTAACCGTGCAGACACTGGCGGAGCGGCGCAGAGCGGCGCTCGACAAGGCGCTGGCGGCCAAGGTGCGCGGAGAGCCGGCGGTGCAGCGGCCGGCTGCCGAGGACGTTGCTCGCATGAACGGACCTCACGCAGTCGAAGGCAACGACGACCGGATTGAGTACCTGCGTAGCGAGCTCGCGGCTACGGAGCCCGGTACTCCGGATCACGAGGCGCTCAAGGGAGAGCTGGCCGAGCTGGGCGCCGAGGAGGAAGAGGCTCCAACGCCGCAGACGCTCGCTGAGCGTCGTCAGGCGGCCGTCGCCACGGCCCGATCAGAGCAGGTCAGGGCACGGCAGGAAGCGCTGCGCGCGCCAGCGGAACCCACACCGATGTCAGAAGTGCCCGCGGGCACTGTGTACGCGCACGGCCGCTCCCCCGCCGAGGCTGCCCGGCGCGAGGCGGCGTTCCAACAAGACGCGGCCTACAAGCGCCTCATGACGGCGCCGCCTGATGACGTGGGCGCGATCGTGGGCCGTATGGCGCCGGAAGAGGCCGCGGCCCACTTGGACAGGCTCAATGCTGCCCCCGGGGACAACCCGGTTGCCCGTGCGGCGCTTGAGGCGCGCGCGGCGGCCGAAGAGGCCCCCTCTGTGGAGCAGGCGGCACCGCGGGCGAGGTTGACGCTTGCTGATCGACGCGCGCAGCGGCGATTCGTCGCGGAGCAGAAGGGCCGCTCCCAGTTCGCCGACACAGCGCAGCCGGCGCGGCCCCAGGATGTCGCGTACGCCCGAAACCCTGACGGCACTCATGTCGCCGAGACGCCGAACGGCAGGACGACTTTCGTCGAGAGGCCTAATGGCAACCTGCAGGTCAAGAGCACCGAGACGGGGCGGGCAATGCGCGGCGCGGGCGAAGGCACCGTCCGCCTCGAGCGCGGCGCCATGGAAGCGCACACGACCAGCGGTAATCTCGAAAGCGACACGCGCGTCTCGGCCCCTGCGCAGGAGGTCTACCGAAAGCTCGCCGAACGCGGCTATGACGTTCGCGAGAATCCCCACACCGTTGACCCGGGCACGGGCGAGAAGATTTCGGCTTCAGAGCTGAAGGGCGTCTACGAGGTCGGTCCGCGAGACCTGACCAAGCTAACCGGAATGCAGCTGAAGCGACTCGCGCACGCTGGGGACAACGCTGCCGCATGGGAGATGGAGCGTCGACTCAATGCGCCGCAGAGCGAGCCTCGAGGAGGCACACCCGAGGCAGCGCCACGGTATGTGGCCCGGAACAGGGACACCGGAGAGGAGGTCGCGCGCTACGACAACGCGGCAGATGCGCAGGAGCATGCAGAGCGCTTCCCACAGGATCAGGTAACGCGTGAGCCCAAGGGGGCGCTCACCGCCAAGCGCACGCTGGAACGTGACACTGCGCCAGGCGCGCGCCGCGGTCCAGCGGTCACCAAAGAGGAGGCCGCGCGGCGCTTGCAGCCGCTCGTCGACAAGGTCGGCGCGGATCGCTTGCAGGTGCACGACAGCCTAGACGACCCGGCGGTGCCGCAGAACATCCGCGATGACGCGCAGGCCTTCAACCATCCCGATCCCCGCGGTGTGTTCGATCCCAGCACTGGCACGATGCACGTCTTTGCGGGCGCCGGCGGCCACAAGAGTGTCGAGGATGCCCATGACACTGCGGTGCACGAGCTGGCGCACAACGGCGTCCGATCGTTCCTTGGCGATGACTACAGCCGCGCCATGCAGGACATCTATGACAACATCCACGACCGTCAGAGCGCGCTGGCTTCGCCCATCGACGGCGTGGCCAAGACGACAGCGAGAGAGTGGATTCGCGACTACATGGCGCAGCACAACTTCGATCCGCGCAACCCTCGCCATCAGGAGATTGCGGCGGACGAGTACGTGGCACACCTCGCCGAGCACGACGCCAGCGATCCGGGGCAGGAGAACCCCTCGATTCTGCGGCGCGTGTACGACGCGGTGCGCGCAGGCCTGCGCAGACTCGGCGTTGTCCATGAGTGGACCGACAACGACATCCGGCGCCTGCTTCGCGAGTCAAACAATGACCCTGCCGATGAGAGTGAACACGCCCGAGCCGCGAAGGAGTATCAGGGCAACGGCCTACGATGGGCCGATAGCGAGGATCGCTACGCCGAGCGGTTCCCGCCCGATCATCCGCTCGCGCAAGGCCACAAGTACGCCCTGACGATGGAAGCGCAGGCAGATCGCGGACGCGGATACGTCGTGTCGCGAAGCGATGCGCTCGGCCGGGTGAATGACTTCATCCCTGACTCAGTAAAGGACAAATGGGATTCAACAAAGGGAGGCATGCGCTCGCTGTGGCTCGCGATGGTTCCCCGTCGCAACATCGCCGACCACGTATCGATGAAGTGGATGGCTGCGACGCGCGAGTACAACCGCGTGGTTCAGCAGATGCAAGGGCGCCGTGGTCAACTCTTGGCCGCGGACGCACCGAAGCTCCTTGAATGGCACGACTGGGCGCAAAAGAACCCGGGACTCGCAGCGCGGCTCGATGATCTGATGCACGAGAGCACACTCGCCGGGACCGATCCATCCAAGCCCTTTGAGAACCGCTACTCTGATGAGGATCGCGCGAAGTCGCCGGCGAAAGCCGCCGCGGACGCGGCACGCCGGGCCTACTACCTCAAGAAGGGGCGCCCGGACTTCAATGCCATCGGCGAACACGGCCAGGAGATCTACCGCACGATTCGCGACGCCTATAAGCAGCGCCGTGCGCAGTTCTTCGATGCGTTGAAGCAGCGCAGCCGGGAGTTGGGTATCTCCGAGAGCTCGCACGGCCAACTCATGTCGCTGCTACGCCAAAAGTTCGAGGCCGGGCGGGTTCAGGAGCCGTACTTTCCGCTGGCTCGTTGGGGTGATCGCTTCTCCGTGGCGAAGGACGCCGAAGGGAACGTCGTCTCTTACAGTCGCTTCGAGTCGAGAGCCCAGCAGCAGGCATGGGAAGCCGCGATGCGGACGGACGGTTACAAGGTCAACGGCGGCAAGGACGTCGGCAACGACAGAGCGACTGCCGCGCAGGTCGATCCTGCCTTTGTCTCCAAAGTGATTGAGCTGACAAAAGAGGCCGGCGGCGATTCCTCACTCGCCGACGAGATCTATCAGCACTACTTGGCGACGCTGCCCGACCGCTCTTACCGCAAGATCTTCATGCACCGTACGGGGCGCTTGGGCTTCGCCGCGAACGCGCGTCGGGCATTCGCCGATCAGAGCCAGCGAAGTGCGCGTGCCATCGCGAGCCTTGAGTACAACCATCGGCTGGATGCGAAGCTCGCAGAGGTCAGAGCCCAGAAGGACGCGCTCGAGGACGCGGCATCGCAGGATCCGCGCCTGCAGAATGAGGCTGATTGGGGGGCCTCGGTGTTAGATCGCATGACGAAGGATCACGCGTGGGTGAAAAATCCGAGCAATGCGCGGTGGGCAAACCTCCTGACGGGCGTTGGGTTCCACTACTTCTTGGGCTGGAATCCCGCGACCGCGATCCGCATCCACACGCAGCAGTATATGAACGCGCTACCTTGGCTTGCCGCACGTCACGGCCAGCTCGGCGCCGCGCGCGAGCTTGGCCTTGCGATGCAGCAGTTCGCGAGAGCTCACGGTAGCCTCGGCGACACCTTGCGCGGCGACGAACGGCGCGCGTTCGATGAGGCCAACGCGAGTGGCGTTTTCCAGAACACGTTCGCGCACACGATGACTCAGGCCGCCAAGGGCGATGTGATGCGCCTCAGCGACCCTAATCCCGTGCGCAAGACCGCTGCCACGGTGGCGATGACTAGCCAGTATCTCTTCAACGGTGTCGAGAACTTCAACCGGCAGAGCACCTACCTCGCCGCCTTCCGTCTCGCGATCAAGCAGGGCAAGTCGTACGACGAAGCCGTGCAGCACGCGATCAACGCGAGCCAGAGCACGCACTTCGATTACTCGCCTGAAAACCGCCCGGCAATCCTGCGGAGCAACATCGCGAAAGTGGCGGGACTGTTCGCCCAGTACTCCGTTAACCAGATGTATCGCCTTGCGCGGGACTTCAGAGATGGCGTGCTGCGCAATCCGGCCATCTCGGTTGAGGAGCGCAACGCCGCGGCGAAGACGTTCGCGGGAATGATGGGCTACGGTGCGCTCTTCTTCGGCGCCGGTGGAGCTCTGTCCCCTGTCTTCGGCACGCTGAACGCCCTGTTGGGCTCCCATGACGATCCTTTGGATTCAAAAGCGGCGACGCATGAGTACCTGCGTCAGCATGTCGGCCAGTTCCTGGCGAACGCCATCATGGACGGCCCGATCAGCGCGGCCACGCATGCGTCGTTCGCGAGCACTGGATACTGGGATCTATTCTACCGGGCGCCGAGCCACGATTCGGGCACTCCGGACAATGCGCTGCAACGCTTCCTATCGTACGTCCCCGTTATCAGCGGCCTGTCACAAGGCGGCCCTTGGGGACAACTCGCATCGGATCTCTACAGGGGCGGTGACTTGCTCCACCGCGGAGAAATCGAACGGGCCCTCGAGCACTTCGCGCCGCTCGGCTTGCGGGGGCCGTTGAAGGCCGCTCGGTACGCTACGCACGGCGTGGAAAACCCCGGCACGCTACCCGTACCGAACGCGCAGATCATGCCGCGCAGTGAGCTGAGTCCTGCGGATCTCGCCGTGCAGGCGGCGGGACTTACGCCAGAGGCGCTGGCGAATCGCTACGAGGAGAACACTGCCAAGGAGAACGCCGTGCAGGCCGTCTACGGTACGCCGGCGACTCGCGGCGCACGGGCTCAAATCCTGCACCACTTCGCGCTGGCATTGGGGCATCACGACGATAAGGAGATCGCCAAGGCCATCGAGGAAGCGACAGCATTCAACGCGGCCAACCCCGAGGCGGCTATCAATTCGGACGCCATCGCCGAGTCCGTACGTGCACAGTACAAAAATGCTGCCCTTGAGGAGCACGGCGTGCTGGTTCCACTGAGGCTGCGGGCCAAGCTCGACAAACTCTACGGCCGCGCTACGCAGAGCGCGGAGGCGGCACAGTGAGCGACGAAGCCGTGCGGGAAATACTCGCGGTACTCACCCGTGTCGAAGCGAAGCTAGACGCATCTAGCGTCCGGTTCGCTCAGCACGTCGCTGACGATGCACTTCTGGCTGCAGACGTCAGGGCGCTGGCAAGGAAGCAGCGGGGATTTCTATCTTGGTGCGGCAGCAGTCGTGGTTGCCATCGGCGCGGCGATTGGCTGGGCGCTCGAGAGAATTACCGGGCACCACGGCTGAGCTAGGTACCGACGCTTGGCGACACTCAATGCTGCGACCGCGGGCCGCTGCTACACTGGCGGCGTGCACATCATCGTGGAAATGAGGCCACGAGGCTCGGAGAGCTGGGAGCTATTAGGGCGCTTTCAAGCGAGTCCCGAAGAGATCGCCGCGCTGCGTGGTGCACTTGCCCAACACGAGAATCCCTACGATGCGCTGAGCAGCATGCCGCGCGGCCTCCTGTGGGACACGCTGGATGTCTGCCGTGGGGAAGGGCACGAGGCCAGAGTTACCTTCCTCAAGGAAAGTTGAGGCTCCCGGTGTCAATCGAAAGCCTAGTGAACGAGCTGAGGTCGGCAAGAGCTTCGATGTTGTCGAGGTACGAGCGTGAGTAACGTAACAACAGCTTCGGCAACGACCTGCGCGATTTGGGCGGACCCGCGCCTCTGGATCAGCATGGCGTCCGTTCTTGTCACTTTCGCGGCGGTTCTTGCAGCTCTGTTCTTACGGGAGCTGCGGGCTAAGTTCAGGCCTCCCATACTCAACATTGAGCTTGCACGGCAGAACGGACTTCCGATGCCGGTAGACCTCTATCCGCCGCAGCAGGGAATTCCCGCGAGCCCACGCCGTGAGAAGTCTCGCTACTACCACGTGCGAGTCAGTAATCCTAGACGCAAGGCCGACGCGGTTAACGGGGTAGCCGTGACGCTATTGCGTGTCTAATCCAAGGGCGCTGATGGCGCTTATCACGAGACTTGGACCGGAGACATCCCCATCATCTGGCGGAACGAGACAAAGGAGACGGAACGCCGAGTCGTTGGGACCTGGGCAGACGCCGACCTCTGCAGCGTAGTTAAGGACAAGTGGTTGGAACTTCACGTGCGTATCCTTCCGAACGATCTCAAAGCTAGATACTTGGCGATTGAGGCCCCGATCGATCTGATCGTTACAGTGCAGGCTAGAGGAAATGAAGTCGACTCTTGCTGCAAGCGATGGCGAATCTTTTGGGACGGGCAGTGGGAGGACGGCGAGTTGGAGATGCGCAAGCACTTTTCGGTGACACTCGTTGAAGGAAACATGAATCTTGGCGGGGCCGCGAGACCTTTGGGCAGTCAGGTGCCGCAACGTTTGCGCATTGAGGAGATGCGCACACTCACGAGCTCCAGTTCACCGCAGAGCGCTTCAGTCACCTTCGGGAGCAAAGGCCCAAACGACGGGGACCACTAGGGCCGCGGGGTCACTAAAATGCCACCGGGGAATCGATTGTCGTCACGTGCAAGAGCAGGCTCGCATCATCAACTCGCCGTGGTCGACGATTGCAACATCGCCTAGTAAAGAGTGACGTTGCGTTCTTATGCACCCCTCGAGCGCGACGACAACTTAAGTCATGCAAAGAATACCGTTGCCCGATGCCGTGGCCCGCATCTACGAAGCAGCGGCGGAGCTAGAGAAGCGCTATCCGGCGCGCAGATTTACCCCGGACGGACATCTCGTCGGATCCATCGGCGAGGTCATTGCCGCCGAAGCGTTTCGTTTGAAACTCCACCCAATGAGTCATCCGGGGCATGATGCATTCGACGACGCCGGTAACGTAGAAATCAAACTGACTGCCGGAAGGCGTGTCGCACTCTATGCATGCTGCGAGCGTTTGATCGTGCTCAGAATCGTTTCGCCCAAAGAGGCGGAGGTCGTCTACGACGGCCCCGGCAGGCCCGCGTGGAGGGCGGCCGGCAGGAAGCAAAAGAACGGCCAGCGCGCGATCAGTCTGCACGCGCTGCGTGCACTTGCTTCGCGAAATTAGTGTCCAAATTCTCGAAGTCACTGCCCCCGTCGAACCTCAGCTCCGTCTTGGGGCCGTGGCGCCAATTCAATCGCAGCACGCCGGCCGGATAGTCGACAGTCACGAACTCAATGCACTCGCGCAACGCGGCATTCGCCACAGCAAGCGTGTCGGGCTTAAGGCTTGCAGCCGCGTCTGCCAGGCGCTTCGCTCGCAGGGCCACAATGCGCGACTCCGATTCCGCAGAGCGCTCCCGCAGCCGGTTAAGGTCCGCTTTCACTTTCGCAGCCTGTGCTTCGCGCTCGGCAAGACGCTGCGAGAGCGCAGGAGAAGGCTTGCGCTCGATAGCATCGACCAGTGCCGCGATCTGTTTACCGACGCGGTAAAGCTCCTCATCGGCCCCGTCGATTTCCTCGGCGAGCGTGTTCTCCACAATCGGCGGATTGCGCAGCAACGGGGCGTGGCTGACGAAGGCGTGCTCGACATCGGACAGACTAACGGCGTGATACGTGCAACCCGCGCCGGCCTTGGCTTTGACGCAGATTAGCTTAGGCCGTCCCGCCTTCCTTGAATCGCTGCCTTTCATGACGCGCGTCATTGTTCCGCCGCACTTCGGGCATCGGGCGAGACCGGCGACTATCGACGCGACGTGACTGCGGCGTACGGTGTCCTTGCGCGCGCTGACCAGCGTCTGCACGCGCTGGAAGGTCTCGTCCTCGATTACCCGAGGGTAGTACCCCGGAATGGGCTTCTGCGGCTGGCGCACCCTACGGCCGGTGTCGTGTTCCTCTACGTGCGGCGTGAACACGCCTGTGACGGCAGGGTTCGTCAGGATCTTGAACACGTAGGAGCCGTGCCAGTACTTCGCAGGCGTGCGGCCTTTGCCGGCGCCCCACGTCGGGACCCTTTCTGCATTGAGTCCCGCCGCTATCGCTTTTTTGCCGATGCCATCGAGGAACATCTTGAACATGCGCCTGATGAGCTCCGCGCGCTCAGGAATCAAAGTCAGCTTCGCGTTCCGGGCGTCTTTGGCGGCTGAGCCATCTGCGCTCAGCCAGGCGGGCACGCGGGTTGTTATCAGCTCGCAGCCCCCGGCGCGCTCGCGCTTGCCGATCCACGCCTCTTTCAATCGTCGCGATTTGGTGGCCGATTCCTCGTTGCCGCGCATGAAGAGCAGAATCGCCAGCAGGAAGTCAGCGCCGTCGAGGCTATCCTCCGTCCATCGCTTGCCGTCAGTCAGCGTTACGACCGTAACCCCGGCTTCGATGATCTCCTCGAGGATGCGAACCGCCTTGCGAGCCGTCTGTCGGCTCACACGGTCCAGCGACTCGACGAGCAACAGGGAGCCCTTCGACACCAGCCCGTCGCGGATCGCCCTCAGGAAGGCGCCGAGCGCGCCGGCGGCCGCGTTGTCGCCACGGAAGGCCGACACCCCGAGATCCCGGAGGTTGAGCTCCGTATCCAGCGCCAGACCGTGCTGCTTGGCGTAGCGCGCGGCCATCGTCACTTGCCGGCGCATGGAATCGCCCTTGCGCTGCTCAGGAGAGCTGAAGCGGAGGTACGAGTACGCGCGCGGTGCGGCTCTGGACGTCATAGACCGTCAGACTAGTCTTGGTGGGTCTGAACGTAAACAGTATTCTCCTCATCGGACCGCCCGGCTGCGGCAAGAGCATGCTGGCGCAGCGCCTGCCCGGCCTGCTGCCGCCGCTCAGCGAGTCCGAGGCGCTCGAGGTGGCCGCGATCGCCTCGGTGAGCGCGGCGGGATTTCGCGGCCCCGCCGTGCGTCCGTTCCGCGCACCCCACCACAGCACCACCGTGCCGGCACTGGTCGGCGGCGGCGCGCGGGCGCGGCCGGGCGAGGTGAGCCTCGCGCATCGCGGCGTGCTGTTTCTCGATGAGCTGCCGGAGTTCGGGCGCGGCGTGCTCGAGGCGCTGCGCGAGCCGCTCGAGACGGGCGTGATCCAGGTGGCGCGCGCGGCGCTGCAGACGCAGTACCCGGCGGAGTTCCAGCTGATCGCCGCCATGAATCCCTGTCCCTGCGGCGGCCGCGGCGATCCGCAGCGCAGCTGCCGCTGCACGCCGGCGCTGCTGCGCCGCTATCACGCGCGGCTCTCGGGTCCGCTGCTCGACCGTCTCGACCTGCAGGTCGAGGTGCCGCGGCTTGCGGGTGAGGCGTTCGATGCGCCGCCGGGCGAGGCCCTGGACAGCGCCACGGCCGCGCAACTCGCCGGCCGCGCCCGCGCACTGCAGCTCGCGCGCGCCGGGCTCTGCAATGCGCGCCTCGCCGAGGCGCAGGCCGGCCGCTGGTGCGTGCCGGATGCGGCGGGGCGGCGGGTGCTCGAGACGGCGATGCGCCGCCTGAAGCTCTCGGGGCGCGCGCGCTCGCGCGTGCTGCGGGTGGCCCGCACGATCGCCGATCTCGAGGAGCGCCCCGCGATCGGGGCGAAGCAGGTGGCGGAAGCGCTGCTGCTGCGCTGCCTCGACCGGGCAGCGCCGGGCGGCTGACTACTGCGCCATCTGCACCATGTGATCGACGGCCTGTTTCACCAGGTCGTCGGGCAGGTCGGTGCGGCCGCCCTTCGGCGGCATGACGCCGCTCTTGCCCTGGAAGCCCTGCAGCGCGTGCTGATAGAGCACCGCCTTGCCCTCGGCGATGCGCGGCGCCCAGGCCGCCTTGTCGCCCGCCTTGGGCGCGCCCGCGATTCCCTGGCCGTGGCAGACGCTGCAGGTCTGCTCGAAGAGCTCGGTGCCGTTCTTCGGCATCGCGGGGGCCGCTGCGCCGCCCGCCGCGGCGGTCGTCTCGGCCTTGATGGCGAGCGCGGAATTGTCCTGGCCGGCGACGGCTTCGTGCGTCGGCTCGCCGATGCGCGCGGCGACGCTGCGGGTATAGCCGGGCTCGGTGA